>Ga0208041_1001763_pt1 | contig 12943 bp, 10 predicted proteins | sample AD_SCU002_MetaG_FD_184453 | JGI IMG/M metagenome (GOLD analysis project Ga0208041, IMG submission 184453) | Active sludge microbial communities of municipal wastewater-treating anaerobic digesters from China - AD_SCU002_MetaG (SPAdes) (version 2) | ecosystem: Engineered > Bioreactor > Anaerobic...
TTTTGTAGGAAGCACTGCCGACAGCATAATAAAGCTGTGGGATCAATTTGTTGATTTTGGCTTCAGTGGCGTTATCCCCATATTCCTTAGCTACAGCGGCTGCTTTTTCCAGGCGGGGAATGGATTCGGCCACTTTCTTATTGCGGTAAAGGGCCAGTCCTGCCCTGTAATGCAGGTCAGGAAGAATGGCAAATGTCCTGGCTTTCAGATCATCTCCTTCATCTCCAATCTTGTCACACATGCTGATGCACTGTTCGTAGGCAGTGATGGCGCCTTCATAATCTTCAGCTGAGGTAAGTTGTATCCCTTTATTGAAAAGCTCTCCCGCTTCATTCAGGGATTGGGCATTAAGATTTACAGCGTTGAATATCAATATGATACTTAATACTATCATTGACTTGATCCATGATGTTCTCATTCGCATATCCGGGTTATGATAATTAATAATTTGGTTATCAAGGGCTACAAAAATACAAATTCCATTCCACATGCCTGTTTTGCAAAAACTATTCTCTTCTATCAGAATTCAATTGGCATTGACATTTCGTTGACCCGATCTTTCTTATATAAATAATCCTATATTTGAAATGGGCCTGGGTGCAAACTAAGCCTGCTTAGTATTGTTAGAAGTACATTGGTTTTAATTATGGCTTCATGAAGTTATTTCGCAAGATATTGATCGCCAACCGTGGCGAGATTGCTGTCCGGATCATCCGTAGTGCCCGGAAACTGGGCATACCGGTGGTGTCAGTATATGCATCCAATGACAGGAATGCCCCACATGTGGCGGCGGGTGATGAAGCCTACGAACTGGGCGATGGCCCTCTTTCAGAGACATATCTGAATATTAATGGCTTGATAGAAATAGCCCTTAAAGCTGGTTGTGATGCCATTCACCCGGGTTATGGATTTCTTTCAGAGAACCCAGCTTTTATTGAAGCCTGCGATGCGGCTGGTATTGTCTTTATCGGTCCTTCGGCTGAGTCAGTCCGTCTGATGGGAAATAAAATTGAGGCGCGCCGAAGTGTCACCGCCATGAAAGTACCTGTCATTGAAGGAAAGTCGGGTAAAGTGGAAGAAATCCTTGCTCAGGCTGATACATTGGGGTACCCCTTGTTGGTCAAAGCTGCAGCCGGTGGTGGCGGAAAAGGCATGCGTATCGTTCGTTCGGCTTCAGATTTGAAACCATCCCTTGAAGCAGCTGCGAGAGAAGCCCTGACCTATTTCGGCGATCCTGCAGTTTATGTCGAGCGCTACCTGGATGCCCCCAGGCATATCGAAGTGCAGGTCTTTGGCGATCACTATGGCGAGGTGGTTCACCTTTTTGAAAGGGAATGCTCCATACAGCGACGATATCAAAAGATCATCGAAGAGTCACCATCTCCAACGCTGGATGAGGCCAGTCGACGTGCTATCACGACCTCGGCTGTGCAGATCGCCAAAACCATGGGTTACCGCAATGCAGGAACCATTGAGTTTCTGGTCGATGAAAACCTGCAGCATTATTTCCTTGAAATGAATACCCGCATACAGGTTGAACATCCTGTTACAGAGTATATCACGGATGTCGACCTGGTCGAATTGCAAATCCTGACAGCAGCAGGAAATCCCTTGCCTTTCCGTCAGGAAGACTTGAATATCAAGGGCCACGCCATTGAATGCCGCCTTTATGCAGAGGATCCGGAGAAGCAATTCCTGCCATCTCCAGGACAGATGAGCTGTTACCGGGAGCCGGTATCGGAATTTGTGCGGGTCGATAGCGGCATCGGATCGAACATACAGGTTCATCCGGAATACGACCCTATGATGGCCAAAATCATCACCTGGGGCCCGGATCGAATGAGAGCCATCGACCGCATGGATATGGCGCTGAAGCAAACAGTGGTACATGGCATTGCTTCCAATATTCAGTACCTCAGGTCTTTGCTCAATGATGAAGACTTCAGGAGCAACCGGATCTCTACCCGTTACTGCGATGATCACACTGCCCGTCTGCTGTCTGCGTTGCAACCCAATCCCAAGCTGATGGTCAGTGCCTACCTGATCTGGTGGCTGAATAAGACCCGAAATTCCCCTGGCATCCATGATGTATGGGATCAGGTTGCATACTGGCGGATGTATCCGCAAATCTCGCTACTCTGGAGTGAGGAAACCTGGAAGGTGATGGTCAGGGAGACAGGCAAAAACGTCTATACGCTTTGTTTTGAGGATGATACATGCCGCGAAATACGATATGTCCATCATGAAGGTGCCATGATCAGGTTTTCTGTTGATGGCATCGACCATTCAGCTTACGTATCAGAGAAAAGCGGAAATGAGGCCTGGGTAAGTCTGGACGGTGTTACGACCGTGATCGGGCGCAGCGACCTGATGTTGTCTGAAGCCATATTCAGCGGATCTGCCGCAGGACGGGTGCGCGATCCCGGACGTCTTACGTCACCCATGCCCGGGAAGGTCGTTACGGTGCAGAAACAGGCTGGAGAATTGGTCAACCAAGGTGAAATACTGTTTATCGTGGAAGCGATGAAGATGGAAAATGCCATTCAGGCAGGCATGTCCGGTATACTCGTGTCAGTGCATGTTAAAGAGGGAGATAAAGTGGATACCAGCACGGTTCTGGCACATATCGGGACGGCAGATTAATAAAGGAGAATAACGATCCAAAATTTATAGGAAATGGATTTCAACCTGAGTGAAGAACACGAACTGGTCCGGCAAACGGTCAGGGAGTTCGCGGAGAAAGAAATCAAACCCCAGGCAAGAGAACTGGACGAGAAAGAGATGTTTTCCCATGCGTTGACCCGCCGAATGGGAGAACTGGGTTTGTTTGGTATGTCGCTCCCACCTGCTTATGGGGGTCAAGGGATGGACACCCTGTCCTATATCATTGCTGTTGAAGAGATTGCGAGGGTTGACGGATCGCAGGCGGCAACGCTGGCAGCGCATAATTCTCTGGGGATCGGTCCGCTGTATTACTATGGTAACGAGGAACAGAAGCAACGGTACCTCCCTCCGCTTTGTACCGGTGAAGCGTTATGGGCGTTTGGATTGACAGAGCCGGATGCCGGCTCCGATTCAAGGGGAAGCCGGACAACAGCGGTGCTAGAGGGTGATGAATGGGTCATCAATGGGTCCAAGATATTCATTACCAATGGTTCTGTGGATATATCCATGGGTGCGACCGTTCAGGCTGTAACCGGAAAGGACGCAGAAGGGAGAAAAGTTTTCAGTACAATTCTCGTTCCACGGGATACGCCTGGGTTCACGCGATCAACGATGCATGGGAAAATGATGTGGCGAGGTTCGGACACCTCCCAGCTCTTTTTTGACAACTGCAGGGTGCCTCGTAGTCATTTGCTGGGTGAGATAGGACAGGGGTCGCGCATTATGCTCAGTACGCTGGATAATGGGCGGCTCTCGATTGCTGCGATGGGACTGGGACTGGCGCAAGGTGCCTTTGAAATGGCCATGACCTATGCAGGAGAACGCAAACAATTCGGACAGCCTATCATCAAATTTCAGAATACGGCCTTTGCACTGGCAGAAATGGCCACGAAGATTGAGCTGGCCAGGACCTTTCTTTACAAAGCCAGCTGGCTCAAGGACAATGGCAAGCCATTCGGTAAAGAATCAGCCATGGCTAAATTATACTGTTCGGAGATTGCCAAGCAGGTGGCTGATGCTGCTGTTCAGATCCACGGAGGGTATGGTTTGATGAAGGATTACGATGTGGAGCGGTTTTACCGCGACCAACGCCTGTTGCAGATAGGAGAGGGTACTTCGGAGATACAGAAGTTGGTAATATCAAGATATATAGGGTGTTAATCAGTATGCAAAACAGGATTACAGCCTTGTTCGGGATCCAGTATCCCATTGTCCAGGGAGGCATGATATGGTGCAGTGGCTGGCGACTGGCTGCAGCTGTGAGTGAGGCAGGTGGCCTGGGTTTGATCGGAGCCGGGTCCATGTATCCGGAGGTGCTGCGGGAACATATCCAAAAAGCCGCCGCAGCCACGCGTAAACCATTCGGGGTGAATGTGCCGCTACTCTATCCTCAGATGGAAGAGGTCATGCATGTCCTGGAAGAAGAAAACGTTCGCATTGTGTTTACATCGGCCGGAAGCCCGGCCAAATGGACCTCCTGGCTTAAGGAAAGGGGCAAAGTGGTGGTTCATGTTATTTCAAGTTCCCGTTTCGCCCGAAAATGCGAGGAAGCCGGTGTGGATGCTATTGTAGCAGAAGGATTTGAAGCCGGAGGCCATAATGGAAAAGATGAAACAACGACCATGGCCTTAATTCCTTTGGTGCGGCATCATACTTTCCTGCCCCTGATCGCTGCAGGCGGTATCGCCAGTGGCGCTTCCATGCTGGCCGCTATGGCATTGGGAGCTGAAGGGGTGCAGGTGGGCTCCCGCTTTGCAGCCGCCGAAGAATCCAGCGCCCATCCTGCTTTTAAAGAACGCATCGTGAGCAGTGTGGAAGGTGATACCATGCTGCGGATGAAAAAACTTGTTCCGGTTCGCCTACTCAATAACGCTTTCAGTGAGCAGGTCCGTCAATTGGAGGATAGGGGTGCTAATGCTGATGAACTCCAGGCATTACTGGGTAAGGCACGTGCCAAGAAAGGGATGTTTGAAGGAGATATGGAAGAAGGCGAGCTGGAAATCGGACAGGTAGCCGCACAATTAGGTTCTGTTCAGCCGGCTGCTGAGATCATCCGGGAGATGATGGAGGGTTACTATGAAGCCCTCGCACGTTTGAAGGAAATTCGCTTCCATCATGATCCGGGATGACACACATATATTTATTTATATAGATTTGCGTTCTAATTTCTATATTTGACCAGTTTAAACCTTCATTCTATGGATTTTCAATTTACGGAAGAGCAGCGCATGATACAGCAGGCTGCCCGCGACTACGCCCAACGTGAACTCATCAAAGACGTGATTGAACGTGATGAGAAGGCCATCTACCCTGAGCATCATGTCCGCAACCTGGCGGAGTTGGGCTTCATGGGCATGCTGGTCAGTCCTCAGTATGATGGCGGAGGCATGGATACGATTTCCTATGTGCTGGCCATGGAGGAAATCTCCAAGGTTGACGCTTCGGTGAGTGTGATCATGTCGGTCAACAACTCCCTGGTTTGCTATGGGCTGGAAGCATTCGGAAACGAATCACAGAAAGAAAAATACCTTAAACCTCTGGCCAGGGGAGAGAAGATCGGGGCTTTTTTACTGAGTGAACCGGAAGCCGGGTCAGATGCCACGAGGCAACGTACTACCGCTGAGGATAAAGGAGATTACTATCTGCTGAACGGAACCAAGAACTGGATCACCAATGGCAATACCGCCGGCACCTACCTGGTCATTGCACAGACCCACCCCGAGAAAGGCCACAAAGGCATCAATGCGTTGATCGTAGACCGCCATAGTGAGGGTGTTTCTGTGGGCCCTCATGAAAATAAGATGGGCATGCGCAGTTCAGATACACATTCGGTCATGTTCACGGACGTGAAGGTTCCGAAGGAGAACCGGATTGGTGAGGACGGATTTGGTTTCAAGTTTGCCATGAAGACACTGGAAGGTGGTCGGATCGGCATTGCAGCCCAGGCTTTGGGTTTAGCTTCAGGGGCGCTGGAAAGGGCCACACGTTATGCAAAGGAGCGTAAGGCTTTTGGTACCGAGATCGCCAATCATCAGGCCATCGCCTTTAAACTGGCCGATATGGCTGTAAAGGTTGAAAATGCCAGAAACCTCTGTCTGAAAGCTGCCTGGTTGAAGGACCACAAGCTTCCATATGGCACGGCTTCCGCGATGGCCAAATTGTATGCCGCAGATATCGCCATGGAAGTAACCACAGAGGCAGTCCAGATTCATGGAGGTTATGGCTACGTCAGGGAATACCATGTGGAACGCCTGATGCGTGAAGCCAAGCTGACCCAGATCTATGAAGGTACCTCTGAGATACAGAAGATAGTGATCTCCAGAGCATTGTTAAACGAATAATGTTGTGCTTCGGATAATATGAAAATTCTAGTTTGTATCAGCCATGTTCCCGACACCACCACCAAGGTGAGGTTTGTGGACAATGACAGTCGCCTGGACACGGGGGGTATTCAATGGATTATCAACCCCTGGGACGAATTAGCGCTCACCCGGGCGCTGGAGCTCAAAGACCAGGGTCTGGTCAATGCAGTAGATGTGGTCAATGTGGGTAATGCACAGACTGAAGCCACTTTGCGGAAGGCCCTGGCCACAGGTGCAGATCAGGCGTGGCGTCTGGATGCCGAACCACAGGATACCTTTCAGACAGCCTCGGTATTGGCTGCCTGGCTCAAAGAACAAGCCTATGACATCGTACTGACTGGCATCTCATCCAGTGATTACAACGGAGGTGCCATGGGCGTAATGTTGGCGGAGCTGACCGGCTTAAACAGTATCGCTTCCGTTACTTCTCTGAGCATACAGGATGGAAAGATCACCCTAAGCAGGGATATGGAGGGGGGACAGGAAGTCCTTGAAACGATGGCACCAGTAGTGGTTATTGTGCAGAAAGGAATTGCCCTGGAGCCCCGCATCCCTTCGATGCGTGGCATCATGCAGGCACGGCAGAAGCCTTTGCAGGTGGTGGGGGTTAACCTGCCGCAAGCCAGACTGGCCCATGATCGTTTTCGGTTACCACAGGCCAAAGGAGGTTGCCGTATGATAGATCCGGAAAACCTGCAGGAACTGGTCAGGTTGTTGAAGGAGGAATCCCGGGTCCTATAGTATTTACTATCAGAAGAATACATTTTATGAATATCCTATCCATTATTCCAGTATCAGATGGGCAGGTCCGCAAAACCTCCCTGGAAGTTGCATCCTATGCTGCTTACCTGGCCAAACAAAGCGGAGGGCAGTTGACAGCCCTTGTGGTTGGCAAAGCCCCTGCCGCAGAACTAGACCGACTGGCGGCCCATGGTCTCTCACAAATTTTGCATGCTACCGGGGAATGGACGAACCTGCTCGACCATCATTCCTGGTTGCCTGCAGTGGCGGCAGCAGCAGCAGAGTTGCAGGCTGACTACCTGGTATTGCCTGACAATGCTTATGGTAAGGCCCTGGCACCTGCACTGGCCATCCGCCTGGATGCAGCTTTTGTGCCCGGCGTTGATGGGGCTCCTGTGGAAACTCAGCCTTTGCGCTTCAAAAGGTCCTCCTTTTCAGGTAAAGCAGCAGCAGAGGTCAGCCCGGTGACAGCGCGCATCATCCTCACCCTGAGTCCCAATAGCTTTGGGTTGCATGAAAATCCTCAGACACCGGAGGTCAGGTCCTGGGAACCTCCTGATAGCCGTCCTGCCAGGATCAGGCTGGTGGAAAGACGTAAACCGGAAGGAAAAATGTTGATGTCGGAAGCCGATATCATTGTATCGGGAGGAAGGGGGATGAAAGGTCCTGAGCATTGGGGACCGCTGGAAGCCCTTGCTGAGACCCTAGGTGCAGCCACTGCCTGCTCCCGGCCTGTATCAGATGAGGGGTGGCGGGGACACGATGAGCATGTTGGTCAGACCGGTAAGGTGGTGGCTCCCAATCTTTATATCGCTTGCGGTATATCAGGTGCGGTTCAGCATCTCGCGGGAATAAGTGCCTCAAAGGTATTGGTTGCCATCAACAAGGACCCTGAAGCTCCCATTTTCACTGCGGCTGATTACGGCATCATCGGGGATGTCCATCAGATACTTCCCCGTTTGAATGAGGCCTTTAAAGCTGTTATGGAGTAGGTTGCCCCTCAACCCGTCTCCTTACACCCGGGCGCTGATGCCTATTGTTGCCGGCTTATCTGGTACTGCAGGGCGAAAACGAGCACCGAATTATACTGTCCTTTATTCAGCCTGTAAGTGGCGCCTGAGCTGTGTTTGCGGACAGCAAGCAGGCTGTGCTCGTACCGCAGGTTCATAATGAAATTCTCGCTAAAGTGAAAGTAAGCACCTGCCAGTCCACTCAGATCCGTTTTATCAAATGTCCGGGTTGGAGCCAGGGGGGCGCCCTCGTTGACTTCCTCCCTGAAGTTTAGCAGGGCAGCCAGGGATAGGCCTGCTTCAAGGGAAAGATAATCATTGTGATCATGACGCAAAAGCAGAGGAAATTCCAGGTAGTTGAGATTGAGTAGGTAGGATTCAAAATCGTTGTTGTCGGGATTTGGATTTTTCCGGCTTCCTTTCTGGATGAAGGTTAACTCCAACTGGATACAATCCTTATCCCTGAAATAGGCATTGACAAAACCTCCGCCAAAGAGGCCGGGTTTATCAAATCCAGCAAGCTGGTCCCCGGAGATCTGTGTGGCGCTGATGCCGGCCTTAATACCGGCATTGAATTGCTGGCCTGACAGGAATAAGGGGAATGACAATCCAAGTACTAGGATGAAGAGACGGTATTTCATGGGAGGTTATTCTTTCCTCTAAGGTAAAAAAATCCCCGGATATGAAACCCGGGGATTGTGATGGTGTATGGTTTTGAGGATCGCTCCGACAAATCAGTTGGCCGGTGGAACAGGAATGTTATAGGTCCCGTTGATGGCATTGGATCCGGTCAGCGTAACGATATTTGAGATGATGCGTGCAGCGTCGTTACCCCCGCCGCTGTAGCGAACCGTCCCATCCAGATTCGTATCTTCCTTGTAATAACCCTGAATGGTGGTATTGATGGCTGTTGTTCCAGTCACTGCAACGATTTTGTTCAGGATAAGGGAACGATCATTGCCGCCACCGCTGTATTTAAGCTGTCCGTTTTTTGAGACATCACCTGCAATCATGCCATAAAGATTCGTTGCGAGCAGGATCGTTCCGCCACCATATACTGTTGCTGTGCTGCTGCTCAGATCGAACATATTGGTGTCCGGAATATTGAGGGCTGTGCCGGTCATCACGGGCATGTGATTGCGATGATCAACTGCAACGTAAAACATTCCGGAGGAATCAAAGGCGACTTCATCACTCAGGTCGGTATCGAGGATGCGGCCATCGGACATGAGCAAAGCGGCACGGCGCTCCACCAATTGGGTCACATTGGTATCACGGCGCAGTTCAACAATGACCCAGTCCACCATTCCGGCAGGAATAGAGGTAAGACTCTCGGTGCCATTATAGTTCCATGGGGCTGTATTATAAGGCTGTGATAGTGGCAGATGACCAGCATTGGCCAGGCCCGTAGTCATAAGCCCGGATCCCAGGTTAAAAGGCCCCTGCAGGAACACTTTGCCCTTGAAGCCTTTGGCCAGTGAAATCACGGTAACGGATCCACTGGTGAACACGACCGGGAGCTCATTGCCGGCAAAGTCACTGTAGGAACAATTGCCCTGGGTAATAGTGTCCCAGGTGAGTGCACTGACACCGGCACCAACAGCCAGGAACTGCAACTCGATTAGCGTTCCGGTTCCTATGGTGGCCGGGGTCAGCGAGAACCACGCCAGCTTAAACTGAGGTGGAATGCCACCAGGGATCAGCATACCGGCCGCAAGGCTGGGATGCACATTCTGATATCCAAGGTATTGCAATACAGTTGCGTTATAGTTCAACACCAGAGAAGCTGAAGCAATCGCATTGAATTGATTCACCGAAATGGCAACGGTCACTGTATCTCCTTCGACAGCATTCAGATGGGGTACTGATGTTTCAACAGCCTGTGCAAACAGACCCATTGACAGCCCAAGAAAGCAAGCTGATAAAAGGAAAGTTCTGATATTTTTCATCATGGGGTAAATTAGTCTGTAAAACGTAGAAAGGGCAGTTCGAATTGGAAAGTTACAAAAATACACATGCATATGCAAAATTATACACAACATTCTGTAAATGGTACATTTATTTCGTGGAAATAATGTGAAGAAAACGTTAAATATTTATCTGGTAGGGTCTTTGGACAGATTATTATGAATAATTTTGGCAAAAGCAATATCCTGTTGATAATCAACATGAAATCATACGCTCTGTCCAAATACAATGAAAATTATGGAGAATGAGCATTACCGCATTTTATTGGTGGATGATGAACCGGACGTCCTGGAGTTTCTCAGTTATAACCTCATCCGCGAAGGGTTTCAGGTCAATACAGCCACCAATGGGAAGGAGGGAATCAAGAAAGCCCTGAAGTTCAGACCCCACCTCATTATTCTGGACGTAATGATGCCCAAGGCGGATGGTATCGAGACCTGCACAGAAATCAAACAGATCCCGGAACTCAGCCAGTCTATGATTTTGTTTCTCACTGCCAGGGGCGAGGATTATTCACAGATTGCAGGGTTTGAAGCAGGCGCGGATGACTACGTCACAAAGCCGGTTAAGCCCAAAGTCCTGGTTAGCAGGATAAAGGCCTTATTAAGAAGGTATTCAGAGGAGGAGCAGCCAGATAGTACGATGGTATTCAAGGATTTCACCATTGACCGCGAGCGCTACCTGGTCGTGAAAGAGGGGCAGGAAATATTGCTGCCGAAGAAGGAGTTTCAATTGCTGCAGTTATTAGTCTCTAAGCCCAATAAGGTGTTTTCCAGAGAGGAAATTTTTACACATGTCTGGGGAAACAATGTCATCGTAGGGGACAGGACCATCGATGTACATATAAGGAAGATCCGGGAAAAACTTCAGACTGATGCCATCCGGACAGTAAAAGGGGTCGGTTATAAATTCGAAGTTTGAATCCGGAAGCACTGTAAATGATGCATTATTCTGATCCTAAATCACTTTCCCTCTGGTCTGCATTGTATGTAACCATTTTCTATTCTGCACTTTTTATTGGGATTTCCTTGCTGCTGGGCGATATCAATGGCCTGCTGCTTTTGTTTTCTGCCCCTATTCTCTTTCTGTTTATCTATTTTCTGGCGAGGTTTATTCTGGAGAAGTTTATCTATGAGAAGATCCGGCCGATATACAAGACCATCCTAAGCACACGGAATCCGGATCGTCAGGGGCGCGATGCCCGCGCGATCAGGGCAGATATGATCAATAATGTCAATGAGCATGTCAGGGAATGGGAGCAGAGGAAAGTGAGGGAAATCGACCAGCTGAAGAAGCTGGAATCCTATCGGCGAGAGTTTATCGGGAATATCTCTCATGAGCTAAAGACCCCCATATTCAACATTCAGGGATACGTTTTGACCTTGCTGGACGGCGGGCTGGAGGATCCAAAAATAAACCGGGATTACCTGCTCAAGACTGAGCAAAGTGTGGAACGGCTCATCACCATCGTGGAAGATCTGGAGATGATCTCGAGGCTTGAATCCGGTCAGCTTAAGCTCGAGAACACACGTTTCGATCTTGTTGGACTTACCATGGAAGTTATTGAATTTCTGGAAGATAAAGCAAGGAAAAGAAAGGTAACCCTGCGATTGGAAAAAGCCTATGAAAAGCCTGTTTATGTCTTTGCAGACCGCAACCGGATCCGGCAGGTTCTTACCAATTTATTGGATAACAGTATTATATACGGAAACAAAAAGGGAATTACGCGCGTAGGCTTCTTCGATATGGATAAGAATTTATTGGTAGAAGTGACTGACGATGGGGAAGGCATTGCGCCAGAGGATCTTCCACGCTTGTTTGAGCGTTTTTATCGAACCGATAAAGCCAGGTCCAGGGAAAAAGGGGGGTCAGGACTGGGGCTTGCCATTGTCAAGCACATCATCGAAGCCCATGACCAGACCATTCATGTTCGAAGCACTCTTGGTGTTGGAACTACCTTTGGCTTCACGCTAAAAAAGGCTTAAGGCTTTACTTCCTTGATTTTTTTTCCTTTATCGAAGACGATGCCATAGAGGAGTTTACCATCCTGATCCCAATAGCTCCATTTGCCATGTTTGAAATTCTCCAGGTAACTGCCTTCTGATTTCTTTTTCCCATTGGCGTAATATTCTGCCCAATAACCTTCCGGGCGTCCGTCCTTAAAGGTTTGCTCGCGTGAGATAATGCCCCTGTCATCATAATATACCCAACGCCCATGCTGAACACCCATGCGGTAGCCTCCTTGCTCCTTGATGTGACCACTGAGATACCATTCTGTCCAGCGTCCGTTTTTCTCTCCCCGCTCGAATGCGCCACTTGATTTTTGCAATCCGTTATCATACCACCAGGAAGCCAAACCATGTCGCTGACCTTTTTGATAATGAACTATATATTGCTTCTTTCCATCCGGATACCAGCCTTCCCATTTTCCATCCATGCGTCCCATTTCAAAATGGCCCTGGTCTTTCAGTCTGCCATTCTCATACCAGGATTGCCAGAACCCATGCTCCAGGTCATTGAGAAAAGGTCCTTCGTGGTCTTTCCTCCCTGATTCATACCAGGTGATCCATTTACCCTGGCGTTGTCCCCGGCTGAATTCCCCCTCCTTCCACTTCTCTCCAGTGTCGTAGTAATATATCCAGTGACCTTCCTGTTCACCGGCCATAAATCGCCCTTTACTGCCTGTCTGACCATTAGCATGGTAAAAGGTCCACAGGCTGTCCTGCAGATCATTTTTCAGGAACCCTTCCATTTCCAGGGCGCCGTTATCATAGTACCAGACAGCAGCTCCGTTGAGGCTGTCATTGGAATAGGTAGATAAGAAGGAGGGTTTTCCGTTTGGATGATATTTCTTCACCGGGCCTTCCCGTTTTCCATCTTTCCATATCAGCTCTTCTTCGAGTTGGCCATCCGGATAGTAGTGCTTCCATATCCCAAGGTTTCTGGAAGCGACGATGTGACCCTGGACTTTAGGTTGCCCGCCTGGATACCATTCACGGTAGTCGCCGCTGGTATAATTCATCTCTTTGTGCAGAGCGTTGTTTTCATACCAGAATTTCCACACTCCGGAGCGTTCTCCCATGTCAAACGTTCCTTGCGACCACAGTTTACCATCCGGATACCAGTATTTCCATTCCCCGTGTGGGAGGGTATCCCGGATGGGCCCTTCGCTTTGCTTGTTATCTTTGTTCCACCAGG
>Ga0208041_1001764_pt1 | contig 12940 bp, 13 predicted proteins | sample AD_SCU002_MetaG_FD_184453 | JGI IMG/M metagenome (GOLD analysis project Ga0208041, IMG submission 184453) | Active sludge microbial communities of municipal wastewater-treating anaerobic digesters from China - AD_SCU002_MetaG (SPAdes) (version 2) | ecosystem: Engineered > Bioreactor > Anaerobic...
ACAGGGGTGCCGGTCGTGTCGTAGGCGCTCACCGCGAGCAGCCAGGTTCCTGCCGGCATCGCCGCGGTCTCTGTGAACGCATGCCCGAACTCGTAGCCGGCAGCACCGATGTAGCCGCCCTCGAACTCGCGTTCCAGGCACCCGGTGAACGTGAACCGCCCCAGCGTCTCGTTTTCGTAGATATACGTTGCAATCCGGTCGTCGGGGGTGTACCGATAGGCGCTCCCGGCACCCGTCAGCGTGGTTTCAATCGGCCGTGTCACCCCGTAGAACGTCAGGTTCTCTCCCTGCACGACCGTCACCTGCATCGGCGTCGTATCGACGGTCTTGCTGCTATCGTTTGCCACCGTGTTGAAGTAATTCGTGCGCACCGGTTCATCCGTGATCTCCGCGCGGGTGTAGACCAGCCGGGTGCCGGCGGGATACGCCACCTGCCTTCCGATCATCGATTCGGCCGCGCCGGTTGCCCGGTCGACCCATGCCATCGACGGTTCGCCGATGTCGTAGTGCGTGAACGTCGTGCGATCGGAGTCCACAAGGCCGTTCCTGAGTATCGCGGCAATCTCCACCTGCAGGGTCGCACTGGTGCTGCCGACGTTGTAGATGAGGCAGTCGTTTCGTGCAGAGGCGATCGTGTCGACCGTTGTTCCCGTACAATCGTTTGCTACCTCGATACCGTTGTTCGCCTGCCACCGGTCCGGGATCTCGTATCCTGCGTCGCCGGATCGGAAGTATCCCGGAAACCAGTCGATATAGACACGGAGCGGCGGCACCCTCTCCCGAGCCCAGCCGACGACGTTCTCCCTGTTCGCATCGGGGCGGAACGTGCCAAGAGAGGCATGGGTCGTGCCGAAGACGAGCTCTTTTTCCACCCTCTCCCCGGCGAGATCCCCGTCCAGCCCCTCAACGACCAGCGTGTAGGTCCCTGCGGTCAGGTCCCGCGTGATCGGCGCGAGCGTCCCGCTGCTCACATCGGTATAACTCCCCATCCCCCGGGTGATACCGCCCTGCACCAGGGCAAGGTAGTATGTCCCGGTCACCAGCACCTTGTTGCTGCCGTTCGCGATGCCCCCGGGTTCGGTGATGACGTCGGGAGCAAGCAGCCCTCCCCACCTGTTCGGAACAAGGCTCATCTCCACCGCGGCCTCCGGCGTGACACCGGTCTCGTTGACGCAGCTCATCACCGTCCGGACGATCACGCCGCTCTCATCCGTGAGGACGAGGCGGATGTTTCCCGGGTGTTCCAGCGGTTCTGGAAAGATCCCGTAGACGTAGAAATCCCGCATCTCGGCAAACGTGCTCTCGTTCGCGGAAGGCTGCAGAATGGTGAGGTTTCCGGCGGTGGCGGCAGGAACGGTCAGGATCAAACAGAAGAGAAGGATAGCGATGCGCAGTGGCCTCATCGTGCTCATATCAGGATAAAGATCACCTGCAAGGTTAAAGGTGCCGGAACGAGCGGGAAAGAGAGATCGGGGACTGACGGAATAGGCGGGGGTCCAGTCGCCGGGACAGCGATCCCCTCGTTTGTGCGCGCATGGCTTCTGGGTCAGCCGGCCCGGCCGGGGCGAACCCGACTCGAACTTCAGCTCCGGCTTATCCGCAGCAAGAGCGATATCGAGCCCCGGTATAGCCGGCACTCATTTCTGCTGTCGATTTGCCTGTTCGCCCACGGGATATCCGCTTTCTATGGCACACAACCGCACGGGGGTTCCGGAGATCGCAACGTATATCATTGAGGACGTAGAGCAGCATCATGGTGCATCATGAAGTTAAGTGCAAGAAACCAGCTCCCGGGAAAAGTAACGAAGATCGATACGGGCGTGGTCACCGCCGAGGTCACCATCGCACTGGACGGCGGCGGTGAGATCACCTCGGTCATCACCAAGAAGGCCGTGGAGAACCTCGGGCTCACTGTCGGCAAGAAGGTCTACGCCGTGGTCAAGTCGACAGAGGTCATGGTCGCCATCGACTGACCGGCCGGAACCCATCAGGGTCGCCTCCGTGCCGAGATCTGCCCTTCCGGAGCACCCGGAAGGGCGCCAGACCGTTTTACCTCGTGGTATGCTCCACGAGAAGCACCCTGCCGCGACCCCTGTATTCACGCAGGCGGTCTTTTATACCTGTATGGAACAGGTGGCGCGAAGATCAGGAGAGTGACGACGTGGACACTTTCGAACAATTTGCACAGAAACTGATGAAGATGCCCCTTATCGCGCGCATAGATGCCCTCAAAGCCGAGCGAGCGAAGTGCATCTGCATGAACTGCCCGACCTACACCGAATGTGCGGAGAAACTGGACCAGGGCTTCTTCTGTTTCACCGGCATGAGCATCATCTGCATCGACCGAGAGGTCGAGTGCATCTGCCCTACGTGCCAGGTTCCGAAGGATACCGGACTTCAGCATACGGCATTCTACTGCACGCGGGGCGATGAGAAGGCGCGAAGGTATGACCGGTCCCTGGCCGAAAAGACAAAGTAGAATCCCCGGCCGCCACGGAGAGGCAACAACCCTCCGGGCGGCAAAGGGGACCTGAGAACGGGGTACGCGGGCGGCGCTCGAGTGCCTCGTACCCCGGGATGCCCTCCCTCCCGGAGCGGGGCGAGGGCCACCGCCCCACCCCGGATGGCGCCCTTTATTACCAGTTGCGGCGGGCGTTATGCACTGTCGGCCACCTGGTAGAGGACCCCCGGCCCCTGCAGGCCGATCCCGGCATCTCCTGATCACACTCTCGTGCGCATGTCTCCGCTTCCCATATACTCTACCCCGATAAATCAAAAATACTCTCAAATTCCTAAAAATGCCTTAAATCAGAGGGCGTTTCCAGGCGACCCATAGGGTCCTGGAAACGATCACAGGGACTGGTAAGCACCATGGGGGCGGGAGCAGAATTCAATGATCCTGAGTTATTTCACTAAACCCCTTGATTTCCACTGGAAATTCTGGCACAGCCACCTGGGTGGCCCGGAGGGGCCGGGGCGCCGTCTCATCCCGTACTATCGGCAGACGCCACACGTCATCCGGGGTATAAACGCGGTCGGGAAATACCCGGAAAGCAGATAGCCGGGGCCCCCGGCATCGTGCCGATAGGGATGTCAACCACCCCGCCGGGGCACCGCAGGCACCATAGCCGGATGGAGACGACCGGCGTGAGTTGGAGAGAAATCTGCGGGAAAGAGGAGGAGTTATCGCTCCTCTTCCACCACATCGAACCAGACGGGGTCGGGGCAGTCGGGCAGGCCACCGTAGTTGATGGTGATCTCTTCGCCCCCCCGGATTGCCCGGCAGGCGTAGATGCGGATCTCGCCGCCGGCAACGTCGCGGACGTGATCCGCATTCGCGTGGTAGGAGTGGTTGTAGAGCGACCCGTAGCCCAGCGCCACGGCTGCCGACTCTTCGTGCCGCCCCCAGGCGAAGTAGTAGTTAAAGAGGCCCGTCCGATCGAGGAGCCTCTGCCCGTCCGTCTCATCCATCGCGATCACCGGGCAGACCTCGATCAACTCACCGGCCGAGATATCCCTGCGGGCAAATACTCCCCGGCCCCGCTTCTCCGTCGAACCGACGTATACGATATCAGAAGGGTATATGGCCCTGTCCATCCTCGCACCTTTCTCTTCAGCACATTCTGCCATGGTATCACTGGAGTCCCGCACCTCCCCCGGGGCACTCACCCCTGTGAACCGCCTCGCTCCGGCGCGCCGGAGTTGCGTGGAGGGGTGATAGACGGTGTGCTCCCCGGGGGAACCGCAGAAACGTATGAATTACAGTGGTTGGCTCTACCTGCTCAAAAAGAATGCGGGATCGAATACGGATAGACCGAACCGGGACCCGGTTTTCCTGCAAAAATCCGGCATATAGCCGGCCGGGGATCCGTCGCGCGGGATCTCTCCTGCCCCCCCGGAGAGGGAGGGGGACGAGCAAGCGAAAGGATCTTCTATCTGCACGACCCCACTCACTCATCAGGAGGAGCACATAATCGGCGACGTCATCGTAGCGCGCGATCTCGAGAAACGGTTTCCGGATCTCACCGCAGTCGACCGCATCAACTTCCGGGTCAGGGAAGGAGAAGTCTTTGGGTTTCTCGGGCCGAACGGGGCGGGGAAGACGACGACCATGAAGATGATCCAGTGCATCTCCCCTAAGACCGGCGGCACCCTTGAGGTCCTCGGCATGGATGTGGATACCCGCCAGCGGGAGATCAAGGGCCGCCTCGGCGTGGTGCCGCAGGAGAACAACCTCGACCCGGACTTCTCGGCCTACCAAAACCTGCTGATCTACGCCCGTTACTTCGGCATACCGAAACGGGAGGCGGAACGGCGGGCAGAAGAGCTCCTTACGTTCATGCAACTGGAAGAGAAGCGGGACGTGCTGATCGATAGACTCTCGGGCGGCATGAGACGGCGGCTGATCGTCGCCCGGGCCCTCATCAATGCACCCGAACTGCTCATACTCGACGAACCCACCGTCGGGCTTGACCCGCAGGCCCGACACCTGATCTGGGAGAAACTCAGGAGTCTCCGGGCGGAAGGAAACACCCTCGTCCTCACCACGCACTACCTGGACGAAGCGGAACGTCTCTGCGACCGTCTGGTGATCATGGATCACGCTAAGATCCTCGTCGAGGGTGCCCCGGCGGACCTCATCCGAGAGCACGCCGGGAGCAACGTCGTCGAAGCGGAACGGACACCGGCGGTGCTTACCTGCCTCGATGAGTTCGGTCTCGACTACGACCTTGCCGGCGGTGCAATCCAGGTCTTCACAGATCACCCTCACGATGTGGCCCGCGAACTGCTCGAGACCTGCCGGCACGAGGCGGTCACGGTTCGCCCGGCAACCCTCGAAGATGTCTTCCTCCGGTTGACCGGCCGGAGCCTGCGGGAGTGAGGAGAGGATGATCGATATCACCGGCAGGGTATGGAGCGTCTGGCGGAGGAACCGGGACGCCTTCCTCAAAACCTACCGGGTGAACTTCATCCCGCCCTTCGTCGAGCCGGTCCTCTACCTCCTGGCCCTGGGGTTCGGCCTCGGGACGTACATCGAGTCCGTCGACGGGATACCCTACCCCGTCTTCATAGCGCCCGCGCTCGTCTCGATATCGGTGATGTACTCGTCCTTCTTCGAGTGCACCTACTCGTCGTTCGTACGGATGTACTACCAGAAGACGTTTGACGCCATCATCGCGACACCGGTCAGCATCGATGAGGTGATCGCGGGGGAGATGTTCTGGGGCGCCACGCGGGGTATGATCTACGCGGCGCTGATGCTCCCGGTGCTCCTCCTCTTCGGCGTCGTGGCCATGCCCTCGTCCCTCCTCCTCATCCCCTTTGCATACCTTGCCGGCCTCCTCTTCGCAACGATCGGGATGTGCTTCACGGCGATCACGCCGGGCATCGATGCGCTGAACTATCCTGCGTTCCTCTTCATCACGCCGATGTTCCTCTTCTCGGGGACGTTTTTTCCCCTCGACCTGCTCCCCGAACCTATCCGGTACTTCGCCCTTGCCGTGCTCCCGCTCACGCACGTCGTCAGCATCAACCGGGCGATCACCCTCCCGGCATTCGCGCCGGCAAACCTCATCAGCCTCGCCTGGATCGCGGTCGCCACCGCGTTCTTCTTCGTCCTCGCCATCAGGCTGATGAGGAGACGGCTGATCGTGTGACGGGCGGGTTCCGGTTCACCCGGGTTCTCAGGGGCGTATGGGACTCATATAAAGCCGGCACGACGGGGGGAGGGTCCGGGCAACCCGCCCTGTATCGGGTATGCAGGCACAAAAAAAGAGTTAGAATCTGGGTTTTCTGTGCTTCGGGAGGCAGTCGCGGCAGTAGACGGGTCTGCCCTCGGTCGGCTTGAAAGGAACTTCGCACGCTTTGCCGCAGTCGGAACAGACTGCTTTATGGAACTCGCGGGGGCGGTCCTGGAACGAGCGGGGGCCCCGGCTCGGATATCTCTCTTCCATTGGAATTTCACTCACGTTGAGAAACCGTACTCACTAAACGACTCAATACCGGGGTTTTCTGTGCTTCGGGAGGCAGTCGCGGCAATAGACGGGTCTGCCCTCGGTCGGCTTGAAAGGAACTTCGCACGCTTTGCCGCAGTCGGAACAGACGGCCTTATGGAACTCGCGGGGGCGGTCCTGGAACGAGCGGGGGCCCCTGCCTGAATATCTCTCATCCATATACTTCAACCATGCAGATAGTCTGCATATGTACAACTACCTGCCGCCATATATAAGTGCGTTTCGTGGAATCCGGCGGGTTCCGTCACCCCCCGGTATACCCCGCTCCGCTGTCCCGGCGCGTGGGGCGAAACTTTCGAGGCATAGAAATCCCCGATAATGCGGCAGTTCATTCCGGTAGAGAGACTCATGGCACAATGCTTTTATCAATACCGTCCTACCGAATGATCACCCAGCTATGGTACACGCAATCAATCTCTTTTGTAATCGGATGAAATGCCGAATCTGTTCCGGAGATAGGACCAGGATGAGTGGCTCAGCATGACCGACGAGATCCACACGGACGAACCCCCTGATAGCAGGCGGAAGGGGAGAACCCGGGATAAACGGACGATCGGTCCTGTCCCGAACCTTGAAGAGCACGTAAAATCCGATTGGTGGAGGCGTATCTTCAATCACCTCTACCTGAAGACCGATGGCGACGTCGTCGACGACCAGAGAATCACCGGGAGGGAGATCGACCGGGTCGCCCGGGTTCTGCGCCTCGGCCCCGACGAGAAGATCCTCGATCTCTGCTGCGGCCAGGGCCGGCATACCCTCGAACTCGCACGCAGGGGCTACAACGCCGAAGGCCTCGACCAGTCGCATTACCTGATCCAGCGAGCCCGGTCGACCGCGAAGCGGGAGGGGTTGCAGGTCAGGTTCCGGGAGGGGGATGCACGCCGGTTGCCGTATCGGACCGACTCCTACGACGTCGTCCTCGTCCTCGGGAACAGCTTCGGCTACTTCGACTCCGTCGAGGAAGACCTGCGGATCCTCACCGAGCTCCGGCGCATACTCAAACCCTGGGGGCAGGTGCTCCTGGATGTGGCCGACGGCGAATACCTCAAAGAGCACTTTCAGCCCCGGTCGTGGGAGTGGATCGATCGCACGATGTTCGTCTGCCGTGAACGGTCCCTCTCGCTCGACGGCCAGCGCCTGATCTCACGGGAGGTGATCACCGACGTCGACAAGGGCGTCGTGGCCGACCAGTTCTACGCCGAACGCCTCTACACCCGCGATGCGCTCCGACAACTCCTGGAACGGGCCGGGTTCTCCCGTATCGCCTTCCACGAGATCGCAACGGAATCACAGCGAAACCAGGACCTCGGCATGATGGAGCGGCGCCACATCGTCACCGCAGCAATCAGGAAAGAGTGGGCGAAGGCAAAGGCGAAGGGGCAGGAGAGGGCAAAACATGTCGCGGTGATGCTCGGCGACCCGACCAAGGCCGACGCCCTGAAACCGTCCTGCGTCTTTGACGACGACGATTTCTACACCATCGACCAGATGAAGGCGGCGCTCCGGGAACTCAAAGGTTACCGGTTCACCTACCTCTGCAAACACGACACCATGATCCCGGACCTCACGAAACTGAAGGGTAAGGTGGACTACATATTCAACCTCTGCGACGAGGGGTTCAACAACGACCCACGAAAAGAGCTCCACGTACCGGCTCTCCTGGAGATGCTCGACATACCCTACACGGGATCCGCGCCGCAGTCGCTTGCGTTCTGCTACGATAAATCGCTCGTGCGCGGCATCGCAAAGGAGATGGGGATCCCGGTGCCCGATGCCTGCTTCATCACCCCGGGCGACCGCACCTACGATGTCGGGATGAAGTTCCCGGTGATCGTCAAGCCGAACTCAGGCGACTCCTCCTACGGCATCACGCAGAGGAGCATCGCCCACACCATCGAGGAACTCTCCGATATCATCAGCTCCCTGCGGACGACGCTCGGGTACAGCCAGTCGCTCCTTGTCGAGGAGTTCCTCACGGGCAAAGACATCAGCGTCGGCATCATCGGGAACCCGTCGGGCTACTACACGGTGCTCCCCATCACCGAGGAGGACTACTCCGCCCTGCCTCCGGAACTCCCCCGGATCTGCGGCTACGAGGCAAAGTGGCTCCCCGACTCGCCGTACTGGAAGATCGTATCGCGGCCGGCAAACCTTCCCGAGGAGACCGAGAAGGTGGTCGTGCGCTGCTGCCTTGCCCTCTTCGAGCGCCTGGAGTGCCGCGACTACTGCCGGTTCGACTGGCGCCTGGACGAGCACGGCAACCCGAAACTCCTCGAGGTCAACCCGAACCCCGGCTGGTGCTGGGACGGCCACCTTGCAAAGATGGCGAAGTATGCAGGGCTCTCTTATCCCGATATGCTCGGGCGGGTCCTGAAGGCAGCAGAAGAGCGGTTCGGCATGGACCAGGAGACAGGTGCGCGGGAGGCGGAGGCAAAGACCGTTCCGCTCGACCTCTCCCGGCAGGAGGCCTGATTACCTTTTCCGGGAGAATGCAGGCCACTGCATCCTCCCGGTCGTCTTTCCTATCCCACGCCGATCTCGCTGTAAGCGACCGGTACCCATCAGTATATAATATCCTCCGGCGCATAGATCATAAATTATGGCCGATGAATCGTACCGGACCGCAACGGTCCAGGGCAGAGAGGTCCCCTACGATCCGGAGCAACTCCGCAAGATCAGCGAGCACCCCTGCTACTCCGACAAAGCATGCCACGCCTTTGGACGGTGCCACCTCCCCGTCGCCCCGAAGTGCAACATCCAGTGCAACTACTGTGTGCGGGACTTCGACTGCGTGAACGAGAGCCGGCCGGGCGTGACGAGCAAGATTCTCACACCGGAGGAAGGCCTCGACCTGGTCAGGAAGGTCGTCAAGGACTATCCGTTTGTGAAGGTGATCGGCATCGCGGGACCGGGCGAACCGCTTGCAAACCCCGAGACGTTCGAAGCGCTCAGGCTGGTTCACGAGGAGTTCCCGCACCTGATCATGTGCCTCAGCACGAACGGCCTCATGCTCCCCGAGTCGATCGATGAACTGGCGAAGTACGACGTCGGGAACGTGACGGTGACGCTCAGCGCCATCGATCCGGCGATCGGAGAGAAGATCTACTCCTGGGTCGAGTATAAGGGGAAGAAGTATCGCGGGCGCGAGGCTGCGGAGCTCCTCCTCTCCCAGCAGTTGAAGGGGATCGAGATGGCGGTCGCAAAGAAGATGTTCGTCAAGATCAACACCGTCTACATACCCGGGATCAACGACGAGCATATCCCCGCGATCGCAAAGAAAGTCGGCGAGATGGGAGCGTTCACCTTCAACGTCATACCGCTCATCCCGCAGTATAAGTTCGCCGACATCACCCCCCCGACGGCAAAGGATAAGCGGGAGATGCAGGACCGGTGCGCCCCGTTCATCAAGCAGATGCGCCACTGCGCACGCTGCCGGGCGGATGCGATCGGGAAGTTAGGCCAGGACGTGCAGTCCTGCGTCTACCAGCAGATGAAGGATGAGAAGGCAGAATAACCAACTTTTTTTCGGCCGGCCATGAGGACGATCGAACTCCGGCCCGACCAGCCGCTCGACCTCGACCTGACGCTCTCCTGCGGGCAGGCTTTCCGCTGGGAGAATGTGGACGGGTGGTGGCAGGGCGTCGTCGACGGTCGGGCCGTCCGGATACGGCAGGACGCAGACCGGCTCACGTTTGAGGGGGCGGATGCGGCGTTCGTCCGCGACTACCTCCGGCTCGACCAGGACCTTCCCGCCATTCTCGCATCGATCGACCGCGACCCGGTTATAGGCGCCGCCGTCCGGGAGTGCCGCGGCCTCCGCCTCGTCCGGCAGCAGCCGTGGGAGTGCCTGGCCTCCTACATCTGCGCCACGAACACGAACATCCCGGCGGTGAAGCGGCGGGTCGCCCTGATGGCAGAGCGCTACGGGAGACCGACCGACGGGCCGTCCGGCATGACGTACGCGTTTCCGGAGCCGGAGGCGCTCGCAGAGGCTTCACGCACGGATATATGGGACTGCAAACTTGGTTACAGGACGGATTATATCTGCGAGGCCGCCCGCTTCGCAAGCGAGAACCCCGGCTGGGCGGAGCGAATCGCGGCCCTTCCCTTCGAGGATGCGCGGCGGGCGCTGATGGAGTTTAAAGGCGTCGGGCCGAAGGCGGCGGACTGCGTGCTCCTCTTTGCGTTCGGGTTCTTTGAGGCGTTCCCGGTCGACGTCTGGATACGCCGGATCGTGGGGGAGACCTACCTCTCCGACCTTGCAGGCCGGAGTTGCACCCCGGCGGAGTACGAACGGATCCGGCGATTTAGCCGCGACTACTTCGGGGAGTATGCCGGGTATGCACAGGAGTACCTCTACTGCGCGCGGGGCCCGGCACGTCGCCAGCGGTGAGGCTCACCCTTTCCGGCTGCGGACCCGCTGCCGGGTGAGTCCGGCTGCCGCGAGCAAGACGGAGATAACGGTGCCGATGAGAGCGAAGGTGCCGATACCTGCAAGACCGATAGGCGCTCCGCATACCGCGATCATGGGCGATGCGGTGGCGATAGCGACTTCGCCCATCTTCGAGGGGAGCGTGAACTACCCCGCCAACAACGAGATCTCGGTGCCGGAGCATCGTCGTGCTGTGAACTACCCCCCGGCTTTCGCAGGGGGCTTCCCGGCCGTCGTCCTCTCCCCATTGGGAGCGAACCCACAGGATCTTCGGCACGTTCCACGCCTGCACGTGCAAACGGTTTGACATCGAACGCGGCGTTCAGGTCCCGGTCGTGATGCATCCCGTATTAGGAATAGATCCACTCCCGGACTCTGAGGGTCAGATCGGCATTCCGGTAGAGCCGGCACTGGTACCTCCACAGCATGCGATAATATCATGGTAGCCATCCCCCCGGCATGAACTGTTGCGGCGGTTGAAACGGGTCGAGTATGTTGAGGTGGGATGTGCGGGGCAGGAGAAAGCGTTCTGGTACCTCAACCTGACGGATAAGATGAGGGATCAACTGAGTGCGATGGGGTTTCAGGATCTCTTCCCCGAGAAGAGATTGAGTCAGTGTAAATTATAAATCCGGAAAGTCAGGTTTGTGAAGGTGATATCAGTAATTGCCTGGCGCACTACCGATCGTTTCCACTCTGATCTCCGTTTGATGTTCGTAACAACATTTTTCATCATTCACGTTTCATTCTCTCTAACTCGGTACATCATGATAGTACGATTTGAAACTACCTATGAAGACGGATATTGGTCTGCCAGTGCAATCGGATACAGTATCTTTACCGATGGTGAAACATTCGAAAAATTGCTTAAAAACATTGAAGAAGCTGTACTGCTGTATTTCGAAGACGAAGTGGAACCCAACGAACAAATCACGATCCAGACCCAGATTACACATCAGGTGCATCACGTTGCCACATCTTCCAGTTGTTAGCAGCACAGATATCATCAGGGTTCTCAAAAAGCTTGGATATTCTTTTGTCCACCAGCGCGGAAGTCACAGTGAACAATATCTTAAACGATATCGCAAACCATAACAATATGACTAAACAAGAACTCATTGATTTGTTCTTGCGAGGGTGAAGGGGGCGGGGTAAGGAGACCCCTGCGCACGGCGGGAGAGAAAAACGGAGCCTTCCGCCTGTATTTTACACTGGCAACATACACCCGGCATCAGGCATACTACCCGGATCTCCCTCTCTTCACCGTCTTCCTTCCTCCATCGAACGGAACAGCAGGAAGTAGTCTTTATGGCCCATACCGCCCTATGGTGGGCTATGGTAACAACGGTCCAGCTTCAGCCGGACAAACGTTTCGGAGGGAGGTGCGCCGGCACGTGAGATTCTCCGTCACCCCGACCACGGTTTGGAGGATGGGAGAGGAAAAAGTTAGGGGAGGGGAGGTGGGGCAAGGTCTTGCAAAATGAGATAAAATGAGGGAACAAGCCGAATAATGGTGAAGGGAGCCACCACCGTGCGAATATGGAACTTCATACGCCTAGCTTCAGCGGGAGTCCGGGCTCCACTCTTCGCTCACCCCTCGATGAAACTCGCGATGAACCCGTTCTCCCGCATCCCGAGCACTTCCTCCGGCGTTCCCTCGGTCGCCACCCTCCCCTCCTCTATGAGACAGAGGCGATCGGCGAGCCCCAGAACATCGTGGAGAGTATGGGTGACGACGATGCAGGGGATGCCGGCGTGCCGTATCCGGTCGCGGAGTTCCTCTCGCATCGCTCCCCGGGCACGCATGTCGACGGCCGCAAGCGGCTCGTCGAGGAGGAGGAGTTCCGGTTCGAGCACCAGAGCCCGGGCGAGGGCCACCCGCTGCCGCTGCCCTCCCGAGAGACGGCCGACGTTGACGTCCGCGAGGTCCGAGAGGTGCATCGACCGGAGTTGCTCCGCGACGGCGCCGGCAATCTCAGGTTTCGGCACCTTCCGGCACCGGAGGCCGAACGCCACGTTCTCAGCGACGGTCATGTGCGGGAAGAGGGCGTAGGATTGGAAGAGGTGGCCGATGTTCCTGCTCTCGGCAGGGATATCGATCCGCGCCGCAGACGAGAAAAGCGTCCTCTCCCCGAGGGTGATATCGCCCCGGTCCGGCGCAAGGATGCCCGATATCAGGTTCAGCACCGTGGACTTGCCCGCCCCGTTCTCCCCGATAAGGACAAGGGTCTCGCCGCACCGAACCGAGAGCGCGACGTCGAGGGCGAAATCCCGTAGTTGCCGGACGACGCGGATGGAGAGCATCAGGCGCTCCTCCGGGTGACGATCTTCACCGCGGCGATCACCGCGAACGATATCACGACGAGGATGATTGCAAGGCTGATCGAGGCGTCCATGTCTCCCTGCATCGTCGTATAGATCGCAAGCGGCATCGTCTGGGTCCGGCCCTGGAAGTTCCCGGCAAACATGATCGTGGCGCCGAACTCACCGAGCG
>Ga0208041_1001766_pt1 | contig 12928 bp, 10 predicted proteins | sample AD_SCU002_MetaG_FD_184453 | JGI IMG/M metagenome (GOLD analysis project Ga0208041, IMG submission 184453) | Active sludge microbial communities of municipal wastewater-treating anaerobic digesters from China - AD_SCU002_MetaG (SPAdes) (version 2) | ecosystem: Engineered > Bioreactor > Anaerobic...
CGGTCCACCGCCTCAACCGGGATCCCGCTTCGTTCGCAATACAGCGGAAAATCGGCGATATAGCGCTCGTCGTCCCCCGCGACGGCAACGAAGAGACCGCCGGTATCCTCGATGCACGCGGGCGCCAATTGTTTCAGCAGGATGGATTCCGCCCGGCATTCCCGCGCCGTGACCGGATCGTTGGAAACATAGCGCGCCCCGCTGTGGAGCAACCCCTGATTGGCGCCCGACGCACCCGAGTTGATGTGCCCCTTTTCCACCACGATGCATTCCAGACCGCGCAAAGCCAGATCGCGGGCAAGGCCCGTGCCCGCGATTCCGCCGCCCACAATCAACACCTGCGTCTTCAGCCTGCCTCCGGAACCATTCATTTCGTCCACCTTCTGTCGAGAGGCCTTGCGCCGTTATGCCGTCGCACCCGCCCGCGAGAATGAAAGCATCGTAAGCCTGACCCCGAGTCCCGCGCTCGATACGGAGCACGAGATTCCGCGATGTCATTCACGAGCGGGGCAGGCTGGAGTATCCCCGGAAACCGGCCTCCGGCAACGGTTCGTCATTCCGCCGGGTGAGGGAGCCCGGAAGACGACCCGCCCCCCGGTTTCCGCCCGAATGACGAATGCATTCTCTCATAAAAGCCGGAACGATAAAACTATTGCGAAATGACCGGCTCTCTCCTATGGTCTCAACGGCATCCGCTCCGCCGGGCCGGGCCGCGTGAGGAAACAGCGGCCGGAAAGCCCCGACCGAGGCCCGGCGATGACGTATTGGACTTGAGTTGAGCGATTCGAAGGCCCGGAACGCCTGTTCGGGCGGGTGCAAAACCCGCCCCTGCGAGAGGCTGACCGACCCGTTGGACGGGGGACGGGTTCATCCCCGCCCGCGTGGCATCGTGTTTTTGTCGCCTCGTGCAAGGCGTCGCTCAATTTGGATTCGACTCCAAGGCAGCCGGTAGGCCTTCCCGCGGGGTTCAAGCCCGCGGGCGGCAGACCCGCAACGGGGAGCCCTTCATGATTGCATCGATCCGTGCCATCGACGTCGAGACCGCAAGGAACCTCAAGGGGATATTCTTCGACATCGACGACACTTTCACCACAAACGGGAAGATCCCGGCGGTCGCCTACCAGGGGCTGTGGACTTTGAAGGAATCCGGCCTGAAGGTGGTTCCCATCACCGGAAGGCCGGCGGGCTGGTGCGATCATATCGCCCGCATGTGGCCCGTGGACGCCGTCGTGGGGGAAAACGGGGCTTTCTATTTCCGGTTCGACGAGCGGGCGGGAAAGCTCACGAAACGCTTCCTGGACCCGGCTCCGGTCCGTTCTGAAAAGCGAGTCCTGCTGCGGGCCGTCGAAAAGGATGTCCTCAACTCGGTGCCCGGCACGGCCCTCGCCTCCGACCAGCCATACCGGGAGACCGATCTTGCCATCGATTTCCGTGAAGACGTGGAGCCTCTGGGCTGGCCGGCGGTCGAGCGCATCTGCGCCGTCTTCCGAAAGCACGGCGCGACCTGCAAGGTCTCCTCGATCCACGTGAACGGCTGGTTCGGAGATTACAACAAACTCCACATGACGCGAATCATGGCCAACGAACTCTGGGGCGTCGACCTTGAGGCGGACCGGCGCTTTTACCTGTTTTGCGGAGATTCTCCCAACGATGAACCGATGTTCGAATTCTTCCCGCACAGCGCGGGGGTTCGCAACGTGCTTCAATTCGCCGACCGGATGAGCCGGCTGCCGGCGTTCGTGGCGGATCGCGAAGGCGGCGCGGGATTCGCGGAAATTGCCGAAACCGTTCTCTCTCTCAGGGCGACCTGAAAAATCCGGCCGTCGTGGCGGTGACGGTTGCTTCGAGGTGCTCGCGCGGGGGATTCCGGCCTTCGTGCGAAAGCACGGCGGTTGTGCCCTCGAATCGCCATGGCCGGCGGTCACAACGGTGCCGTTCCAGGGCATTTTCATCTCGAATCCTCATGGTCTGCGCCGTCTGTATCGCCACAGCCCGAAAGGCTCAGTGAGCCCGCGTCTCATGCGGATTTGTGAAAAGTGTAGATCTGACCCCCGGACCGTCTACCGGAGTCCTCCGGCCATCCGCACCGCTTCCGGGCGCCGCTTCAACCACCAGCTCATCAAAGGTCCCGGAAGGGCTCCCAGCCCAAGGCTGGTCCATGCCAGGCCCCAGGCCAGGCTCGCCGGTGCCGAAGGAACTCCCCGCACAGTATCCAGGACCAAACCGAAAACCCATGGACTGACGGCGCCCGCGCTGAATCCCAGGGCCGAACGGACGGCGTACGCGGCCCCGATATGGCGCGGTTCCACAAGCTCGGTGAGCGCGGTCGAGTAGATGGCCGAGTCGGCGATGGAAGTGAGGTTGTAGAAGGCGGCGACCGCGAAAAGGACGAGGAGAGGCCAGCCGATCATCCAGCCGAAGCTGAAGGAGATTGCAAGGCTGATGCAGGAAAAGAGCAGGATGGTAAAGGATCTTCCCCATCGGTCGGACATGTCCCCGCCGATGAGACTGCCCAGCATGCTCGTCAGGTAGGTGAAGCCGGAAAGGAGCGCGCCGACCTCGATGGCCTTCGCGGGCGACGCATCGTATCCCGCGCTCAGCTGTGTCGCCGCGCCGAGGTAAGCGGGCAACCAGGCCCACATGCCGAGGAGCTCCCAGTTGTGGAAGGTGTAGGCCAGCATGGAGAGGAGGGCGGGTTTGTTCTTCAGCACGGCCGGCACGGCACGCCAGACATCCCGCTTGCTTTCAACGGCATGAACGACGTTGGGTGTGTCGCGCAGGGCATAGAGGGACACTGCGAGCCCCACGGCGGGCATGGAGCAGTTTGCCGCCAGGGAAAGGCGCCAGCCGCCGATGGGGAAAAGCCGGCTGGAAAGCATCAGCGACAGGGCATAGCCGAGGGAGGCGGCGGCCAGGTAAAACCCCATGGCCCGTCCGCGCGTGGAAGGTGAAAAGCGTTCGGCGATGAGCGTCAAACCGGGTGTATAGGAGCCTCCGGAACAGAGCCCCGCCAGCCCGTAAAGGATCGCCCCGGAGATGAAATCGGATGCGAACAGCGCAAAAACGAGCGCACTGAAGCCGGCGGCGACGGCGCTCCACAGGTAGGTTCGCTTTGCGCCGAAGCGGTCGCCCAGGAAACCGACGGCGAAAAGCGAGATCAGGAAGCCGAGATGATAGGCGGACTGAACCATCCCGGCCTGCGTGGCGTTCATCGTCCAGTCGCTCATCAGGAGCGGCAGGGCGGCCGAATAGGCCGTGAAGATGAAGCTGAAGCCCAGGCGGGCGGTACACAAAAGCGCGAGCCAACGGATATCGCCGCCATGCGCCGCAGCTTGTCGGGACGGCCTCAATGCGCGTGCCTTTCCATCAGCGTCTCCCTCGGTGTTTATCCCGGTGCCTGCAAAAGCCTGTCCTTCAGTTGCTCCGAGGCGAACACCAGCGATTCCAAGTCAACCATCCAAAGCACGCCGGCATCGAAGAGGAATTTCACCCTTGCCGCTCAATCCGCCGGTTTCTCCCAGCGGGCGATGAGAAACGCCCCGGTGTCCAACCCGCGTGTGTGTCCGTCCTCCTCGATCTCGCGTGCCCGATCCGGGCGGTCGTGTTTTTGAAAGTGAACGGCGGTCCCGATGCGAGCCGGAATCGGCATGAGCCCGGCCATTTCGGCCGGGGACCTGAAACGCGCGTGCCGGAATATGGCGTGGCCTTCCCTGGCCGCGGACGCTCTCCTGGTCGCCCAGGGGCTCAGAGCGTTCAAGCTCGCGACCACGACGAGCCCTCCCGGCCTCGTCACACGAAAGAACTCGGCCACGGCGCCGCGCGCGTCGTCGAGAAACTCGATGGCGGTCACCGACACCGTCTTGTCGAAGGCGGCGTCGGCAAAAGGAAGCGTGCGCATATCGCCCCGGACCATGTGGAAGGGGCGGCCCGCCGCTTTGTTCCCGGCACGCCTCAGCATGGGGAGCGAGAGCTCGAGTCCCGTGACCCGCGCGCCGGCGTTAAGGAGAGCGAGGGTGAAGACCCCGGTGCCGCAACCCACGTCCAGGACCCGCTCTCCTGGAGCCGGCCGGGCCATTTCGAGAAGAAGCCCGGCCTCGTATTCGCGGACCAGCCTCCCGATGGGACTCTCGAACCACTGATCGTATTTCTCCGGCCATTCGTCGAAAACTTCCGCCATTTCCAACCTCTCACGACAAAACGGGGCAGCGCGGGGAACCGAAGGACCCGCGGAAAACACTGCCGGCGGCGGGTTCCGCGATCGCTCGGACGTCTCCGGCCATTGCGCGGTTCGAGACCTCTCCTCCCGGGACCCCTTTCAGATGGAACCCGGTCTGGCCAGGTGGTGCGCGGTGGCCTGTTCGAACTGGTAGGCTATCCGCAGCAGCAGGTCCTCCCGGAAGTGGGGACCGAGGATCTGGAGCCCGATGGGCAGTCCCTCCCCTGAGAATCCGCACGGGACGGAGATTCCGGGGACTCCGGCCAGGCTTGCCGGCAGGGTGAGCGCGTCGTTGAGATACATCTGCAAAGGATCATCGGACTTCTCACCGATCTTGAACGCCGGAACGGGTGTAACCGGGGCCATGAGCGCATCGAATGAGTCGAACGCATCGAGGAAATCCTTCCGAATGAGCGTCCGCGCCTGGGAGGCTTTCGTGTAGTAAGCGTCGTAGTATCCGGCGGAGAGGACGTAGGTGCCTAGCATGATGCGGCGCTTCACTTCGGCTCCGAACCCCTGGGAGCGGCTCGTCCGGTACATGCCGATCAGGTCCCGGGCATCGGGCACCCTCAGACCGTACTTCACCCCGTCGTAACGGGCGAGGTTGGAACAGGCTTCGGCTGGGGCGATGATATAGTACGCGGCGACACCGTAACCGGTGTGCGGCAGGGAAACCTCGCCGACTTCCGCGCCGAGTTGAAGGCAGACGTTGATCGCGCGTTGAACGGCGTCCGCGATCTCGGGGCGCATGCCATGGACGAAATACTCCTTCGGGATGCCCAGGCGAAGTCCCTTGATCGGTTCGCGCAGGGATGCCCGGTAATCGGGGACGGGACGGTCCACCGAAGTGGAATCCCTCCTGTCGTGTCCCGCGATGGCCCGCAGCAGGACGGCGGCGTCCTCGACATCCTTGGTGATCGGGCCGATCTGGTCCAGCGACGAGGCAAAAGCCACCAGTCCGAATCGGGAAACCCTTCCATACGTGGGCTTCAGACCGACCACGCCACAGAAGGAAGCCGGCTGGCGAATGGAGCCCCCGGTGTCGGTCCCGAGCGAACCCGAGCAAAGATCGGCTGCAACCGCGGCGGCCGACCCGCCGCTCGACCCTCCGGGAACCCGTTCGCGGTCCCATGGGTTGCGCGTGACTCCGTAGGCGGAATTCTCCGTGGACGATCCCATGGCGAATTCATCCATGTTCGTCTTGCCGAGAAAAATCGCCCCGGCCTCGCGCAATCGTGCAATGACGGTCCCGTCGTAGGGCGGCACGAAGTTTTCCAGGATGCGTGAGCCGCAAGTCGTGACCGTCCCCTGCATGCATAGGACGTCCTTGATGGCCAGGGGAATGCCGGCGAGGGGAGATGCGCGCAGATCCCTCTCGCCTCTGTCGAATCGCCCGGCTTCGGCCAGGGACGACTCCGCCAGAACGGACAGGTAGGAATTGAGGCGCGGGTTCAGCGTTTCAATACGAGTGAGAAAGGAGTTGAGCGTCTCCGTAACGCTCAGCTCCTTGCGCACGAGCAGGTCGTGGAGTTCGTGCATCGTCAGGGCGTATGGTTCCATGAGAGACCTCTCGTTTGAATCAGATGACTTTGGGGACAACGAAGCTGACCCCGTCCGTTTCCGGAGCGTTCGCCAGCGTGTCTCGACGCTCCAGGGACGGCTGCACTTCGTCGGCGCGGAATACGTTCCGGAGCTGAATGGCGTGAGTCGTGGGGGGAACGCCTTCCGTGTTCAGTTCGTTCAGCGTTTCCATGTACTCCAATATCCTGTTCATCTGCTCGGTCAAGCGCATTTCTTCGCGCTCGCTCAGTTCGAGCCGCGCCAAACCGGCAACGTGTCTCACTTCATCCCTGCTGATCTTCTCTTGCATATCGACTTCCTGCTTCTATGGGTGCGTTCCATCCCGTGTGCCGGGCACGATCCCCGCGCGGAGACGGACAAAGGCGGCCCGCAAAGTGCGCCGCCGTTGACCGGGCTTCCCGCTGGGGCCGGAAAATTCAACCGTCATTCCGGAGAGGCCTGGGACCGCGAAATTCCGACAATCCTGCAATCCCGTTTTCGTGGGGAAATGCAGCCCTCATTCCGGCCGGAAACCGGGGGTCGGGCTGTTTGTTCCTCCCTCCCTCGCAACGATGATGTTGACGATTCTCATGATTCGTTGTGCCATCCGTCCATGGCGCACCGCCGGCACGGCCGGCGTTTCCCCTCCACTTTCCGCGCGGCCCCCGTCGTGATCTATGCGACGGCTCCGAGAAAATTTTCCATGTTGCGACAATCCCTGAACGCCGAAAGAACCTCGGCGAGACCATGAATCTTGCGGCGGTGGAGGAGTCGATGGGTCAGCTCATGGACCCGCACCTCCTCGGAGTCCCGTTCGGTCGGGCTCACCAGGAATCGTTGCAGAAATTTTGCGAATCGAATCACGTGGATGAGCTCGTGAGTGACGATGTATGTCGTCAGGGGAAGCAGGAGTATTTTCGAATCCCGCCGAAGCGCTCGCCGGATCACGTGGTCCTGGAGGCAGATCTTGAAATAGTCGCCGGGTTCGCTTCCCCTCAGGCGCTCGTTGGGACATCGCAAATATCTGCGAATCTGCGCAAAGGCGGAATCGGTGACCTCCTCTTCCTGCAGGTCCCGCAAAGATTGGATGTCGTAGCGGTAACGTTTCCACTCCGAGGTGGTAACCTTGTAATAGTCGCTGATCAGCTCCTCCGAAATCTCGATGGATTGCCTCAAAACGACAATCTCCTCCTCCACGAAGGGGACGCGCTCACAATTCTTCGGGAAATCAAAACCGCCTTCGTCCGCCATTTCCTGACTTCACTTCCTGTTGCTTGCTCTTGAGAGGACGCGAGTTATCCTGCATTGCGCGGATTGGCTCCCGCGGTTTGCCGCACATTCGCCGGCCGACAGCCCCCAACCTCCAAAGTGTCCCCTGCCGGCGGTGCCCCGGGCTCCCTTCATGAACGGCCCACCGGCGATTTCCGGCCGGTCTTGCCTCTGCGGGCAGGCCAAAACCCTTTCCGCAAGCCTGTGCGCGGCCCGTGGGGATCGGCCGGTTCCAGGGGCACGGCACGGTTTCACACGGACCAATTCCCCGCGACGATTCCTTTCCCGTGCGCACATCTGCTCATAAGCACATGATTTGAATAGGGAACCATCCAGGGAAGGACCTGCTTTCTTCTACAGGAAAAAACGGCGTTTATCAATTGTTTAATCCGACCGGTTTCATCGACCGGGTGGGAGGGAACACCGTGCTCACGATCCGGCCGGGCCTCGTGCACCCGCTCTCGTCATGATCGCTGCGAAAGCGTGCGGCCGCCAGCCTCTTCAATGGGGGCGTTCCACACGTCGTCTCCGGATCGTTCATGGCGCCAGGCGCTGGGGCAAGGGTATCGGGACCGTGGTCTGCGCTGTCGCGCATCCCACCCTACTGAACAACACAGTCGCCACGGACCGATGTGCCCGTCAGAGGCAGCCGGATGTGACGCGGGCGGGGATAGACGCCGGGGACCGTGCGGATCCGCAGGGTGGGCACGGTTCCTCCGTGCCCACGATCCGGCCGGGAGCTTCCCCAGGTGCGCCCGTCAGACGTAGAGGAGGGCTTTATGCCCTCCCGCCCGATGCACTCACCTTGCACGCTATTGTCCGTGACACCGGCGACGCCCCGAAGCATGCAAACAGGCTCAGCCGGGAATTTATTGTCTGGGTCAAATTGCATGAAATAGAATGGCCTCTCGAGTCCAACGACATTCTCGAGAGGCCGACTTTTTGGGTAGGCATTGCACCTCCCTTTCCCGGATTTACCGTTTTTACCCCACGCGAAAGTGCCCGAAGGCCACCTGCATTCCTTTGAGCGCTTGCCACGTCTCAGCCCTCAACCGAGAGCCTTGTGGGAACCAGTATAGGAAAACGGCACCTATTTCATAATCATGCGGCGAGCGCAAATCAAGATTCCTTTATTAATTTTTTTTGATGGCATCAAATCGAGGGATTGCAGCCTGTCTTCGCCGAATTCGACGGAAGTTCGGATCCTGCGGGCCGCGCCGGAGGTGAAAATAAAGCGAACCGGGAGCGGGAGAATCCTCGGATTCTTTCGAACTCCAAGTATTGAATGGAAAATTCAGCTTTGTTCGGGTATTTTCTGAAGCGATAAGTTTGGGGGCGTTTTCAGGCAAACCGCCAAATGTTCGGATGAAAGGAAAGGAGCGCACCGCCGGGATCCGCTCGGCGTGCCGCGGGTGTGCCGCGTTCCCGCGCGGGCCGTGGAGCGTTCGTTCCTGTCATTGCGAGGTGTGGGATGAAGGAAGTCGTTGCATTGTGCGTGCTGTTGGCATTTGGAGTCGGCACCGCCAGGCTGGCCATAGGGAAAAAGATCGGGATCGCCCTGACGGTGGTGTTCCTGGCCTTTTCCATCTTTTCCGGCCTTGCGATTGCCAACTACGACTGGATTCGAAAGGCTCGATGGGAAGTTCCCGATATTTTCGGCATCCGCGAGCAGATTGCAGAGGTCGGGGCCCAGGCGGTGCAAGGGTTGAACGCGGAGATCGAGGGCCGCCAGGGGGAATTGGGCAAGCTCCTTTCGGATTTGGAGGAAATGGGCCGGAGAGTCGATTCACAGAAGAAGGAACTGGAGAATTTGCTGGCCGATGCCGTCAAGGTGAGTGAAACCGCCAGGGGGCAGGAGCAGGCGGTCAAGGAGCTCAACCGGCAGGCGGAGAAGGCAAGGGAGCAGATGGCATCCATCCATCGGGCTTCCTGCGACCTGGCGCTCTCTCTGGCAAAGATCACGTGGCTGCAAATGGAAGCCAAGGATTCCTCCGGCACCAAGAGGGGGGAGGCGGCGGCCCAGCGGACCCTCGACGGGCTGGATGAGGTGGTCGGCCTGGTTATAGGCGATCCGGATCAACGGGAGAGGTTCGTGGCCGAAGTGATGGACTCTCTGCCGCCCAAGAAATGAAAGAGACTCGGCTTCGTGAGGTCGGGACTGCGGGTTTTTCCCGGGTTGAACGTCCAAATCGAAAGGGATGGCCATGCTTGCAGAAACAGCTCGGTGCCTCGAGAAGATAAGGGCGCAGCGCCCCCTGGTGCACAACATTACCAACTACGTCGTGATGAGTTATACCGCCAATGCTTTGCTGTGCCTCGGAGCATCCCCCGTGATGGCTCACGCGGTCGAGGAAGTCGAGGCCATGGTCGAGCTTGCCGATGCCCTCGTGATCAACATCGGGACCCTTTCCGCCCCTTGGGTGGACGCGATGTTCCTGGCCTCGCGCGCGGCCATAGAAAGGTCGATTCCCGTCGTTCTGGACCCGGTGGGAGCCGGCGCCACCGCCTTCCGGACGGATACGGCCAGGCGCCTGCTCGATGAATTCGGGATCACCGTGCTCCGGGGGAACGCGTCGGAAATCATGGCCCTTGCGGGTCTGGACAGCACCACGCGGGGCGTGGACTCGGTGCACGCAACCGCCGAGGCACGGTCTGCAGCGGTTGAATTGGCCAATGTGTACAAAGCGGTTGTGGCGGTCACCGGCGCGGAGGACTTCATCACCAACGGGCCAAAATCCGCCAGGGTCGCCAACGGACATCCCCTCATGGGCAGAGTCTCCGGCACGGGGTGCGTGGCGTCTTCGATCGTGGCGGCCTTTTGTGCGGTTCAGCCGGACCCTCTGGTGGCCGCAACGGCGGGATTGTCGGTGCTCGGAATCGCGGGCGAGCTTGCCGCACGGGACAATCCCGGACCGGGGACGTTTCAGCACCTTCTGCTGGATGCACTCGACGCGATGGAATCCCGGAACATCGAAGAGAAAGGACGAATTGCCGTTTCATGGGAACAGTGAGCCCGCCCGTCGATTATACCCTGTACCTGGTCACCGACCGGGGGCTTGCCGCGGGCCGTTCCTTCGACGACATTGTCAGGGAAGGCGTCGAGGGCGGGGTTACCCTGGTGCAGCTCCGTGAGAAGGACCTTGCCGTCAGGGATTTCGTTGCGTGCGCCGTCGCTCTCCGGAATCTGCTCGGGGAGTACCGGGTTCCCCTGATCGTTAACGACCGAGTGGACGTCGCCCTGGCCTGTGGAGCCGCCGGGGTGCACCTCGGGCAGGACGACATGGACTGTTCGAGCGCCCGCCGTATCGTCGGGCGGGGCCTGATCGTCGGTGTCTCGGTGAGTTGCGTGGAGGAGGCGGTGAAGGCCGAAGCGCAAGGGGCCGACTACCTGGGAGTGAGCCCGGTGTTCAGCACGCCCACGAAGACGGATACTCCTCCCGCGGTCGGGCTCGTTGGGCTGCGGGCCATCCGGACGGCGGTTCGCCTGCCGCTGGTCGCAATCGGAGGGATCAAGGCGGAGAATGCGGCGGACGTGATACGGGCGGGGGCGGACGGCCTGGCGGTGGTGTCGGCGATCATGGCCTGCCCCGAGCCTCGGATTGCGGCCCGGACGCTGAAAGCGGCCATTGCCGAGGCACGGGCCCGGGTTCGCACCGCGCGGATCGGCTGAGGGCCCTCACAGCTCGGACTCGCGGTGCTGTGGCCGGCGTCCCCGCGCCTGGTATCAGCTTCCTCATGCGAAAGCCAGGCCGTCGTCATCGTGCGGGCCAGGTCCCGAGGGCCTGGAAGAACCCGGATTCCCACCTTTGTGCAAACCCGGCGGGGAAGGCGATTTCTTTTCATCGCGAGAGCCGCCCTGCACCGGAAGCTCACAACGAAGGATGCGAATGTCCCGGTTCGGCGCGTTTTCTCACGGAACAGTCGGGCGGGGCACTTTCTGACGATGTGGCACGCACCCGGTGCCACTTGCCCCGGACCGCGCGATTCAACCTGCCATGCAAAAGAAAACGGGAATCCCGAGCAACACCGCTGCTCCCGGTTCCGGCCGGGTGGAAAGCACCTTGCATTTTCCTGCAAAATACAACGAGTCATCTCAAGAACATGAATTGGTCTGAAAAAGAGTTTATATATGCTAGTACTAACATATACGCACGGCGATATTAAAATTCAGCATATGTTTATACTAACATAATAAAAATGAGGGAATCCCAGCCAATAAGATATTGACAACTCCTATTCATGATATAGGATGGACACGCGTCATCAGTGGTCTCGGTGGTTCGCGCGGATTTACGAACGGCCTTTTCTGTTGGCCGGCGGAATGCTGAGGCCGTATCCGGATCAAGAGACAAAGCCTGTCGATGTCGGAGTGTGTTCGGTGAGAGAGGATTCCGCCTTTCCCGGGAGATAGGGGAAGGTTCTCCGGTGGCCGCTGTTTGTCATGTTGTTTGGGCTTCTCTTTGAATCAGGAGACGTTTCATGAAACTTCATTTGTGAAGCGGGACTTCCAGGCCGGTAGGTTACCGGCGTTGCGAAGTCCGTTTGCCGAGCTGATCGCCCTCCATTCGAACTTCGCAAAACAATCCTGGAATACCCTCCGTGTTCTGTTCCTTTTAGTCTTGCCGGGCAGGTAGTCACGCCGGACGGGGACCCCCCGGTGCGCTCCCGCCCGGCAATTCGAAACTGACGGGGCACGAATTCCGCTGCATCCATGGCATCGCTTCGCGCAAAGTGGTGAGTCGCGGTTTTCGGCGGCTTTGCCGGGGGTCTGGAGGTCTGTCCCGATCACCATGCCCGCGCCGCGGCGAGGTGACGCCGGCAGGAAGGGCCGCGGGAGGCTTTTCCCCGGCGCTCCGGCATGAAGGGGGGGCGGCGCAGGGTCGGCAGGCAGGCTGAATGCGGATTCGGATGCCGGCCTCGACCAATGCGTCATGCGCCGATCCCCTGCATTCCGGGATGCCGGATCGCTGCAATCGACCGACGGGGGCGGAGGCCGTTCAACGCATCATTGCAACCATACTGAGCAAAGGAGAAGAAGATCGATGGGCGAAGATATCATCAACCTGACGGTAAGCGGGAAGAATTTTCAAGGAAGGAACATCCGGGGAAAGCGGGGGCAGACCGTACTCGAAGTCTTGAAGGACAACGGCATCCATGTTCCCACCCTGTGCTACCATCCCCGGATGCCACCCTACGGGGGATGCAGATTGTGCATCGTCGAAATCGAGAACATGCGCGGTCTCCCGCCTTCCTGTACCACCCCGGCAACCGACGGAATGGTTGTGCACACGCACTCACCCAAGGTGGTCGGGGTGCGTAAAACGGTGCTGGAACTGCTCCTCGCATACGGGGACCACAATTGTCTGCTGTGCGAGCAGACGGGCAGCTGCGAGCTGCAAAACCTGGTTTACGAGCATGGCATCGACCATGTTCGCATCAAGTCGGAATTCGTTCCCAAAATCAAGGACGATTCACATCCGATGATCGTCCGCGACCACAACAAGTGCGTGCTGTGCGGCCGGTGCGTCAGGGCCTGCCTGCAGGTGCAGGTGAACGGCGCCATCGATATCGCGGCTCGCGGTTCGGATTCCTACATCACGACGTTCAACAACACCAACCTGATGGAATCGAGCTGCGTTTCCTGCGGTCAATGCGTTCAGGCATGCCCGGTGGGTGCCCTGACCGAGAAAAAATCGAGGTTCAAGGGCCGTGCGTGGGAAATGAAGAAAGTCCGCACCACCTGCCCCTACTGCGGTGTGGGTTGCCAGATGTGGCTGCACGTCAAGGGCGGCAGGATCGTCAAGGTGACCGGGGTCGAGGAAGGCGCCCCCAACCATGGGCGATTATGTGTCAAGGGAAGGTTCGGCTACGACTTCATCTATT
>Ga0208041_1001786_pt1 | contig 12798 bp, 13 predicted proteins | sample AD_SCU002_MetaG_FD_184453 | JGI IMG/M metagenome (GOLD analysis project Ga0208041, IMG submission 184453) | Active sludge microbial communities of municipal wastewater-treating anaerobic digesters from China - AD_SCU002_MetaG (SPAdes) (version 2) | ecosystem: Engineered > Bioreactor > Anaerobic...
GAAAAATCCGAGACTGAATACTGAGGAAAATGCCATTTCCAACTTCGTCGAGCTCACCCTGGGCGTGGTATTTTAATGACCCTGTTAACCAATGAAGATAGCGCTGGCCCAACCCAACGTCCATATTGGGAATTTTTTTCATAACACAGAAAAGATCAAGGCTTTTATACATCAGGCGAAAGAAGCCGGTGCCGATCTGATTGTCTTTCCTGAGCTGGTCATATCCGGTTATCCTCCCCGTGATTTTCTGGAGTTTGATGATTTCATCCGCAGGTGCAGCCTTGCCGTTGAGGAAATCGCCACTTACTGCCAGGGGATTGCCGCCATCCTGGGGGCTCCTACCCTGAATCCAAGAATAGAAGGCAAGAACCTTCACAATTCTGCCTTGCTTTTAGAGGACGGTCAGGTCAAAGAGGCACGGCATAAGGCACTTCTTCCTAACTACGATGTTTTTGATGAATACCGCTATTTTGAACCCAACCGGCAGTTTGCCCCGGTGGTCTTCAAAGGGAAACGGATAGCCCTGACCATTTGCGAAGACCTTTGGGATATTGGCGAAGACCCCTTGTATACCTTCTGGCCCATGGACGAGCTGGTTCCCCAGGGTGTCGATCTGGCCATCAATATTGCGGCATCTCCGTTCCATGCGGGTCAGGCGGAGAAACGCAAGGAAGTACTCCAACATCATGCCCGTAAGTACGGCATCCCGCTGTTCTATTCCAATCATGTCGGAGCACAGACGGAGCTCATTTTCGATGGAGGCTCGATGGTGGTTGGTCCGGAAGGAGATGTGTTGTATGAGATGGCTTATTTCAGGGAAGACCTGCAAGTCTTTGATCTGGATGCTGTGATGGGTGATAATTCCAGCGTGCATCCGCCTGCTTTGCCAAGGATACAGCGGATTCATGATGCCCTGGTACTGGGTATTGGTGATTATTTCCGGAAGATGGGTTTCAGCAAGGCCATTCTTGGGCTTTCGGGAGGAATAGATTCAGCCGTCACCATGGTGCTGGCTGCACGTGCCCTGGGACCGGAAAATGTATTAGGACTATTGCTACCATCGGCTTTCTCTAGCCCGCATTCAATCTCAGATGCTGCCACACTGGCCCAAAACCTCGGCAGCCCCTACCATACGATCAGCATCAGGGATGGTGTGGATGCTGTCATTGACACACTGAATCCATACTTTTCCAACCTTCCGCAAGGCATCACGGAAGAGAACATCCAGGCCAGGATGCGGGCAGTGCTATTGATGGCCTTCTCTAATAAATTTGGCTATATCCTGCTCAATACCAGCAACAAAAGCGAAGCCGCTGTTGGCTATGGCACCTTGTACGGAGATATGTGCGGCGGATTGGCTGTATTAGGAGATGTATACAAAACCGATGTATATGAACTGGCCAGGTATATCAATGCAGGCAGCGAGGTAATCCCGCATAACTCCATCCTGAAGCCACCCTCAGCAGAGCTCAGACCTGATCAGAAAGACAGTGATTCACTACCGGAATATGATATTCTGGATCCCCTGTTGTATGCCTATATTGAAGAGCGTAAGGGACCACGCGAGCTCGTCGCATCAGGTTTTGAAAAGGCCCTTGTCGACAGGGTATTAAAACTCGTCAACAGCAATGAATACAAACGGCATCAGACCCCACCCATCCTGCGTATCAGCAACAAGGCGTTTGGCATGGGAAGGCGCATGCCCATCGTAGGGCGTTACCTTAGCTGATCTGATGTGTTCCTAGATGGAAACCACTGAATGTATCTCGGGTATGGCCTTGCGAACGGCTTCCTCTACCCCATTCTTCAGGGTCATCGTACTGTAGGGACAGGATCCGCAAGCCCCCTGCAGTTCGACTTGGACGACGTTATCATCCGTGATATCCACATAACGGATATCGCCACCATCGGCCTGTAAAAACGGCCTGATCTGCTCGATCACGTTGCGCACCTTCGTGATCATTTCTTCTCTTTGACTCATAGTTATTATATTGACAGATAATATTTTATCAAAACAGTCATCAATTTGCAGGAAGCATTACTTCTGCATCTCCACGACCTGTGTCGGGGGTTGGAACTTATTGCGGCGGACGACCTGCTCCATGAGAGAAACAGCCAGTTTTTCAAAGGCTTTACCTACAACATCATCAGCATTCAGGGCCACTGGTTTGCCCGTATCGCCCGATTCGCAGATGCCTTGCACGAGGGGTATCTGACCTAGCAGAGGCACACCTGAAATCTCTGCAAGCCGCTCTCCGCCTCCTTTGCCAAAGATGTAATAACGGTTATCCGGCAATTCAGCGGGTGTGAAGTAACTCATATTTTCGATCAATCCGAGGATGGGCACATTAATGCTCTTCTGCCTGAACATGCCCACGGCTTTGCGGGCATCTGCCAGGGCCACCTCCTGTGGAGTTGTTACGATGGCGACCCCGGTTACTGGTATCTGTTGCACAAGGGTGAGATGTATATCCCCTGTACCAGGAGGAAGGTCGATAACCATGTAATCCAGCTCACCCCATTTGGCATCATTGAAAAGCTGTATCAACGCATTCGAAGCCATGGGGCCGCGCCAGATGAGCGCCTGGTCGGGATCGACAAAAAAGCCGATGGACAGGATACGGATACCGTCTTTCTCAACCGGAATAATAAAAGTCTTGCCATTCTCCTGAATGGCCTCGGGCTTCTCATCCATGAGCCCGAACATCATAGGGATGGAAGGGCCATAGATATCTGCGTCCACCAGTCCAACCCTGTTTCCCTGTCGTGCGAGCGCAACTGCTAGGTTGGCCGCGATGGTGGACTTGCCAACGCCCCCTTTTCCACTTGCGACAGCGACGATGTTGCGCACGCCTGAAAGGATACCGGCAGATCCGGCATTCTCATCAAACCGCAGCCGGATATTGTCCTTCAGGTCAGCCATGGCATCCAGGTTGATCAAAATTGCCTTAATGCATTCCTGCTTCACTTCTCTTATATGTGGATCGTCCGGTTTCCGGAAGACAAGCGTAAACCCAACCTTGTGCCCTTCCGTCCATACGTCTTCAACCATGCCGTTGTCCACAATACTGCGGCCGGCTGGTTTGTAGACCACTCCTGTTAACGCCTTGGTTATGGCCTCAATCGAATATGACATTGTTGTTCTTAATTAGAATAAGTTTAAATAACAATAAACCGAGCCACAATGTTACACAGAAAAATCCGAACGGGAAAGAAAAGGCTGGCGATTATGGCAGGCGATCCGGGCTTAGCTCCCGGAGCGGGTCCCAGAAGTACTTTCTAAAATGGAGGATACGGTCATTTTCGACAGGAATGCCTTCGCTTTCGAGCAATTGCTGCATGAGTCCGCTACTCCCGAAATGATGTTTTCCGGTCAGAACACCTATGCGGTTTACCACGCGATGGGCAGGGATACCTGGATCAACATGATGGGCGTTGTTCATCGCCCAGCCAACCATGCGGGCGGCACCGGCGGTGCCCAGGAAGGCTGCGATGGCACCATAGGAGGTGACCCGGCCATATGGGATCAGCCTGACCACCTCATACACTTGTGAGAAAAATGAAGCGGATTCAGCCGCCTGGCTCTGATTCATCATGAGTCAATATCCTCCTCTCTCACGATATCGCCCTCAATCTGTTCGTTGGCATCCCATACTGCCAACCTGTCCAGATGCATCCTAAACCGGATATAGGTGATCGGAAATCCTTTACTGCTGAACATCTCCTCATAAAACGTCCTGATACCTTTCACCTCCTCCTCCCCTTCCAGGGCATACAGGTCAGGCGTAGCCTGTTGAATCTCATACCTGTTTAAATGAAGCGTATTCAGGGTGAAATCATATAAATGCCTGTTATCTGTTTTGAGGTGAATCTGGTGATTTTCCTTCAGCAATGGCCTGTAGCGGTTGAGGAAGGCGGGATGGGTCAGGCGCTTACGGGCGCGGCTTTCTCTGAGATGGGGATCCGGAAAAGTAATCCATATTTCTGATATCTCTTTCTCTGCGAAGAGGTATTGGATCAACTCGATGCGGGTCCGGATGAAGGCAACATTACGTAGCCCCTCGTCCTGAACTGTTCTGGCCCCCTTCCACATCCTGGCCCCCTTAATATCCAGACCTATGTAATTATGCTGCGGATATTTCCTTGCCAACCCTACCACATATTCTCCTTTCCCGCATCCGAGCTCCAGGATCAGGGGGTGGTCATTCCTGAAAAATTCCTGGGACCATTTCCCTTTGAGATGCCAGCCTCCTAATAGTTCCGGGTAAGTTGGCTGGAAGAAATGCGCAAAAGTCTCATTCTCCTTAAAGTGTATCAGCTTCTTCTTGGGCATGTCTATTCCTGCGGGCTAACTTTCTTGATCCAGGCAGATGGGTTTTCCTGCTGACGAATCTGTTGCAAAGCGGTATTGGCTTCCTGCGGGTCAGGATAGACGCCGTAGCTGACGACATTGAGGCCGCCTGCAGTCTGCTCAAATATGGAGGCCTTATACCCTTTGGCTGTAAGCTCTGCTACGAACTTCGTGGCCTTTTCTTCTTCCCGGAAAGCGCCTGCTACAATATAATAACGTGGTCCTGAAATAACTACCTCAGGCTCCATATCAGGCTGTGTCGGTGTTTGCGGCAAGGTATCTGCTGCTAACGTTGATTGCGACAGGGAATCCTGCTCCACGGTTAATGTATCAGATACAGAGACTACCGCTGTATCCACGGCAACAGCTTGCGGCATGGGCTGCTCCTGGTTTGTTTGCTGGTTGGTGAAGGATGTCACGGCCTCCCCGATACGTTCGCGGTGCATCCAGGCTAAAACCAATAAAACTGCACCAAGGAACACCATCAGCCAGCCAAATACGACACCAGGGCGGTTGGCCTTATGTTTTGTCTCCTCCACGATGGTCTGCACTTCTTCCATGGGAGGCTCGGGTTCGCCTACCTGAGGAGGTGGCTGTACAGCTTCTTCCTCCTGCCGGGCAATCTTCTCCGGAGACACCACAGGTTCGAGTGTAAAAGGCTCAAAGCCTGTGAATTCCCCACCAGCCTCAAAGGCTGGGTCAGCAATAAAGACAACATTCCCGGTGCTCAGTTGCCGCAGGCTACCCAGGCCTGTAAGGACATAGGGCTCATCCTGCCTGAGCACATATAGTACATGCTGCACAAACTCGCGCACCTGTTTCTCCGCCTCCTCTTCTGAAATCTGCTTAACCATGGCCAATTCCCGGACGAGGCTGACCCCCGTGTCCGTTGCAACCGAATAGCTCACACGGCGGGACGGCGGTGAGAAGCGATGGTTGGTTATGTCGACGACAGCCGGCCGGTAACTGATGCTGAATGTTCCCAAACCGGGAATCAGGGCCGTTTCCTCCCTTTCAAGCAACTGGATGATGTAAGGTGTAAGACTCATAACCATTGTTTCAATCGTCAAGCAAGGCTTCTACCTTGAGCAGGTCTTCCGGGACATCAACGCCTGCACTGATCACATCAGCCTGTATAACTTTAACTCTATATCCATTTGATAACCAACGCAATTGCTCCAGAGATTCAGCCAATTCCAGCGGAGATGGCGGAAGCTGAACGATACGAAGGAGGGTATCACTGTAATATGCGTACAGTCCGATGTGTTTCAGATAAGGGTAAGCAGGCCTTTTGGCATGGGCTTCCTGCTGCAGAAAGGGAATCAGTGACCTACTGAAATACAGCGCATTTCCCTCAATGTCACATACTACTTTAACGATATTTGGGTCAGTAGCTTCTCCCTCATCCAGCAGCGGAGCTGCCAATGTCATGATTCCCTGTTCTCCCGGTTTAAACTCCCTGGCGAGCACCCCCATGAGTTCAGGATCCACCAGGGGTTCGTCGCCCTGGATATTGATCACGGCAGTCCAATCTTTACCTGTTTTCTTTCGCAGGAGCTGAAGTGCTTCGGCACATCTGTCTGTACCGCTGCGGTGGGTTAAGGCTGTCATGATGGCTTTGCCACCTTGCTCGTGAACGTGGGTCAGTATGCGTTCATCCTCAGTTGCAACGAGCACTGTTTCAAACACACCGGAAGCCACGGCTTTATCATAAACGCGCATGATCATGCTTCGACCACGTATCATGGCTAGTGGCTTGCCCGGAAAACGGGTTGAAGCCCAGCGAGCCGGGATCACACCAAGGATATTCATATTTGCCTCCTGTCGAATCTTATTGTGCATCTGGCACTTACAGCAAACACTTAGAAAAGTCCATGTAATTCAGCCATGACTTTCTCGATGACCATACCAAGATCTTCGCGGGATTCAGTGATATTGATCCTGTCGACATCAAAGACCAGCAGCTTACCTTCCTTGTACCCTCCAATCCATGCTTCATACCTGTCGTTTAAGCTCTTCAGGTAATCAAGGCGGATAGAAGCCTCATATTCCCTTCCTCGCTGCTGAATCTGCCTTACCAGTGTCGGCACACTGGCTTTCAGATAGATGAGCAGATCAGGTGGTTGAATGAAGGAAGCCATTAGCTCAAATAGCGAGGTATAATTGTCGAAGTCGCGTGTTGACATGAGGTTCATGGCGTGCAGATTGGGGGCGAAGATGTAGGCATCCTCATAGATGGTCCTGTCTTGCACCACGGTCTTTCCGGATTTCCTGATATCGACAATCTGACGAAAGCGACTGTTCAGGAAGTAGATCTGCAGGTTGAAAGACCATCGCTGCATGTCTTCATAAAAGCTGTTTAGATAGGGATTGGATTCCACATCTTCGTAATGGGGTTCCCATCCAAAATGCTTGGCCAGCAAGCCTGTGAGGGTGGTTTTTCCCGAACCGATATTTCCGGCAATGGCAATATGCATGTAGGGTCGTGTTAAATGAAAAGATGGATAGCCAAACTTACATAAAAAGATGCTCGTTGTCTCAGGGCACCGGATTTTTCTCCCTGACAATGTCCAGGATATCTTCCAGGTGCTTGCGGTCTGCCGAAAGGCGGGGTACTTTGTGTTGACCTCCCAGCTGGCCCTTCTTTTTCATCCATGCATAGAAGGTGCCTTGTGGCAGCGAATGCAGCACAGGTTGATCCAGGATCATATTTTGATATCGTTTGGCTTCATAATCTGAATTCAGGGATTTGAGTGCATTGTCCAATGTTTCCCTAAAAAAGGGAAGGTCCCTGGGTGGCCGCTCAAACTCTATCAGCCACTCATGCGCCAGTTTGGTTTCCGCTGTAGAAAACCGAGGGGCAGCAGTGTATTCATCCACGATGGCATCACATTTCTCACATGCGATGGCCAAGGCTTTCTCTGCATTATCAACGATCAGCTCCTCCCCTGCAACGTTGATAAAGCTTTTTGTACGTCCTGTAATACGGATCCGGTAAGGGTTTATAGAGGTAAACTTAATGGTATCCCCGATCAGGTAACGCCATAATCCGGCATTTGTGTTGATGATCAGAGCGTAATTTCTGCCCAGTTCGACTTCATCAAGCCCAATACATCTGGGGTGTTCACTGCCCAATTCTTCGAGGGGCATAAACTCATAGAATATGCCATAATCCAGCATCAGCAGGAGCTCACCAGAGCCTGGGATATCCTCGATTCCAAAGAACCCTTCCGATGCATTATAAGTTTCCATGTAACGCATGCGAGGATCCGGGATAATGGCAGCGAACTGCTCCCGGTAAGGATTGAAGCTTACACCGCCATGGAAGAAGACTTCGAGGTTGGGCCATACTTCATGCAGGTTCTCTTTGCCCGACAAGGCCAGTATGCGCCGCAACAGGAGAAGCGTCCAGGAAGGCACACCCGAGATACTTGTGACGTCGTGTTTACGGGTGGCTTCCGCCATTTTCTCAATCTTGGATTCCCATTCATCCATCAGTGCGATGGAGAGATTGGGCGTACGCAGGAGTTCAGCCCAGTAAGGCAGGTTCTGCATCAGGATAGCTGAAAGGTCACCATAGAACGCCTCATTGTTGACCTCACAGATCTGGTGACTACCTCCCATGGCCAGGCTCCTGCCGTCAAAGATTTCTGTATCGGGGTAATTCAAACAATAGAGCGACAACATATCCTTGCCACCTCTGAAATGACATTCCTCCAGAGCTTCCTGGCTGACCGGGATGAACTTGCTCTTATCACTTGTTGTTCCGGAAGATTTCGCAAACCATCGAATTTCCGATCCCCAGAGGATGTTCTGTTCTCCCTGTCTGAGCCTGTCAATATATGGCTTCATTGAGTCGTAATCGCTGACCGGGACCCTTTCTCTGAAATCTTCTACGCGCTCGAGCGACCTGAAGTCATAACGTTGCCCCCATTCGGTGTCCTGGGCATCATGTATCAATCGCCGGAACCATTCTGTCTGCACATCATGCGGAAACTTAAGGAATAACTCAATCTGGTGCATCCGCTTCTTCATGAGCCAGGACAACACACTGTTTAATAACGCCATATCCCTATTCTGGTTTCATGTTTATCCTCTCTGCAAACACGACAGGACATTGTCGTATTTTAGCATCAAAATTAAGAAGGCTGGCATGATATCCTTCCCCAATGCCAAAATAAACCTGGGACTGCGAATTCTGGACCGGCGAGAAGATGGTTATCACAACCTACGGTCCATCTTTCTACCAATACACCTGCATGATATCCTCGAAATCCTTCCAACCAAAGGAAACACAATACTGGTAACAAGCGGATTGAAAATTCACGGAGATGAGCGTGACAACCTGTGTCTGAAAGCCCATCAACTGCTTCAGAAGCAATATGGTATCCCGAATGTTCGCATGTACCTGCACAAGCAGATTCCGGTGGGATCAGGACTGGGAGGAGGCTCATCAGATGCCGTGGCTTGCCTCGTCATGCTAAATGATATGTTTAGACTTAAACTTCTGCATGATGTACTTTTTAGTCTGGCCATGGAATTGGGAAGTGATTGTGGCTTTTTCCTTTATAACCAACCAGCGCTGGTGGAAGGACGGGGTGAAGTCATACATCCCGTGAATTGGCCGCATCCAAATCTTGGGGTGGTAATTCTGAAACCTGCCACATCCATTTCAACCGCTGCCGCATTCAAGGCATGCCAGCCAGGAGAGGTGGCACACGAGGCTTTGCCTGAGATACAGCATTGGAGAACCGCGATCCTCAATGACCTGGAAGCGTATGCTTTTCAAGTCTGTCCAGAACTGCAGGATTTTATTCAGCTCCTGTATCAGCAGGGAGCCGTTTACGCCGGCATGAGTGGCAGTGGCAGTGCAGTATTTGGTTTGTTTGAAAAGGAACCGGGTCGTCTGGCAGTTCCGGATACAGTTTGGCAATACCGAACAGGGGTTGTTAGCCACCAGTTGACAGCGATCGGCTGACAGCGATCGCTGGAAATGGGGGGAGAAGCTTTCAGAAAGCGTCACTTTTTATCTTGTCCCACTCTCTTTTTAGCATAGCGTACAAATATTCACTTCCCCATTTTCCTTTAAAAAAAACATTCTCAATAAAATGGCCTTCTTGTCTAAATCTCGTGTTATTCAACAGGTTAATGGAAGCAGCATTTTCAACGTCAACGATTCCTATTACTCGGTGAATTTCTTTTGTGTCAAATAGAAAAGCCAAAACACCCAGTAAAGCCTCCTTTGCGAAGCCCTTTTTTTGTTCGTGGGGTGAAATAGTTATACCAACTTCTGCAATTCTTGTGTCGTACTGGTCAAGTTTAATTGCACAGTCGCCAATAAGATGTCTTGTTTCTATATTTTCGATTCCGTATTGGATCCATTCTCCTGCTATTCCAAAGTGTCTTGTAGCGTTTTCTTTAATAAATTGTTTTGCCTGTTCAAATGTAAAAACATCAAAACCCTGATACTTTGCAACTTCTGGATTTGAGCGGTAAACATAAAAGTCAGACAGATCTGTCAGTTCCAGGTGTCGAATCTTAAGTCGTTTCGTCAATATATTTAGATTATCCATTGAATTTCTTTCTGTTTATTGTGATTTGTCAGGCAGTCTTCTACAATGCTTGAAAAACCCGTCCAGCTGCGCCACACGCTTGTCTCCCTCTTGTATGGAAGTCATATTTCTTGAAGGTTCGTTGTTATTACATTACCGGATTCATGCTATTGTTAGTCATTCTCTTCATAATAATAAGAATAGTCAATCCCTTTTAAAAACACTTCGCGGTCGTTTATTTTCGTGGTAAGCGCATTTCTCATAAGGGCTTTTAGAACATCACTTTTTGTTGGGCTGAGCGACATTGCTTTCATATAATCTTGTTTACCTATTTTACTCCAGTCCACGCATTTTCCAAGCCGCCTTTTGAGTATTAAATCCAACCAAATCCGGGTGCTTCTGCCATTACCTTCCATAAAAGGGTGTGCAATGTTCATTTCCACATATTTGTCTATAATTTGCTCAAATGTTGTTTCGGGCATTGCTTCAATATGTTTTAACGTATCACCCAAAAAATGTGAAACCGCAAATTGGAATCCTCCTTTTGAAATATTCTTCTGTCTGCTTTGGCCCGCATAATCATACAAACCACCGAATAAATACGCATGGATTTGCTGCAAGCCTTTAGTTGTGCCAACCTCAATGCTTTCGATAAACGAACTGTCGAACAAGGCATAGGCTTTGGTTTTGCTTTTTCCGTCTATGCTCCCGTCACTGTATGTAAACCATTCGATAAACCTATTTGCTTTTTTACCGGGAAACTCTTTACCCAATGCAATAATGCCGTTATAATCTAACATATCAGCAAAACGTCTTTTCCCGTCTGGCGCAAGAAACTTCAACTGGGTAGTAATACTAACCACTTGACTATTTTCTTTCTTTAACTTTGCCTTCAGGTATTTCCAGTAATTGCGAGTTTTTGAATAGTCGTCCTGGTCGGTCAGCACTGCCACAATATCCAACACCGAAAACAACCACTTGGAATTTTCTCCATCCCAAATAGCTCTTACTTCACGGTCGTCAAAGAAACGAATGGATATTTTCGTTTCACTCATACAGTGCTGTCCAAGATAATTTCCATATAATACATTCTTTACTGGTAATCATCGCATTATATTCAGGAATGTAAACTTTTCAAATTTAAACCTATCCGCTGAATATATCCAATTCTACTAATGGAATGTTAATCAACCTAGTCAAGATTATTGAAGCAGCAATCAACTCAAAGCTGAGAACTCTTGGCTGATGGCTGTCATCTCGATACGCCAGCATCTTGAACGGCTACTCGATGGCCGGGAGGCTCACCACTCATCGTTGATTGCTGATCGCTGATAACTGACCGCTGATAACTGATCGCTGTTAACTGATCGCTGCCCAAACCCTCCCCCTGCCCCCCTCCCAATCATCATCCTCCAGCTATAAACGCCGATCATGGGAGGGGGAATGGTCCGTGGTTATTCCGCCAGGCTACCAATATTACACCCCTTCGGGGTTGGTTGCCGTTGGCATACAGGCAGATTGCTGATCGCTGACATCTCGATACGCCGGCACAGTGTTTTCTAACCCGCCAGCATCTTTACCGGCTACTCGATGGCCGGGAGACTCACCACTCATCGTTGATTGCTGATCGCTGATAACTGACCGCTGACTTACTTGGGGGCAATACGAACGAGGTAGACCGCCAGCACACCAAACAGTAAATTGGGAACCCAGACAGCCAAACCGGGATGGAGGTTGCCATAGATGGCGAAAGTGGTAGATATCTGCATAAACAAAATGAACGCGAAGCTAATGGCGATGCCTGCCCCCAAATGCACACCGATGCCGCCACGTACTTTGCGTGACGACAATGCCATACCAATCAGTGTCAGGATGACCGTGGCAAAGGGAAAAGCGATGCGCCGGTGCTTTTCGACTTCATATTCAATGATGCCCTCATTGCCTTTCATCTCCTCCTGACGGATAAATTCGCGTAACTGCCAGAAATTCATCAGCTTCACATCATCGAAACTGACGGCAAGATCGGCCGGGGTGAACGGAAGCAGGGTATCCATCTTCTCCCCCCGTACATATCTCTCCTTGTGCCCATCCCAGCTCCGGATGAAATAATCATCCATGCTCCATATCCGCGTAAGAGAATCCCATCTGATGATACTGGCTCCCATCTTGCCGCGCATGGCGTCCCCATCTCTTTCCTCCATTGTAAACCGGTAACCCGTGTTCAACTCCTTATTAAAACTCTCAATATAGATGAACTGCCCGGGCCGTATCTGCATGTGAATATGCCGGTTGCTCGACTTTGGCTTATTCTTGATATAGGTGTATTCGAATTCCAATAATGTGCGATTCGTTATGGGGATCAGGAAATTAGCAAGATAGAACGTCAGAATTGCCAGGACAAACGCTGAAATCAGATATGGTCTCAGTAAACGGTTGAAGCTGATGCCACTGCTCAGGATGGCCACAATCTCGGAGCGTGTAGCCAGTTTACTTGTGAAATAAACCACGGCGATAAAAGTGAACAGCGGGCTGAAGAGGTTAACGAAATAGGGGATAAAACTGAGGTAATAGGAGAACAGGATTTTGCTCAGGGGCGCCTGTTTCTCCAGAAAATCATCCACTTTTTCAGAGACATCGAAAATGATCACGATGAGGATCAATAATGCGATGGCCAGAAAAAAGGTGCCGAGGAACTTGCGGATAATATACAGGTCCAGCTTCCGGAGACGCCAGATTTCCGGATTGAAAAGCCCTGATGTTGATAAAAACCTCATCTCTCACTGCAGTTTAGGCATGATGTTTCCGCATTGAAAGATACGAGGCTCCTTCTGACAACCGGGAAATATGGTGTGGATCATTCTGATCATAACCTTTGTGCGAGTTGTGGTTTGATGG
>Ga0208041_1001792_pt1 | contig 12776 bp, 8 predicted proteins | sample AD_SCU002_MetaG_FD_184453 | JGI IMG/M metagenome (GOLD analysis project Ga0208041, IMG submission 184453) | Active sludge microbial communities of municipal wastewater-treating anaerobic digesters from China - AD_SCU002_MetaG (SPAdes) (version 2) | ecosystem: Engineered > Bioreactor > Anaerobic >...
TCACGATCACCGGATGGGTCTCGGCGGTTTCACGATAACCGGCGTAGATGCCGTACACGCCCAGGGGCAGGATCACGACCAGGAAAAAGAGAAGAAGCAATCGATCGCGGAGCCTCATCGCGGCCATCCCTTTCCTTCAGTCCCCGGTTCCGGGCGCACGGCCGTCCTTTGTTCCGACCCGGGCTTGAGAAAAGCGTTCATCCCAAGCCGCATCAACAGGCCGGGAACGAGTGCGAGAACCAGGGTGATTCCCACCAGCGCCCATTGTTCAAGGGGAAAAGCGGTGAGCGCCTTCTCGGGTACGGGCCGGGGCACGATGGTCCAGTACTTCACCACGTTGAACAGGCCGAAGCACGTCACGGCGGCACTGCCGAGCAGAAGCGCCACGCCGCGCCAAATCCCGCTGCCGATGAATAACCATGCGGCGAGGAACATTCCGAGATAGGGGCTGAGAAGAAGGAATATAATTCTCAATTCGGAACCGGTGGGGCCTTCGAGCCCGGTGAGGGGACTCCCCGTGGTGAAACATAGAAGTCCCGTCACTCCCGAGCCCGTTCCCAGGGCCGGCACGATCCCGCGGAAAAGCATGCGGGCGATGGGACCGCTGATCGGGCGGCGCCTCATGGTGTACGGGCTGAAGCGGCTGTCGGCAAAATCGTTCAAACTCATTGTTGCCTCGTCCGGATGCGGATAGGAGAACTTCGCGTGCGGGCTCGGGTTCAGACCCCTTGCCCCGTTCGCCGGGGAACGTCGCATCCGGGCGGATGCGACGTTCCGGGGGCGTCAATCCATATCCGCGCACGGGGCCGGAAGACCCGGCATGCACCGGCATGATCCCTAGAAAATCGGGAAGCTCCTGTCGAATGCTCCCCCGGGCTTGATCCTGATGATGCGGAAAGCCGAAGTGGAACCATAGGCGGTGCCGTCGGCGGCGACGGCAAATTTCTTGAAGTATTCCGGCCAGCCCGACAGGCGATCCGGCTGGAACTTCAGCGGGCTCAAACCCTCGGTTGCGGTGTAGCTTCCGTCGGAGAGCCCTCCGGTGAGGAGAAGCTTCTGGTCGGCGGATACGCCGATGCCGTAGTTGAAGCTGTTGGCGAGCTGGAAGAGGGTGACCTCGCCCTTCGCGTTCACCCGGGCGTTCATGTTGGAGTAGTTTACGAAGAGGACGTTCTCGCCCTGGAACAGGACCTTCCAGCCGGTGCTCGACGTGGAGTAGAAGAGTTTGTGTTCGCTGATCTTCGAGCCGTCGGCGACCTTGAAGACCATGAACCGGGAAGTCTTGCCGTCATTCTTCTGACGAAACTCATCGGCCGCCAGTCCCTTGAGCTCCGGCGGCGTGGCGGTGGCCTTCGGTTCCGACTCGTCATTGACGGCTTCCAACAGAACCGCCAGGCGCGCGCCCTCGGGATCGAGGCCCAGGGCTGTGACTTTCTCCCCTTTGGCGAGCACGACTTTGCCTTTTTCGCTCAAATCGGTCATAGACAGCAATCGAACGATGTGGCCGTTGCTGTCCGGATTCAATCCGGCCGCGAGATCGACGTTGCGCGCGGCGCTCATTCGCGAGGCCTTGGGCGCCTGCTTGACCGTCTTCCACGTCTTGGCGTCCACCTGGTGCAGCGTGCCGTCGGTGTCTTCCGCCAGCAACATGGTCCCGTCCTTGTTGAATTCCAGTTCGATGACGCACACTCCGAGCCAGACCCGGTTGAGGACTTCCATCTTGGCCGGATCGATCACATAGAGCACGCGGTTGTCGCCGGCCGCAACCATCACGTTTCCCGCCGGGGAGAGCGCCACCGCCAGTCCGCCCAGAGGCGTGGCCCATGCGGTGGAATACGCGAGGAGCATCAATAGAACAGAGAGTGCGGTCAAAATTCTCTTCACCATGATCATGTTTCCTCCGTCGTCGAGCAGTGGGATGATGAACGCGCGGATGAAGGCTTTGCGATAAAGCCTCCGCCGGGGTTTTCGCTCTGGCCGTCCCCTGCAGAAGTCAAATAAAGGTGGTTTACCCCGCCGGTGCGTACCCGCCGGTTCCCGGGGAACCCTTTGACCCTGCAGACCGGGCCGGGAAATCGAAGGCGGGATTCGCCCCGGATTCGGCGTCATGCCGAACCCGGGGCAGCGCTCATGCGCCGCGGACATCAATCGTTGTCAATAATGGTCACAATGGCGGAAGACGGGCTTCCGAGGTTGTAGGTGGGTTTGTCCGTAATGGTGACCTTCACCGTTTCGTTGTTCTCCCCGGTGGTGTCATTCTTGGGCTTGACCTGCACGGTTTTCGATTTGACCCCGGCGGGGAAGGACACCTTGCCCGACAGGGCGTAGTAGTCGATGCCCGCCTTGGCGTTTCCCGAGACGGTGTAATATACTGTCAGCGGGCCCCAGCTCACATCCCTCGTGAACTTGAACACCCCCGCTTTGGCTCCGGCCTCGTAAGCCTTTGGAGTGGACGCGGTCACGTTGACCTTGGGGACTTTGTACAGGTTCGATATGTTCGAGGTGGTGCCTTTTTTCAGGCCGGTGATCGTAAACCCGTCCGGGACCGTGCTCATGGTGCGCAGTCCCTGGGAAGCCGGCAGGGGGGTCGGGAAAAAGGCGGTCCATTTGCCGTCGCTGCCCGCCTTAACGCCTCTCATGAATTTCGTGCACTCCTTGACCGCATCCCCGTCGTCCAGAAACACCTCGACAGTGCAGTTCTCACAGGTATCGCCGGCGCCGCTGGTGCCCTTCACCGTGGTGCCGGACGCGCCGACGGAAATGCTGGTGATCGCGGCGGGCTTGAAGTTCCTCAGTGGATCATCCACCTTGGGGCCGTAGGCGATGGCGCCTTCCGGAAAGCTGTTTCCGGGCTGCGCCCCGGGCCACTGCGTCTGCCTCTTGATGACGTTCTGCTGAATGGTCACGCCGTCGATACCCGGTCCGTTCATCAGAATGGCGCTCAGGTCGGTTTCCGAAATGGTGTTGTTGAGCACCTGGACGTCGTCGGGGGCGGAGCCGAGGTCGATGCCCCGTCCGCAGACGCCCATGTTCTTGTTGCCTGGAGTGACCCCGATGTAGTTGTTCTTGATGATGGTACCAGGGGCGTCGTTGAAGACCTTTATCGCCGGCGACTGGGTCGAGGTGGGGCTCAGATCCAGAAAGAGGCCCGCGAAGTAGTTGCGATCCGCCACCACACCGCCGACTCGGTTGTTTGGCCCCGCGACGGTGATGCCGACCCCTCCGACCCACAACTCACCGGTTCCGCGTATGCAGGGGTGCTTCGTGAACGAGGAGGGAAGGGGAACCGTTCCGTCGGCGCGCATCCCGACCCTGTTGGCGGCGAAGACGTTTCCGGTCCCATTGAGAGAGCAGGCCGTGCCCCAGAATCCCGCGAACTTATTTCCTCGTATGGTGTTGTTGTTGCAGCCGGCGGCGACGACAACGCCGCTCCCGCCTTCGTACGTGACTTCATCCCCGGAGCTGAGGGTCTGGCCGTTGTCCGACAGGCCGAACCAGCAGGCCTGAACCGTGTTCGAGCTGCTGCTGATGGAGATATGCTGGGTTTTGAAGTTCTGCATCGCCACGCCCTTGACGACGTTGGAATTGTTGCGCAGCACAAAGCCGTAGTTCTTGGCTTTCTGCCCGTCAATGATGATTTTCGGGCCGTTGGTTCTTCCTGGAGTCTGGGTCGTGCCGTCGATGGTCACCTGCCCGTTCAGATCCCGTAGCGGATAACCCGTGGTGCCTGCCAGGTTGATCTTCCATGTCTGCAAAGTACTGTCGTAGTTGGCGTCCGATGTGGGGATGCCGAACTTGATGAGAACAGGCCGCTCTTCGGCCGCAAGCTGATAGGCCTGGTTGATCGCCCGGCGCAGCGTACACGGTGTGTCGCTGATACAAGTCTTGCTGTTGCCGTCCGTATACCAGTCCTCGGTGCTGTCCACGGTGATTTCCGTCACGTATGCGGCTTGCGCTTGCCGGACCACCCCGGTGGAGGAAGAAATCAGGAAACAGGCCAACAGTGCCATGGCAAAAACCAGGAAGTACTTTCTGTTCATGTGTTGCCTCCTTTTTCGATTGAACCATCGCGCACAACAAGTGGAACGGCGTTGCGATACAGGGACGACGATGCAATCCCACTTCGGAACCGTGATGTCCGCGCGCTGCGTTTTCCCTGGAAAACTTCCCGGGGTTTTATTCGCGATGCGCAAGTTCAACTCTGCAGTCGCTCGATCCGCTTGTGAAACACCTCATGTTCGTATCCGTGGCGGCCGAACATGGACACCCGTTTATCGTTCCTCCTTTCCGTTTTCCGGCGATGAGCCCCGTTTTCTGTTCTTCGTGAAAAGGAACATTGAGTGTATACATCAAGATTTTATGTCCTTATCCAAAAGCCGAACAGCATTTTCAAATGCTCTCCATTTTCTGCACGCTATTTTTCATTTTTGTTTCATTTGTTTTCCGATGTATCTGGACAGAAAAAGAAAACCTCTCCGACAAGCGATTGAGAACTGTTCGGAAATGTACAAATGTAGTGAAAAAACCGGCATTTCATAGGCAGAGCCTATAGTGATCCCGCGGAAAAAACTCACTGGTGTGGACATGATAAAAAGCTCCAAATCCGAAAAAATAAAGCCCTCGCCGATATCCGTGGACAGCGGCAAGCCAGGATTTGATCCATTCAGGATTCCGCCTTCCAAGCTTCAGGTTCCGGTCATGCCGCAAAGGCTTTTGTTTTGTGCTCAGTATGAATTCAATATGACAATGCCATATGGTTATGATGCCTTTTATTACATACTATATAGGAAATAACTCGTTGATATGGTTGTTTGTCTTCAATCTGGATATTGCTATATCCATCAATCTTGAGGAGACGGCACACCCCGTCTCCGGTCAACAATCTACAAAGTGAATAATTATAATGTGTTATTTCAATATGTTTCTGTTCCGCACGCGCAAGACGGACCTGGACCGACGGACCGGTGCAGGAAGCCCCGGGGCAAGGTGTGCACACCTGCCTTATGCAGGTATAAGGCTATAAAAATACTGAAAATATGGACCGTCCACAGTTGGACGCAAAGACACTTCTCCGCTCGCTCATGTCACAAATAACCCACTCCAATTGCGACACGATACTAACATCCGACGCTTGCGCTATTCTTGAAATGAGTATCGGGAAATCTCTTATTTCGAATATACTAGTTACTGTTTGAGCCTTTTTTGTCAAGTGAAAAAAGGATTGCGAATTGTATTTTTAATGTCCCGATTGGCCGGAGAGATATCGCGAACTGAACTTGGGAAAGCCGAAAAAACCTTTCATTAAGGGCGGATGGAGGAGAGGAGGGAGGTGTCTCATGGCTTCACCTCCACTGACTCGGAGGAGCCGGGGAAGGATAGGCTCAAAAAGAATTCTAATACAATTTCGCGTTCAAGATGAGTGCATTGGGCGGGAGGGCATAAAGCTTTCCCCTTGTACGTCTGACGGGCACATCGGTCCGTGGCAACCGTGTTGTTCACCAGGACGGGATGCGCGACAGCACAGCTCACGGTCCCGATACCCTTGCCTTAGTGCCTGGCCCCATGAACGATCTGGAGGCGACGTGTGGAACGCCCGCATCGAAGAGGCTGGTGGCCGCACGCTTTGGCAGCGTGTCATGACGAGTGCGGGCGCACGAGGCCCGGCCAGATCGTGGGCCCGGAGGAACCGTGCCCACCCTACGGGATCCTCACGGTCCCCGCGGCTTGTCCCGCTTGCGCCACCACCGATTAACTCTGAGGGGCACATCGGTCCGCACAAGGGGCGGAGTTTATCCCCGCGTCATCTTAAGCGTACCACGGTATAACGTATGCGGTGCGATTCTTTTCGAAGGGACGCCGATGAGGGTCGGCCTCATGAGAAAAGCCGGACGCGACGGCTCAGTGCCGGTCCGGCTTTAACGAGGTGGGAAATATGGGGTGATCGCAATTTAAGCGGTCCTCGGAGGCGATTCAATACGGCTTTGACGGTATTTTCGACGGGGCGGCGCGGTAGTGCGCATCGTGGGAATGGTAGCCGGAAAGCCGGCGTGCAATAAAAAAGGCCAGATGTGGAAGCGCGATACCCCCACCTGGCCCGGCTCGATGATAAGCTCCCTGATACGCACGATACACAGAACGATATGCCGGTACAATCAGGTGAACTGTGTAATCGGGCATGGGTTGACAAAGTATTTTCGAGGGTGGGGGTGAGGATGTCGGGGGAGGGATATGAAGGTGGCGAAGTACATCCTGCGTACACAGTTCGGGTTGATTCGACGGCACGGTTCGTCTCGAAGTCTTTCTAAAGAGTTGCGTGGAAGACGGATTTCGGGATGAATTGGTTTCATGCTTCGCGGGTGTGGCGCGAGACGTGAAAATCACCTGAAAACGGAGGCCGGAAAAGGCGCCGAAACGTGCTTGACGGCATTCGCGGGGGGATGCTATAAAAATTAACAATAACAATTTCTTATCATTTTGCCTGATCCTGTTTCGACAAGCTGACGAACGCACGCATTTCTCGGGAAAGAGCTGTCGGCCGCAACCCGGGCAGGTCCTTCCCGATGCAACGGCCGGAGTCTCGGAAGAGGCACGTGGTGCCGCCGGCATCACACTGTCGGCGGCGGACATATTAACAGGTGGCGGGGAAAGCGGACGGCCCGCCGCATTGCCCGTCCCGCAACCCGCGCTCCCGAACGACGCCCGGCGGCGGACACCATGCGGGTCGACCGTGTTGAGGTTCTGCGCCACCCCTGGCGGCTTTCTCAGGAGGCTTCCATGAACCGAATTTCATGTCGGACGTTTGTGGTGGTGTGTCTGTTGCTTGCCTTGGGACAACCCGCGCACGGCGGGCCTGTCAATCCGACGCCCAGTGACGCTTACGGGAACACGGCGGGCGGTACGAATGCGCTTTTGAATACGGTTGTTCCCGGCCAGATGAACACCGCTTTCGGGTACTACGCGCTGTTCAGCAGCAGCACCGGTGCGGGCAACACGGCCTCCGGGGCCAATGCGCTCTTTTTCAACGACACGGGCAACGCCAACACCGCAACCGGCGTCAGCGCGCTCAACAGCAACAAGACCGGCAACAACAACACGGCCTCCGGGGCCTACGCGCTCTGCAACAACAACTCGGGCTCTCAAAACACCGCTGACGGTTTTTCCGCGCTCAGCAGCAACACCGGCGGGAACTTCAACACCGCCAGCGGTTACGTGGCGCTTGGCAGCAACAAGACCGGAAGCAACAACACGGCCTCCGGGGCCAACGCGCTCCTCTTCAACACCTCCGGGAGTGAAAACACGGCCTCCGGAGTCGGCGCGCTTTTCAACAACGCCACCGGCGCAAGAAACACGGCCTTGGGGCGCAACGCGCTCAAAAACAACGCCACGGGCAACAGCAACCTCGCCCTCGGCTATGGGGCCGGTTCCCTGCTGACCAGCGGTGCCCAGAACATCTATCTGGGCCATCCGGGAGCGGCGACCGAATCGAAAACTCTGCGTCTGGGGAAGGCCCAGACCCGGACCTTTGTGGCGGGGGTGGCGGCCGCCGCGGTTGCCGGGAATGCCGTGTACGTCACCAAAAACGGCCAATTAGGGATCAAGGCCTCTTCCGCCCGCTACAAAACGGACATTGCACCGCTGGGAGAACGCAGCGATTCGCTCCATCAGCTGCGTCCCGTGACATTCCGTTACAAGGAGGAGCCCGGGGGACTGCCGGAATACGGCCTCATTGCCGAAGAGGTGGCCGCGGTTTACCCGGAACTGGTGACCCGGGACGCGCGCGGCGTCGTCGTGGGAGTTCGATACGAGGCATTGATTCCCCTCTTGCTCAACGAACTACAGCAACAGCAGCGTCTGCTGGAGGCGCAAGCGCTGCAGATCAGTGCTCAAGCTGACCGCATCGATGCGGTTCTCGGGCAACTCGCGAAGCTGGGGGCTCAGAACGAGAGCTTGCGGGCCGCGGTGGGGCAGCTTTGGGAACGGGGGGCGGAGCAGAGGGCAACGCGCGTCGCGGCGACCGCATCCGCTCGTCCGGTCGCCCACGACGTGCCGGAATCCCCCTAGCCGGGCAAGAGCGACCGGCGTGTGCAGACAATGTCTTCCGGGCATGGAAAAGGGTGTGAGCGGGTTGTGATGGTGCGAAAGACTTCGGTTCGTGGTATCCTCGCCGGGATTTTTCGAATTCTTGCGAAGAGGATGCCCGATGTACAGGGAATTTTACGGCCTCGCTGAAGACCCCTTTGCGCTGGAGCCGGATCCCAGGTTTCTGTATCTGCCACCCGCCCATTTCCATGTCTATTCGTCCATGATGGCCGGGATCAACGAAAGAAAAGGCCTCATCGTCGTCACCGGGGAAGTGGGAACGGGGAAGACCCTTTTCATCCATGCGCTTTTAAGAGACCTTGGCGGCGGGGTGAAGACGGCCTTCGTCTTCCACCCGGGACTCAGCCTTAAGGACCTGCTCAAGGAAATTCTGCTGCAACTGGACGTGCCCGTACGGGAGAAAGAACAGAGCCTGGCCTTTTTCGTGAGCACGTTCAGAGAGTACCTCAACGAGAGACTCGCCCGGCACGAGATAGTGGCGGTGGTCATCGACGAAGCGCAGAACCTGGATGAAGAGGCTTTGAAAGGTTTGGGAAGGTTCTGCGATGCCGACACGCCCGCCGGAAGCGTGCTGCAGATCCTGCTCGTGGGGCATCCCGAGTTGGACGTAAAACTGGGCAGCGAGCACCTTCGGCCTCTCAAGGAAAGGATCGAAGTGCATTGCCGGATCCCGGCCCTGGACCGGCAGGAAGGCAGGGCCTACATGGAGCACCGCCTGAAAGTGGCGGGGCAGAGATTTTCCGGGACTTTCACTCCCGAGGCCGCGGTCCGGATCCGGGAATTTGCGCACGGGGTTCCCAGGGTCATCAACCTGGTTTGCGACCGCGCCCTGCGGATCGGGTTCAATAGGCGCAGCCCGGTGGTGGACGCGAAAATCGCCGGGATGGCCATCAAGGAGCTGGATTATCTTCGCCCCGCCGGTACCGGCTCCTTGCGGCGCATCCTTTCCCCAGGAAGAACCGCGCTCAGAATCTACAGAATCATCATGTTACTGTTATCACTTGTACTTTTTGTCTTTTCCATGCGCAAGCTCCTGGCCGTGCTCCTTCACCGGTGAGGAAGAAGGCCCGTCCTCAGAAGAGCAGGTTCAGCCAGAAGACAATGAACAGCGCCAGGAAGGAATAGGCCAGCAAGGCATAAGTGACCTTCGTGATCAGCGGGCTGTCTCCGGTATGGCCGGCAAGAGCCTTGATCGACCCTGTCGCTTCTTTCCATCTTTGCGGCTTGCGCCCGCCCAGGACCGGGGAGACCTTTTCCACGACGTCCGGACCGATTTGTTTCCGAGACAGGGCATAGCCCCCACAGATGGCCATATAGGCAAGCGCGTTGACGTTCAGGGGAATGCCCCGGCTGTGCCTGCAGATCAGATCGACGGCATCGGGGGCGAAAATACCGGTCGCGCTGCCCCCGGCCGTTTTCAGCCGGTGTTCGACATATTCCCGGATTTCGCTTTCGGTCAAAGGCTCCAGCCGGCAACGAAGCGCAACCCTTTGAATGACCTGTCTCAATTCACGGGACCGGAGCTTTTCCTCGAATTCCGGTCTCCCCGCAAAAATCAGCTGCACGGCTCCCGGCCCCGGTCTCCTGGGATCGGGGTTGCAGAGCACGCGCAACTCCTCCAGCACTTCCCCGCTCATTTCGTGGGCTTCGTCCACGGCCAGCAGGAGGATCTCATCCCCCGACGACCCACGGTAGAGGTATTCATGCAACCGGGAGAGCATCGAACTCTTGTTTGGCTCTCCCGGAGGAAGGTTGAGACCCCGAAGGATCTCCTTCAGCAGTTCCTCGAAAGTCTCCGGCGGCCTGCTTATGAAAACGGCCTTCACGCTGGGATCGAGCGCCTGCAGCACCTGCCGGAGAAGAATGGTTTTTCCGGTTCCCGTTTCGCCCGTGACGAGGAGAATGCCTTTCCGCTCCTCGATTCCGGTTATTATCGACGACAGGATTTCCTGATGACTGTGGCTTCGGTACCAGAAATCCGGGTCAGGGTTTATGGCGAAAGGTTCCCGGGAGAGGCCATAAAACTGTGTGTGCATCGTCCCTCCAATGCCGGGCATACAGGCGGAGATTCCATTGGAGCCAGGTGCATCCGGCTTTGCGCGACCATTGGGGGTTCGCGCGCGCGCGGGCACTCCGCCTTAAAAAAGACTCCGCAGCGACCGCGCGCTCACGGAATCATGAAATTCCACAATGGCTTGTGCGGACCGTTGTCCGGAACAGGGCATCAACTCATGCGGTGTGCATCCGACCTGAATAATGCTTCAAGATGACCGCCAAGGAATCCCGAGGATCGTTTCGATGTTGGATTCTGCCCGGGAAGCCTCCCGGAGCACGCTGAAATTTTCCATAAAATCATTAAATATTCTGGTGAAAAAAGCAAGAGGAACCTCAACGGCACGGATTTTGTTCTTGGGGGACGACTCTTCGTGATGGGGGTCGAGGGCGTGCTTGTCCTGCCCGGCGATAATGAATGACGCGCGGACAGGCCGGACACTCCAGGCGCGTCCCGGGGGAAACCGGAAGTGCCCGCGCAGGGGGACGACTGGGCGGGCGATCGCCCGGGCCTGTTCAGCATGCCGGTGGTGTGTGGAATATCCCGCTCCGGATTGCCGTCGATCAGCCATCGTGGATCCGGACGCACGGGCGACAATCAGACATCGAGGGCAGGAAGCAGCAACTTGACGCGGGTGAATCGCGTGATTAACTAATGACTAAAGGAGTCGCCACCAGTGAAGCCAAGAGGCCCTTCCGGAGACCGGAGGGTGGTGGACGGGCTCCTTGCGCATTTATGCTGTTTGGGAAGGGCCGCTGCAACACTCGGGTCAACCCGCCTTCAGCGCGCAGGCTGCAAAAACCTCCCCCCCCCGGCGTTGCGCGGATATTCCATCGGGGCGGTTCACTTCTTGTCCGTGCAGACCACGATCGACTCAAGGAACATCTCAGGCCAGGCAGTTTCTAAAGTGGCGGAAGCGCATGGGAATCGAACCCACCCGGGACAGCCTTCACTACCCCGCACCGGATTTGAAGTCCGGGAGCCCCACCAGTGAGCTTGGCGCTTCCGTGCGCAATGTAAACAATGACCGTCCTTTTGACAAGGCATTTTTGGACAGGCATTTTTCAACCGGACGGGAGATTGGCGGAGACCGTTCCCGCGCGGCGCTGCCGCAATTGAGCCGGCGGAGCGTCCCGGGCCGGCCGTCGGCCGTACCGCGGGAGCGCGCCGGCGCCTCAAGCTTTTACCAGATCATAAGCTCTGACGCCCAGGCCCACCGATTCGGCATAATCCAGTTGATGTTGCCAGTCGATATGGAGATACACGGCCCTGACCTTGTCTTCGCGGGCGAACGGGTTGCCCGCGATGCACGAGGAATCCAGGGGCGGCTGCGCATTCACGAGGTCCATGGACGCCTGGTCGATGGCCACCGGATCGCGAGAAGCCAGGATTCCGATGTCCGCCACGATGGGGGCATCGGCATAGGAATGGCAGTCGCAGGCCGGTGAAATCTGGGTGAGAAAATTGATGAACAGGGAGTGTTTCTCCTTTCCCTTGAGTGCCCCGGCGGTGTATTCCACCATCCTCTCCATGAACCTGGGCAGATCCGTCTTCCAATCGACTTCGAGCGCGTGCTGGGGACATGCATGGATGCATGCGGCGCAACCGACGCATCTGCGCGGATCGATCCGCGCCATCTGAGTGATCTTTGGTTCGGGACGAGGCGCATCCTCGGGCCGTTCCACCAGTTCGATCGCCTCGTGAGCACACTGGTCCCGGCACACGCCGCAGCCGATGCAATTCTTGAGAATCAGTTGCGGAGACACCTCGGAATGCTGGGCCATCTTCCCCCGGCGCGACGCCGAGCCCATGCCGACGTTCTTGATCGCTCCACCGAAGCCCGTCGCTTCGTGCAGCTTGAAGTGAGCCAGGGAAATGATGGAATCGGCCCTTGCAACGGCGGTTCCCACGAACGCTTCCTTGCAGTGTTTGAAGTTCAGCGGCACGGTCACGTCATCCTTCCCGTCGATTCCATCGGCCACGATGAGAGGAGCCCCGACCACCGCGTAGGCGAACCCGTTGAGAACGGCGGTGGTGAGATGATCCACCGCGTTCCCCCGCGTCCCCACATACAGCGTGTTGGCGTCCGTAAGAAACGGCTTTCCTCCGGCCCGGACGATGGACTCGATGACCGGGCGCACCAGCAGCGGGCGAATGAAAGCCGTATTGCCGCGTTCTCCGAAGTGGATTTTCACGGCCGTCAGGCCTCTCTTCCTGACCACTTTCTGAATGCCCGCCGCTTCGGCCAGGTTCCGGATTTTGTCCAAAAGGCTCTGGTCGTTGCCGGCCCTGAGATCGGTGTAGTAGACCCGACTTGCCATGTTTCACCCAATCCTTTCCAGGTTCGAGGTTCGTAATCTTCGCGATCCCCCGCACGACCGCTGAACGGCGGTCGCGCGGCGCGCCCGGAGGCCCTTTGAATACGATTGCGGCCGCCGGACTCAACGTTCGCGGCTCATTATCGGGCGCAACCGATGTGCCGTCAAATCACTGAAGAGGCGCCCGTCGTTCAGGAAAGAAGGACGGCAAGGATCCCCGTGAGGAATATGCCGTCGAAGGTCCCGGCGCCCCCGATGGAGGCCATTGGGGTGCGCAGTTGCCTGATCTTGCCGAGATGCAGAAT
>Ga0208041_1001793_pt1 | contig 12774 bp, 15 predicted proteins | sample AD_SCU002_MetaG_FD_184453 | JGI IMG/M metagenome (GOLD analysis project Ga0208041, IMG submission 184453) | Active sludge microbial communities of municipal wastewater-treating anaerobic digesters from China - AD_SCU002_MetaG (SPAdes) (version 2) | ecosystem: Engineered > Bioreactor > Anaerobic...
CACGCCGGGGTGTATGTCGGGGACCTCTCGGTGAAGGTCAGGGAGATGATCTGGCGGCAGGTTGTGGCCGGGATCGAGGAGGGCAGCGCCGTGATGGCCTGGAGCACCAATACCGAGCAGGGATACGACTTCACGACGATCGGGAGAAACCGCCGGGTGCCGCTGGACCTGGACGGCGTGAGGCTTGTATCGTTTCTCCCCCTTGCAGGAGGAGATTCCGCCGGCGTTATAACCCCTGACGACGAAGAGGAAGGTATCGAATGTGGTTCGCTCGATACTTCGGAGTGAGGCAGATGATGGCTTTCAGCGATTCCCTGATACCTCATGACGAGTTTCTGATCCTGTATTTGGATGGGTGGAAGTAACCTTCCCCTTTCTGGTATATATTGGGAAGAGAGTTCCCCATGCACGTGGGGATGAACCGGTGAGAGAGAGTTTTTTGTAGTAGTGGAGCACGAGTTCCCCATGCACGTGGGGATGAACCTAGAGAGACCCTTGCTGAAACTGGAACTATCCAGAGTTCCCCATGCACGTGGGGATGAACCGCACCCGCACTATATTTTGCTTCCTTGCGCTCTGAGTTCCCCATGCACGTGGGGATGAACCGCGAAAACAGAGATGTAGAGAGATTTTTGGAAAGAGTTCCCCATGCACGTGGGGATGAACCGAAATTGCAAAAATGACTGTGCATCAGGTTCAAGAGTTCCCCATGCACGTGGGGATGAACCGCATTAATCAGAGTTAAAATCTCACAAAGAGAAGAGTTCCCCATGCACGTGGGGATGAACCGTTCTTTTGGTCGCTCATACGCTTGTTTCCAAAGAGTTCCCCATGCACGTGGGGATGAACCGATTGCGTCGCCGGGGTCGCCGGGGTCGACGGGGAGTTCCCCATGCACGTGGGGATGAACCGTCCGCCTCTCTCAGTTTACCGGCGAATTAAAAGAGTTCCCCATGCACGTGGGGATGAACCGTTAATTTTGTTGATTATACCTGTGAATATTTCGAGTTCCCCATGCACGTGGGGATGAACCGACACAGACCGACAATGACGCCAACGGCGCACAGAGTTCCCCATGCACGTGGGGATGAACCGGTGTAATCATTACAAACTTGAACAAAAATATAGAGTTCCCCATGCACGTGGGGATGAACCGAGGTTAAATCCTCTTACCTTTTTTAAATCTCTGAGTTCCCCATGCACGTGGGGATGAACCGGATCCGGTGCTGGATGAACGGTCTTTTCGGGAGAGTTCCCCATGCACGTGGGGATGAACCGAGAGTTTAGTATATAATTATTTTGAAATTGGTGAGTTCCCCATGCACGTGGGGATGAACCGCCAAATTGAAGATTGAGGAGACCTCGGCCGGGGAGTTCCCCATGCACGTGGGGATGAACCGATAATAAATATTTACAGGAATAGTGGTTCTTAGAGTTCCCCATGCACGTGGGGATGAACCGATACGGAGAAGCATGTATTCCTTCCCTGTAAGGAGTTCCCCATGCACGTGGGGATGAACCGACAATGCACCGAAAAGTATATAAGTCCATTTAGAGTTCCCCATGCACGTGGGGATGAACCGGATATTCATGGAGCAAACGAAACCGGGTTTGTGAGTTCCCCATGCACGTGGGGATGAACCGTTCTTTTGCTCGCTCATACGCTTGTTTCCGAAGAGTTCCCCATGCACGTGGGGATGAACCCATAACAATCCGATAGGGAGCGCACCAGATGCAGAGTTCCCCATGCACGTGGGGATGAACCGTTTAGTGGTCTGAACAACTGGCTCCCGCCAGCGAGTTCCCCATGCACGTGGGGATGAACCGTCAGGGGTGGTATACGCCAGTTCCTCCCCATAGAGTTCCCCATGCACGTGGGGATGAACCGTGGCGAATCGTTGACGAGTCAATACTGTGGACGAGTTCCCCATGCACGTGGGGATGAACCGGAACGAGATCTCGGTGGTCGTGGAGGTGTTGAGAGTTCCCCATGCACGTGGGGATGAACCGATGAGTACCCCGGCACGATCCGGCTCACGGTCGAGTTCCCCATGCACGTGGGGATGAACCGCAACATCACAACAACGACCTCCTCCCCCATCAGAGTTCCCCATGCACGTGGGGATGAACCGCGGTATCCGCGCCTTTTCGACAGATCGGCCATGAGTTCCCCATGCACGTGGGGATGAACCGTGGTTTCTACACCCGATCATCGACTGGAGCACGAGTTCCCCATGCACGTGGGGATGAACCGGTAGTTGAACCCCTCCTCGTCCCACTCCCCATGAGTTCCCCATGCACGTGGGGATGAACCGACGTGTTCGTAGGCTCGGCCCAGATTGCCGATGAGTTCCCCATGCACGTGGGGATGAACCGGACCGTGCGGCGTTTGTAAGAGCACCTCTTTCGAGTTCCCCATGCACGTGGGGATGAACCACAGATCGGCCATATCCCAATTCATCGTATATCGAGTTCCCCATGCACGTGGGGATGAACCGATATTCAGGGAGAGAAACAGGCTGATTTTGAAGAGTTCCCCATGCACGTGGGGATGAACCGGTATCATCTCTTTCTTACGGGAATATAGAAAAGAGTTCCCCATGCACGTGGGGATGAACCGTGCGGGGCACCCGTGCCAGCAGCCGGAAGAACGAGTTCCCCATGCACGTGGGGATGAACCGACCCAAGCGGTTGAGATGCTCCGGGAGATGATGAGTTCCCCATGCACGTGGGGATGAACCGTATTGTAACAGGTGAGAGAGACTATGACAACCGAGTTCCCCATGCACGTGGGGATGAACCGAGGAATGGATCGAGGTCCTCGACTCGCTCACCGAGTTCCCCATGCACGTGGGGATGAACCGATCGAGGAGGTCGAGCACTGGTTCGCCCCCGTGAGTTCCCCATGCACGTGGGGATGAACCGATCCGGGCGGCCCGGTCGAGGACCTCCAGGTAGAGTTCCCCATGCACGTGGGGATGAACCGATCCTGCCCTCGCTGCTGCGCCGGCTGCATGGGAGTTCCCCATGCACGTGGGGATGAACCGACTCTCAAATTGCTCTTCGGGATAAGGTATGTGAGTTCCCCATGCACGTGGGGATGAACCGATTGACTACGAATTGATTAACGAGATCAATGAGAGTTCCCCATGCACGTGGGGATGAACCGGGCTTCGCATCGTCCCGGGCGCCGGGGATTACGAGTTCCCCATGCACGTGGGGATGAACCGATATAGCGCTGACCCATAAACCTTTCCGTCAAGAGTTCCCCATGCACGTGGGGATGAACCGGGGATTAATGCGCTCGGAGGCGCTGATACCGCGAGTTCCCCATGCACGTGGGGATGAACCGAAAACGGTGGTGTATGGTGTAGAAGAAACTAAGAGTTCCCCATGCACGTGGGGATGAACCGTCTCAGGTCCAGCGGGACATTGAGAAGGAACTGAGTTCCCCATGCACGTGGGGATGAACCGTAGTAGAGGTTGATCACCAGGTTGATCGTGCCGAGTTCCCCATGCACGTGGGGATGAACCGGGTATTATGTAAATCAACTGCGGTTCAATAACGAGTTCCCCATGCACGTGGGGATGAACCGATGCGGAACGCTATTTCCTGCACACGGTCTTCGAGTTCCCCATGCACGTGGGGATGAACCGAAAAAATAACCAAATCGTAGCACTGGGTAACAGAGTTCCCCATGCACGTGGGGATGAACCGCCGTTCGGCTATGTTATAGGCCATGGGGTGACGAGTTCCCCATGCACGTGGGGATGAACCGGAAAAACAATTTTGAACGTCACTCCTACTACGGAGTTCCCCATGCACGTGGGGATGAACCGGCAACGGGCTTTACGGAAAATTCGGCCAACAAGAGTTCCCCATGCACGTGGGGATGAACCGGTTCCTCCAAAGAGGGTATGAGGATGCTGAAGGAGTTCCCCATGCACGTGGGGATGAACCGCAGGAGCAATACGGCATCTGCAAAAAGGAAAAGAGTTCCCCATGCACGTGGGGATGAACCGTTGGCGGTATCAGCGCCTCCGAGCGCATTAATGAGTTCCCCATGCACGTGGGGATGAACCGCCTACAACAAGGAGGAGCACGACAATTATCCAGAGTTCCCCATGCACGTGGGGATGAACCGGCCCCCTTTTCCCTCACTGAATCCCGCCTGCAGAGTTCCCCATGCACGTGGGGATGAACCGTATCATCTGCAAATGGACCCCTTCCGCTTGATGAGTTCCCCATGCACGTGGGGATGAACCGGAAATATGTGGGCGTGGTTGAGGAAAACTGGTGAGTTCCCCATGCACGTGGGGATGAACCGACATTTTCTGTCATACTATATAGTCAGTGTATGAGTTCCCCATGCACGTGGGGATGAACCGATACGTGCGAGGAGGTCGGGGCGTTCGAGGTCGAGTTCCCCATGCACGTGGGGATGAACCGATCATGAAGACCATGGGATACTCCACGGTCAAGAGTTCCCCATGCACGTGGGGATGAACCGATAGTGTGTGTTACGTGCGTCATTGTGTGTGAGAGTTCCCCATGCACGTGGGGATGAACCGATACAAATACTCGCTACATCTTCTCCACGTTGGAGTTCCCCATGCACGTGGGGATGAACCGAATCATACACATAGTGGTGGTTGATATACATAGAGTTCCCCATGCACGTGGGGATGAACCGTCCTTCGAGTGCATCAGGGGCATCATCGTGTTGAGTTCCCCATGCACGTGGGGATGAACCGATATTTACAATTATGCAACAACGCAGACATATGAGTTCCCCATGCACGTGGGGATGAACCGTGATACCGTTAAAGTTGTTCGTGCGTCTCATTGAGTTCCCCATGCACGTGGGGATGAACCGTATACATTGGTGTATGTTTTTGTTCATTGATGGAGTTCCCCATGCACGTGGGGATGAACCGATGTAAGGCGATGGACGGATAAATTCAAACCAGAGTTCCCCATGCACGTGGGGATGAACCGATCAGAACACAATGCCTGATTAATTACAGTAAGAGTTCCCCATGCACGTGGGGATGAACCGCCACTTACACGATAGATGAAATTGCAAAAATGGAGTTCCCCATGCACGTGGGGATGAACCGGCATATAGTATTTACCTGATGGCATAATGTTAGAGTTCCCCATGCACGTGGGGATGAACCGGTAATTGAAGATGAACCTACACTTGACCAGGAGAGTTCCCCATGCACGTGGGGATGAACCATACACTGTTTAATCTGATAGTCTACTAGAATCGAGTTCCCCATGCACGTGGGGATGAACCTGTAGCACAATACTATCGTCCACCACTTCATTAGAGTTCCCCATGCACGTGGGGATGAACCGACATCGGGCTCAATCGCCTTGATAATCGCTTCGAGTTCCCCATGCACGTGGGGATGAACCGATTGGTTGAATGCTGAAATAGCGGACGATAAGGAGTTCCCCATGCACGTGGGGATGAACCGGAAATATATTTCCGGTGAACTCATCGACATTAGAGTTCCCCATGCACGTGGGGATGAACCGTAAAGCACCAGTATACTGATCAGGTTCTATGTGAGTTCCCCATGCACGTGGGGATGAACCGGATGTCGTCACCCTCAAGACTCTTGGGAACAGGAGTTCCCCATGCACGTGGGGATGAACCGCATCTGCATTGAGCACAACGCGCGTATTCCAAGAGTTCCCCATGCACGTGGGGATGAACCGAGGAAGTGAGGCATAGCCGAATTCAACCGACAGAGTTCCCCATGCACGTGGGGATGAACCGAATACATTTAGGCAACAGTGGGTTTTGCCCGAGAGTTCCCCATGCACGTGGGGATGAACCGTAGGAAACAGTAGCAGAAACCTATGTGAGAACGAGTTCCCCATGCACGTGGGGATGAACCGCACAATTAGAATACCCTGTAACCATTGTTACAGAGTTCCCCATGCACGTGGGGATGAACCGGAAGTGTGTATTATGGGTGATTTAGGTTATTCGAGTTCCCCATGCACGTGGGGATGAACCGTTTGTGAAAGACTCCTCGAAGATAGAGGATCTGAGTTCCCCATGCACGTGGGGATGAACCGGTGCATTAGGGATTTATATCCCTTACAATGTAGAGTTCCCCATGCACGTGGGGATGAACCGAACTGATTTTTGATAATCTTATGCGTAAAATCGAGTTCCCCATGCACGTGGGGATGAACCGTAGTGTATCCAGTTTGTCTTTCTTCACCTTATGAGTTCCCCATGCACGTGGGGATGAACCGGACTCCCCTTCCCTGCACCTGAAAATGATTTCGAGTTCCCCATGCACGTGGGGATGAACCGAAACCTACCTCGCATCCGCTTCTGCACAAAGGGAGTTCCCCATGCACGTGGGGATGAACCGGGTGCAGTAGAATTTTCGAGTCAGTATTTAAAGAGTTCCCCATGCACGTGGGGATGAACCGGAGTTGTGGATTATGTCTGATGTAGAATGTTAGAGTTCCCCATGCACGTGGGGATGAACCGGTTCTCTACCGATTCAACAATCTCTGTATGATGAGTTCCCCATGCACGTGGGGATGAACCGGTGCTGCCATAGGTTTACGATGAGTAGGATTAGAGTTCCCCATGCACGTGGGGATGAACCGATAGTCTCCCTGACCTCGACGCTGGAGACTACGAGTTCCCCATGCACGTGGGGATGAACCGTATCTTGCTATTTCTAAAATACTCTCTTTAAAGAGTTCCCCATGCACGTGGGGATGAACCGATAGTTTGCGTTACATGCGTTATTGTGCGTGAGAGTTCCCCATGCACGTGGGGATGAACCGGTTGAAGAAAATGCCAACATAACAGATTACGAGAGTTCCCCATGCACGTGGGGATGAACCGGTCATTTCTTCATCTCACAATTGAGATGATAAGAGTTCCCCATGCACGTGGGGATGAACCGGAGAACGGCCGGTGGTGGATACTCAGAAACACGAGTTCCCCATGCACGTGGGGATGAACCGTGACCGGAGATACGCATAGTCCGACATCAGTTGAGTTCCCCATGCACGTGGGGATGAACCGCGTGCGCGGGCTATTGAGCGCGCGTGTGAAGAGAGTTCCCCATGCACGTGGGGATGAACCGGTCGACATCAGTCGTCCACCTCCTCCACAGCCGAGTTCCCCATGCACGTGGGGATGAACCGTTCAATGATGCCAACGATATAACTAATCCAGAGAGTTCCCCATGCACGTGGGGATGAACCGGTTCTGATACGTCTATAGCGTAGTGTTGCCTTGAGTTCCCCATGCACGTGGGGATGAACCGAGTGCAAACACCTCATGCACTTCACGATTCTTGAGTTCCCCATGCACGTGGGGATGAACCGCGGTTATGAGTCATTAATACTTTAAGGTTAATGAGTTCCCCATGCACGTGGGGATGAACCGGTCCGGTTCCTCCTCCTCGCACCGGACCGGGCGAGTTCCCCATGCACGTGGGGATGAACCGACGCCACAAATCTTGTAATCCATTTTCTTTACGAGTTCCCCATGCACGTGGGGATGAACCGGAATGTAAATCCCTCTTGCTCCATCAAAGATAGAGTTCCCCATGCACGTGGGGATGAACCGAAAAACGTGTAAAACGTGTATGTATTTTGAAAGAGTTCCCCATGCACGTGGGGATGAACCGGTCTTTAAGACGAAGACCCTCTTCCGGCTCAAGAGTTCCCCATGCACGTGGGGATGAACCGCAGACACTCCGAACCATTCCAGCACGCCCTCAGAGTTCCCCATGCACGTGGGGATGAACCGCCCAGTACCCGATACCGAGGAGCCCGATGATCGAGTTCCCCATGCACGTGGGGATGAACCGTTCTGGTTCTGGGGGTTGACCCACTCCCGGATGAGTTCCCCATGCACGTGGGGATGAACCGAGCTGATCCACGACAGGATCGTGCTGGAGGGGGAGTTCCCCATGCACGTGGGGATGAACCGTGAGGCACAGCCGAATGCAACCAGTAAGGAGAGAGTTCCCCATGCACGTGGGGATGAACCATACAAACGGACTCACATCAAAGTGGAGTTGCCGAGTTCCCCATGCACGTGGGGATGAACCGCAATACCGATACTGTCATAGCGTCGTTATCGTGAGTTCCCCATGCACGTGGGGATGAACCGGTAATTGTGATCAATGAATATGGAGACTTTGTGAGTTCCCCATGCACGTGGGGATGAACCGGAGACTTTGTTAATGAGATTCATGTGAGGAATGAGTTCCCCATGCACGTGGGGATGAACCGTCACACCACTATGAGAGACACATAGTGCACCTGAGTTCCCCATGCACGTGGGGATGAACCGTCTCCACTACGGTCCGACGAGGCCACCAGAGGGAGTTCCCCATGCACGTGGGGATGAACCGACTACACTCCTGACGAGCACCGTGAGGAGATCGAGTTCCCCATGCACGTGGGGATGAACCGGGACGGAAACAGACGATCTCTGTCGCCGAGTGGAGTTCCCCATGCACGTGGGGATGAACCGACGATAGACGGCCGGAAGCGTGCAAAAGCGCGGAGTTCCCCATGCACGTGGGGATGAACCGGGAACGGGCTTTACGGAAAATTTGGGCAACGAGAGTTCCCCATGCACGTGGGGATGAACCGGCGGCGCGATGGATGGTGATGAGGAATGAGCGGAGTTCCCCATGCACGTGGGGATGAACCGGTGTAACAGACTATGGCAAAAACTGTAAAATCGAGTTCCCCATGCACGTGGGGATGAACCGGATTTACCGCAAAACGTTGCACCACGGCCGGAGAGTTCCCCATGCACGTGGGGATGAACCGACCGCGCGCGGTGGGCCGAGGCCGACGGGAATGAGTTCCCCATGCACGTGGGGATGAACCGGCTGAACGGCTGATTCATCCCGAAATGAACGAGAGTTCCCCATGCACGTGGGGATGAACCGTCGCCGTTCCTTACCCGGCGCAACCCTTCCGCGAGTTCCCCATGCACGTGGGGATGAACCGTCAGTGAACGTTGCCGTGACATCACAATTTTCGAGTTCCCCATGCACGTGGGGATGAACCGCACTTCGGGACCGCGAACCCCCTGGTGCCAGGGAGTTCCCCATGCACGTGGGGATGAACCGAACTTTCATCTACTTTGTTTTGTGGATTTGGAGAGTTCCCCATGCACGTGGGGATGAACCGAAACAAGACTTAAAGGTTATTGTAGTTATGATGAGTTCCCCATGCACGTGGGGATGAACCGGACGGAAATACCCTTAAATCGGTCTTTATTGGGAGTTCCCCATGCACGTGGGGATGAACCTAGGCTGATACTGTTGGGCTATGTCGTCACCATGAGTTCCCCATGCACGTGGGGATGAACCGAACAATATTGGATTGAATATTTACGAAATAATGAGTTCCCCATGCACGTGGGGATGAACCGTGCTCAATCAGATAGTAAAGTGCATGTATTTGGAGTTCCCCATGCACGTGGGGATGAACCGAAGAGATCGAGGACGCCGATCGTGAGGTCGAGGAGTTCCCCATGCACGTGGGGATGAACCGGAGCTGTTAGAATAGGGAGAACAATTACAAATGAGTTCCCCATGCACGTGGGGATGAACCGACGCCGAGCGCTGCCTGGCGGAGATGCAATCCGAGTTCCCCATGCACGTGGGGATGAACCGGTCACGATGAGGCGTTTGATCTCTCCGCGCTCGAGTTCCCCATGCACGTGGGGATGAACCGATTGCGACGATATAGATGATTTGATTGATGAAGAGTTCCCCATGCACGTGGGGATGAACCGCCTCCGTGTTCTCCTTCACGGCCTTCGTCAGTGAGTTCCCCATGCACGTGGGGATGAACCGACATACGTCTCCTCGACGACGGCATAGCGGTCGAGTTCCCCATGCACGTGGGGATGAACCGTGCATGCCGATGCTGCCGAGGACGGCGTCGATGAGTTCCCCATGCACGTGGGGATGAACCGATGACGTCCGGGGTCTCGGAGGCGATATCGGTGAGTTCCCCATGCACGTGGGGATGAACCGAACCATATACTGATGATTTAGAGCCATGTCTAGAGTTCCCCATGCACGTGGGGATGAACCGTGATAGGATTATGTTTGTTTGTCGGTTTTGGTGAGTTCCCCATGCACGTGGGGATGAACCGATATGATGTATGGTTCACCGATCATTTAGGTAGAGTTCCCCATGCACGTGGGGATGAACCGCCCATCACGTACACTGAAAACCACCATATCCAGAGTTCCCCATGCACGTGGGGATGAACCGACCCCGACGCCGGCGCCCATGGTCCGGCAGGAGAGTTCCCCATGCACGTGGGGATGAACCGGTCCTGGTCGTCGACCCCTGCACCCCGCCGGAGAGTTCCCCATGCACGTGGGGATGAACCGGCGGCCGAGGTGCCCGAGGTGCTCGACACGGTGAGTTCCCCATGCACGTGGGGATGAACCGAGATCGCACGGCTCGACGGCATCGAACCACCGGAGTTCCCCATGCACGTGGGGATGAACCGGAGCGGGAACTTCTGGTAGGAGACTACCAGAGGAGTTCCCCATGCACGTGGGGATGAACCGACGGGGCAAAAAAGCCAGTTCAAAGAAGGGAGGAGTTCCCCATGCACGTGGGGATGAACCGCCGCCGCCTCCCGGAGGTAGGCCTCCAGTTTACGAGTTCCCCATGCACGTGGGGATGAACCGAGTTTCTTTCCCGGTCGAATCGTCTGCGTCATGAGTTCCCCATGCACGTGGGGATGAACCGTTGTCCCGGTATCTCCGGTGAGACTCAACCGCGAGTTCCCCATGCACGTGGGGATGAACCGCCCTCGGGGACGACGGCCCGGGTCTGGGTTCCGAGTTCCCCATGCACGTGGGGATGAACCGGTCGCGCTGTACGATCTGCTCACGAGCGGGGTGAGTTCCCCATGCACGTGGGGATGAACCGGGGAAAACAGGTTCTGTCGGTTCAGAGGGTAAGAGTTCCCCATGCACGTGGGGATGAACCGCCGCCGGCTGCTCCTCCGCCGGTGGAGGAGAAGAGTTCCCCATGCACGTGGGGATGAACCGCCTCAGGGCGATCACCCGGTGGTAACTGTCCTGAGTTCCCCATGCACGTGGGGATGAACCGAAATACATCAACGTCGCCGGGTCATACCCTTCGAGTTCCCCATGCACGTGGGGATGAACCGGGGAGTCGTCGAGCAGTGCTCGCTCTGTCACGGAGTTCCCCATGCACGTGGGGATGAACCGGGTGTCATCTCACTCACCTCCGATTAGTGCGGGAGTTCCCCATGCACGTGGGGATGAACCGTGTTCGGTTCGACACCGTGGACCGTGGCAGAGGAGTTCCCCATGCACGTGGGGATGAACCGACCCACTGAGCGGCCCTGTTCACCGTCTGCCCGAGTTCCCCATGCACGTGGGGATGAACCGAGGTGAAAAAGAATGCCTGAGAACCACACCTGGAGTTCCCCATGCACGTGGGGATGAACCGATCGACGCATCGTCCCGGCTCGCGGCACGACGGAGTTCCCCATGCACGTGGGGATGAACCGGCCTCCGCATAACTCATCTCGTGTTCGGGTAGGAGTTCCCCATGCACGTGGGGATGAACCGTTGACCCGGGATCGTGGGGTACGGAGGTGTATGAGTTCCCCATGCACGTGGGGATGAACCGATCCCCTCGGCGACGGCGAGGGCCTCCAGCGGGAGTTCCCCATGCACGTGGGGATGAACCGACCGCCCCGAACCCGGGGACGTGCGACCACTGGAGTTCCCCATGCACGTGGGGATGAACCGTGGTTTGGTCGAGTGCGACGGTTGCATATCCACGAGTTCCCCATGCACGTGGGGATGAACCGTCATCTTTTAGAGCTGCGGCCTTGTTTCCTCGGAGTTCCCCATGCACGTGGGGATGAACCGGCCGGCTTGTCCTTCGGTTTTACGAGGTTGAAGAGTTCCCCATGCACGTGGGGATGAACCGATCTCGGCGTTGCACCGGTCACCTTGCAGATAGAGTTCCCCATGCACGTGGGGATGAACCGCGGCTAAATCTGGTGTAGCATCATCCGGTTTAGAGTTCCCCATGCACGTGGGGATGAACCGGGATTGCTATCGAGGACGGTGACGGGCCGGACGAGTTCCCCATGCACGTGGGGATGAACCGGTCATCAGGATCATGTCGTCAAGGGTCCGGCCGAGTTCCCCATGCACGTGGGGATGAACCGTACAGGGCAGCAAAGCGCCCGAGGTGGCGCCGGAGTTCCCCATGCACGTGGGGATGAACCGGGAATTAACGCGCTCGGTGGTGCTGACACTGCGAGTTCCCCATGCACGTGGGGATGAACCGCCACTTCCCCCGTAACCGGGACTTTGCCGGAGGAGTTCCCCATGCACGTGGGGATGAACCGCCCTCACCCCGTAACCCCCTCGCCGAGGCTATGAGTTCCCCATGCACGTGGGGATGAACCGGAGATAATGCCCGATCATCTCCATTTGTTTGTGAGTTCCCCATGCACGTGGGGATGAACCGACACCGACTGCCGCGATGAGATCGTAGCGCTGGAGTTCCCCATGCACGTGGGGATGAACCGGTCCACCTCTTCCGGCTCGGAGTGGCCACTCTGAGTTCCCCATGCACGTGGGGATGAACCGACCCAGCCCGCCGCCGGCCCCGAGGCCCTCTAGAGTTCCCCATGCACGTGGGGATGAACCGATCTCGTCGCTGACGCCGGCAGCCTC
>Ga0208041_1001795_pt1 | contig 12739 bp, 15 predicted proteins | sample AD_SCU002_MetaG_FD_184453 | JGI IMG/M metagenome (GOLD analysis project Ga0208041, IMG submission 184453) | Active sludge microbial communities of municipal wastewater-treating anaerobic digesters from China - AD_SCU002_MetaG (SPAdes) (version 2) | ecosystem: Engineered > Bioreactor > Anaerobic...
CCGAGTTCCCGAACGCGTTCCGGGTCATCGACGAGAAGGGCATCTACCCCGCTCTCGATCGCCGTGGTCGCGAGGTCTTTTCTCCAGGGCCGGAGATCAACCCAGAACAACTTCATTGCTCCGTCCCCAGGGCTTCGGTTGGACTTACACCCTCATGCACCACCCGGCAGACCGCGGCCACGAACCGTGCGGTATCATGGCGCTGGAAAGCGTTCCTACCCATGCAGACCCCCGCAGCACCAGCGTCAACGGCGTCCCGAATGGTTGTGAGCGTCTCAAGGTCACCCCCCTTCTCGCCTCCGGCGATCAGGACGGGTACCGAACACGCGGCAGTGATCTGCCGAAACGAGGCAGGATCCCCGGTGTAGTTCGTCTTGATCAGGTCGGCACCGAGCTCCTCGGCGACGCGGACACAGTGCCCGACCGCCTGCGGCGATACAGGATCGATCCCTTTGCCGCGTGGATAGATCATGATCAGCAGCGGCATACCCCAGCGGTTGCAGTCCCTGACCACTTCGCCCGCCGACTCTATCATCCGCGACTCGTTCGGCGCGCCAAGGTTGATGTGGATCGAGATACCGTCGGCGCCGAGCGCAACCGCCTCTTCCACGGTGCATACAAGCACCTTGTCGTTTGGATCAGGGTTCAGCGAGGTGCTTGCGGATAGGTGGACGATGAGCCCGATATCCTTTCCACTTTTCCGATGCCCCCCCTTAACCATGCCTTTGTGGAGGACGATGGCGTTTGCACCCCCTTCGCTCACGGCGTTGACGGTTTCTGGCATGTTGCGGAGCCCCTCGATCTGCCCCATCGTGAACCCGTGATCCATTGGGATGATCACGGAGCGACCGGTGTTCCGGTTCATAATTCTCTCAAGCCTGATCTCTTTTCCGATCATGGTTATCAGACTCTTAGAATCTCCATCGCTTCATCTGCTGACCGCCCCCCATGGACGATCATTGCTGCGGCGCGGATGAGGCGGTCGGGCGCCGGGTGCTGGAAGGCGTTCCTCCCGATCGATATCCCGGCAGCTCCACCATTCATTGCGCCTTCCACCAGATCCAGGATCGCACGCTCATCGGTCTTTGAACCCCCGGCGACCACGACTGGCACCGGGCACCCCCGGGTCACCTCACGGAATGAGTCAGGATCCCCGGTGTAGACCGTCTTGACTATATCGGCACCGAGTTCCGCTGCCACGCGGGCCGCAAGTTTGACGCTCTCGAGATCGTGCTCATCTGCGATCTTCCTGCCCCTGGGGTACATCATCGCAAGGAGCGGCATCCCCCACTCTATGCACTCAACCGCGATCCTGCCCAGATCCTGGAGCATCCGTGCTTCCGAGTCAGCACCAACGTTGATGTGCACCGAGACTCCGTCAGCACCCATCTTCATGGCGTTTGTGACCGTGTTGACGAGAACCTTATCGTTTGGGTCAGGACCAATGCTGGTGCTCGCAGAGAGATGCATGATCAGACCCACATCACGACCGTGCCGGCGGTGACCGTGCAGAGCAAGTCCGAGGTGCCCGATCACAGCGTTTGCTCCGCCTTCAGCAACCAGATCGATCGTCTTCTCAACATCGATCAGCCCCGGGATGGGGCCGAGCGTCACCCCGTGGTCGAGCGGCACGATGATGGTCCTGCCGGTGTTTCGATCCATAATACGTTCCAGACGAATCTCTTTACCTCTCATAACCATTCTCCTCCCGGAATTTGATGATACGGTCTTTTCCGGGAAAGATCAAAACTGGCTAAACCAGTTAAAATAGCGATAGATACCTGCCGCTCCGCTGTTATGGGGATCGGCGGTAAAAAATCGGCGAATTACTCCTGCGCAGGTGATGGCAACTCCGTTAACCGGGGTAAAAGCGGTCACCGGCGAAAAAACATTCACCACGCATTGGAAGTAGCATTATCTGTTCATGCATAAAAACATGCCGATATCCCCTCGGGCGAGAGTCAGGAGCACCCCGTCCGGGCCAATAATGTGGGAATGGCTTATTTCCGACTCTTTTTAAAGGAAATAACATCTCCGACGGTCGTTGTCACCCGGCCAGGTCCCCCTGTGGAGGTGGAGTCTTCACCCGAGTCTATCAATCTGATATTGAGCGCCTTCTCAAGTTTCTGCCGGACATCATCCTCGGGGATGAGGTCCCCCTTCTCGATCTTCTTGATCAGGAGCTCGCGTTCCTTGATCGCCTGTGCAAGGTCAAGCGTGGACCAGCCTCGCTCTTCACGGGCCGCGCGGATCCGGTTCGTGTAATCCTCGACCAGTTCGCCTTCCATCAGGTCAAAGACATCTCTGGATCTCCGCCGGGGGGTTTGTGGAGCAGCGAACCCCTGTGTCTTCTGCGAACCAACACTCTGGCGTGGTTGCTGGACTTCTGTACCGTATTTTGCACATCGAGCGCAGACGCGGAGTTCCGCCCCTTCGATCTTGATGATTTTCGACTGTCCCTGGATGGGAGCACCGCATAGTTCACACTGCATAACTCTCGCAAACAACTTTATATTTATTTTAACCTATATAATTAATCGAGGGGACATATGGGAGATTTTGCCCGGCAGGCACCAGACAAGGAAACCGGTGAAGACATCTACCAGTACCTCCTTGAACGGATCAGCAGCCTCGAAAACCGGAACCTGGAACTGCGCGAGCAATTCAGACAGATGGAGTCCGAGAAACGCTACATCGAGACCCAGAAGATCCGCTACGAGCGCGAGCTCCGCAAACTTAAGAGCGAGATCGAGCAACTCAGGAGTCCCCCCCTCGTTATCGGTACGGTTACCGATGTTATCGACAGTAACAGGGTGATTGTGCGTAGCAGCGCGGGGCCGCGGTTCCTGGTTCGCACCTCCCAGCTCATAGACCCCGAACTCCTCAAGCCAGGGGTGCGGTGCACGCTCAACCAGCAGTCCCTTGCGATCGTTGATGTGCTACCCACGAGTTATGACGCGCAGGTCTATGGTATGGAACTTGTCGAGTGTCCGGAAGAGACCTACGAGCACATCGGCGGCCTTGAACCGCAGATCGAAGAACTCAGGGAAGCCGTAGAACTCCCCCTCACGAAGCCCCACCTCTTTGAAAGGGTCGGGATATCCCCGCCGAAGGGCGTGCTCCTCTACGGCCCGCCGGGGACGGGAAAGACCCTCCTCGCACGCGCGGTAGCCCACCACACGAATGCGCACTTCCTTCGGGTTGTCGGCTCAGAACTGGTTCAGAAATACATCGGTGAGGGGGCCCGTCTGGTCAGAGAACTCTTCGACCTTGCGAAACAGAAAGCCCCGTCAATAATCTTTATCGACGAGATCGATGCGATCGGCGCGCAGCGGAGCGACTCGACAACCTCCGGCGACCGCGAGGTGCAGCGGACTCTGATGCAACTCCTGGCCGAGATGGATGGGTTCGATAACCGGGGTGATGTCAAGATCATCGCCGCAACCAACCGGATCGATATTCTTGACCGCGCCCTCCTGCGACCCGGTCGATTCGACCGGATGATCGAGATACCGCTCCCCGACCACCGGGGAAGGCTTGCCATCCTTAAGATCCACACCAGGCACATGAACCTTGGCAAAGACGTCGATCTTGCCGAGGTTGCCAGGCTAACAGAGGGCAAGAACGGTGCCGATCTAAGGGCGATATGCATGGAGGCGGGCATGTTTGCCATCAGGATGGAGCGCGAAACCGTCACCAACGAGGATTTCATGAAAGCGATCGAGAAACTCTCGGTGGACTTCGATCGCCACCATATCCATACAAACTTCGGCGAGATGTTCGCCTGATAAAACCTTTTTTATCCGGGTCTGACACCAGGAACGGTTTTCCGGGTGAGAGTGGAAGAGAAGCGGTGCCGACCAATTGTAGAGTCCGGCAAGTGATGTTTTCGTATGAAAATGACCCCCGATCTTCATCCGGTATGCCTGTAGCCCTGACGGGCATCATGTGGTTTTTTAGTGAGGCTTAGAAAGACAGGGGGGCTTTCCCCCCGTCAGCCTCTCCCTGAAATAGCGATTCTCAACCGATACAGTGCCAGGGAAATTCCCTTCACAGGGTTCCAGGCGCGATAACTTACCTGAAATTTTATCCTGTCCCTGACACGGCTTCCCACCGCCAATCGCCACGTACTGCCCGCGCCGCTACGTAGAAACTGTGGCGAGTTTATGCCTCAGATCGCTTATTTTATGGCAGCATGTCAAGGGATCATAAAGAATGTGTCATTCAGCCCGATTTATGGTGCACCGGCATGTGAAACCGCTGCATGAGCGCAAGGATACGACCGTTCTCCGGCAACCCCTTCTGCAGCATGATCAACCTTTTTTGACACGCAGACAAAACTAACAGAAGAGGAAGAGAGGTCATGTGTATTGCAATACCCGGTGAGGTAATCGAGATAAAAGAGGGCAACATCGGCGTCGTCGACTTCGGCGACCTGCAGCAGGAGGTCCGGCTCGACCTTGTCGATGTCAGGGTCGGTGAGTTTGTGCTCGTCCATGTGGGGTTCGCCATCCAGCGCCTCAGCAGAGAGGAGGGGCTTGAGACCCGCGAGGTCTTCAAGCAGGTCTACGCTGCGATGGAGGACTGATGCACGAGTACAGCATCGCCTACGACATCTACACAACCGCCCGCCGGGCTGCGGTGGAGAACAACGCAAAAGAGGTGAAACGTATCTCTGTGAACGTCGGCAGGATGGCGATGGTGAACCCCGAACAGGTGGAGTTCCTCTTCAACGTCATCATCGAGGACGACCCGCTCTTCCCGGCGACCGAACTCTCCTGCCAGGACGTCGATGTGCGCACACGTTGCTCCTGCGGTTACGAGGGGGACGAACGGTTTGTCTGCCCCCAGTGCGGGAAGCTTCCTGAGATCGTTGCAGGAATGGAGATTGTGGTCACCAACATCGAGATAGAAGTGGACGAAGAATGAAGGTCAATCTCATGCACGGTGCCGGCGGCGAGGTGATGGGCGAACTGCTGCGCGTCATCACCAACCTGAAGCACAACAACGCCGGCGGGATAGGGCTCGAATCGCTTGACGACGGCGCGGTCATCCCACTAAACGGCCAGAACATCGTTTTTACGACCGATAGCCATGTTGTCTCGCCTATCTTCTTCCCCGGAGGGGATATAGGGCGTATCGCCATATGCGGAACGATCAACGACCTTGCCATGATGGGTGGGCGACCGATCGCGCTCTCCTGCGGCATGGTCATCCCCGAGGGGTTCGAGGTTGCAGACCTCGAGCGGATCGTCGCTTCTATGGATACCGCACTTGGAGAATGTGGTGCAAGCCTTGTCACCGGGGATACCAAGGTGGTGGAGCGAGGTGCGCTTGACACCATCATCATCAACACCAGCGGCATCGGCATCGCTGAGCGGGTGGTACGGGACAGCGGGCTTTTGGTCGGCGATCTGATCATCGTCAGCGGCACCCTCGGTGACCACGGCATCGCCATCATGGCCCACCGGGAGGGATTCGATTTCGGCGGCCAGATCAGGTCCGACGTCTCCCCTCTATGGCCGCTTATCGAGCGGGCGCTTGCTGCCGGTGACATTCACGCCATGAAAGACCCGACAAGAGGAGGGTTTGCTAACGCCATAAACGAGATGGCAAGGAAGAGCGGCGTTGGGGTTATAATAGAGGAGGAGAAACTCCCCATCAGGACGAGCGTTCGGAGCGCCGCCGGTATGCTCGGCATAGATCCCCTCGAGGTGGCAAACGAGGGAAAGGTCGTCATGGGGGTCGCGCCCGATGATGCAGAGACCGTTCTTGAGGTACTGCGCTCGCACCCTTACGGGCATGATGCAGCGATCGTCGGCGAGGTCGTCGAAGGATCGCATGTTGTTATGCGGACGGCAGTGGGGGGAGAGAGGTTCATCGAACCACCGATCGGTGACCCAGTACCACGGGTCTGTTAGGGAGCAACCACCTCTTTTTTTCTCAAGGTTGCTCCAGAACGGCTCTTTACGGAGAGATTCAATGGTAGATGGGACAGAGGTCGAGATATGTCTTGTGGACTCGTGGGATGTGGAGGCGATTGCGGATCTCTACCGGTCTGGCGGTTGGTGGAAAGAGGAATGGAACCCGGCAGGCCTGACCAGGCTCATCAGAGGAAGTTTTGCCTTTGCCGTCGCAGTCGAGCACTCGAGCGGGAGGGCGGTCGGTATGGGGAGGGTGATCTCAGATGGAGTCTCTGACGGCTACGTTCAGGATCTGGTCGTCCTCCCGGACTGCCGGGGCCGGGGCATCGGAACGATGATCTTATCTGCGCTGCTCAAAGAATGTAAGTCTGCAGGTATCACCTGGATCGCCCTTATAGCCGAGCCCGGAACCGAGACATTTTATACCGGGCTTGGTTTCCAGAGAATGGAGGGGCATACACCAATGCGGTGGTACCCTGAAAAGGGATGAAGAATGTTGAGATTTGCTGATTTCAAACCCGTGAAACTGGAAGACCACGAACTCTTTCAGGAGCATTATCAACACTACCCACAGGTGCATAGCGACAACACGTTCGCGAACATGGTCTGCTGGAACCACTATGCGGATTACCGCTTCTGTAAATCCGGTGACTCGATAGTCCTTTCAAGTACCATCGATGGTGTAACCACCTTCCGTTACCCGATCGGGCCGGAAGATCCCGATCTGCTCGATGAGGTCATCGAACTCGCACTCAGGGAGGGTGGAGAGATACCTATGCAGGTTCTCGATCCAGGCGGCGAAGCATTCCTCCGGAAACGCTATCCCGACCTACCACTGCACCCCGACAGGAACTTCTTTGACTACGTCTATCGGACGGCGGACCTCGCCGATCTCCCGGGTAAGGGTTACGCCACAATACGGCATCAGGTGCACCGGTTTGCGCGGGACTACAAATACGCCATCGAGGAGATCACCCGAGATAACCTGGACGACGTCTGGGAATTCCTGGTAATCTGGTGCGAGTGGCGCGAGTGTGACTCCATGCCCATCCTTGCTTACGAGAGAGATGCAATCCTGTTTGCTGTGAACAACTTCTTTGAGATCGGACTTGAAGGCTGGGCTATAAGGATCGGAGACTCCATCGGGGCGATATCGATTGTGGGGCCGGTGAACAGAAGTATGGCCGTTGTCCACTTCGAAAAAGCGCTTCCTGAGACCTATCGCGACATCTACAAGGTTATCATGAGCGATACGGCAAGGGCGCTTCGTGACCGCTACCGCTACATCAACCGGGAGTGTGACATGGGTGTACCGGGGCTCCGCGACTCAAAGACCCGCTACCACCCCACCTGCATGATTGAAGTCCACTATGCGACCCGGGACGACCTGGAGGCATGCTGCCGGTGACCGCCGACCTGGTGCTCCGGAACGTTACACTGCTTACCGGAAGGTGCGCCGACATCTCAGTTACCAGCGGCGTTGTCAGTCACATAGGCGCAGCGGTTCGAGCCGATGAGACGATCGACTGCAGCAGGTTTACCTGCCTTCCCGGCGCGGTCGACATGCACGTCCACATGCGGGGCGGGGTTCAGGCAGATAAGGAGGACTGGTGCTCGGGCACGGTAAGCGCGGTCGCCGGCGGGGTTACACTCGTCGTTGACCAGCCTAACACCGTCCCCCCAATCACCACGGCCGAGCGCCTCCTTGCACGGATTCACGAGGCTGAGGAACAGGCCGTGTGCGGGTTTGCCATTAACGCCGGCGTCCTCCCGGATGCGGACCTGACAGGAATGTGGAAGGCAGGAGCGATGGCGTTTGGAGAGATATTCGCAGCACCGTCGAGTTACGGTGAGGGACTCGACGCGGAGAGCCTGAGGAATCTGTTCGCCCGTATCCACGCCCTCGGTGGGCTTGCCACCATCCATGCCGAGGAGGTCTGCGGGAAGGCGCCGGAAACCCTCGCCGAGCACGACCGGGCTCGGCCGCCTGAGGGCGAGGCACGCGCTGTAAGAAGGGTTGGCGAACTCGCACCAGGAGGGATGCGGCTCCATTTCTGCCACCTGAGCACCGCTGCCTCGGTCAGGGCCGCACACGGCACCGTAGAGGTGACACCGCACCACCTCTTCCTCTCATACGAAGACTTCGATCCGGACGACACCCTGGCACGGGTTAACCCGCCGCTGAGGGACAAAGCGACACGACGCGCTCTCCGGTCATGCTGGGATGCGATCGACGTCATCGCCTCTGATCACGCCCCCCATACTCTTGCCGAGAAGAAGGTGCAATTCGGGAATGCACCTTCAGGGATCCCCGGTCTCGAGACGATGGTCCCGCTCCTGATGGCGGAGGTGCACCGGGGGCGACTCAGCCTCTCATCCGTTATTGAAAAGACCTCATGGAAACCCTCGGAAATCCTCGGCATCCCCCGCCCGGGGTTTGAACCTGGCGATCGGGCGGACTATGCCCTCTACCCTGACGAACTCAGCCGGATCGATGCTTCCAGCCTCCATGCGAAGTGCGGGTGGTCGCCGTTCGAGGGGCATGAAGCGATCTTCCCAGAAGTGGTGATCGTTGGGGGGGTGCGGGTCTACGCCCACGGCGACCTCCAGGAGAGACACCCGCAATTCTACCCCGGCGAAGGATATTTATCGCACCCGGATAAATAATGCTGAGCCGATAAAGCGCACCTTATAGGTCCCCGGGCGATCGTCGGCATGACGCCTGGATATGAACCACGGGACAACCCGGGTGCGCGACAGGCACGCCCGGCATATGGGTTCGATCGGGTGAGGGACGGCACAGGCCACCAGTGATCCTGGATCGTTAGTGCCGGGCGACATTCGTCCAAGGGGCTTTTCTGATGGAAACCTATGTCGATGCTATCTCCGAAACGCCACACGGAGTGACACTTGCTCTCGATGTTACAACAGGCGCAAAACGGTCTCTGTTCCCCGCAGGTTACAACGAGTGGCGCCAGAGTATACGATGTCAGGTGGCAGCACCCGCAATAGGTGGAAGAGCAAACCGTGCCATCATAGACCTCCTGGCAAAGACTTTTGAGGTGCCCCGTGGCAACGTGACGATCGTTGCCGGATATGCGTCTTCATCAAAGGTTGTGTCGATCGCCGGTCTGTCACGTTCCCGTGCTCTCGAATGCCTGAAGCGATCCAATACATGAAATGTCCATAGGAGGCGTAACCTACAATTTTACGGGAGTCGATACTGGTACTTTTTTACGCATTGCACAAAAATAATTGGGATCTGCTATTTGACGGCATTCATCCCCTTCCTTCCGTCGAGGGCATTCTGCCTGTATCCTTCGTAAAAGAAGAGAGTAGAAGAACAAAGTAAAATAGGGGTTAAAACCTATTTCTGGTTTGAATTATTCACTTAAAAAAATTGCGATACGGCCCCATCTGATTTAAGTAATCGTATCCTAAATATATATCAACCCGTATATCCGCGCATAAAGTAACCGTGTGGGTTACGGAAATCATGATTATATCTACATAGGAGGGCAGGGCTCCATGTATTCACCTGATACAACAAAATACCTTATCCACCTTACGCTGCAGATCGAGGGGGTGGTCGATAAACCCGACGTAGTGGGTGCTATATTCGGCCAGACGGAAGGTTTGCTTGGCGAAGACCTTGACCTGCGTGATTTGCAGAGAACCGGCCGTGTAGGCAGGATAGATGTACAGATAACCACTAAACGTGGTGAGACAAAAGGTGAGATCCTCATATCATCATCGCTCGATAGGGCAGAAACCGCACTCCTCGCCTCGTCGCTTGAGACGATCGACCGGGTTGGACCGTGTACGGCCCATGTGATGGTTGACCGCATCGAAGACATCCGGGTGACGAAAAGACGTCGGATCGTCGAGCGTGCAAAAGAACTTCTCCTCGAAAACTTCGATGAGGGATCCATAAACAGCGACGAACTGCTCGACGAAGTCAGGGAAGCCATCAGGATCGAGAAACTTGAGTACCTCGGGGAAGAGCGAGTCCACGCCGGCCCTCACGTTATGGCCTCCGATGCCATAATAATCGTTGAAGGACGGGCTGACGTTGTCAACCTGCTACGCTACGGGATCAAGAACGCCGTTGCGGTGGAAGGTACAAACATCCCACAGATAATAATCGACCTCTGCGCTCAGAAGACTGCAACCACGCTACTAGACGGCGACAGGGGTGGCGACCTGATCCTTCGCGAACTCCTCCAGGTCGCCGAGATCGACTTTGTGGCCTACTGCCCGCGCGGAAAGAGCGTCGAGGAGATGAGTCGTAAAGAGATCGTCAAAGCGCTCCGGAACAAAGTGCCTGCCGTCGGACTGATCGATCACCTCCCGCTGGAGGAGGCTACAGAGCGAGTGCCTGTTCATGCGACACCGGTGAGTGTCAGGGTACCACGCGGCGAGGATGAACTGCCACCGCCGGTTGAGGAGAGCAAAAAACCACCCTCGACGCTCGGTGAACACATGGCAGACGTCCGGAACAAGAAGATTGCCAGATTTCTCTCCCCAGATTATACCGTCCTCCTGGAATCCAGCGCCGCAGATCTCGAAAACGCACTCCAGAACCTGAACGGCGATGTCGAGGGACTTGTCGTTGACCGTGTAATTGACCAGAAACTCCTCGATCAACTCGGTGGAAAAGACCTTGAGTTCGTGGCTGCCACGGACTTTAAGGGGATTATAAAGCGTCCGCTCTCAATCAGACTCATAAAGATAGTTTGATGACCGATCCCTGGTGCAAATTTATATATATTAACGTTCACTATTTTCTCTCTCGGGGAGAGACGATGCACAAAGAAGAGTTAATAGCGCTACATGGGATTCTAACTGAAATTAAAGATTTTTTTGAGGTGCAGAACCCGGAACTGAAATTTTCGCAATACTACGCGTTGAAGATCGACCCTTCTCAGGTGCATAAGAGTAAAATGGAACACAAGTACGCCATCTTCGTGCTTGGAACCGAACTTGCAAATGCTATGAAGGACGTGGAATTCGCGTCATCAAACAGGATTTCTGCCAGGATGAAAGAACTCGCCGATAAGACCTTAAAAGATCTCGAATTCCTCCAGTAAGGTTGCACACATATGCGGAGCGGCACCACCCGGTGTCGAAGACCGCTCCTATCTTCTCAGGCGCGCATCTTGCGTTCGCACTCAACGAGGTATGAGGCAAGCAGTTTGGGGATGGGTGCTGTCATGCAGTGCCAGTTCGGCGTCCCGTTCACCTCAAGAACCGTGTATCCTTCCCGGTCGCACAGAAGGTCGACGCCACAGTAATCAACGCCGACCACCGCTGCTGAGACCTCGGCTATGGCGCGCATCTCGTCGTCGATCTCGACCGGCATGCCAATCCCGCCCTGATGGATGTTGTGCATCAACCCCCGAGAGATCCTGGTTATCGCGCCAACAGCCTCCCCACCCAGGACGAAAACACGGAAGTCCCGATCGTTCGGGACGTATTCCTGTAGATACCAGGGGCCGGGTCCGAGGTCGCCGGGCTCTGTCACAAGCCGGATGCCATTCCCATCATACCCGTAGACGGGTTTATAAACAACCTTTCCATGCCGCATAAGGAAGTCACGCGCCTGCTCTTCTGAAGATAAGTAGACTGTCTCCGGCGTCCGCACTCCATGCCGCATGAGAAGTGCAGTCGTCATCACCTTGGAAGCACAGGTGGCGATGGCTGCAGGAGTGTTGATAATCCGGTTAGAGAGCGAAAGCACGTCCAGCGTCTCGAACTGGTGCAGGTCCTGCCGTATGCCGCAGACCCATATGAGCTCGTGCTCAAGCCTCGAGTTGAGGGGGTCGATTGCAGCGAGGTCAAGGAGACGGTAGCGGGCACACGCCCGCTCCAGTTCCCGTATAACGGCACCGGTTGAGTTGTCTTCCGGTGTATCGGTCGGTTTCGGTACGATATGAATCATTGCGCCTCACCACCTCACTCCTGGAACCGGATCTTCGCGGTCAGGGATCTTTCAGTACACTTTTGTACCCCGCAGGATATAATCAGTAGGTACGAGGAAGATGCGCGAAAACCGTGTCTGCATCATCGGCTGCGGCAACCCACTCATGGGAAACGATGGGGTAGGGATCCTTGTGATGCACCTCTTTGAGAGGAGATTTCCCGGAGTTGATACGATCGACGGCGGTACCGGCGGTTTCGACCTGATCCCATTGATGGAAGGCTACGATAAGGTTGTTATCGTAGATGCTACGGTTGGCATAGGTGACCACACAGGCGACGTCGTTACATTTGAAAATCTTCCAACCCCTGAGGTCCCCGCAAGGATACCCCATGACATAGGGATCGTGGATGCGGTGACGATGGCAAAGGAACTCGGTTATACGGGGGAGATCGTGGTTATCGGGATTGAAGTGGGTGAGATCCAGGCATTCAGCCAGGAGATTGATCCGGCGGTCAGGGAGGGGATCCACGTTGCAGAGGAGAAGATTCTGGCTATACTGGAAGAGTGGATCGACTGTAGGGGAACTATAAAGGAGTAGTTGTACCTCAGATGAGGCCATCAAACCAACCGATCTGACATATAAACCCATCTCTCTTTTCCGGTAGTATGCGCGCCTCCGGCGCACCTTGCCATTTTACCCTGTTTTTAACGGAGAGTTACCCGGTCTGCTAATTTTTCTGCGCCTCGGTGAGGGCTGTTCCGCCAGGTTTATATACCTGGCTCCAAAATGGCTCATGGCCTTTAACACCGAGTTTCGGGCAAAAGAAGACAGAATTGCAGAGATTGAACCGGGTTTCTCCCTCACGGAGTACCTAAGTTCACCCTATCTGGA
>Ga0208041_1001798_pt1 | contig 12693 bp, 10 predicted proteins | sample AD_SCU002_MetaG_FD_184453 | JGI IMG/M metagenome (GOLD analysis project Ga0208041, IMG submission 184453) | Active sludge microbial communities of municipal wastewater-treating anaerobic digesters from China - AD_SCU002_MetaG (SPAdes) (version 2) | ecosystem: Engineered > Bioreactor > Anaerobic...
TTTCGGTGATGCCCGGTCTTTCGTGAGATCTGGCTGATGTTCAGCCCCTGGTGATGCAAGTCGCGTATCACGAAAAATTCCTCCACAGTGAACATTGCCATGACCCTCAAGAACGTGCATGAGGGTTCGCAGGTGTACACTTTTAGACCGCCGATAAGTGTACAAATCTACACCGCCGATGACACTCCATGACGTTTTCGCTTTAAGTCTCTTCCAGTGCTGTTTTGGGAATGCCGTGTAACTCATAAGCCCGGGGAGGAATCGCTCGACGGTGTTGGCGGCTTTCCGGTAACCCCGGGCATTCAGGTCATCAGCGTGATCCTGGAGTCTCTGCTCACTCCCATACGCCTCCTTCAGTCTCTCTGCAACTCCTTTCTGGTGTTTCCGGGGAATATTTCTCAGTACCGCTCGGGTACAGTGGACCGAGCACATCTGCCAGGATGCGCCGAGGAAGGCGGCCTCAGCCGCCTTCTGGATGCCAGTATGCCCATCCAAGACGACCAGTTGAACCCCGGCAAGTCCCCGTTCTTTGAGATCCTCTAACAACCCCGACCAGAACGCTTCGTTTTCACAATCCGTGATTCTTGCGCCCAGGATCTCCCGGTAGCCATCTTCTCGCACTCCGGCGACTACCAGAACCGCCTTGGTGACGTATCGTGCTCCGCCCGGATTTTGTAGTAGGAGGCATCCACGAAGAGGTACGGGATTGTCTGCTCAATCGGCCGCAGGAGGAATGCCTGCACCTGATCGTCGAGGTCCTTGGCCATCCGGGAAACCGAAGCCGGGGAGGGGTGGTCGATGTCCAGATGAGCAACGATCTCCTGGAATCTCCTCGTTGAGACACAGCGAAAATCAGAGATTTTCTCGACTAACGTCCCTAAAGGTAGGATTCGACGATTGCATTCACCAGAGCCTTCTCTACCCGGGCATACCGCCCAAAGACCTGCGTCTCGAACGGGAGCTCCAGGAACTGGGGTTTCCGGAGAATTGTCGGCTCTTGAGGGATCGGTCCTTGTGCCCGTTGCGATGCGCCTTCCGTGCGTCGGTTCGCTCGTATGCATCGGCTCCGGCCTGCTGGAGGAACCAGGTGATGAGAGTCTTCATGCCCGTTTCCTGATCGGAAACCCCCATGATGCAGAAACTCATGCTTAACCAATGAAAAACACCATGACCCCTGATAGCTATCCTTGCCCGGGTAGAGCAGGTTGCTTATCTTTTGGAGTTTGACTCCGTCAACGGAAACCAACCCTTGAATTGCCATCGAAGGCTGAACTGCGGCTGAGATCGCGTATGGAAAAGGGACCTTCTGGTAAATTCATTTACCCATTTTTGGAAGGAGTTTGCTATGTCTCCAGAGTACCAAGTTGCAGCGGGTCTTGATGTCCATAAGAAGTTCATCCAAGCTACAAGTCTCTGGCTGAACGGCACCAAGATCCAGCAGACATTCCCAAGGACTCCTGACGGGTTACTTGGACTGAATGATTGGATCTTCGAACATAAATGTGATGTGGTAGCCTGTGAGTCCACTTCTGATTATTGGGTGTGCATTTATGATCTGTTCAGCGATCATGTTCCGATGATCGTCGGAAATGCTCACGACATCAAAGTGCTTGCTCATAAGAAGACCGATAAGATCGACTCTGAAATGATCGCTCTTCTGGCCCTCAAAGGGCTGATCACTCCGTCCCGAGTCATGCCACGCCACCACCGCGACTTCCGGAAGATGGCCCGGTTGCGCCACTTTCTTGTCCGAAAACGGACAGATATCAAGAATCGCGTCCACAGCATTCTTGACGGGGAACTCTTCCATCTTTCCCGGCTCCTCTCCGACATTTTCGGTGTTTCGGGTAAGCGCATCATGCAGGGGATCGTGGATGGTGCCTCGGTCGATGACATTCTTCGATCCATCCCCCCGCATGCACGGGCACGAAAAGAAGCGAAGCTTCGTGAATTACTTACCCAGACTCTTTCTCCCGGTGCTCTTATGCAGTTAAACCACTGCCTCCGTGTTGTCAAGCAACTCGATGAAGAGATTGAAGGAATCACCGACGAGGTTCCACCTATGCACTTCAGAAGTACCCCCGTGAGTATCAAATTCTCATAACGGTTCCCGGGATCGGAGCTATCGCCGCGATCACGCTGCTTGCCGAGATCGGGAATTTCAAGGAGTTTCTCTCTGGCGATAGGCTGGCCAGTTGGGTTGGGATTGTGCCAAAGGTGTACCAGTCTGCGAACTATATCATCCAGCGCTCGATCACCAAACGAGGTTCACGACTTGCCCGGGGGATTCTCATCCAGGCGGCTCATGCTGCCGCAAGAGCACGAAATAGTGTTCTGCATGATTGGTATGAAGTAAAGAAGACTGTGATCGGAACTGGGAAGGCGATCGTTGGTCTGGCACGAAAGATGATCACCATCATCTGGCACCTCATCGCTGACGATGAGGTATATGTCGACAAATACACCGAATCCGAGTCTCCGAAATCTCAGAAGATGCATACGATCCGCATTCCAGTATCACCCGATGACACGCGCGAGGAGATACTCGCTCTGCTGGCGGATGCACTTGGGTTCCTCAAGAAACGAAACCCGGATCCTATCTGATCCTACCCCTAAAGAGAAGGCGTAAACGGGGGTGATCGGAAGAGCGGAAGCTCTCTACTGATTACTCTAATTTCCACAAGAACTGAAGGTTTTACGAGGCAAGGAGGGCTTGTGGGGTGGTACTGGAGAAATTACGGTGGCATTTCGTCTGGAGTCTGGAAGTCGAGTGGGATCTAACCTGTCAGAGATGGTAGGAAAACGAATGGAGTTTCGGGCTTTTTCATGGAAAGGATAACGGTGTACTTGCTCTTCCCCATGAGGAAATATATTCAGTGGCAAACAATATAATCGCCCTTATAAAATTTGGAGACAAGAGGCACTAGGTTTCCTTCAAGTATTGCATCTTCAATCCAATAACAAGATTGTGCAGTTGAGAATCTGTTAAGAGGACGTAGAGACCATATGCAATGAAGACCACGGATGCTAGGCTGACCACTATGATATCTGGGAGCGCGAATATCTTTACGATAATGAGTGGGATCAAAAAAGGTATCACGAGCGTGAGGCCTCTTGTCACTAGGCGTAACATCTTCAGCATAGATACGCCCGCTATTCTTAAACAGATGACGCATAAAAGTCCATAAACAAAAACCCCCGAAGCTGAAAACAGTGCCATTGAAAGGATTGCACTTCCTAGCGCCCCTCCGACAATCAGCGCTAGAGCCCGGGTAGAAACATTAAGTATGGTCACGCCAAGACCTACTGTAAGCTTCTCCCGCATGGTAACGAGGGTACTGAGTGGTGAAGATATGAACCAAAATATTGTCCAGATACTGAGTAGCTGGGTGTATATTCCTGCCTCACCCCATGCCACTCCAAAAGCCACGAGAAAGATCTCCTCCCCAATTATTGTAAGCAGGAGCATAGGGAGGACACTCAACTTTAGCAACACCAAAAAAGTATTTTCTACCAACGGCGCAAGAGTGCCCTGATAATGCGCCTCCGAGGCACGCTGAAAGAAGACCTGTGCTATCGCTCCACCAATCAGACTCATTGGCATTTGAAGCACCATGAAGCCTAAGGAATAGTAGCCAACCACTGTAGGGGAGAAGAACACCGTGAGAAGAAGTACAGGCAGCTGCCACGAGATTGTGTTCAGCAAGGCCGAAGTGCAGTCGATCAAAGGGAACCTTTTATACCGCTTCAGCCCGTCCAGCATCCCCCTCCATGAGATGCTCCTGCACAAGAGTCCGTGATCATTCTTCCAGATCTGACCACCGAGAACCCCAGCAGAGACAGATAGTCCCACTATTTTCGCGCCAATTAGGCTCCCTCCCGTCGCATGCCCGGCAAATCCCACTCCCAGCTGTGTGCCGGTTGTGGCAAGCGAACTGGTGACTTGGGCAACCGAGAGTCGCCCAAAACGTTTGGTGCGCGAATTCCAGTAGCTCAACGCGAGGAAGACACCGCTGATAAAGACAACCGGCGGAATCAGAATGAGGTAAGGGGTAAGCCCAGGTGCCCTGAGCAGGGAGAGGAGCGCATCGTCCCCGAAGTACAGGGCCGGCACCGTCAGTCCGCTGACCACCGCCACACAGAGGAGGCAGAGGCCCAGCAGGTTTGCAGCCTCCTCATCGGTTCTCGGGAGCATGATCGCGAGTTCATAACGCATGCAGGCGATGACGCCAAGGATGCTGGTGATCGAGGTGAAGATCGCGAGGAACCCGAAGGTCTCAGGGCCGTAGAGGCGGGTGAGAAGCGGGGAGGCTAGGACAATGATAACCTGAGCAAAGGTGGTGCCGGTGACAAGTTTAAGAACATTGGCGGCGAAGGAAGACGAACGGGAGTGCTCTGGGCTGGGCATCGAAACACTTTACTTTTAGATGAGGGGGGTTAATTAGATGTCGATTCTAGTGCAGAGATCTAAGTACAGACCAGGGAAAAATCCGCTACAATCGTTTAGATTTCAATAACTGCTAAAAAGTGGAGATATCCACGAGGGTAGAAAAGATGCGGCAGGTCGCTCTTACTGTTCGTTATGGATAGGGGTATTGTCGGATAGGGAGATTGTCAGAAATTGGTTTCTGTAAAATTTTAGTAAAAAGTCTAATCAAAAGATCTTTCTGCGAAGGTTGAATAGATACAGATAATAGGAATATTATCATATTGAATGTTCAAATATGGATATCTCATTAGTAAGAGTTGTAGCGAACTTTTATCCTGACATCGGAGGCTCGATAACACATGTTCTTGAATTGTCCAAGTTCATGCATCCACACCTAGAAAAACAGCTGATAATTGCGCCTTCATCCAAAGGTGATAATACTGAAGAGTTTGACGCTACTTTCCCCATACCGATTAAACGGGTCAACGCTGCCGTTGGTTCTACAAGAACTAGGAATCTTCCTTTGGTTAGTTACATCAACTTATTCAACTACGCAAGAAATATAACCACAGAAATAAAAGCGCTTGTTAAGAGTGGATACCGAGTAGATATTGTCCAAGTCCATTACAATATATTGGGACAATTTCTACTTTTATGCTTTAAAGTATCTGAAATTTCTATACCTATCGTTATAATGCACCATGGTTCGTCAATCGATATAGGTAACAATACTTTACGGGCAAAAGTTGCCCATAAGGTATCATTAATCATGTATAACTGGTTTAAACCAGATTGTTACTTCCAGTTAGATGACGGAACACTTAACAAAGACTTTTTAAACGAACTAAAGCAGAGGCGTATTCGATATAAGGTTTTATTCCATGCAATCGATACCCAGTATTTTCTTCCGCTAAAGGTAGAGCGTTCACATGATAATTTTATAGTGTTGTCTAATCACAGATTAGATTCATTTAAAAGAGTCGATCTCGCAATTATAGCATTTAAAGCCTTTTTGGAGTGTTCGGGATACCCTAATAACGTCAAATTGAGAATAGTCGGGTCAGGTCCATTATTAAACGAATTAATAAATTTAGTTGAGATAAACCAATTAAAATCGTATGTACAATTTGTGGGTAGGAAAACAGTTGAAGATACTAAGAAAGAAATAGAGTTAGCAGATGTAATTGTTGGGACTTCACTAATTAGCAACGTAAACAGATCCATCCAAGAAGCAATGGCATGCGAAAAACCAGTAATTGTTTTTAATAGTATAAGTGAGAGCAACTTATTTATTAACATGAATAATGCCATCGTCGTACCTGCTAATGATGTTCATGCATTTGCTAGAAATATTGAACTATTATATAAAAATCCAAACTTAAGGATTGAGATCGGTAAAAATGCCCGAGAGACATTAATAAAGCACAGAAATTGGGAGCAGCGGATATTTCAAGAATTATCGGTGTACGATGAGATAAAGGATATAAAGAGTAAACGAAGAAATTCCAATGAGAGGGGACAACCTGAAAGCCTGTAATACCATTCAGGATGCTCTCATTAAGTCATTACAATGATCTTCCAGAGGTCAAAGCCTCCATTTGAATACAGGTAATTTATACCAGGATCACAAGCCAATTGCTCAAAATCCTGATCAATAAATCGATATTGTGCCATGTCTGGGAAGTAATCTACGTAAATTAGCTTATCTCGCTGTGTTATAGCAAGATCCGTTTCTTCATTATAAACAGAAGATATTGACACATATCTATCATACCCAAAGTGCCAGGGAGCAATTTGATCTTGCTCTTCAAGGTGCATAGGAAGATTCTGGATGGTCCTCTCTTCAGGGGTGATAAGTGCATGAGCAAACCTCCCCGGAGCAATCGTGATTCCAGATAACGGGATGTCTATATCGCGGCATTCATAGATGTATGTCATGCCTGCAACTTCCGATTGAGTTGTCTGATAACTCTGGGTCAGGTTGTATGGTGATGGATATAGGTTGAGCACTCCGCCCAAGAAAAGACTGGCAATCACCAGTATAACAAAAGTCGTCTTTAGACTAAATCCCTGTACTCCGGAACTTTTTCTCTCCCGAGTCAACAGGTACACGAAAAAGTACGCTGCAAAAACCGTTCCCAGCATAGAGATATAAAACATAAGCCTAAGTGGACCGAAGGCCAGATTAAATAGATAAAGCGCCGGCATTACAAGTGCTACCACTCCTAATGGACCGTAAAAAGTGAAGAGTCGTTCATCGTGACGTCCTTGGGAAAAATTTCTCCATAGCAACGGTAAAGAAATTACAGACAGGACAAAGAGGATGATTGGAGCCCAAAGGCGCCGGATAACCTGCTCAATGACGTTATATCCGTACCCCTGCGCATATGAGATTTGATTCACAAGGTCCATCATCGCTGAGGGCTCTCGTTCCGAGCAGATTGTTTGGTACATACTCCTGATTGTCCAGTCCCACATAGAGAATAAAGAGATCCAGAAAATAAACCAGATAAGCAATATCAGGAAAGGCAGCACCAGTCTAAGATCCAATCTCTTGAAGCTGAAGTCAACTATCTTTCTTTCATGGAGAACCTTGATTACTTCTGGCAACATAGGAGGAATCCAGAGCGTAAGGAACACTATCCCCAGGAATATTGTCGGCACAGGATGAAAAACCGGGTAGAGCAGAATTACAGCAGAGAGTGTAACTACCCAGGGCCATGATTTCTGCTGGAGATACCTAACCACCAAAAACAATGCGAGTGGAAGGAAGAGATTCGCCAAGCCGTTGGGCGTTAGGTTTAGGTAATAACCAAATGCCAGACTGCAGCTGATGACCCCAGCCAGCAGGGCTTCAGCGGGCTTGGAAAACAAGGCTCCGGCAAAGACATACATGAAGAGAATGCAGAGGAGGCCGAATATTAGCGGGACTATTTTATGTAGGAAGACAAGATCAAGATCTGCTATATAATTAATTTCTGACAGATAAATATGAGTTGCAGGGTAAATCACCGTGGTTGGCGTGTAGCCCATGTCGAGCGTTTCTTTAATCCACCCAATGTGGCTAGCTGGATCTCCAACCATACACCACATGTAATATCCACGGATAGTAAAGAGAGCCAAGCAAATGGCGTAACTCAAGAATACAAGTAAGAAGCCAATCTTCCAGACAAAACTCCGATCTAATTTGTTCTTTGCTATTGATACAACAACAAGTGTAATCCCGGCAATCAGCGAAATAGTTAAGCTCACCCAGAGTATCAGCGGTGTTGACCGATAGATGGAGGCCTCATAGCCCGTAGCCGGTGTATTCCAGGTGATAAAGAGTGCCATGCTCAGAAGGAGAAATAAAAAGATCAAGACAACCTTCTGGAAGCGCTGCCTCTGGATCGCACTAGGGCTGAACATGATTATTTATTGCTCTGAAGAATGCTCTTCCAGTTCTCTACCGTCTTTTCAAACGTAAAATTCTCCTCCACAAACCGCCTCCCGGCCTCGGCGATCCGATCCAGATCAGGAGAACTCAGCGCCCGGGTCACATTCTCTGCAATGCACTCCGGGGAGTTATTCTCCATAATAAATCCGGTCTTTCCGTCTATTATAACATCCGGTATCGCCCCGACTGGCGTCGCGAGCACCGGGGTTCCGCAGGCCATCGCCTCGAGCATGATGTTCGGGAGCCCTTCGGTGTATGAGGGGAGGACAAGGAGGCGCAACTGGTTCAGATATCTGGGGAGGTCATCGTGGGAGAGCCAGCCCGGGAGGTCGACCCGATCAGACAGTGCCCCTTCCTGCAGGCAGGTCGCGATCGCCTTTTTCAACGGGCCGTCCCCGCCGATGAGCACCCGGAGGTCTCGCCGGTCACTGAGGATGGTGGGGAGAGCTCGGGTGAAGTTTTGGATGCCTTTCTCGCCGCTCAACCGACCGGTGTAGCCGACGAGAGGGGGCCGGTCGGACAGAGGTACGGTGACTGTGAAGATGTTGAAGTCAAGGAAGTGCTCGCGGGCAATGAAGATTTTACTTCCGTACTCCTCCAACTGCCAACTTTTAATTAGTGATTTTGAATACACCAGTATAGAGTCCGCTAAACTTGCATTAATCCGGAAAAGACTTAACATTTGTTTGGAGTAAGTATCATTACAATATTTAGCGATTTCAGCTGATGACCCCCCAAGAGTCAAGATCACATGTTTTCCTAGTAATTTTGCTGTTAACATAGGTATGATTAAATTTTCTCCGCCAAGAAAGAAGATCCACGTATTGGTATGTTTCGTTAAAATACATAGTTTAATTGAAAGTTTTAACTGAGTTAATGCATATCGAAGAACCCTTGAAACCAGATTACTCCCACCCTCGTGGTAGACGTCAATATGGACTAAGTTGCCTAGTATAACCGGCACTTCAAGATTTTTTTCTATGCTTCCTGTCACCAGTTTGATACTAACAGATAGATTATCGATTACGTTAATAAGGTTAGATAGAGGCTGCCTTGAACCTTTGTGGAGGGGAAAAATAATGATTCCAACTGAGGCATTTCTTTCATTATCCTTTATTGATCGAGATCTGTTATTTTCAGCTGACTTTACATGCATATTAGTTCCACTAAACCCTATAGAATGCTCCTGCCACAACCTTACCTAGCCTTTGCTCTTCCGCAATGCTTTCCTTTAGCGTAGCTAATGCCCCAACACGGTAAAGCTCGCGATCTGGGATCTTCCGTTTCGCCTGTGTCCAAGCTCGCTTTCTGAGAGTACTCCTAATACTAGTGGCAAATTGGATATACCCCCTTAGGATTGATTTTACAGAAGAGAAATTCCCGGAAGAGATATACTTTATAGAACGAAAAGCGTCAAAGAGAATGTTAACTAAGAATCCCTTTATGACAGTGCCTGTCTGATAGTTCTTCAACAGGTTGATCAGGCGGTTCCTTGTAAGCAAGAAAACTTTGGTTGGAGAGTAACTGCCCTTACTGCCAAAGGTTCCACTCTCTTTGTGGAACATCACTGCCCCCGGAACATAGAGTACTTTATAACCTAATAGCCACGCCTTTAATCCCAACTCTACTTCCTCAATAGAGGCGAAGTAATCTTCATCAAACCCTCCAATTGTTTCAAAAAAGGATTTCTTTGCTAAAACTCCAGCCCCACATCCAAAACCTGTAAACGAGGGTGAATCGTACGTATCGGAGTCGTATTCGCCATATCCCCTATAAAATCCACCACCGATTATTGTAAATTTTCCGCCTGCGGCATTTATTCTTTTTTTATCATCGTAGTAAAGGATCTTACTTGCACAACAGGCAATTTCAGGGTCTGATAGTGCCCCAATAACTAACTCTTTGAGCCAGTTTTGAGTAACAACGGTGTCATTATTTAGGAAAACAACATACTCTCCCTTCGCAATACGTACTCCATCGTTATTTGGTTTGCAAAAACCTTCGTTAACATTATTTTCAATCACTTTTACTTCAGGGAACTTATTTCGGGTGAAATCTATGGAATCATCCTTGGACGCGTTGTCTACGAGTATGACTTCATACTTGTCCCTTGGATAATTTAAATTGTTTAGCGATACAAAACACTCTTCAAGAAAGCGTTGTCCATTCCAATTGACTATTATAATACTGACGAAAGGATAGTCACCCGACATTATCATACCTCAACAAATTATCAAAACCCACTTTAATCAAAAGGGGATCTCATCATGAGTTATTTGATCCCATTCTGCAAGCTCGAGTGCAAGAGTCACACGTCATACCTAGATGTCCCACACAAGGAGACATTGCGGATGCCTGAGTTGTTTCAATTTTCGCGCCACTTTCATCTTGGATACCCCATCAAAGATCCCACATATGCTTTGAATGCCTGGACACCATCTTTCAGCTGAAGATGAGAGATAGTTCACGAAACAGCACGGGAATTCCACTTGAGTACCTTATTGCTGATGACTTTCCCAATCCTCTCAATATCATTGAACGTCAGCTGATCCTCTGGAATAGCCATACACAAGTGCGGGAAAACCCGTGCTTCACCGCCGGCAACCTTTTCCACCGGGGTCCCAAGCCCTTCTTGGATAGCCTTGCACTTGAGCGCAAGACCCTTCCTGCCGAAGCGCAGTGCATAGCCCAGAGTCAAAAGTTCAGCGATCAGGAGTGACGGGCTGAAAAGGAGAAGATCTCGCCTTGAGAAATACTTCTTTAGTATCATGTATCTGCCTTTCTCGAGGAAGTAAATCTTCTCGGGCGATACGCTTAGCTGATAATCATGCCGGACTACAGATTTGGGTACATAGAGTACCCGGTAGTCATAGAGATGTGCACGCCAGGATAACTCAGAGTCCTCATTATAGAGGAAGAAGTTTTCATCAAACCCACCGAGATCGAGGTAGTCCTCTCTTCTCATGGCAAAGCAAGCCCCAGAAACCCCGCTCACCTCCTCAACATCCGGGAAACTCGAGGGATCGGCACCAAGGCCCCGGGTAAATGTGAGGCCGGTGATAGTATTGATGTTTCCGCAAGTGTTTATCGCGAGGCCGTCATACAACAAAATCTTGGAGGTAGTGATCAGTTTTCGCTGATGCTTCAGTGGTAACAGGAGCGAGGATAACCATCCCTCCTCGACTATCGTATCCGGGTTTAGGATAACAATGTACTCACCCTGCGTGTATTTTACGCCGAGGTTGTTCCCTGCGCCGTACCCCCGGTTATCAGGGCTCTCCACGACAGTAACCTCCGGAAAATGCTCCCGGACAAAGCTGACAGTGCCGTCCCGTGAACAGTTGTCTACAAGGATAATTTCATGAGGATAGTCCTGTTTCAGGACAGATTGGAGGCAAGCATCAAGATATTCTCGATGGTTATATGTCACAATGATGATGCTTGCCAGTTCTGTCTTCTTTTGGGGTTTCCCTGAATTACGCATTGAATTATCCCCTGTTACAGTCTGAATTGCCCTTCGTAATCATCACCAGCGAGTTCAGAATCAACCCCGATGTCACGAGCAGCAGCCCGAGGGTCAGCGCTGCAAACCCGCCAGTGAACACAATATAGTGGAACTGCGCGGTCCGGTAATACTCCGAGAACGTGTAGATCTCCGCCCCGATCCCGAACAGCGTGATGAGCAGCCCGGGGATCCCAAACGAGAGCAGGGGCCGCTTATACCCGATCAACCCCACGATCCGGGCGAGCACCCCAAACCCATGCGAGACCGGGTTCAACTTGTGCTTGTGGGGGACGTCGTAGGTGATCGAGATCGGGACCTCGGTCATCTTCAGGCCCAATGGGGCGAAGTGGGCGATCATGTCCGACTCGATGTTGTAGCCCTCTGACGCGAACGTCAGGTTCTCAAGCGCCCGGCGGGAGAGCGCCCGGAAGCCGGACTGGGAATCGGTCGTCGCAAACCCGCCGTCGGTCGAGAGGTTCGTGAATCCGTTGAGGACCTTCTGCCCGGCGACGCGGTACTTCGGGATATCGGCCTTGATATCGAGGAACCGGGAGCCGATGACGAGGTCGGCCTCGCCCGCGAGCACCGGGGCCGCCACGGCCGGGATCTCATCGGGGTCGTGCTGGCCGTCGCCGTCGAGCATCACGACGGCCTCGTAGCCGAGGGCCCGGGCCCGGGCAAACCCGGCCATCATCGCCTTCGCCTTCCCCCCGTTCTCCTCGAACCGGATGACGTCGGCGCCGGCGAGCCGGGCGATCGCGGCGGTCCGGTCGGTTGAGCCGTCGTCGACGACGATCACCCGGTCGGCGTGCTGCCGTGCCTGGAGAACAACGCTCCCAATCACCAGCCCCTCGTTATACGCCGGGATCACCACCGCGAGCCCGGGCTCTGCGGCACCGGCACAATCCGGGGAGGAGAGATCCTGGGGGTTCATCGACTCTATCATGGGTATCCTGGTCATCGAGAGGGCACAGCGGCCGCCGGCGTCGTCTGCTCGCCGGAGGCCGCTCTCTCTAATATACGTATTTTACCACAGGGATAGTTAAAAAGATAACGAAATCCCACCGGAAATGATATGGAGGGTTATTAAAAAAATATCGGGTTCCCGGACCGAAGCGGGAACATCTGCCCGCGAACGGAAGCGGGATTTTTGATACTATATGCAGGTTATAGTATTAGAACCTTGTGTAATGAGAACGCCCGCCAGAGAGAAACATTCCGAATAATATTCTCTGCAGGGCCGCCGTTCGGTGAAGTTCTCTCCTCCCCACGGACCGGGGGTTCGGGCCGGGATCACCTGCCCGGGCAGCGTCCCGGACCCCT
>Ga0208041_1001799_pt1 | contig 12688 bp, 13 predicted proteins | sample AD_SCU002_MetaG_FD_184453 | JGI IMG/M metagenome (GOLD analysis project Ga0208041, IMG submission 184453) | Active sludge microbial communities of municipal wastewater-treating anaerobic digesters from China - AD_SCU002_MetaG (SPAdes) (version 2) | ecosystem: Engineered > Bioreactor > Anaerobic...
CATTACGATCCTCGTCTTTGGTCTGGGGGCTCAGTTCCTGCTTTTTGCAATGCTGTTTGATATGCAGGCGGAGAAGAGCGGCGGGTGGTACTGATTGATGCGGGGTTCTACACTTGAGAAGTATCGGGAGCTTGCCTGGACAGCGCTTAACGCCGGATATGCACTCCAGACCTCTTCAATTGAATTTATCCCAAAAATTGTCAATAACCCTGGGCTTTGTGGTGCTTAACGATGAATTCTAGTGACATCTATCAGATTTGCTCCCGGTGCGTTTCAGATACAACCATCCCTGATATACGATTTGATGAGGAAGGCATCTGCAATTTCTGCCATATCCATGACAGCCTTGATAAACAGTTTCCTCTTGATGGAAAAGGAAAACAGAAACTGGATCGGATAGTAAAAAAGATACAAAGTGATGGTCAAGCCCAGAAGTACGACTGTATAGTAGGTATCAGCGGAGGCACTGATAGTACTTTCTGCCTTTATATGGCAAAACAACTGGGGTTGCGACCTCTTGCGGTCCATTTTGATAATGGCTGGAACTCAGAAGTTGCTGTATCTAACATTAAGAATGCCGTCAAGAAACTAGACGTAGATCTAAAGTGGGTTACAGTCGATTTTAGGGAATTTAGCGACATTCAACGTTCCTTCTTGAAGGCATCTGTTCCGGATGTCGAAATCCCGACGGATCTTGCTATTCATGCGATCCTTCACCGTACAGCCGCAGAGAACGGTGTTAAGTGGATAATCAATGGGATGAACTTCCGCACGGAAGGCATACAACCCCTCAAATGGAGTTATACAGATGGAAGATACATCCGGAGCATACAGGAGCAGTACGGGCATTGCTCCCTTGCGACGTATCCCAACCTGACAATCCCCGACATGATCAACTTCTCACTCTTTAAGGGTATCAAGACCGTTCCTCTCCTCGCCTACATGAATTATAGCAAGAAAGAAACCAGAGACATCCTCAAGCGCGAAGTAGACTGGACCGATTACGGGGGGCATCATTTTGAATCTCTCTATACCCGCTTCGTGATCACAGATATCCTCTGGAACAAGTTCCGAATAGACAAGAGAAAAGTTCAGTTATCTGCTGCGGTGCGTTCCGGAAAATTAAACCGATATGAGGCACTCAAGATCCTGGAGGTTCCTCCGAGCGCGGATCCGGAGATAACAAAGATTGTTCTTGGGAAGATCGGAATTACAGAGGAAGAGTTCAGAGAGATACTCTCTCTCCCCAAAAAGATCTTCCTCGACTATCCTTCGAGTTATCCCCTGATCAGGACCCTGAGGTGGCCGATCAAATTAGCCTGTTCCCTGAACCTCATTCCAAGGATCTTTTATGAAAAATACCTGGGGGCGCAGGGATAGCATGCGGGTTGTTGTTGACATTAACCACCCTGGCCATGTACACTACTTCAAGACTTTTGTCCGGGAGATGGAGCAGAGGGGCCATGTGGTTCTGATTACGGCAAGTCACAAAGACGTTGCAATCCAGTTGCTCCAACAATATGGGTTAGAGTATGTCGATCTCGGGAGTTATGGACCTTCGTTGCTAAAAAAAATAGTTAACACTTTAATAATGGATCTAAAAATGTACCGAGCAGTGAGGAATTTTCGCCCGGACATCCTCCTTGGCTTTTCCTCAATACGGGCCGCACATGCATCTAAAGTTCTAGGTGTGCCTGCCATCATCTTCGATGATACAGAGCATGCTGTGTGGGAGCACCGTCTCTATACCCCTTTCTCCGACGTGATCCTGACACCGAGTTGCTTCCACAAAGATCTTGGTAGAAAGCAGATCCGGTTCGATGGTTACATGGAACTGGCATCCCTCCACCCAGATCGCTTCACCCCGAATCCTGCCGTGCTCACCGAACTCGGCCTCACCGAGAGCGACCCATTCATCGTCGTCCGCTTCGTCTCCTGGCAGGCGAGCCACGACGTTCACCAGCATGGAATCCGTGACAGGATCGGGTTTATCAGGGCACTGGAGCAGTACGGCCGGGTCCTGATCACCTCAGAGGGGGCGCTGCCCCAGGAGTTGGAGGGCTACCAGATCCGGGTCTCCCCGAGGAGGTTGCATGACCTGTTGTATTACGCGGCGCTATACGTGGGAGAAGGGGGGACGACAGCATCGGAGGCAGCGGTACTCGGGACTCCATCCATCTTTGTTTCCTCCCTTGCCGGGACGATGGGCAACTTCATCGAACTTGAGGCTACCTATAATCTCCTCTACAGTTTTACCGACGGTAATGCAGCGCTAAGTAAAGTGATCGAGATCCTGCAGGATCCTATGAGCAAAGAAAAATGGCGGGTAAAACGGGAGCGATTGCTAGCGGATAAGATCGACGTGACTGCGTTCATAGTCTGGTTTATCGAAAACTATCCCCAGAGTCTTGCTGATATGGAGGGGCACCCCAAAGTGCAGTATCCCAGGGTTTTAGTACCAGACGGTGTATCATGATCCACTGGGTATTCGTTCTCCCATACCGCAGGAACACACTGTTTCATCGAGACTTCCGGCGAAAACAACGAGTTTATGAAGATACCCGATATCAACCTAGCCAAATATGGTCTCCGAAAGGTCAGCAAATGCCTCTAAGGGGCAAAAACCGCTGTCATGGGACTCACTTGCAAGAAGGACGACCTCTCTGGGATCCCCTGCCATCCTCGGTCTCTATTGAGAGGTAATTATGACTAAGTTACAGATTTGTACAAAGTGCGTTTGTGATAATAGCATCCCGGGAATATCTTTTGATGAGGACGGAATATGCAGTCTATGCAAAAGCTACGATCTTATCGAACAGGAGTTTCCTTTAAGTGAGGCTACTGAGCAGAAATTCCAGCGGATCGTTGATAACATCAAGAAAAGCCAAAAAAAATCTAAATATGACTGCCTTATTGGGATTAGCGGGGGAACAGACAGCATCTACACCCTATATATTGCACGAAAGTATGGTCTTAACCCATTAGCACTACATGTGGATGATGGATGTGATACAGAAATATCTGCACACAACATTCGAAATGCAGTGGATAGATTAAATGTTGATTTGTACACTGTAAAAATTGATAGGGATGAAATCGCTGATCTGGAGTTATCTTTTTTCAGAGCATCCATTCCGGATGTGGAAACACCCCCAGATATGGCCATAATTGCATCATTATACAGATGTGCTGCACAATTTAAAATAAAGCATGTTTTAATAGGCAATTCGTTTAGAACAGAAGGTAAAATGCCTCCCGGGTGGAGTTATGGCGATGGGAAGTATCTGAAGTCCGTTCATGACAAGTTTGGTCGTATAAATTTGAAGACATTTCCAAGCTTGATGCTCGGGGACCATCTATATTATCTTGTATTCAAGGGTATAAAGGAAATTAAGCCTCTATATTATTTACCATATGTTAAGGAGGATGTGAAGCAACTCCTTGAAAAAGAGTTGGGGTGGATAGATTATGGCACAGGTCACCACGAATCCATATATACGCGGTTTGTCCAGGGATATTTACTGCCGAAGAAGTTTGGCATCGATAAAAGGAAAATTCATTACTCAGCATTTATTCGATCTAATCAAATGACCCGGCAAGAAGCTCTGATGAAACTTGAGTCACCTGCATATAGCGATGAGATGGTTCAGGAGGATATCGAACATCTCTGTAAGAAATTTGGTATTAGTCTCAGAGACTTTGAGGAGATCATTAACTCCGAACCGAGGACCCGATCCGAGTTTGGTTCTTACTATCCTCTGGTCTGTAAACTAAGACATGTCATTGATATAGCATATAGATTGCACCTATTTCCCACGAAAATATATGGTGATTATAGAAGAGAATGAGATTTCCACTCTGTATTCTGCTCACTGGCACTCTGCAAATACTTGTAACGGGAGAGCCAACAGTGAGTCTGAGGACGATAAGAACCTATCCGAGCATTGGAAAGAGATTGGCTAATGTATGTAAAGACCGGTCAACTGGAGAATCTGAAGGATAAGTCTCTTCTTATTCTCACGCCATCCTATCCCGATCAGAACGAATCTTTTGTTGGGGATACATTTGTTAAGAGCCTTGTGGCTGAGTTACAACGACATTTCAAAAAAATTTTCATTATCTCCCCTATTTTTCGATCTTATGGCTATTTCAAAAAAGACAAATTCTGTAAAAACTATACCTACGACAACGTAGAGGTCTATTATCCGCGGTGTACCTATATCCCTCTCTTCTGGTTGAGCAAGATCCTGATTGATAACCGATTGCAGGTGGTGGAGAGGTGCGTTGAAGAGCACCACCTCAACTTTGACCTCATCCATGCACACTTCACCTGGCCGTTTGGCTACATCGGCGTCAAACTGAAGGAGAAATATAGAAAACCAGTTATCACCACCATCCACGAGAACGGCGACTGGTTCGATCAGGAGATCGGTATGGACCACCCTCTCATTAATGCTGCCTGGTCTGGCGCTGATGCCCTCATCAGGGTGAACAGAAAGGATGTACCAGTTCTGAAGCGATACAATGAGCAGGTTTACGCGATTCCCAATGGATTTTCCCCAGCCTTCCGCCCTATCGATATGGCTGTTGCAAGAGATCGGCTTGGCCTGCCGATAGATGCTAAAATTATCTTCACGCTGGGAAATCTAGTCAAGCGAAAGGGCTTTAACTACTTGATCGATGCGATGGAGTTGATCTGTAACCAGAGAGGCGACGTACTCTGCTTTATCGGGGGGACCGGGCCGGAGGGGAGGAGGCTGCAGAAGCAGATCAATCGGTTGCGTCTGGATAAAAAGGTGAAGTTGCTTGGGTCTGTGCCGGGTGGTACCCTGCCGCTCTGGATGAATGCTTGTGACCTTTTTGTCCTGCCGAGTCTCTCGGAGAGCTTTGGAGTAGTTCAGATCGAAGCTCTGGCCTGTGGGAAACCGGTTATCTCAGCGCGAAATAGAGGGAGTGAGGAGATCATCATATCAGATGAGCACGGTCTGCTGGTCAAGCTCGCGGATCCAGAAGATCTGACGGAGAAGATCCTGTCGGCGCTGGACCGGGAGTGGGACCGCGGGGCAATCCTACGGTATGTAGAGCGGTACACGTGGGAGAACGTTGCTAGGGAGATTTTGGGCGTATATTCGCGGATGAGATCAACATGAAGATTGTAATAATCACAAACTACTGGAAGGGCGATGCAGGTGGTATCAAGACCTATCTCGTAAATCTTGTAGAGGCAATGAGAGAAAAGGAAATTAATGTTTGTGTGTTTTATCGCGAGGGGGATGATCCAGAGGAGTTTTGTGGAGGGAGGAATAAACTTCTATTTTCAATTAATTGCTTTCAGCAGCTTCTAAAGAATCACCCTGAGGTAATTCACTCCCAAGGGACGTGGTACTGTCTTCTTCCTGGTGTGCTCTACAAAAAGCTCCACGGTTGCACATTAGTCCATACTTTTCACTCTGATCCTCACAAAAGTCTAGTATTTCCGGGCAGAATCTTTTTTCAGGCCCTCCTGAGTAACTGCGACTGTGTGACCTTCGTCGCGAAGCGATTACAGGAGCGGATTGTCGAAGTCGAAGGCCTTTCGTTTTCAAAGACCGCGATTACTTACGCAGGGGTGCAAACGGGTGAAGTTCTAGAAGGAGAGATTGAGCGATTCCGCGAGCAGTATGGGATCAGTGAGAACGCAGTCGTCCTCTTAGCTCAGGCTATGACTACTTACTCCTTGAAAGCCGAGGGACTGAAGCTCCTGCTCCAGACTCTCAAGATATTGCGGAAAACTTATCCGAATATTGTGCTCATCGCGACGCGGGAGGGGAAGTACTCGGAAGAAGTGAAGGCATTTTCTCGCAAGATGGGTGTGGAGGAGCATGTGATCTTTACGGGCAATGTAGAGAACCCCTTTGTCCCTCTTACTCTTTGTGATATTTATACCCATATCTCTCTAGGAGATGGATTACCTCTTGCCCTGTTAGAAGCTATGTCTATCGGTAAACCAATTGTAGCAACACCTGTTGGTGGCATACCTGAAGTCATCGATAATAGAAGAAGCGCGTTACTGGTTGAACCTAATGTAGATGAAGTTGCACAAGCCATTGATACACTTTTAAACGATGAAAAGTTAAGGATAACACTTGGACATAACGCATGCACTGACTCCAAAGAATATACCTGGGAGAAATGTGCAAATAAATTCATTGAAATATTTAGGAACGATCGCTCGCAGTAAGAACCCACTTTTTGGAATATTCCAAACCACAAGATCCGTAAGCATCAACGTCGATTAAAAGATTTCCAGTTTCTCCGGAATAAACGCTCCCAGTACTGTCGGTATCGCGGGTTACTTAATATTAAGTGGTATTGTAGATGTTGTGGGATAGAATAGAGAACACTTGTTACACTTATTACCCTACTTCCTAAACACATTCGGAAAGCATTAGTTAAACTAAGTATATCTAAGGGTTTTAACTTGAATATCTTCAAATATTCCTGACGTGCTCTTTTAAAATCACCTTCAGAGCGATATTTCGAAGCCATGAATGAACAGTATTGAATCCATTCGCTCTCTGTGAGATACTTATACAGGCAACTTATATCTGACGATGATATTTCCTCTACAAGCTCCTCAGAGATAGAACATTCTGCGATCCTGATTGCTAAAATGCGATAATATATTGATTCATTTCCGATCCTGCTCACGCTGTTCGAATGGGATCTCAACTTATATAAAATCTCAGGAATGTTCTTCAGTTGATACAGTTTTATCATCTGTAACCATAATGCATAATCTTGGCACTTTCTGAAGAGTTCGTTATAGCCAGAGAATTCATTCATTACACTACGCCGAACTATAATGCTGCCATGATGAATGCAATTTCTTTTGATCAAATCCTCATAAAGGACATCCGATTGAACAAAATCATAACCGAGGGCTTTGTTCTGGTGATCGATTACTTGACATGATGTTCCCACAAGTGCGACATTGGGGTGATTTTCGAGAAATTTAATTTGTTTTTCAAACCTCTCCGGCAAAGAGATATCATCCGCATCCATCCTCGCAATATACTCCCCCTTCGCCAGCGCCAACCCCTTGTTCAGCGACTTTGTCAGCCCCAGATTCTCTTCATTGGTGACGACCCTGATCCTTGGGTCATCATAACTGCGCAGGATCTCAGGCGTCCTGTCGGTTGAGGCGTCATCGATGATCAGGAACTCAAAATCAGTGAAGGTCTGGCTGAGGATGCTGTCGACTGCTTCGTTGAGGTAGCGCTCCCCGTTGTAGACGGACATGAGGACGGTGACTTTTGGTCCGCCACGCATGTTCATCGTCTGTGTATTGCCTCGGCCCATATCTCTTCCCACTGATACTCACAATGGATAATCTCCAGACCCGCTGCATTTAACTCATTGTAAAACGATTTAGTCGTGTATTCAGTATAATGCGTCTCATCTAACATCCAGTTAAGTCCCAGTTCTTCTCTAAAGTAGATACTCCAATGTCGATCTTTTCTTGGCACCCTGAAAAGGTAGCGTGCATCTGAAAGGGACGTAACGAGGTTGTGCAAGAATCCTACCCGGTTTTCGATATGCTCGAGTACATTTGACATTATGATAACGTCAATATCCTTCTCTGACATATAATCCAAGGCATTTGCACAGATATACTGAATTTTCGGATGTGCGTTCATCTTTTTTGCAGACTCAATATTCCCTTCAGAAATGTCGACTGCAGTTACTTCCCCCCCTCTTTCTGCAATAGCATAAGCGACCGCACCAATACCACAACCTATATCGAGCACTCTATCCCCAGGCATTACTCTCTCCGCAAAGAAATCATGATAATGCATGATCCTGTGTTTGGGATGTAGACCCGTTGGTTCATGCAGCATAGCCGCTTGATTTAATGCCGAATGGAGGATATCCTGAGAGGTGCATATAATTCGTACGGCTTTTTCAGGCGTGGCTGAGAGGGGAAGCGCAGAGAAATATCGTTCTATACACAAGATGACCAATTTTTCTGGAATAAGTCTGGAGAGTGTCTTTGATAGATACTTTACGCAATTCAGTTTCACGATGCGAGCACCTCCTCGAAAACACTTCTATGTTGGTTCATATATCGAGAGAGATCAAATCTCTCCACAGCACACCTTCGTGCATTCTCTGAGTACCAATCCAACCTATCTGCTACCTGCAAAACAGCCGTAGAGAGAAGTTCCGGATCCGGAGGATCGATCTCTTCCCAGCTTCCTCCAGCTGGAACACCAATGCCTGCGGTGGCCCAGACAAGCTCGGGCATACCTCCGCTTTCGGAATATATGACCGGCAACCCGCAACTCATCGCCTCGATAACAAGGCCCGGACACGGATCTCTCCATTTCGTGTGCAGAAGTATATCGGCCCTGCAATAGAGACCCGGCGCATCATTTTGGGAGTATTGCCCAACAAACTCTACATTGTCCGTAATGTCAAGATTTTCCATGATCCGACGTGCAATACGAAGGCAATCCGTCTCATTTTTGCCTTCCCATGCAACCCTCCCTGTTACAATCAGTTGCACATCCGGCACTTCTTTTTTCACTTCGGCAACCGTCTGGAGTGCGGTCTCAAGTCTATACCTTTTGTACTGATTTCCCCCGAGAAGCATTGTGAGTGGACCGGCAGGACGTGCTCCTTTTCGTGGATTGAAGAAATTGGTGTCAACACAGTTATAGATAATATTCTGAGAACCTTTGAATTGGCCAAGAAATTCATCTGCACTGTCTTTACAGAACTTACTCTGGTAAATGGCATAATCTGCTTTGTGTATGAGTTTTTTCATATCTGCGTTTGTTTCTTTCCAGTGTTCTGGATCACTTGCAGGATATGAAATCCCGTTCTGGTTCCAGACAATTTTTATCCCTCGCTTTTTTGCCTGATGGATGAGCATATCTGCGTGTGACGGTTGAAAACTGCTTACCAGGTAGAGTATATTGCAACGTTCTTTGGAGACAGGAAAATGCTCTTGCAGGCGTTGGAGTTTGACAGCACCTCCATGAACGAGTTCTGCGGCTGTTGGAATTTCCCTGCCGAAGTAAAGTATTGGTTCACCTGAGGTGGGTTGGGAGCCAACCTGATGATACTGGACCATGTGCATAAGGTTCTGTACACAAGTGTTTACCGCGGAGATGCAAGTTTTTACAATAGAATGACTACTCATGGCCATCAACGATTTCCCTTTTCTTTAGTACCAGTAATGTCATATGACCAGCCAATGGTTCTAAAAATTTGCCTAATATCTGCCGTGCCATATGTATCACAGCACTTTTGCCAGAGTAGTTATAGAGGCGCTGAAAAAGTGGCTTTATTATGGTAATTTCATCTTTGAAACCTTTAATCCCATCATAGGTTCGAGACTCCAGAATTTGAAACCCTCTCTTCTTAAACTCCATTATGACCTGATCTTTATCCAGTGCAAATTGGTAAAATGATTCTGCGCCAAAGGATTCATCCCAAACTGGGTAGAGTCCCACTTTTGCTTTCAACCAACGTAATGGAGAGATAGATGGGAAAGTCAGAAAAAGAATACCTTCATTTTTAAGTACTCGCTTCATCTCATCAGCAATATATTCATAGCCTGCATAAAAATGTTCAATCACACCAAGTGACCAGTAACCATCAAAAGTAGCGGAGCGGAAGGGCAAATGCATTACATCTGCAGGTAAGATCTGAAGCTCTGGGACTGAGGTTGTTGTCATTTTAACTGTCTGTATCGCGAAATCCACACCGTACACATCATACCCATGATGATGGAGGGCGTATACTTTCGCCCCCGTACCACACCCTCCTTCAAGGATTCTTCCGGTGTTAAGATATTTTCCTGTTGTATCTAAGATGAAACGGTCATCTCTTCCTGCGGTCACAATTTCCCTGAAATTATCTGTTGCCCAATGTTTGTCCCAGAATTCTGGCGTTGCTTGCTCCTGGATGAAGATAAGACAGTTTCGGGTCTGGTCGTAGTATTTCATGAGCTCATTTGATCCAGTGCGTATTCCACAATCTTTTCTGCTCGTTTAGCATACGTATTTTCGAGCGCCCACTTGATCCCATTTTCTGTCAACTCTTTCGTTCGCTTCTTATCAGACAACAAACATCGGATAGTAGTTGCCATTTCATGCGGTTCATCTGGATTTATGAATTCGACTTCTTTATCAGTGAACCATCTTTTTAATGCAGGAATGCTGGTTGCAATTACTGGGGTACCTGAGAGAAGATATTCTCCAGCCTTTACAGGACTCGTCCATTGAGCACTCGGATGATTCGCTGAGGGAGGCAATAAGAGAATATCAGCATACCAGAGGTAGTTTGGCACTTCTTTATGTGGCTTCAATCCATCTAGGTACACATTTGTGAGTTTCATATCTGATATCCTCTTTTTTTGCCTATCGATATCTTCAGGCAAACCTCCGACAAGGTGGAATTCAATATCTGGCAGCTCCTTTGCGGCTTCAAGTATCGTTGGAATTCCTTTATAATCGTATAAATGTCCAGTATATGTGGCTATTTTTTTTGGAGATCTATAAGGAGAAGGAGGTAATAAATCCGGTCTTCCAAAAAGTTTTGGATCGACTGCATCGGGGAGTACATATAGCTTCTTGTCTGAAGCTCCTTTTTCTATGTAACTCTCACTGAGAACCTCATTTATTGTTATCAATGCTTTAAAACTGCATTTATGGCTCGATTTAATAAATTTTTTAAACCATCTGCTGTTATTACTAGGATGAGCGTGTGATTCGCCCACAGTATTAATGTCAAATTTTGTAAATAACCATGGACATGCATAATTCCGAGCATAGGCTAAATTCGGAGAATATTTTAATACGAAAGGCAGAGTTGCGATAGCAAACAGTAGATGTTCCCCCAAAAAATTTGGAACTTGGATCCAGAGGATATCTGATGGTATTCCATAGAAATCATGTAAATCAACGTCATTCTTTTTTTGGAGAGGTTTTCTAGTAATTAATATTACTTGATGCCCGCAACTATGAAACCCACCAGCCATCTTTATTGTGTTGATAGCATGAGCCATCTGGCTTCCTGCATCAATTGCGGCGATCACAATTACCTTCATAGCGGACCAACTTTATAATCTACTTTATTGCTTCTGTACTGTTAACACGATGTGTCTACCACTCTCTTTATCTGCGGGTACTACCTTATTTAGGTAGTATTTCCATAAGAACACTCGAAAGCTGGAAAACTCTCGTATTATTTTCATCTCTAAACATTTGTTTATCCGTTGGTTCAACTGATAGTGGATAGCATACTCATAGGTTATGATATCTAGAGGAATATTTACGTTCTTTAATGAAGATAAAAGAGACTCTATGGTATAATGGCGATAATGTTTGTCCTTTAAGGGAATAACCACTGAAGGAACGGTTATTATGAGCACACCTCCTTTCTTTACACAATTCCAGGCTCCAACAAGGAAATTTTTTATTTCAATATCTGGAATGTGTTCTAATACTTCTATGCATGTGACCAAATCAAATTGTTCCGTTAAGTCTTGAACTTTCTTCATATCAAAATGACAATTTTTTTCGTAATTAAACGCTTTAGCGTAGTTTATTGCAACTTCCGATAAATCCATGCCACAGCAGTAATCGATGTCATTTTTTACTTCATAAATGAGCCGTCCATCTCCACATCCCACATCCAACATTTTTTCAGGTTTATACTCTAAAATTTTGCCTTTAAGATATTCCAACATCGCGAGATACTCGTAGCCCCATGATAATGACCGAGTGATCGAAGGGCATCCATTTGGTTCGATGTACGGGATGTAATGATATGGAAACTCCATATATTGCTCATTTTGGATCTCTGTGACTACATCAATCATGTTCGAGCACCCGGACTATTTTTTCAATATTTAGTGGGTTTACTATGATCCCGTAACCTATTCTATGAGAACTAAAATCTATATCTGCAAATGGATTGATATTTATCGCAATGATATCTCTCAAGCTAAAACTCTTCCCTCCGAACGAGCTAATTGTCACAGTTAATGAATACTCTCCAGGTGTTAATGATATATTATGGCAGCTTAACACAACCTCATATATCCCATGAATATATTCTTCAGGTTTCGACCACGTAGATCCAACCCCGAAACCGTTTTTGCTTATTCCAATTCCAATAGATAGGTTTGTTTCTGATCTCTCCACATTAAGAAACAACCTAACTCTCCATGGCCTACCTACAGGAAACGACGAGCATGGTACTCCACTATCATTCTCAACTCTCATCCTACGCACCCATGCAGGAGCATCTTGAGGAATTTCCTTTAAGATAAATTCAGTTTTTCTAGAGTTTCCTTCTTGCAGATATTGCTCAAGTGACTGCTCTACTGAGCCATCAAGTATGATTTCACCTGACTCGATCAATATTCCTCGTGGGCATAGTCTCCGAACTGCTTCTAGATTATGACTCACAAACAGCACCGTCCTCCCCTCGCTCGCCACCTCCCCCATCTTCCCTAAACACTTCTTCTGAAACTCCGCATCCCCCACCGCCAGCACCTCATCCACAAGCAAGATCTCCGGATCCAGGTGCGCCGCCACCGAGAACGCGAGTCGCACGTTCATCCCGCTCGAGTACCGCTTCACCGGCGTGTCCAGGAACTTCTCGACACCGGAGAACTTGATGATCTCATCGA
>Ga0208041_1001802_pt1 | contig 12671 bp, 11 predicted proteins | sample AD_SCU002_MetaG_FD_184453 | JGI IMG/M metagenome (GOLD analysis project Ga0208041, IMG submission 184453) | Active sludge microbial communities of municipal wastewater-treating anaerobic digesters from China - AD_SCU002_MetaG (SPAdes) (version 2) | ecosystem: Engineered > Bioreactor > Anaerobic...
TCCGGCACCGGATCCTCGGCCTGTTCCTGGTCTCGGTGCTGCTCGAAGCCGACCGGACGGTGCTCGCCCTCGGCCGCCTGCCCGACGACACCTCCATCCCGCTCCCGGCAACCGCGGTGCCGGAGCACATCACCACGCTGCCGGTCTACAATACCGAGATCGGCCGGATCCGGGGGGAGTGCCTCGCTCAAGCCGCCTGCACGGACCCGGGCCGCCCGATCCAGACCCTGACCCTGCCGACCGGCACCGGGAAGACCCTGACGGCGCTGCATCGTGCCCTCGCCCTCCGCGCCCGGGCCGCTGGCGCCCCGCCGAAGATCGTGGTGGCGATGCCCTACCTCTCGGTGATCGAGCAGACCGACGAGGTTTACCGGGCGGTGCTGCAGGACGAGATCGCCGCCGAGGGGGACCGGGTCCACCTCTCCCGCCACTCGCTCGCCCCGTTCCGCTACCGGGCCGGGGAAGGATCGGAGGACGACAACGCCGTCGAGTTCCTGCTCTCGACCTGGCAGGCGGCGGTCGTCACGACCACCTTCGATCAGGTGCTCTACGCCCTCTTCTCCCGGAGCCCCCGGCACCTGATCCGGTTCCATACGCTGCTGAACGCCGTGCTCCTGATCGATGAGGTCCAGGCCCTCCCGGCAGCCCTCTGGCTCCCGGTCAACCGGTTCCTGACGGCCCTGACCGAGATCGGGCAGACCCGGGTCATCGCCCTCTCGGCCACGCAGCCCGGGGTCTTCCCCGGTGCCGCCGAGTGCGTGCCGGACCCCGGCCGCTACTTCGAGCGGCTGAACCGGGTGCGGCTGACGATCCGGTACGCCCCGGAGACCGTACCCGCGTTCTGCGACAGGATCCTGCCGGCCCTGCGGGAGGACCCGGCCCCGACCCTGATCGTCCTGAACACCATCGCCGCCTGCGAGGCCGTCTACCGGGACCTCGGCGCCCGGCTCGACCGGCCGGTCCACTACCTCTCGGCCCGGTTGCCCCCGGCCCTCCGTTCGGCCCGGCTCGTCCGGGTGAAGGAGGAGATGGCTGCCGGGGAGAACCCCATCCTGGTCGCGACGCAGTGCATCGAGGCCGGGGTCGATATCGACATGGACCGGGTCTACCGGGACTTCGGGCCGCTGGACGCGATCATCCAGATCTGCGGCCGGTGCAACCGGCACGGCACCCGGGCCCGGGGAGAGGTCGAGGTCGTCCGGCTGGTGACCGAGGATGGGGGGCTGTATGCCCGGCAGGTCTACGACGATCCCCGGCTCGACGCCACGCTCCGGGCCCTCGCCGGGACCGTGACCCTGGACGAGCCGGCGTTCCCGGCCCGGATCGACCGCTACTTCACGGAGGTCCGGGACGAGGCGGAGCGATCCGAAAAAGTTGCATGTGCATTCGCGGAAGGATCCGATACCCTCTCCGTCCGGGCCCTGCTCCGGGGCGAAGACGAGGGGATCTCGTTCGTGGTAGGGTCCTGCGACCAGGATCTGCGGGAGGATCTCCGGGCGGTCGCCCGGATCGAGGACCGGTGGGTCCGGCGCTATGCCCTGAAGCGGCTGCTCCCCCGGGTCGCCCGGTGCTCGGTCTCGCTCCGGGTCAGCGAGGAGGATGCCGACCGGATGACCGACGAGGTTATCTATGGGTTCCGGTTTGTCCGCGAACCGTACTATGATTCCGAAGGGGTCGGGCTGTCTGAAAACCCCTCGTGGGGGCTGATCCTATGAATCGGGGATATCTTAATGACGATGGAACGCGAATAGATATGATGTGAGCTTGGGGTTCGCGGGATCTCTGCCGGGATCGGAGGGGGGTGCCGCGGCCCAGAGGCCAACGGAGCGAAAAAAGGGTAGGGTCACAATGCCTCCTCCAACAGAACAAGGATTTCAACATCCGGTTCGAGTCCAACCGGCCCCTGGTGGACTGTCACAATGCCTCCTCCAACAGAACAAGGATTTCAACGCCAGCAGGAGTTGCAGCAGGTTAGGTATGAGGAAGTCGCAATGCCCCCTCCAACAGAACAAGGATTCCAACTTCTGCCGGATACGTTCTCTATCGGGACGCGGCCAGGTCGCAATGCCCCCTCCAACAGAACAAGGATTCCAACAAGGGAGATGACTGATGATAATTAAACTTCAAAGTCGCAATGCCCCCTCCAACAGAACAAGGATTCCAACTTGAGCACCTTGCTGTTGGTGCCGAGGCTGTTGAGGTCGCAATGCCCCCTCCAACAGAACAAGGATTCCAACACAGTCGTGTTCTCCTCGCCCCACCGGGTGATCGTGTCGCAATGCCCCCTCCAACAGAACAAGGATTTCAACCAGGTTGCCGGGTCGTCCAAGATTGAGCACCCCTCGTCGCAATGCCCCCTCCAACAGAACAAGGATTCCAACGATGAATACGGGGTCAAAGTCTCCGTCCCGGATGTCGCAATGCCCCCTCCAACAGAACAAGGATTTCAACCTCTCCTCAGATGGCCCGTGCCCCCGGTACGCCCGGTCGCAATGCCCCCTCCAACAGAACAAGGATTTCAACGTCGGATTCTGTGAGGCTCTTCGCCAGGTCGGTGGTCGCAATGCCTCCTCCAACAGAACAAGGATTTCAACTCGAAGGTCGAGGGCGTGGGTGACGACCAAATCATGGTCGCAATGCCTCCTCCAACAGAACAAGGATTTCAACACCAGGCGGCAATCTATCGCCCGGTCAAAGTGCCGTCGCAATGCCCCCTCCAACAGAACAAGGATTTCAACAACCGAAGGGACGGGGCTATCTGAAAACCCCTCGTGGGGGCTGATCCTGTGAAATGGGGATATCTTAATGACGATGGAACGCGAATAGATATGATGTGAGCTTGGGGTTCGCGGGATCTCTGCCGGGATCGGAGGGGGGTGCCGCGGCCCAGAGGCCAACGGAGCGAAAAAAGGGTAGGTCGCAATGCCCCCTCCAACAGAACAAGGATTTCAACGGGGAGGGCGGGCTCCGGACGCGCCGATACGAGGTCGCAATGCCCCCTCCAACAGAACAAGGATTTCAACATCACAGCAACGATGTGGGGCGCGAAGAGTGGGGGGTCGCAATGCCCCCTCCAACAGAACAAGGATTTCAACACAAGCGCCTTAAAGGGCATCTGCACCCTCCCGGGTCGCAATGCCCCCTCCAACAGAACAAGGATTTCAACCCAGACCATCCGGGCGAGTGGGTCTCGCATTGGTCGCAATGCCCCCTCCAACAGAACAAGGGTTTCAACATGGAAGAAGAGGGACTCATCATAATAGTCGAGGATGAGGTAGAACCCCCATTAGGGTCTATGAGAGCCAGAAGGTGAGAGAACCCATGAGAACAAGGATTGAATCAACACCTACGCAAGAAAGCGGCACAGAAGATCAGCTCAAGATCTTCCGGCTCACGCTCCGATCCGACCGCCCGATCCTCGGCACCGCGACCGGGGTCCGGGGGTTCTTCGGCACCCGATTCCCGCACGAGGTATTGCTCCACCAGCATGTTCCCGGAACGACCGCCACGCTCTACCAGTACCCGAAAGTCCAGTATCGGATCATGGGGGGCGAGGTCACAGCCCTCGGGATCGGGGAGGGGGCCGCGGCCCTCGGTCGGGTCTATGATCAGTTCGACGCGATCCGGCTCGGCCCCCACACCTACCCCGTGATGGAGCGGCAGGGGGAGATCATCACCGAGCCCTTCGGACTGATGGCAACCCCCAGAACCTACCGGTTCGCGACCCCCTGGCTCCCCCTGAGCCAGAAGAACCTCCCGAAGTATACCCAGCTGAGGGACCGGCAGGACCAGACCGCGTTCCTCGAACGGATCCTGATCGGCAACCTGATCTCGGCCTCGAAGTCCCTGCGGTATGAGGTGCCGGGCCGGATCGTCGCCGCCCTTCAGGAGGACTGGCAGCCGGTCTCATGCGAGGTGAAGGGGACGCAGGTGATCGGGATCGAGGGGGAGTTCCAGGTGAACTTTGCCATCCCCGATGGCCTGGGGATCGGGCGGTCGGTTTCCCGGGGGCACGGGGCAGTGCGGGTCGCCCCTTGGGGTGAATGACCTGTATGTGCAGGTTTTTGGCCCCTGGGGGACACCTTTATGTCGGATGGAGTTTAAATAGAGATCGATAAATCTTCAGGCAGAATGGGGGCTCAGGAAAAGAGGGTCGCTTCGCTAAAAGAGAGAATGTCGGAGCGAAATTTGACCTCGTTGCCGGGCAACATCCAACAGAACAAGGGTTCAAACATTGTGCGGATCCTCTTGATCGTCGCCATCGTGTCGGTTGCCGGGCAACATCCAACAGAACAAGGATTCAAACATCGTGCGGATCCTCTTGATCGTCGCCATCGTGTCGGTTGCCGGGCAACATCCAACAGAACAAGGATTCAAACATAGCCTCGTACAGGGACAAGACGGTTGTTCCCCGAGTTGCCGGGCAACATCCACGAGAACAAGGATTTCAACCTCATCCTGACCCAGATTGGCCTTTTCGTCTGCGGTTGCAATGCCCCATCCTACAGAACAAGGGCTTCCCCCCAAAACATAGGCATTGTATATATACTCTCCTCGGATACCCTATAATCGTGGGGGAGGTGTAGTACAGATGCAGCAGGCAACCGCAATCGTCGGAGTCCTTATCGGGTTCCTGATTCTCACGCAGATCGGCATATTCGTTTGCGATGCGATGATCGGAGCCTCCTCGGTCAACAACACGAGCGATCTCTACGGTGCTCAGGAGGAAGCGATCGCGACCTTCACTCAGTGTCTCTCGATCGTGAGAATCCTCCTGATCGTCGCCATCGTCGCCGTCGTGTTCCAGTACCTCCAGGGTGCCGGTCTCATCCCGGGCTTTGGCGGTCCGCGCCAGGGCGGGTACTAACGCCGGCCAGACCATCCGGGGCAGAGGGGGATCCGTCCCCCCCTGTCACCACCAACACCTAAGCATCTGTTTTCCACCCCCACTACACGGAAGGGGAACCTATGTCTGACTTACCGCTACCGCAGGATCCGGACGAAGAGCCGGCCGTCCAGAACGAAGAACCCGAAGAACTGGACGACGAAGACGATCCGCTCACCGGGGTCCCGGACGGCTCGCACTGCCTGGTGCCGACCGGCCCGATCGACGAACCGGTCTACGACGCGCCCAGCCTCCAGCTCCTCAACGATATCGCGATGGACGAGAGCCGGCCCGCGATCTACCGCTACATCCAGCGGGCGCGGATCACCCGGATCGCCAAAGATCGAATGAACATGATCCTGGCCGCGTTCCTGTCCAAGAACCAGGTCTTCAGCAACATCGAGAACCTCAAGGATTTCCAGATGGTGCAGGACGATGTCAAATACGTCCAGATGCTTGCCCGGCTCGACTTCACGCAGTATGACCTGACGACCGACTACCTCACGACGATGGCCACCATGGAAGGCAACGTCAACCTCCGGCTCCGGCGGTCCCGGAAGGCGCTCAACCTCCGGCAGGTCAACACCCGGCGGGAAGAATCGGTCTCCGAACAGGTGGTCCGGGACGAAGCCGACGACAAACGGCTCCGGTCCAAGATTCCCTTCCTCGGGGGCTTCTCGCAGTAAGGCCCCCGGCAAGAGTCTGAAGGAAAAATGGGTGATAAAATGTGGTCTACCAACCGTAAAATGAGGTCGTAAAAAATGTCTGCAGGTTTCATTACTCTACCGGAATGGATGTTTTTTGGAGTCGCCGGGATCGCCCTGATCGCCGGCGCCGCCGCGTTCGTGCTCGCGATGACTCTCTGGGGCAACCCGCTCATCAAGATGATCCTGAAAGCCAAGAAGGCCGGCAACCGGCTCGCGATGATCCACTACCCGTCCGGCCAGGTCCGGCTCGAGATCCCCAAACTCATTGAAGACGGCGGGGAAGGATCCCCCTACTGGGAGGTCGGCGGGGCCGTCCGGTTCAAGGACACCACCGGCGAGAAATGGGAGAGTTTCGAGGACATCAAGCTCCTCCACTACTCCGCCCGGTCTCCGGTCCCCATCGGCACCCGGCAGTTCGTCGCCATCGACCAGCTCAACGACCTCCTGGCGTGGAACGGCTTCTCGACCAAAGGCTATCTGAAAGAGGTCTTCTGGATGATCGGGCAGGCGGCCAAAGGCCCCCAGGCCGAACGGGAAGCCTGGGCCGGGCTCACGGTCCAGGACGATACCACCCGGAACAAGATCGCGGAGATCCTCCAGTTCATCAAAGAGAACCCCGAGGTCAAGTATGTCATGTTCAAGTCCGGGGCGTTCACCTACCAGACCGCCGTCTCCGTCATCGACCAGCTGATCGGCACCAACGTCTCGGTCGTCAGCGACACCATCTCCTTCGTCGAGGACCGGACCCGGCGCAAGCTCTCCGACCGGGCGAGCGAGCTCATGAAGTACGCCATGGTCGTCGTCCCGATCATCCTCGCCCTCTGCATCGGTGCCGGCGTCCTCTTTACCATCCTCAACAGCGGCGGGGCCGCGTAACCGGAGGCCCTCATGCAGCCCTCCGGTCCCTCGGCCCCATCCTACGAGACCCAGCTCCAGCGGACGCGGGCCGACATCAAGAACATCCTGCCGATCGACCTCTACGAGTGCATGGGGGTGGCCTCCATCATCACCAGTTCCACGATCACCGGGACCAAGCGGATCCAGCACCGGCACACCGCCCGGTTCTATCAGCTCTTCTTCGCGCTCTTCCAGTACACCGCCCCCCTCATCAGCGACCCCCTCCAGCGCGAGATCCGGCACTGGTTCGCCGGGATGCCCGGCCGGCACTGGGATACCCCCCGGATCCTCGCCGGGGTCGAACTGTATATCCGGTTCTACCAGGAACTCGCGGATTACGGCATCGTCACGCTCTTCGAGGGCGTGATCCAGCCTGACTTCGACGACGGCCTGGACGACCTCGACCTGGTCGAGGCGACCGCCCCGGCTCCCGGCCTGCCGGACGAGGAGGCCCCCTGATGGGCGAGGTCGATAAACTCAGCGGCAAGGTCACCGCCGAAGAGGTCTTCTTCCGGGCGCTGCTCAACATCACGCAGCTCTCGACCAACATTTACGGGACGGTCACCACCGACTGGCAGCGGAACGCCCTCAACTACGAGGCGGCGGTTACCACCCTCGAAGCCCTGGCCGGCCCGTTCCTGGACGACGCCTACTTCGAGCGGGTGGACGAGATGCGCCGGCTCGCCCGGGCGTATTACGTCCGACGCAAAGACGGGCTCTCCAAACGGGATCTCGTCAAGAACGGCCGCGACCTCGAGGTGAAGATGACCCTCAAGGTCGCCAACGCCCGGCTCGCCCTGATCCAGGATATCCTGCACGCGAAAGGGATCTTCTTCGGCAAGACCTACCAGGCCGTCCCGCAGGCGGCCGCCGACGAAGGGCCGGGCGAGGGGGACGCGGTCCCGGTCTACGCCGACGAGCCGGTGCCGGGGCTCGACCCGCTCCCGGACGAGGAGGAGGACGGTGAGCAGTAACCTCTACCAGCGGGTCCGGGACCCCGCCCTCGCCCGCCCCCGGCTCACCCCCGACGACGTCCTGGACGCCGTGCCGCGGAAACTCCTCGCCAACAACCGGAACTGGCTCGTGGTCATCTGCGGGCCCACTGGGACCGGGAAATCGTATACCTCCCTCGCGTTGGCGGAGAAGCTCGACCCGACCTTCAGCACCCGCAAGATCGTCTTCTCGACCGAAGACTTCCTCCGGGTCTTCCAGACCTGCCACGCCGGCGAGGTGATCATCTTCGAGGAGTCCGAAGAGCTCAACTCCCGCCGGGCCATGAAGGAGTCGAACGTCCAGATGGGCATCATCCTCTCGATGATCCGGTTCACGCAGGTCAGCGTGATCTTCAATTTGCCGAGTATCGCGATGATCGACATCAACGCCCGCCGGCTGATGCACACCTACCTCTACACGGTCGAGTTCGACCGGACCACCGCCCCGCCCTGGATGCGGCGGCTCTCCGGGGTCTTCTGGTATGAGGTCCGGAACACCCGGCTCCCGTCGAAGAGTTCGGACGATCAGCTCAGGTATGTCAACCCGGTTGTGAACGGGGTCAAGGTGCGGAAAGTCTGGTTCAACGCCCCCTCGCAGGCCCTGCTCCGGGAGTACGAGGCGATGAAGCATGAGGTCTTCTGGAACCGGCTCTCGGAAGCCCAGGGGCGGCTCGGGCTCACGGACGCGGCGGTCGCCTCCGGGGTCCGGGCCGACCGCGACCGCCCCGCGACCCCGCCGCCGGCCCCGGACGGGGGGGAGGGGGCCGGGATCCCCGACGACCTGCTGGCGAACTCCGAGGCGACTGGGCTCTAACCCTCTTTTTTCTACATGTGCAGGTCGGCCATAGGTAGACTATATCAACTCCCCCCGCCACCTCTGATCACGGAGCCCTCGCGAGGGCTTGCTCAAATGCGGTGATTCAAATGCCCCCTTCAACGAAGCCCCCCTCAAAGAAAGCCCCGGCGCGGGGCAAGACCCCGTACCAGAACCGCGTCATCAAGAACGTCCTCGGTCTGAGCGCCGAGAAGCTCGCCTACGGCCGGGCCAAGCGGGAGTGGGAGTACCGGGGCGAGGCCACCGACCACGGCCCTCTCAAGGACCAGATCCCGAAACCGGCCGAGTGCCAGTTCTGCGGCCACCCGATCCGGTACGGCTACCGGTTGCACAACTCGGTCAACCAGAAGGTCGTGGAGGTCGGAAGCGAGTGTCTGGGGAACTTCCTGGAGATCACGCCCGCCCTCGCCTCCAGCCTCGATGCCGACAAGCGGGCCGCGGTGAAGGAGCGGAAGAACCGGCAGCTCAAACGGCGGCGGGAGATCTACAATGCGGCCGTTACCGAGGTTGCCAAGATCGAGCGGGCGGTCCAGGCAGAGATCCGCAAGCACGGGGGTGGGGGTTTCATCCCCCGCCCCATCCCGATCTCATTGCAGTCGGATCGGGCGGCGCTGGAAATGATCGGCCGGAACGCGAGTTACTTCTACAACCGGATCACCAGCCATCGGGGCGGGGGCGGGCTGAACCCGAACTTCATCCCGGTCCTGGCGGCAAAGTACGGGGTCACCATTGATCTCGGCAAGGTTGTGGCCTTTGTGGAGGAAGCCGCGAAGATGAAGGAGAAGGATAGGATCGGGGGGTTCTGACCCATACCCTCCCTCGCGATCAGTCGTGGAGAGTTTATGTTAATAGAAGGGTCTCCCATCCCGGGAACCCCTCGCCCGCCATGGAACTGACCTGCACATGCAGGTCCATCACCCCCCCGCCGCCACCCATTCTCCCCGCAAACCTGGCTCCGGTCCCGGCCAGATCCAAAAACCTATTATACTTTGCCTCGCCATACCGGCACATGGTACAGATCTCCCCTCAAAACATCGCAATAGCCTCCCTCATCATCCTCATAGCCGGACTCGCCGGGCTCGGTCTGGTCTCTGCCGCGATCCCCTCAGCCGAGGTGATCCTGGGGCTCGCCGGGCTCGTCGCGCTGATCGGGTATGCTGGCCTCTTCTTCGCGTATTACTACGCCGCCGTCAACGTCTGGGACGCTGGGAACCCTGCGGGAGCAATAATCTTTCTAGTCGGGCCGATACTTGCGGCAACTCTCTTGTCATCTGGGGTCCTCTCGTATGGGACTCCAGATGGGGTGTATTTCTTTTGGTATCTCACGGGGTACCTTATTGGGCTGGTCCTTGGATCTGGGGAGTTGCTTTTAAGTATTCTTTTTGCTGTCGCAGCTCTCTATATTGGGGTCCGGGTCAAGCGAAACATCATCAAGCAACGCCTATTGGGGATATCTGCCTCAGAACCGGTCATCCCACCGAGCCCCCCAGTATTAATCATGAGTGCAATTCTCCTCACACTCCTCTTGTGGGCCGGATTCTTAGGATCATGACCCCCCTCTCTCCACGGCTAAAGCCAAGGGCTTGCTTGCGCTCCTTGAACCCCAGTTTTTCTGTCACCAAAAAGGTCTCTCCCCCGCCATAGGCAACCATAATAACTCCCTCCGTCAAACCCTCTCTCACCTAAAAAATGGGGGATTAAAATGGGGATCAACGCCGCTTTCTCGTCATGGCTCCAGGGAGCCCAATCAACCGTTTCGTCTGGCATCCGGGCCGCTCAGAACTTCGGGGCCGCGTTCCAGGCTCAGACCATGACTGCACTCAACACCGCCCAGCGAGTGGTGACGCAGCCGTTCCAGCCGCAGCAGACCCAGCAACGGTCGGCCACCCCGAACCCGTACACCGCCCGCACCATCACCCCGGCCACCATCGTCGGGGAAGCCGGACGGGCCATCTCCGGCGGGGTCCAGGCCGCCCAGCGAGCCGCAGATCCCATCGTCCGGGCTCATGCCCCCATCGTGCAGGGCATCCAGCGTGACATCGGCCGGATTGCCAGTGCCGCCCCGGCAGCCCTCCAGAACGCCCCGGCCATGTTCCAGAGCGGCGTCCAGCAACTCTCGCGGGCCCACGCCCCGATCATGCAGGGGGTCCAGCGGGATGCCGGGAGCGCGATCCGGTCGGTGCCCGGTGCCCTCGCGGGCAGCGGCCGGGCCGTGTCCGGCGGGGCGCAGCAGATCGTCCAGGCCCATGCCCCGATCATGCAGGGGCTCCAAAGGGACACTGGGAGCGCGATCCGGTCGATCTCCGGTGCCAACCCCTTCCGGCAGGCGGCCCCCCGGCAGGTACCGCAGTCCCGGATCGTCGGGAGCCACAGCCCCGACCCTGCCGGGACCTCGCCGAGCCGGGTCCAGCAGGCAACAGGAGCCCGGGGTCAGGCAGGACCCGCCCCCACCCCCCAGCAGCGGTATGCTCAGTACACTCAGGATGTCCAGCGGTACCAGAACAACCCTGCCCACACCCGGCTCCCCCAGCTTATCGCGCAGCATGAAGCGGCGGTCAAGCAGTATGGGATCGACCCCCAGCTCCGGCGGTATGAACAGAAACTCAGTGCTTACAACGCCCAGGTCAACGCCGTGGGTCCGAACCCCTCTCGCGCCCAGGCAGAGACCGTTGCCCGCCTCCAGTCCATGCAGCGAGAGTTAGAGGGGATGCGGACTTCGATCGACGCCCGCAAGCGGCAGGAACTTGCAGAGATCCGGATGCTGGAGGCGAACATAAAAATGCTCGGCACCCCACTCCAGGCCGAGTACCAGCGGCTCAAGGCCGAAGAGCAAGTCCTCACCGCCGCCGCAGCCCCCCAGCAACTCACCGGCGGGCCGGGCGGAGGATCCGGGGGGCGGGGGGGTTCTGCCCCGCAGACAGGAAGCCTCACTTCGTTAGGGTTCTTCGGGTTCGCGGAGCAGCAGAAGCGGGCCGCCGACGCCGAGCTCCGGAAGATCGGCGGGGAGGGAAAACCGCTAAGCCTCCCGGCATGGACTCCCGTGCAGGACACCTTCTTTCAAGGGCTCTATTCCCAGCCCGTATTGATGATGGTTCAGATGGGCCCCGCAGGGCTGGCTGGCGAGATGGCGGCCAGCCATCTGGTCAACCGGAACCTCGCTCAGGAGCGGGCCGAGGTCATGACTGGGTTTGTTCGGGGCGAGTATGAAGGGCTCCGGGAAGACCCCAAAACCGCCATCGGCTCCTTTGCTCTGGGGTTCGTGGTGCCCGGGGTCGGGAAGGCCGTCCCCTGGGTCGGCCGGACGGCGACCAGGATCGTCGGCCCGAAAGTCGCTGCTGCAGCGGCCCCGTATCTCCCGAAGATCGGGAAGGCGGCGGGGATCGGGCTGACCGGGATCTATGGGGGGTCGGTCGGGGTCCGGCTCATCGAGCCTGACGAGCAGGGGGTTTCTCCAACCGCCCCCCTCATCGCTGAGCGGGCGGGCCGGATCACTTCGACGGAGCTTCTCCCGGGGATTGCTGGCGGATATGCTTCCACGCGGGGCCTGGATATTGCTGGCGACCTCATCCGTACCCGGGGGCTCTCCCGGCTGGATGAGACCCAGCTCATCCCCGCCTCCGTCCGAACGGGTCAAACCACATTCCCGGTCGAACCCCCCGGTCGAACTCCTCCCACCGCACTCACCAGAAAGTTTGAGGAAGCCGGGGCCCCTCTCGGGTTTGAAGGCCGCGCTCGAACCGGCGGATTCCACGCCACCAGTGAGCCCTTCCCGGAAGAGGCCACCGTGGTCATGGGGCGGCGACCGTACGAGGGCGGCGGTCTCAGTGTCGCCCCCCAAGTATCCCCGCACTTCCTCCGGGCCGGAACCTCGTATTCCCCGTTTGCGTTCAACCTGTTGCCCCCCCAGAGCAAGCCCGCTGTCATGTTCATTCGGCCGGAAGGCGGGGTTCGCACCATCCCCCAATCGGTCTCCCGAGTGGGCATGGAACCGATGGCCGAGTTCATGCTCTCCCCCCGGGCCCGGCCGGGCACGGCCTACGTCGCGCCCAAATATGAGGCCGGATGGAGGTCTGCCGCGATGGAGTCTGAAGCGATGATCCCGGTAGGTACCGCAACCGCAAAGGTCAGGGACGTCGGGTGGTTCGAGTGGCGCGGTCGCCGGATCCCCGTAGAGGAGCGGGTCGCACTGGGCCCCCAATCCCCCGCGGGTTCTATACTGGACTTCTCTGCCCCGGGCCCGACCTCCCTTTCCACGAAAGGCACCATCCTGGACCTCCTTAGCCCGAGGCCCACTCCAAGGCGCGGCTCCCCCACCCCCTACTACGAGGGAGAGATCCGTGCAACCCCGGTGACCT
>Ga0208041_1001805_pt1 | contig 12642 bp, 13 predicted proteins | sample AD_SCU002_MetaG_FD_184453 | JGI IMG/M metagenome (GOLD analysis project Ga0208041, IMG submission 184453) | Active sludge microbial communities of municipal wastewater-treating anaerobic digesters from China - AD_SCU002_MetaG (SPAdes) (version 2) | ecosystem: Engineered > Bioreactor > Anaerobic...
TGACGACGACCCCGGCGGCTCTGTCGTTCCCGCACACGTACGGCGTCGAGAAGAGCTCACAGAACGGGCTTACTTCAGATAGTGCCGCGCTGATATTCCAGATTGTTGCCCTCTCGGAGGATCGTTTCGTCAAAAAGATCGGGCGGTGTTCGGTCGAGGATATGGAATCGATAAGCGTTCTTTTGAAAGATCTGTTGGCGCTGGAGTAGCGGTTTGTTCCCGGGGATTCATCGAAGCAGCCAGAGCGCAGTGCCTCCGGCATATACCTGATAATAGATCTCGGTGGATCCGACCAAAAATTTCCGTAACTACTCGGTAGTGCCCCGAAGATACAACCGATAATAGGAAACCTCCCCCAATGTAATTCTTTGATGTGAACGTCGGGCATTGCTCAACGTAACGGGGTCAGGTTCTGTGGAAGACATTTTCGGTTATATTCTGGTGCACTACCGATGTCGCGTGCAACGGGCCTCCGGCAGGGAGGAGGTAACCTGCCTTATTTCCTGGATAGCAACGTCCTCATCGGGTACTATTTTCACGCCGCCGACGCCTGGGGCGCCGCAGCCACGGAGGTCTTCGACGACCCGGAACCGAATCATACGAGCACCGGGGTCTGGGCGGAGTGTTTCGGGGACGGGACGGGTGGACGATGCCATACCATCGAGCAGGGGCTCGTCCGCGAGTTCCGGCGGGCGGTTGCGCACTTGAAACGGGCCGGTTCGATGGATACACTCATTGTGGAGGCCGAGGCCTGCGGGTGGCGAACTGTTCCGCTTCTCCGGAGTGTTGCCGGACTCTGCCGCGAGCAGCCGGCGGGGATGCTTCTTGTGGTGAAGGAGCAGTATGAAGCGCTCTGCCGGCAGCGGCGCCTGGTTCTCGAAGACCGGGCGGCGCTCACGCTCCACGCACGGACGGAGCCCTACTGCGAGATATGGGAGCGGTTCTGCAGGGTCATCGCCGACTACGATGACTGCGAGGTTATCCTCGACGCCCACCACGTCGCCACTACGATCAGTGGCATGGTGCTCTACACCGGGGATTACCGCCATATCATTGCCAACCGGGATCTTATTCTCTCGGAGACCCGGCTCCAGGATATCCGGTACCTGGGGGACCGGGCGGCCGCAGACGTGAGGGGCACCCGGGGTGGTGCCTGCCAATCACTCGCCCGCATCCCGGAATCGATGGTCCTCAGGGATCCTAAGGCCCTGGTAGACCGTGGTACCCTGGAGCAGGTGAGCCTGTCGAAGAAGAAAGCCCGATATATCCTGCAGGAGAAAGCACCGTGGGGTGTGGGTATTTCCAGGGCGTTCCAGCTGAATAAGGGCTGCTCTGTGCCGGAAATTGGGCGGGTATCCCACCGATGGTGGATAAGTGATGGATAAATGATGGATGAACGATGAGCGCCGGGCGGAGTGCCACCGCTCCGGTGAAGATGCCGCTGATCGAGGTGGCGTTGCCGCTGTCACCGGCGGTGTAAATTCCCCACTTTCGTCGGGATAAGACTCCCCACTTTCGTCGGGATAAGACTCCCCACTTTCGTCGGGATAAGACTCCCCACTTTCGTCGGGATAAGACTCCCCACTTTCGTCGGGATAAGACTCCCCACTTTCGTCGGGATAAGACTCCCCACTTTCGTCGGGATAAGACTCCCCACCCGATAGAGGGTGAAATGTTCGGAGCCAGGACGATATGTTCGAGGTCGAACTCCGAACATTTGACCACGAGCTCCGAACATTTGCCGGGGGAACTCCGAGCATTTGGCCACGAGCTCCGAACATTTGCCGGGGGAACTCCGAACATCTGGTCACGAGCTCCGAACATTCACGAGACGGGCCGGCGAAGGTCGCCGGGAGCGGTGGTGCTGCCGATCTTCATCGCCGGGCGCGATGGGGTTCACTCCCGGAGATACCTTCCCCCGACCGGCACGAACCGCTCGGGTTTCTTCACCGAATCGTACTCCCGGATATCCTCGAGTTCGAGCGCCATCCAGGGGCGTTTCTTCGGTTCGTCTTTCCTGACCCGGACCCCCTGCCACCGCCCCTGGCCTTCGACGTAGGCCTTTGCCTCCTCTCTCGTCAGGAAGACCGCGTCGCCGAAGGTATCGAAGAAGGCGAAGGGGTCGTCGTCGATGACGATCCGCTTGATCGCCGCCTCCCCGACGTAGCCGGTATCCTCGTGGGACTGGTAGAAGACGAGTTTCATGCCGCTCCGGAGCTCTTTGAAGACGGTGGCCGGCTTGATGAAGACGGTCTTGCCGTCGGCAAAGAACCGGGACATGAGGCGTTTTTGGACTGGGAAGGTGACGCCGGTGATGGTGGACATGGGTTACGCCTCCACGCCGGCCCGCCGGAGGATGAGGCGGTAATCTACCTCGGGGATCTCGCGCATGGCCTGCCGGAGGTGGCCGGACCACATCTTCTTGTTCGTTATGAACGCGAGGTCCTCGATCAGGGGTTTGAACTCGAGCGGTTCGGCGAAGACCGCCACCGGCCGGACCCTCATGCGGCAGGGGAAGACCTCGCCGCCCATATGCGGCGGGGTGGCGAAGAGGCGGGTGTGGTCCTCGTAGGGTTCGGCAACGACCTCGTAGGCGCCGGTTATGGCGGAGGGGAGGATGGCGTCGCCCTCCCTCTCCTGCCGGATGTAGACGAGTATGGTGTCGCCGGGCTTCACCCGGTGCAGGAGGTTTTTGTTCCGGCGGGGGACTCCCCAGATGTGCTTCGTATCGAGGATCTTTGCGTTCTCGCGGTTAGAGGAGGCGATCCAGTGGGTCATATACCGAAAATGTACCCCGCACCCCAAAAAAGGTGTCGGGAGAGATGCCGGCGGACACCCGCCCCTGATGAGACAACCCTCAGCCGGTCCGCACCGCAAACGCCCCCGTGAACGGCCGGGTGCTCTTCAAAAAATCGATTGTGCGGGCGAGGGCGCCCTTTGCCCCCCGCTCCTGCCGGTGCATCAGGTAAAAGAGGTTCAGGAAGAAGATCGCGCTATCGGCAAACAGAACCTCTTTCTTCGGGCCGACGAGCAGGCGGGCGCCGGTCTGCTCCATGAACGGGTCGGCGAACGCGGCCTTCCCAAGCGAGCAGGCCGAGAGCGCCACGAGTTCTGTATTTGCAAAGCAGCCTTCCGGGAAATCTTCGGGGTAGACCCGTGCCCGGGGGAGCTGGAGATACGCCTCATCCTCCTGCACCATCCCGTGCGAGGATATGTAGACGTGCTCGTAGCAGGGGTCGTCCGAGAGCAGATCCAGGAGATCGGACTTTCGCGAGATCTCGCGGTAGTCAACCGGGTGGTCGATCATCCGGAGGAACTCGTTGAGGACGTAGCCGTCTCGATAGCCGTTGTTGTAGTCGGCCTTCTTCGTGCAGCATTCAAGGATCAGCATCGCCATCGGTCCATCACCTCCCCGCCGCGTCGAGCACTTCCTGCATCCCGCCGCTCTCCCCCGCCGCCGGCCCCAGAGCAGGCCTGATACCCGGGTTCCATCCCTCCCGGAGGCAGCGCTCCACGACACGGAGCGTCCCCTCGGCCTCGCGGAAGTTCAGCCGATCGTATCGCGTATGCTCGTCATATATACCTGTGGAGAGGTTGACGACAGGCCCGTTTATCGCGCATGAGATATTATAGGCATCCGCACACCGGTTGGGGCTTCCGACCCGCCGGTACATTGGATTTCCGGCCTGCCGGGAAACACGCTCTAACCAGGTGAGGAACCCATCCGGAGCCATCCGGCGGCCTTTATACTGGTATATGATGTCCGGACCTTCGGATGAGTGGCGGTCTAGAGTCAGCACGAAGGACGTGTCTTCAAAGAACTCTGGAGATGTCTCGACTGCGTACTGGATGCCTCTCCGCCCGGTCTCCTCCTGCGTAGAAAAAACGACCTTGAAGTCGAGGCCGGGGCGCCGAACAAGAGCGAGCGCCAGGGCAACCCCGATTTTGTTGTCAAATCCTACTTGCACCGGCTCTGATGGCCGGCATACCCAGTCACTCCCATCCACCAGGCTGATGACACCCGGTCTGGCCAGGATCCCGGCATCTCCCGGGTCCGAGTGGCGGGGATGTATGTCGAGATGGGCGTTGAGCAGGGGGAGGGGCCTGCCGGTCGACCCTCTCGGCCGCGCAAGCAGGTTGCCCATCGCATCGATGGTGCAGTCCCGGTCAGACAGGTACGTGGCGGCTATGTGCCTGGCAAGGGGCAACTCCACACCCGATGGGGTGTGGAAGCGGACGACGTCAGCGAGGATGGAGAAGAGGTCACTCCTCAACATGTGTATAACTCTCCCTGATCTCGGGACGGTGCCCGGTGAAGATCGAGAGGTGCACCGGCGTCTCCTGGTACACCAGGGCCGATCCTGTCACCTCCCCACCGCTCACTCGTACATCCTTACCCAGGCCGACCGAGGGAAAAGCCTCGCAGGTGCATGAGGCCATAGGTCCGCCGAGGAAATCCCATGGTGTTGCATTGTTCACCTCTCCACTTCCCTGCTCCTCGTAGAGGAGAGCATCCAGAGCGTAGCTCCGGATAATCTTCGGGTGGAGCTGCCGGTAAGCGCGCTCGCTTGAGACCATTTCGAGCGCGACCACCCGGCCGCCGATCGCGACGAGGACCCCTTTCTGCCGCCTCATCTTCTTGAACGCGGTGCGATACTCCTCGATCGTGTGCCGTTTCGCCTCAAATCCATCCTTCATGGCTCCTGACACCGATTTAGCCCCTGCCTTCTCGTTCATCTCACCGACGTCACGCCAGACGGCACCCTGATCCCCTTCAAACCCCCGGCCACCCTTCAGTGATTCGGCGATATAGCCGGCTTTCCTCTTGCGGATCTCAGCCGGCATGACGAACTCCGCCTCGGTGAATGCCCGGGAGGTGTAGGTTCATCTCCCCGCCTCGGTGCAGCTCACCGGGATGGTGATCGCCTCCATCGGTGGCACGAGGATGGTGGCGTTGGTCACGCGGTCCTGTTTGGAACCCACCAGTTGCTCACCATCCAGGATGAGGATTGGCAGTTCCGCCCTGTTTACGGCTTTCAGTTCAGGAACTGATCCGGATTCGTTCACCTCGGTGATCGTGAGAAGCCCGCTCTTCAGCGCCTCCCCCAGGGTCAGGTATTCCGGCCCCCCGGTTTTGTCGTGATAGATGGGAAAGATGTGCATCCTGCCGAAATTGCGCGGCCTTCCAAACCTGATGGCCGAAAACCACTTGTGAATGAACTGATCCATTGTTCTAACTCCTCAGACAGAGCTTTTACCAGTTTCGAGCGCCGTCCCTTGACCAGTACATGGCCGCCATAGTTTATAAAAATATCGAAGTACCTATATCAAATAATTACTACGACTAACCATGATCGATATCATATATTTATATCAGTGCGATATATATGTATGGACAAATCCGGTAAGAATGCCCATTTGTTCCTGGCAGGGCCTGATATCCGGTACCTTGAGGGTTCGATCCGGGCGTCATATGCCTACCAGATGCAATCGGCCGTTCTTCTCGTGCGGAAGACGCCTGAGACCTGTAATGACTCATTTCTCGATGAAGTGCGTGGTCTTTTTGGAGTCGGACTTGATCTCCGCGTAGAATGGATTGCCGAGGAGGGTGTCATGGAGATCGCAAAGAGGATCACCGATGCGGCGCTGGAGCAACGGCGCGCGGGCAACACGGTACTGATAAACATCTGCGATAACGATCCTTTCCTGGTCATTCCGGGGTATATCACCGCCTGTCTCACCGGTTCAACCATCATCCTCACCGGCGCCGCTACAGAGCAGCGGGGGGAGGGGGGTCCGGAGTCGATGCAGATCCCTCTGGTGCCCGTCTGCAAGCCTTTGAAGACCCGCCTCTCGATTCTCGCTGCAATCCAGGATGGGGTCAATTCACAGGACGAACTCATCGAGAGGGTGGAGTTCAAGAGCAGAAGAGAAGCGCCCGAAGCCCCTTATGCCGAGTCGAGTAGCAGGATGAGCCGTAGTGGTATGAGCCATCATGTCAAGATCCTTGAGAAGAAGGGCTTGATCCAGACGGCGAAAGGGAAGGATAAGGCAAAGAGGATCATGCTGACGGATATGGGCCGGCTGATGTACGATGTGTACGGCGAGCAGCCCTGATCCTCGATGGGGGAGGGTGCCCCGGGTGGGCACGGGGCTCCCTCAGGAATGCCGGCGCGCATACCGCCAATGATCTGCACCCGGAGCGTAATATAGATGTTCGCCGACGACCGGTGCTTGAGCCCTGCGCACGAGGGTCAGTGCTGCTACACTCCTGCACCCCGGTCATTGGAACTCTTCACTGCGCCTGTGATGCCTGGTACAGGTCATCCTGTTGCCGGATGCATTCCTCAACGACTCTCAGGGTTCGGATTGTCTCGTATATGCAGAGGTAGTCGCCGGGTTTGTGCTCGCGATATCCCCCGGCGGCCAGGTTCACCGATGCATAGGGTCTGCTCCCATGTCGATAGTGCTTGTAGATGTTGTACGTATCGCCTTTGGCACCGCTTTCGGCGGATCTCATGGGCGTCGAGAGATCCTGAGAGATTGCCTCGATTTTTCCTCTAAATGCCGGCGAACAGGTGTCCTGATGGAAGTAATTGTATACAATGTCAGAGGGCGTTTTACGGATTGAGCCCCTTCCAACCGGTTCACTCCTGTCCTCTGCGCGATCCACCATTATTGTCCATGGAGATGTGTCGAAGTACTCGCGATACGCGGTCAACGCGTACTGGATCCCGCCCCCACCGCCGCGTCCATCAACCCGTAAGTCCTGGTGCCGGGTACTCTCCTCCTCGACGGTGAAAAGAACCTTGAATTCAGGGTCCCGGGAGGTGCTCATCAAGTACAGGATCAGTGCAATTCCGGCTCTGTCATCGAATCCGAGCACGAAATCCTGATCCCCCCCGACAATCCCATGGCCGTCAATCGAGTCCGAGAAGGTATAGGCCGAGAGTTGTTCACGGTCATTCATGTCGACCGTATCCATGTGTGCCATGATGATCGGCAGGGCCTTTGTACTGGCAAACCTGTTCGACCGATCCACATACTGGGTGGGGACTGCAAGAACGTTTCCAATCCCCTCAGCACCATCACGGTCAGAGAATGCAGTCCAGCCGGGGCATCTCCCGTTGACAAACTGCAGGAGGCGTTCTGCAACCTCCACCTCTCTCCCCGACGGGGTGGAGCACCGTATCAGCGGTTCCATGATCGCGAGCAGGTGCTTCGCCATCTTCTGGTATTCCTTCTGACCTTTCAGATAATTTACATCAGCAAGACTCATATTGGATCACCTGAGTTGCTCAGTATGCTCAATTCACCCGGGCCTGATAAATACTTTTTCAAATAAAACTTTTTACATTGGGCAGGGTTAAAAATTCGGCTATTGTTGAGGGATTTTAGACGATCTGGGCCAGAATTATGCTCCAGCCCGGTATCGCACGGGACGTTCTCTCGTGGCAAAGGTGGAGATCAGAAGAGGTCTCGTACATTCATCAGGGATTGATGAATGGGGCGTTGTGCAAAACCTATTGTGTGCTCAGGCGGTGTAAGGCTCCTGGCATCGTATCGGGGAGATGCCCTGGCTCCCGGAGCCCTTCTCCGGTGTGGGGGTCGCTACGCGGATGGGAGGGTTGGGTGCCCCCCACGAGCGGTCGGTTCGGCAGAACCCGGCTAATCCGCCCGGTGAGGGGTGGTTCGGGCTCCCGGGGGTTCAGTCGGATGATGCCGGCCGGAGAAGCAGGCGCTCAGGGCACTCGATGCTTGCATGGGCAAGTCGCAGCGCTCCGTACGTCTCATCGACCAGGATGTAGTCGTGACGGGTGTGCGGGTTGTAATAGCCCACCGATATGTTCACTGCCGGGATGAACCTGGCGATATGGTATGTATCGGCAATCGAGCCGTTGTTTACCTTCCAATAGTCCATCCCTTCCTCCTTTCCCAGCGCTATGAGGTTCGTGACGATGTAGGGTGGAGCGCACGTTCTTCCGCTGTAGGTTGATATGATGTCCCCCCTTCCCTTCCGGTCGAGGGTCAGGCCGAAGGCGCAATCGGCATAGAACTCGGGAGGTATTTCCTGGATGCCCTGCTGACCGCACTCTTCTCGAACGGTGCATACGATCTTGAAGGGCAGATCTGTCCCCCGGGCGAGAGCCAGTATTAGTGCTAAACCCGCGCGATCATCGCCAGCCACTTGCTGGCGATCGCCGTCAGGGCTTTCTGCCAGGAAGATCCCCCTGGCTTCATCGTAGCGCAGGCTATCCTGGAGATCCCGGTCGTGCTCGGACTGGCAGGTATCCAGGTGGGCATTTAGTAGTATGTAACCGGCATCCGGCCGCGCACCCCGCACGGCCATGATGTTTCCCATGTCGTCCCGGGTGACGCCCCAGTCGTTTGAGAGGAGGCGCGCGTGGATGTATGCTCCCATCGCTGCCTCCTCGTACGAGGGGCTGTAGATCGGGAGGATCTCTTTGAGGCTATCGATCAACAGAGCCTTCATATCCCTGTCTGTTCCGTTCATCTTCTCACTTCCTTGGTGTAAAACGCATCTTTTCGTTCGAGCAGTGCCGACGGTTCCCGTGTCTGTCCTTTCCTCATGGCGGAGGGAGCGGGCGCCGCCGGCAGGTTCGCCCCTGTGCCGGCAGGCGGGGCAGCCCTTTTGCAGGGGTTGATTCCTGGGGGGTCCGGTCACCGTCCCCCCCAGGCAAGACGGGCAGGCCTTCTGCCGGGTTTATACCATGGTGGCCGATCATCCCGGCGAACTCGCCCGGCCCGTGTAGCCGAATTTCTCTCGTGCAGCACTCGCGGCCCGTCATCTTGCCGCGTCACGCACCCTCTGCATTCTGTCACGGATGAGGTGGTGCAGATCGGCCGTCGCCCTCCAGATGTACCAGATCCGGGCGTACTGTTCGTGAAGCATCACCGGGTTCTGCCGCAACCGCTCGATCAGCGTCGGGAAATCGGGGAAGACCCCGAAGGTCCGGTAGAGGTCGGCGATGATCCTGTAGATGTTATACGTCGTGATGGATGGGGTATCGAGGTGAAGGGCATCCTCGACCTCCTCCAGCGAGGGGAAGACCGAGGTGAGCCCCGGGACTCGCGGCGGTTCTTCACCGTCATCGTACCAGGGTGTGGCGAGCGGTCCTCCGCGCCGGAAGGGTTGCCAGACGGGTGCCGGCCGGTATTCCCGGAGATACGACATCTGCCGGGCGTGCCATTCTACCGCGAAGATAACCCGGGCCTGGAATTCCGGGGGGAGGGACTGGCCCCGGGTGACCTCCTGTGCGATCTCGTAGATCGCATCCAGCGTCACCCACTTCTTCCGCCGGGCGAGGGCGGCATGGATTGCGGGGTAGAGAGCCTCGAGGGATTCATTATCCTCGTCACCGGTGATGAATTTGTCATCATACATGGCGTTCCAGAGGTGGATGGGTACATCGTCCTCCACCTCCATCCACGAGCTCATGGTGATCCCTCCGCGGTGAATCGTTCGTCACCGCTTCCCACAACCGCCACCGGCCACGGAGCAGGCCTGATGCCTTCACCCCCTATCCTGCCCGGCATCAGGGTGATCTCGCGGGGACCCATCCCCCTGGCTTTGGGGCATTTGCTCCCGGAGAGGAGTTTTTTTCTCCATCCGGATACCCATTTCATGCTCAATCCCGCAGGGCACCCCGGGGAGGGAGGGCCCGACGCATTCGAGGTCTGAGAGGTCTTCTTCCGAACCATGGTAGATCATCGGCAGCGATCTATTTCAATCCTCTTAATGTTGCAAGTAACTCACTATGAATTGCGGATGCTCGCATCTTAATCATAATAAAAGTTGCAACCTACGATCTATATATGCCCAGGGGGAGAAACCCTATATGGGTAAGCATGATGAGAGACAACCATATCGTGGGCCGGCCCGTGAGAGTGAAATTCCGGGAGATGCTCGGCCCTTCTAAAGAGAACCAGCCACGGCGTGGGTTGTCTGCCTACCAGATTGAGTGGGTATCCGGCCTGGATGACCGGGCCGATCTGGTCAGGATCGAGGATATCGCCATCGATCCGATAGGGAGAATCCAGAAAAAGAAGCGGATAGATGCCGGGCCGCTGGAGAGCGAAGATATCGATATTCAGAGTGTACTGGTCCGTGCTGGCGACCTGGTGCTGACGACCCAAGGGCCACCGTTTAAGTGTGCTGTTGCCGACGAAGGCAACGAGGGCCTGATGATAAGTGAGAACATCATCGCGGTGACTCTTCTCCCGGGTTGCTCTGCCGAGTACGTTGCATCCTACCTCAATTCCCCGCTCGGGCAGAACGAGCTGAAGAAGTATGCCAGCGGTTCGACCCATGTCGTCCGCATTAGTCCGAAGGCCTTACTGGATATCGAGATCTGCCTGCCCCGTGAGGGTATGGGGAGTGAGGTCTTCCGGCTCTTTCGCACCTACTACGAGTACGAGCGTCTCCTCTCTGAGGAGAGGGAGGCCAGGATGAGGATCATGGATGCGCTGCTCTGCGTGGGAAGGGGTGGTCGGCTATGAAGGAGGGGTCCGGCTGGAGGGATGGTGAACGAAAGGATTCTGAGCGCGCCATCGTCAACTACACCAGAAAGGTACTTTCGCTGTTCAAAGCATACGGCATACCGGAGACAAAGGCAGGAATTTACGGGCTCTGCTTCCTCTTCATCCAGCGTTCGATGCCGGATTACTGGATGGTGTTGAGGCGCGCGGGTAAAGCCAGATCCTCGGATGCTGCCGGGATATTCCAGGAGGCCATCGGCAACCTTGCTCTGCCGGGAGAATGTGCCCCGCCGAAGGAGTCCGGGCTGGAGGAGTTCAGCGAGATGGTCTGGAAACTCACCACCCTTTTTGAGGATATATCGCTTAACGGCGAGAACGTCCGCATGGGGGTATCCGACCGCCTTGCCGAGGCAGCCCATAGGGGATATAGCACGCCGTTGCCGGTCGCGGACCTCATCGTGGAACTTGTGGGTTCCTTGCCCTGGATGACGTTCTATGATCCGGTATGCCGCACCGGGAGCCTGCTTGTCAGGTGTGCGCGCCATATTATTCAGAACTATTCGGAACCCTATGTCTCCTTCCGTGGTACGGTCTCTGGTGATGAGGATTACTGCATCACCTGGCTGAACCTGGCGGTTAACGGCCTGGAGGGGGGCGGCATTGAACGGTTTTCAGACTCAGCGGATCGTGTTCGGAGCTTCCCTGATGTGGGCGATGATCAGTTCGATCTCGTGCTGCTCGACCTGGTCGAGTGGCCGGAATATATCCGTCCAGAGGGCGGCAGATTCCCGTATGATGAGTTCAAGGGGTACCCTGCCCGGTGGGATAGTCTGGTGATGCTGGTTCCGGGGAAGGCGCTTGCAGGGAGGAGTTATACGGATTTACGGGAGTGGCTTGTCGAGTCAGATGCTCTCGAAGCCATCGTCCGGCTCCCGAACGGGCTTTTCCCGTCGATCCGGGTGGACGTCGATCTGTTGCTGATCTGCCCGGAGAAGCCGATGGAGACGAAAGGACGCATCCTCTTTGTCGATGCATCGGGCCTTCCCGTGGACCGGGGGAGGAAGGCGCTTGCCGATGAGCAGGCCAGGACGATCGTCAACCTGTATTCGACATTCCACCGGAAGGGCGAGATTGCCGCGCCCGGGATACCTGACCTGCACTGCCAGGTCGTTTCCACGCGTGAGATCGAACTGAGGGGGGTGCCGGCGGGCTCTCGCGGGCGGGGCTATGATCTTGACGTGTCGCACTATGTCGTGCCGGAGCCGGAGCCGGTGGACCTCGAGGCGGAGTTTGCGAGGCTGGCCGGCTACAAGCACCGGCGCGGGGTGCTTGCACGGGAGATGGAAGAGCAGATGGAGTGGGTGCTTGAGAGGATACGGAGGGAGTGAGTAGTCGCGTTGCAGGATGTGACATATGGCGGTGATGTAAATCCTCCAGGAACGTGGAATAAACACGCGATCTCGATAGATACGTAAGATCCGATAGCTGGATCAGCGCCTGGACGAAACTCCAGAGCGCGTCTCCAAACTGATCGCCCGTGATGCGAATAGCGAGCTCACCCCGATTGTTCTCCAGTCCGAACCGGGATAGCACGCTCGCGATCACTTTCTGGCGAGTTCCCCGCTCGAACTCCCTTGCATCGATCGAGTAAGTCAGGTGCATGAGGGTATGTCCCTCATCCGTCAGCGTCCAGGCGCCATCCTCATCCTTCAGGACGATTGCGAGGTTGTCTCCATCGTCAAAGACAAACGGTGTGAAGACCCGGTACCGGTTGACGCCCTCCGGGCGGAGATGGATCTGGCTACAGACTTTCTTCTGAAACTCCTCCTCGATTGCCTCGATTGCCATCGATCATATCCCCCAATCGGTAATCATCGCCTCACGCCCCGGTGCCGGAGGCCACCTCAAACGTTGTGATGATCGGCCTTCCCCTGTCTTGGGGAACTCCTCCAGGTACTATTCCGTAGCCTCCTTGAGGCCGGCCACCGCCTCCTCCACCGTCCTGCCCTGGCTGACGGTGCCGGCCTCCGGGCACTCCGCGACGTACATATCCCCTTTCCTGAAGAGCACGGCCGTGAGCGTCCTCATGATATCACCAGTACCCTCTCCGTCGCAATAACACCGATCTATCCGGTCCTGCCA
>Ga0208041_1001812_pt1 | contig 12596 bp, 11 predicted proteins | sample AD_SCU002_MetaG_FD_184453 | JGI IMG/M metagenome (GOLD analysis project Ga0208041, IMG submission 184453) | Active sludge microbial communities of municipal wastewater-treating anaerobic digesters from China - AD_SCU002_MetaG (SPAdes) (version 2) | ecosystem: Engineered > Bioreactor > Anaerobic...
TGGGGCACGACTCCCGCTCCACGCGGACAGGGCCTCCGGCACGCCGATTTCAATCCACGTGCCCGCGTGGGGCACGACGAAGAGCTCCGTCCGCCGCATCCGCACCACCGAATTTCAATCCACGTGCCCGCGTGGGGCACGACTCTCTGTAGCATCTGCCACAAACTCCCGGGCTGGTAATTTCAATCCACGTGCCCGCGTGGGGCACGACTGCAGACCCGGACGGCTGGGGACATGCTCACGCCGATTTCAATCCACGTGCCCGCGTGGGGCACGACTTGATATCAACTCCGATGCGACTCGGATCTCTAATTTCAATCCACGTGCCCGCGTGGGGCACGACCGGGTCTGCGGGGTCGGCGATGCAGGCGTGCTTGTATTTCAATCCACGTGCCCGCGTGGGGCACGACGTGGGGGCGAGGGAAGAACGGCAAGAGCGTCACGGTATTTCAATCCACGTGCCCGCGTGGGGCACGACTTTTGCCACCAGATCCTTGTAGGGTAGGTAATGATTTCAATCCACGTGCCCGCGTGGGGCACGACTGATAAACTGACCGCCGAAGCGGCCGGCATCCTATTTCAATCCACGTGCCCGCGTGGGGCACGACTTAGGTTCGCAGTCATCGTGCAGTGGGTGTTGTATTTCAATCCACGTGCCCGCGTGGGGCACGACCTCCTCCTGCGCCACATCTCGTCGTCGGCGGCATTTCAATCCACGTGCCCGCGTGGGGCACGACAGTGCGATCCGCTGCAGGCGCTCGTCGGTTGAGTCCGATTTCAATCCACGTGCCCGCGTGGGGCACGACTGTCCAACACGGACTACAACCACAAGATCTACGCCATTTCAATCCACGTGCCCGCGTGGGGCACGACGCACAGATGCGAGACCCTCTCGCACGGCTAATCTGGATTTCAATCCACGTGCCCGCGTGGGGCACGACCGCCGACGCCGATCTCGGGTACTGGATGGTCTACATTTCAATCCACGTGCCCGCGTGGGGCACGACCGTTCCGGCTCAAGGTCCGCACCCGCAAGACGCATTTCAATCCACGTGCCCGCGTGGGGCACGACACTCGCTACACCGGGGACGGACCGGCACCGTGGAATTTCAATCCACGTGCCCGCGTGGGGCACGACTATGGCTCGGCGGGCTCGACGACGACGAGCGGGTCGAATTTCAATCCACGTGCCCGCGTGGGGCACGACTCGATCTCTTCGGGACTGTAGAGACCGCTGATGGAATTTCAATCCACGTGCCCGCGTGGGGCACGACATGATGTCTGTGCGTAGCCCCTGAAGACATATAAATTTCAATCCACGTGCCCGCGTGGGGCACGACTCTAAACTATATATCGAAGGACAAATATCATCTTTACCGTGCACCACATTATCGCAACCATATTTAGAAAATAACCTATCTAACGCAGAGAAATATTCCTGAGCAAAAAATAACCCCTCGTGCGACAAAATTGCCCGCACCGCAGCATGGCACCCCCTTGAAATAGCAGGAAAAAGCCTCTTATCACTAAAGAGCCAGATTATGCCTGATCGCGAACCTCCTTGGGGAACCATGGGCACTTCACCTTCGCAGCACGTTCCGAAAGACATCACTACAGGATCAGAACATCCTCAACATTCAGTCCCGGCTTTGCCCCCACATGCTCCACGTGATCCCGACCATGCTTCCCAAGATTATAATACCGTACGCTATCAATCTCCGGATCGATGACCTCACCGATCCGAACCTTCATCTCCATCAACTGAACGGAATCGACCACACACTCAAAGACCGAATTCTGCACGCGCGTCCCGTAATTCGTGCATATCTTCGCGACCGTGCGCAATCTGCGCCGCCCTTCCGGGGTCTCGGTATTCACATCGTATGTCACCAGAACAAACACCACTTTCACCTCATCACGAACGGAGGATACCCGTCGATATCCCCTCGTAGGTGCCGGGCCAGCAGCATTGCCTGTGCATATGGCAGGAGACCGACTGAAATCCGTTCGTCCAGATATCCGTGCATAACCTCTTCCGTCTTTCGTCGCTGCCACGCCCCGAGAACCGTCTTTCGCCCCACATCCGTCAGGATCACCGCCCCGTTCTCCTTCACCACGAAATCATCCGCCGCAACAACCCGGTTATTGATCAGACTCAACACGAACCGGTCCCCGAGATACGGCCGGAACTCCTCCATCAAGTCCAGCGCGAGGCTCATCCGTCCCGGCCGGGCACGATGCAAAAAGCCCACCTGTGGGTCAAGCCCCACGGATTCGAGAGCCGAAGCGCAATCCACCGCGATCAGCGTATAGACAAACGACAATAGAGCATTCATCCGGTTCAGCGGAGGTCTCCTGCTCCGGAACTCGAACGCAAACGCAGGATCCTGTGACAGAATCAGATCGTCGAAACAATCAAAGTAACACTTCGACAGAATCCCTTCACGGCCCCGGAGTTCGTTCAGCGTATCGGGCGGCGCCTCCCTCAGCTGCCGAACCCCTTCCGTCAGCCACTGAAGACGCTCTGAAAATGCAGGCGATATCTTCTCAGGATAGTCACGCCCAAACCGGAGAAGAACGCTTCGGCAGTTCAACATCTTTCCGAGCACGCAGTTCATCGCAATCCCGGCCGCGGCCTCCTCATCATCGGAGAGAAGATACTGCCGCTTACGGAGCAGCACGTTCCCGGACACGCGACCTGAAACCCGCCCGAGAAACTTTCCGTATGGCGACACAAATGCAAGACCCACGTGGTGAGAAGCGCATAACTTCATCACACCCGGACTTGCTCCCATAAACCCGAAACAGATGACCCCCTCCAGATTGTGGATGGGGATCCGTCCGATCTCCTTTCGCTCAACGGAAACGACGATATTTTCCCCATCTTTCGAGAGGTAGGAGTCAGGGTTGGTAACGTACAGGGTATTCAGGAGTTTTCTCATGCATCATCCCTCCCTATGCAGGTGGCAAGATAGCGGTCCACCGAACGCCTGTGGGACGAGACGGCCGGCATGCAGAGTTCGACAAGAGAACAGTTTTTGCAGTGCGGCAGCAGAACCGCCGGGGGAGTGATACCTGCATCGTAGAGTGCGTACATACCGGCGACTAACTCCTCAACCCGTCGGCGAAGTTCGTCGCCGAGGGGTACCTCTGTCCGTCGCCGTGTCTTACCGTAATACAGGTATCCGCATTCAATCTGCGTCCGGTACATCTCCTCAAGGCAGATCGCCTGAGCGCACAACTGCACCTCGTCGCGGTCGTCCGGCTTTCGCTTCCCAGACTTGTACTCGACCGGCACGACGATCCAGCGCCCTTCCCGTCCGGGGGTCACAACCCCCGAGTCCGAACGATGATACTCCACCACATCCGCAACACCGTATATCTTCAGCGCGTGGGAGACCAGAGGCACACTCCGCGAGATCAGTAGATCGCCCCGGCTCTCCGTGAAGAAAGGATCGTCTGCATTCCGATGCAGCTGCTTGCCGCCGAAGGTGAGCACGTTCTCCTTCCACACCTGCTCAATGTGGATGAGCGCCCACTGCCGTCTGCAGAAAGCGAAATGCTGGATACCGCTAAGCAGGAGGTAGTCGTCAGGGTCCATGGAAGTCCTGATCCCGATAAGGCATTATTATAAGTCACATTATAAGAACCTATCAACAGACGTGATGGCTCATGCACCTTGCTCGCTACGATTCTACAACCAATAGAGAGCAGACGCTCCAGGAACACTGCTCAACCGTCTCCGCCCTCTGCAAAACATACGGCGGGGCTATCGGGTGTCCCCATCTTGCAGAACTCTGCGGCCTGATTCATGATGCCGGGAAAGCAAAACAGGAGTTCCAGGCATATCTTCTCTCAGATGACACGCGCCTCCGGGGGAAGATCAACCACACATCCGCAGGGGCCAGGTACATCGTTGAAAGATACGGTAAGTCCACGGACGTCTACCAGGCCTGCACGGCCCAGGTGGTCGCCCTTGCAGTCTGCTCCCATCACAGCGGCCTCATCGACTGTATCGACACCAGCGGACTTGATCGATTTCACTCCCGCCTGTACCCGGACAGGGACATCGGATACAACGAGAGCATAACGAACTTTGAAACTGAATGTATCGAAGCAGAGAGCCTCGATGCCCTCTTTCAGAAAGCCGTCGAGGAGACCAGACTGATTCTTGAACCGATCCGCCGGCGAGAAGACATCAAGTTGGAACAACCGTTTTATTTCGCCCTTTTTGCACGATATCTCCTTAGCTGTGTTATTGATGCCGATCGATACGATGCCTACTGTTTTAAGGCAGGACTGGCGACGCAGGACCCGGACTACGAACTTGAAACAACCTGGCAGGAACTTGCAGACAACCTCGAACACTACCTCAGCACGGAGATGCGCAAAGACCGCGAGATCGATCGCCTCCGCGCAGGGATCTCGGATGCCTGCAGGCGGGCTGCCGTGCACCCCGGGGGGATTTACCGACTCTGTGTCCCGACCGGTGGGGGAAAAACACTTGCAAGCCTCCGCTACGCCCTGCAGCATGCGATCCTCCACAAAAAACACAGGATCATCTATGCAATCCCGTTCACCACCATCATCGATCAGAACGCGGACGTTGTCCGTGAAAGTCTCAAAAAGGATCGGGTCATCCTCGAACACCACTCCAACCTGATCCAAGAGCCCAAAGACGACGGCCTTGCCGAGCCCGATGAAGGGGACCGATACAGTCTGCTCACCGAACGGTGGGATGTGCCGATCATCCTGACGACGACAGTGCAGCTCCTGAACACACTGTTCCTCGGGAAGACCCAATCGGTCCGGAGGATGCATAACCTTGCAGGGAGTATCATCGTCTTTGACGAAGTCCAGACGATCCCGATCAAGTGCCTCGACATGTTCAACGCGGCGCTGAACTTTCTTGCCGAGGTATGCGGCGCAACAATCATTCTCTGTACCGCAACCCAGCCCGGCTCGAACGTCGGGGTTCCCATCAGATGCTCCCCACCGGAGAACCTTGTCCAGGACTATGAAGAGATGTTCGGGAAGTTCCGGCGAACGACCATCCATGACGCCTGTATCCCCGGCGGCTACTCGGCATCGGCGCTTGCCGATTTCGTCCTTGAGCAGCAGCGGATCAATACCAGCGTTCTGGTCATCATGAACACCAAGAAGGCAGCAAGGAACCTATATGCTGCGCTCAAGCGCCAATATCCCTCCTGCTCCCTCCACTACCTGAGCACCGCACTCTGTCCGGCACACCGCAGGGAAAAACTTGCACAACTGAACGAGGAACTCGGAGCCCGAAAACCGGTGATCTGCGTCAGCACCCAGCTCATCGAAGCAGGAATCGATATCTCGTTTAACTGCGTGATCCGCTCCCTTGCGGGGCTTGACAGCATCGCCCAGGCGGCCGGGAGGTGTAACCGGCATGGCGAAGATGCACGCCGTGACGTGTTCATCGTCAACAGTTCCGAAGAGGACCTCTCTCGCTTGCCGGAGATAAAAATAGGCAAGTCGCAGACGGAACGGATTCTGCGTGATTATGCAGCGGACCCTACACAGTTTGACTGCGATCTCCTCTCGCCAAGGGCACTGGCGAGGTATTACTTCTACTACTATGAAGTGCAGAAAGAGAAGATGCCGTATCCTGTATCAAAGAAAAACTCAAAATTTCCAACCGATGTCACGCTCTTCGATCTCCTTTCCCGGAACTGGGCGGGAATGAAAGCATATATAGGCCGTTTCGAGCAACGCCCCGGGTACCCGTTCTGTCAGGCATTCGCCTCAAGCGGGAGCCAATTTGCGGTGATCGATCAGGATACGGTAAGCGTTCTCGTGCCGTATGGAAGAGGCAAAGAGATCATTCAGGAACTGGCAACGACATCCTACCTCCCCGCAACAGCAAAATTGCTGAAAGAGGCACAACAGTTTTCGGTAAATCTTTTTAAAAATGAAGTCCAATCACTGGATAATGGGATATATCCGATCGGGGATACCGGCGTTCTAGCACTTGCTGATCTTTATTATTCTTCTGAATACGGAGTCGCCCCGCTAACGGATAATGAACCCGTTATCTTCTAAAAAGGAGGGCGGCAAAAGAACGTGGAGTATCCAAACAGCGTTGAGTTCCGGGTCTTCGGAAAGTTCGCTCTGTTCACCGATCCCCTGACCAAGGTCGGCGGCGAGAAGTTCAGCTACCAGATTCCCACGTACCAGGCGCTGAAGGGGATTCTGGAGAGTGTCTACTGGAAGCCGACGATCATGTGGGTGATCGACTCTGTCAGGGTGATGAAGATGATTCAGACCCAGTCAAAGGGAGTACGCCCGATCAAGTATCAGGGCGGAAATGATCTCTCGATCTACACCTACCTTGCGGACGTGGAGTATCAGGTGAAGGCCCACTTCGAATGGAACCCGCACCGGCCCGAACTTGCATGCGACCGGAATGAAAATAAGCATTATGCTATGGCAACGCGGATGATTGCCCGGGGGGGAAGGCGGGACGTCTTCCTCGGGACGCGCGAGTGCCAGGGGTATGTCGAACCCTGTACATGGGGAGAGGGTGAAGGCGCCTATGACGACTGCACTGAACTTGCGTTTGGACTGATGTTTCATGGGTTCACCTATCCGGATGAGAGCGGCGATGGAAAACTCTCCGCCCGCATGTGGTATCCGGTGATGCGGCACGGTATCGTCGAGCTCATCCGCCCGGAGGAGTGCCTGGTCATCCGCGAGATCAAATCTCAGCATCCGAAGAAGTTTGCTCCGGGAGAAAGCCTCTGTCTTGCCGACGAGGAGGGGATGCAGTGAGCTGGATATCCCGACTCTGCGAGACGTATGACAACTGCAGTGCCGGTGTGCTGAACGCAGGTACCGAGAAAGATCTGCTTCCAATCGGGCACACGACGCAGTATGCCCAGATCGAGATCGTCCTCGACGCAGACGGCAACTTCCGGTCGGCACAGGCGTTGGACAACAACAAGGCCAATGGTGAAAACGAGGCATTTACGATTATCCCCTGCACCAAGAACTCGGCGAACAGGACAAGCGGACTTGAGCCACATCCATTGTTTGACAAACTTCAATATGTGGCAGGGGACTATTCCACGTATATTCGGGGCAAGGAGAGAGGATTTGATGAGTATACAGCCAATCTCCAGCGGTGGTGCGACTCCCCATACTCTCACCCAATGATCCAGGCAGTGCTGTCATATGTCCAGAAGAGAACGATGGTAGCCGACTTGGTTTCGGCGAAAGTGCTCTACCTCTCTGAGTCCGGCGGCATTATGGAGAAATGGACCGGGGCCGATGAAGAAAAACCGTTGCTGTTCCGGCAGACGACTCACCCGGCGGATGCGTTTGTCAGGTTCCGTGTCGAGATCCCGGGTATGCCCGACTCCCGCGTCTGGATGAACAACGAGGTCCGGGAGCGGTTCATCGCGTACCATACACGTACGCTCTCGAATACTGGTACCTGCTACGTTACGGGGAGGACGGCTGTTCCGGTCTCTCGCAAAAGTGCAGGAAAGATCCGGAATGCAGGTGACCGGGCAAAGATCATCTCTTCCAACGATGGCACAGGATTTACGTTCAGGGGGAGGTTCGTCTCGCCCGATCAGGCCGTGACATTGAGTTATGAGGCGTCCCAGAAGTCTGTAAATGCTTTAAAATGGCTGGTTGCAAAGCAGGGTTACCGCAACGGAGATCAGGTAATCGTTGCCTGGGGCACGAGGGACGAACCACTCCCGCCGATCTGTGGGGACGGTGTCGATCTCTGGGACGATCTGATGCATGATCCGGGTGCAAGCCCCGAAACGCGGGAAGAGTTCGCATCCCGCCTGAATAAGGCGGTGGCAGGCTACTCAGCGGATCTGAATGACAGTTCCAATGTGACAGTTATAGGCCTTGATTCCACAAACGGGCTGCAGGGACGCCTATCACTCACCTTTTATCGCGAGCTAACGGGATCAGAGTTTCTAAAACGGATTCTGCGGTGGCACACAACATGCGCCTGGTATCCGCTCTTCCGGATCTATCGGGACGATGGCGGCGAGGGTAGGTGGATACGGTTCCGTGGCGCTCCGTCCCCTGCAGACATCGCAGTTGCAGCATATGGTCCCGGGCTGAACGAAAAACTCAAAAAGGCGACGGTGGAGCGGCTGCTTCCCTGCATCGTCGATGGGAAACCCCTGCCCCGGGATCTTGTGGAGGCGGCATCGATGCGAGCTTCACGCCCGTTTGCAATGGAGAGGTGGGAGTTCAACCGTACTCTCGGGGTCGCCTGCGCGTTAATCCGGAAGTACTACAACGATAAAATGAATGATCGAGCGGATTTTGAGGAATATAAGGAGGTATGGAGCGTGGAACTGGATTTGGCGAAAACCGACCGCAGTTATCTCTTCGGCCGGCTGCTTGCCTATGCAAGAAAGATCGAAGAGTACTCATTATATCTGGGTGGAGCGGATGCGCGGCAGACGAATGCGGAGCGATTTATGTTGCAATTCCGAAAACGCCCTGATAAAACATGGGATCTATTGTATCAGAAACTTCTCCCGTATATGAGCAGGTTCAGAACCAAAGGCCCGGAATCTTTCGGAAACCGATGTGAAGCGGGGATGAACTCCGTGATGGATGCACTGCAGAGTTCAGGCGGGTTTACCGGCGAACCGCTTGGTCCCACATATCTTCTTGGGTATCAGAGTCAGATGAACCAATTCGAGACGGAATATCAGACAATGAAGACGAAAAAGGCGGAAAACGCGAAGAACAATGGAGTGTTAGAACCATGACGAACCTTGAGAACAAGATCGATTTTGCAGTTGTCGTGTCGGTGAAGAACGCCAACCCGAACGGAGACCCGTTGAACGGGAACAGACCGCGCGAAAACTATGACGGGTGCGGCGAGATATCGGACGTGTGTCTGAAACGGAAGATTCGGAACCGAATGCAGGATATGGGAAAGCAGATCTTTGTGAAGTCTGACGATCGCAGTGACGACGGGTTTAAGAGTTTGAAAGAGCGGGCTGATGCCTGCAAGCCGTTTGCCGACGCGGTCAAAAAGAAGGACGCGGAGAAGGCAAAGGAGATTGCCTGCAACGAGTGGCTCGACGTCCGAAGTTTTGGCCAGCTGTTTGCCTTCAAAGGGGACGATGCATCCATCGGCATCCGCGGCCCAGTTTCGATTCATCCGGCATTCAGTGTGGACACTGTCGACGTAACGGCCACACAAATTACGAAGAGCGTGAACAGCGTCCCGGGCGCGAAGAAGGCGTCGGACACCATGGGTATGAAGTACCGCGTGGACTTCGGGGTGTACGTGTTTTACGGGAGCATCAACTGCCAGCTCGCAGAAAAGACCGGATTTTCGACAGAGGATGCAGAGAGCATCCGTAGGGCTCTCACCACCTTATTCGAGAACGACAGCTCATCTGCCCGCCCGGAGGGCAGTATGGAGGTCTGCAAGGTGTTCTGGTGGAAGCATAACTCAAAGAGCGGACAGTACTCTTCAGCGAAGGTTCACCGGACATTGCATGTGCAGCCTAAAACGGATACGCCGAAGTCTATCGAGGATTACGAGATCGCCGTAGACGGGCTGGAAGGCCTCGACCCGGAGATATTAGAGGGAACGTAACATAAACTCCGGCGGCTCTCACCGCCGGTCACCACTGCTCTCTTATTTTGACACCTCACAATTGAGCACGATATGTGATCTTCACATATCGATCGCATAAATCAGCAAATATGTGACCGGCAGGTGCAGAACGTGTATCTGCTACCCCCGACCGAAGTCGAGAGACTCCTCGACTCACAATCGTGAACTGAACGTACTTCTGCGGGGATGAGTTTTCGCTAATCTGATCGGAAATCCAGCGTCAATCATGGAGGAATTCGTCGATCTCTGGAGAGGCCAACCCATTATAGCGTATCGAGGATTCGTACATGGAGCCCGGCTTGAACAGTCGCGGCACTATTGCGGGGGAGGGGGTCTTCCCTCCCGCCTTCACCGCCGGCCGTACCAGACCACGAGGCCCATAAGCGTCGCGAGCGGCACTATCCACCCGGCTGCCGCCGCCTGTGTCGGCACCGCGGAAGGCTCCGCGGTCGTCTCCTCCGCCTGCGCCCGGATCCACTCGACCGCATACGCAAGCTGGACGTCCTCCCCGGCCATCGCCCGCGCCAGGGTATCTCTGTTGAGCGGCACCCGCACCGTCGGGGCGACCCCGCCGACCATCGATGCGTTGCTGTCCACCTGGATCCGACCGTTCTCGTCGAGCGATATACCTGTCGGGAAGAGAACCACGACCTCGAGGGGCAGCACCGGCCCGAGGGACTCCATCCCGAACGCCCCGTTCGTCCCGTACCACGAGACGATCGCGCCCGTCCCGGACTCCGCAAAGACCTTCGGGAGGCCCTCGCCCGAGCTGATGGTGTAGGGGCTGACGAGGAGGGCGACCGGGCCCTCGTAGCGGTCGGGCCGGGGCAGTGTCCAGGACTCCCAGAGGACCGCCTGCTCCCCGGTCCCGGGGTCGTAGGTGGTGCCGTACTCGTAGAAGACCGGCCGGTCCACGAACCACCCGGCGTAGGCGGCGGCCAGGTTGTCGTCCCCGCCCCGGTTGAACCGGAGGTCGATGACGATGCCGGGTGCACCGTCCGCGATCGCGTCCTCCACCGCCGCCTTGAAGGGCTGGTAGACATAGTAGGACTCTTCGTAGACCGCGATGTAGGCGATGCCTCCGGGGAGGGTCCGGGTGGTCACGGTCTCGTTCGTGAGCATCGCCCTGAGTTCCGCCGACGACCCGGCCGCTCCGTCGTTCACCTCGCGGCCGAGGAAGATGCTCGTCCGGGTGAGCGTATCGTAACCGTCGTCAGCCGCGGTCAGGTTGACCGTGCGGGGGGCGGAGTCCGCCGGGCCGGCGATGCCAACCTCCGCCGGAGTGCCGACCGGCGCCCGGGTCAGGAACCGCAGTTTGTGGAGGAAGACGCCCTCGGTGGTCGAGGGCTTGACCGGGGCCCAGATAATCGAGGTCACGTTGAGCGCCTCCCCGACCGGCCGGCCGTTCCAGGAGACCACCTCGTCGCCGAACCGGATACCCGCCCGTTCCGCATCACTCCCGTTCGCAACGTAGGTCACGATCACCTCGCCCGAGTCAAGCCGTGCGACGCCGAGCCCGTAGCCTCCGCCGATATCGGCATGTTTCGCCCCGAAGTCGTCGGGAGAAAGGACCTGGATGTGCCCGTCGGGGATGGCATACACGAACTCGCGGAGCGTCCGGTAGTACGCGGCGTTATCCCGGTTCTTCTCGGCATCCGCTATCTTCGGCGCATACGCCGAATACAGCGCGTCCCAGTCGACGCCGCGCCACTCCGTGAAGGCGTAGCGCTCTTCCATGTAGGCGCACGTCTCACGGAAGGCGTCGCTCCAGGACATATTGCTGAGATCAGGGGCTTCCGTCAGGTTCGCCATGATGGGCGCGTAGGATGCCATCAGTTCCTCGTTGTAGGCCGTCTCGTTGTTCCGCTCGAACGGAATGGAGGCGTCCGTCCATACCATCCCGCACGAGTCGGTGTAGAGGCCGGCGGATGCCGGCGAGACGAGGGCGAGGAGGAGGGCCAGCACCATCAATCCGGCCCTCGCGGTCTGTGAACGCTTTGATTGCACGATCATCTACCTTTAACATCCATCTTTTGCCGGGGATTTGGAGTTTGCGTTTTCTTCCGGCATATCGGGACCGGCGAGCTGGTGAGCCGCCGGAGATCATCCCGGCGGATACGCAATCAGCCCTTCCTTGACGCTCCGGACAAATCCGGCCTTCTCGTAGAGCCGGAAGACGTTTTGTTCGCGACGGCCGGACAGAAGCATCACCTTGTAGCAGTCCTCTTCCCACGCGCACTCGAGCACACGGGTAAGGAGGGCCGTGCCGAACCCCCGGTTCCGGTACTCACGATGAGTCACGACGTTCTCGACGAGCCCGTAGGGCCGTGCGCCCCGGGTGAGGTTTTGGAGGATGTGCAGGACGCATGAGGAGACCGGCACGCCCCCGTATTCGAGGAGGAAGAGATGGGTCCGCGGGTCGGCAAGGATCTCCAGCCAGGCCGTCCGGAGCGCACGGCCTTCTGCCTTCTCGTCGGCATCGTGCAGATGGGCATAGAGGGAGAGGACGGCGTCGAGATCCTCGAAGACGGCCTCGCGGACAAGCGGCATGTCGCTCTGCATGCACTCCGGTTCTCCCGCTCCGGTAATCTCCCTTTGGTTTTACCCGCCGGGGTCCCGACCGCTCCCCGTACCTGGGCAACCTATTTACGGGGTTATGCACAAGTATATACATCAAAGCGCATCCCTGCCGCCCGGAGTCAATCCATGCCGAACTGCACCACGTTTCTCGACGCCAATGCCTGTAACCCTGAAAAGCCCGCGCTCATCGTCCCCTCCACTGGAGAATCATACACCCGTGCCGAACTCCTCGACCGGGTCGCCCGGGCTGCCGGCGGCCTCCTCGCTCTCGGCATCGAACGCGGGGAGCGGGTCTGCATCTACCTCGACAGCTCCCCGGAATACCTCATCAGCTACTTCGCCCTCTGGCGTATCGGCGCCGTCGCGGTCCCGA
>Ga0208041_1001815_pt1 | contig 12580 bp, 11 predicted proteins | sample AD_SCU002_MetaG_FD_184453 | JGI IMG/M metagenome (GOLD analysis project Ga0208041, IMG submission 184453) | Active sludge microbial communities of municipal wastewater-treating anaerobic digesters from China - AD_SCU002_MetaG (SPAdes) (version 2) | ecosystem: Engineered > Bioreactor > Anaerobic...
GAAATATATAATGAGCGTCGCTCTGGCTCATGCGGGAAAACTGCAAAAATTCGGCGCGTGATGAACTTCGATTGACGAAATAGTCGATAAAAAAAGAGCGGGAATAATCCCGCTCTTTCAGTTTAATCGCTAAAATTATGTTGCAATGTGGTGCTCGACATTAGCAACTACAATTCTTATGGTCTTTCCAGAACAAGCGACATACCCATACCGCCGCCGATGCACAGAGAAGCCAAACCTAATTTCAGATTGTTTCTTCTCATCTGCAGGGCCAGCGAGTAGGTGATGCGGGCGCCGGTGCAGCCGATCGGATGACCCAGAGAAACGCCGCCGCCGAAGAGATTACACTTGGCCTGATCAACGCCAAGTTCTCTCATCGATGCCAGCGCCTGAACAGAGAAGGCCTCGTTTAATTCAACCAGATCGATGTCTTTCATGGTCAGGTTCAGTTTTTTGAAAAGCTTGCGAGTTGCCGGAATCGGTCCCAGGCCCATGTATGCAGGATCAACGCCGCTGCTGCAATATCCTTTAATCTTCGCAATCGGTTCCAGACCGAGTTCTTTGGCTTTATCCGCGCTCATGACAACCACGGCACAAGCTGCATCGTTGATGCCGGAAGCGTTAGCTGCCGTTACAGTTCCGTCTTTTTTGAAAATAGTCGGCAGTTTGGCCATCTTTTCCATGCTGGTTTCCATCGGGCCTTCGTCGGTATCAAAAGCAACTGGTCCCTTCTTTCCGGGAACCATTACCGGGACGATTTCTTCTTTAAAACTTCCATTGGCGATGGCGGCCAGAGCTCTGTTCTGACTTACCAGAGAAAATGCATCCTGTTCCTCACGGGAAATCTTGTAGAGGGCGGCCAGGTTTTCTGCGGTCATACCCATATGATAGCCGTTGAAAATTTCAAAAAGACCGTCATGAACCATGCAGTCGATAATCTGGCCAAAGGGCATCGACATGCGGTAACCCCAACGTGCGCCCGGTACGGCAAAAGGTGCATTGCTCATGTTTTCCATACCACCGGCGACAACAATTTCGGAATCTCCAGCCAGAATTGTCTGAGCGGCCACGGCAATTGCCTTCATGCCTGAAGCACAAACCTTGTTTACTGTATAAGCCGGTGTTTCTTCCGGAAGACCGGCCATGACGCAAGACTGTCTGGCGACGTTCTGTCCCTGTGCAGCCTGTAAAACATTACCCATAATTACTTCATCGACATAAACAGGTTTCAGAGATGAATCATAGTCGTAATATTTTTTGTTAATGGCTGTCTTGTCAAAATCACCAAAAGCATCCGGACGGCAGCCCTTCTCTAAATCGGTAATTTCCGGTCTTAGTCCCGCGCGCTTCAAAGCTTCTTTGATTACCAGTGCTCCCAGGTCAACGACTTTGACGCCCTTGAGACCCCCACCAAACTTACCTACCGCTGTTCTTGCTCCACTTACTATTACTGCTTCTCTCATGTTTTTTCTCTCCTTAAATGAAGTGATTTATTTATTCCACTACCGGTTAATCGCCAGTTACTGGTATAGAACAGGCGCTATTTTCATATCATTCGCCGTATTTAATAACAAGTACATAAATCAACGATACTTGTGGAAAATAAGCTTTTGAAGATTATAGCGTCCGGTTTCGTTCTCCCGTTTAGTCCTGATCCTCTAGTTTAGTGACGAATTCCACTTTCCGCGGTACTTTGTAGGCGGAAAGATAAATCCGGCAATGCTTCATGATTTCTCTGTCGCTGACTTCCATGCCGTCTTTTTTAACGATTGAAGCTGCAACGATTTCGCCCCTGATTAAATTCTCTTTGCCAAAGACCCTGGAAGCAAGAACTGCCGGATGCAGATTCAAAACATTTTCCACTTCCTTCGGGTAGACATTAAAACCACTGGTAATAATCATTCTTTTTTTCCGGCCGGTCAGGAATATATAGTCATCTTCATCCATCCTGCCTAAATCGCTGGTATAGAGCCAGCCGTCTTTGATAACGGCTGCCGTTGCCGCCTCATCTTTATAGTATCCCTGCATCACATTTTTACCCCGAACAATCAGTTCACCGATTTCACCCCGCGGCAACTCATTGCCTGTTTCATCGACAATCTTAATGACTGTATCGGGATTAGCGATGCCAATAGAACCGGGTTTGGGCGTCATTCCAACTCTGGTAAAAGAGCAAACAGGACCTGCTTCCGTCAAGCCGTAACCTTCCAGAATTTCCGCCCCAAACTGCTTCTTAAATTCCGAAAGCAAGTGGGCCGGCATTGCTGAACCTCCGGTAACACAAACCTGCAGTGAGCTGACGTCATATTTTGCCGCATCATCAAAGTACATCATGCCCAGAAACAGGCGCGGTACGGCGCAGATAAAAGTAATTTTCTCCTTTTCAATTACATTAAAAAGGCTGCTCATTGTTAAGCCTTCCATCATCACTGCGCTGCAGCCGCAACGGATGACGGCCAGCATGTTGGCGGTCGCACCAAAAGCATGGAATAGAGGGATGAGCGAGAGACCTTTGTCTTCGGCAGTCCTTTTAACAATGGAAATTAAGAGCTCAGACTGTGCATAAAGATTTTCGTGGGTAAGTACAGCGCCCAAAGGTTTGCCGGTCAGTCCGGCGGTGTATATCATGACCGCCGGATCCTGGGTGTCAATATCAGTTGACGGATCAGAAAACGGCCCGTCGGCCAGGACTTTTTTAAATGGAGCATCCTGATCGGCGGAGTCGATGGTAATCAGGTTTTTGCAGTTCGAAAGTCTATCTTTGATGCCTTCATACCTTTTGCGGGCTGATTCGACGGTTATGAGTACCCGGGCATCACTGTTTTCCAAAAAGTAGGAAAGTTCATTGGCCGTGGAAGAAGTATTCAAAGTGACGGCTACAGCGCCCAGTTTTACTGCGCCGAAATAGCAGTACACAAATTCCGGTATGTTGGGAAGCATAAGAGCGACCTTGTCGCCTTTTTCTATGCCTGTCTGTTTTAATAAGTGGGCAACAGCGTTAATGGAACGATTAAGCTGGCCATAGTTAATACGCTGATTGTCACTGATAAAAGCCGGTTTATCCGCGTAATTTTGCGCGGCATCTTCAATCAACCGGGCTAAATTCATTAGCTACCTACCTCCAAAGAAATTAAACCTAACTCTCTTACATAATAAAGCAGATTTTTTCAACAGGATAAACAATGATTATAAAATTTAATGTTTTTACCTGAATTTAACTATTTCAATATACCGATCAGACGGAAAATTTTCTCAAAACGCATTTCCCAGGTATGTTCGCGCAACGCGCGTTGATAACCTTTTTCTCTTATCGCTTCCGCTTGATCAGGATGAGCCAGGTAATATTTAATTTTGGAAGCCAGATCGTCGATGCCGGAATATGTTAAAATTTCTTTCCCCTGTAAAAAAACGTTGTCCAATTCCGGGTGAGCTTCCGTCAGATAAAGGCCGCCGCTCATGGGGATTTCGAAATCGCGTCCTTTAAGGCAAAAGGTGTCCTTGTGACCGGATACACCGCCGAATCCCAGATTTATTTTACTTTTGGAATACATTTTTACCATCTCTTCCGTCGTGAGCGGTCCGGATGGCCAGCCGCTGCCATAAGCTTCCACTTCAATTCCGCGCTTCTGCAGTTCGGCGACCACTGCCTGTCGATTTCCATAACATTGTCCGACAAAAGATACATCGATTGTCCTCTCCAATTCATAAGGTTTGTGTACTTGTGGATTGGCGGCTTCGGGAAGATAAACGGGCAAAGCTCCTTCCACGCAGTATTTGACCAGGGCATCTTCCGTACTGGTCCAACAGAGATCGAAACAGCGGCAAATGTCTCTGGCGCCGAATGCACGTCCCGAGCGTATCTTGCCGATAAAATGCTCCTTGTCATTCAGGGCCAGATTTACCAAGGGAACACCATGGTTGCGGAGAGCTGCCAGCGTCGCCGGTTCTACAAGCTCACCCGACAAGTAGGTAAAAATAACGTCGGCTTTTTCTTCGGCCATCCAAATATTCACCTGACGAATCAAGTCATTGTTCATTGCGGCCTTTAATAATTTGCGCCAGTCTTTACCCTGATGATTAAATTTATGAAACCAGTCATAATGAAGGAGACGGCCGAATTTTTCCAAAGACGGTTTCAGGGCTTCATTTTCCCAGTTATAATGGTGATAAAGGGCAATGATATTCAACTCGCCTTTGGTCTTGGCTGCAAGATACGGGAATCTTTGTGTCAACTTTTCCCGCAGCATTTGTTCATCAGGAATTGTCAAACCCAGTTGGGCAAATCTTTGCGTATAGTACATCATTTCCCGTTGCAGCCTGCGGTTGTTTCTCCACATACGGAATTGCCGGCGATATTTTTTCAGAGGATCATTCATTGTTTTCTCAGGGTATAGAGTCGAGCTCCATTGGATTTGTCCACACGGCTGTTCATCATATTCAAAACATGACCGGCATCAATGACGGGCAGGGCGCGAATCTTCGCGACGTCAACGCAGACAAGCAGTGCTCCTACACCGGCGCCGGCCAGGCATAAGTGCGTGTCCGGCGGAATTTTGGCCAGCACTTCTTTTTTGCTTTCTTCCCAGCGGGTGGCGACATATTCAGCTGGAATATCTACAAACTTTAAATGAGGACGGCTGCCCAATTGGTCAAACCAATTTCTACAGCTTTCTTGATTGGAATCGGAATTCAGAATGCAGACATTTTTCCCGTCCACCGCTGCGGCGAATTCTTCCGAACTTAAATAAGCGTAGATAACGTAAAAGGGAATATAATTTGCGCTGCTTAGATTTATACTGTTTGCACGCAAAAAATCCAGAAACCCGGCGCCGGTGGAATCCCGTTTCTGCTTTTTAAAAGAAAAAAAACTTCGGGAGGCTACATGCGAATTGCCGGGAAAAACAAGAGGGGCAAACAGTCCATGGTCGGCAAGGTACTCCATGGCTGCCAGATGCAGCGGCATTACACGTTTTATCGCTTCAACGGATTCAGCCTGCTTATAAAGGCCGTTGCAGCCTAATGTGAAACGGTAAAAGGCATACTCCCCGTCGGCAAAACGCACTACAGGCAGTGAGTGCCTGTTTACCAGAGCGCGGACGATCAGATCATGCAGCAACCGGAAATATTCATCGCCGTTGCTGATTGTATTAGAGAAAAGACAATATTCTTCCGAGAGAATAGCGTTGGAAAAAATCCGGGCGACCGCTTCATTGTCAATGCCTTCGATGACTAAACGCTGAAAGCGAAATAGTTGTTGAGAAATTAGATCCTCCAGATATCGTGTTTTTTGCACGGAAATCAAACCTCAGTTTTGTTTGGAATTGTTCATATTTTTATGGATGACTCCACAATACGATTATTTTAAATACGACTTATTTCCTGAACCATTTTATAGTATTCTATTTTGTTGTTAAGTCTTTCTTTATTTTGCGAGAAGGTCAGCTGCAGATTTAGGATGGTTAATCGGAAAGAAGCCTTCCTTGCCTGCGCCTTTTTAATGCGTTTAATGGTCGAGGGCAAGTAATGTTTTTTATAAAATAAAAACTCAGCCTGCAGTTTTTTTTGAAAAAGAGCGGCAGGGGGCGTGCCGGTTTCACTTTGCCCTCCCCAGTGGAACACTTCGGCATTTTCTATATATCCAATGGAAAAGCCTTTTTCCCGGATTCGCCAGGCCAGATCCTGATCCTCTCCATAGAGGAAGAAATCCTCATCGAATCCATGCAGTTCGTCCAGAAGCGATTTGGGGGCGATCATAAAAGCGCCGAGAACACAGGCTATTTCTCCGGTTAAATGGGTCGTTTCTCCTGATGTAAATTTTTCACCTGGATAACGGTAGGATATGGATTCCTGCAATGTTCCATCCGGATTCAGAATTCTAGCGCCGGCCAATCCAATGGATTGATGGGCTTCCATAAAGACAAAGGCTCTTTGCAGAGTATCCGGCTTGATAGTTGTGTCCGGATTGAGAAAAATTACATAGCGTCCCCGGCATGATTGTAGCGCCTGATTGTTGGCTGCGCCGAACCCCCGATTATCCTTATTGACGATCAGGTTAATTGCCGGAAATTGCGTGCGGATTGCTTCCACGCTTTGATCGGTCGAAGCGTTGTCGACAACAAAGATTTCTTTGGTCAATCCATCTGCCTTTTGTAAAGAAGCCAGGCATTTCAGTGTTAAAGCGGCAGTGTTATAGGAAACAATGATTATCGAAATATCCATAAATTTTCTAGAAAGAGGGATTTCTTTTACGGTCTGCTAAAATACTCATATATATTTCCTGATATCTAGCCGCTACTTGATTCCAGGTATTTTGAGTTGCTGTCTGATAGGCTCTTTCAGCGAAGGGCCTGCGCATGCTTTCATCGCAAAGCAGAGCAATTTTGGCAGCTATATAGTCGCTGTCGGCTCTGTCATTGATGACAAAGCCATTCTTGCCTTCCTGCACCAAGTCTTTGGCTCCCACATTACCGCTGATAATTACCGGCAGTCCCGCCGCCATCGCTTCCAGCACAACCATGCCGAAGGTGTCAAATTTGGAAAGCATAATATAGAAATCACCGGCCAGATACATCTCGATCAGTTCTTCTTTCCTGACGGGGCCGGTAAAAATGACGTCTTCAATGATTTTTGTTTCCCGGGCCAATCGCGTGTATTTTTTTATATTCCCTTTGCCGGCGACAATCAATTTGAACCTGCGGTTTTGGGCCTTCAATCTGGCGAGGGACAACATGATGTTGTCGAGTCCTTTAATCTCAAAATTCATCGAAGCGAATAAAATTACCGGATCAGTGCTGTTGATGCCTAATTCACGGCGGATACTGTGGCGAACAGAATTTTTGTCCTGCTTTGCATAATCATTCAAGTCCACACCGGGATGGATAATTTCAACGAGTTCAGGAGCAATGCTATATTCCTGCAGAAAGATGTCCTTGGTCAGGTTGGAGACGGCAATAAACTTTTTACAGTTGCCTTCATAAACCAGCTTTTTTTCTACCCAGGCTGTGGCCAGATCGTAGAGGCTCATCTGCTTGCGGCGGATATGGCGCACCCAGTATCTATGCGGAATTCCGTGCAGCGTGAAAATATCGGCGCCAAAAATTCTTTCGTGGCTGTGAACGAGAGAAAAATTGCCGCGTTCCATGCGGCGGCCGGCAAAATAAGCGAAGCTCGGAGTTGTCAGGAATTTAGGAAAGGAAATAATCGGCACCTTTTCAAAGGTGACCGGTGTTGCCGACTGTTCCCAGCGGTTGGCATACACATGAAAATCAAAGCCGGTTGCGGAGATGAGCCTGTCAGTCAGCTCGGCGGCAAATTGCTCCGCTCCGCCCAGCAGTCCGTATTTTGGTATAACCACTGCAATTTTTTGCATAAAATAAATTTTACGTAAGAGGTTTTTAGGGCAACAGATTTAACATAGAAAAGGATAAAAATCATGTTTAAAAAATGGAGATGGTATGTTATCAAGTCCATTAAAATAAAGAATAACACAACTTACTGCTAAAAAACTGTCGAGGATGCAAGTACGGAAATCGTTGATACTATGATACCTGATGTTTCCTATCTGATATTAAATTTTAATCCCGAAGGTGAAAATAGTGCCGCAGATATTCTGGATGCTACTATCAAAACATTCTATGAAAGAAAAAGCACGCATCTTAAATGTGAAGTTTTTCTGCTGGATCAAGGATCTGTGCAGAGTCACCGTGAATGGCTTTTGAAAAAACAGGCAAGATACAAATTTTCAACAATTTTACTCAATCACAATATCGGTATTAGTGGCGCGATAAATATGATGGCCAGAACATGCAAGTCACCTGTTCTTGGATTGATTACATCAGATGTTTTAATAACTACCGGAATGGACGAGGATTTATTTAATAAAGTTCAGATTGAAGAGATTTATCAGGCCACCCCCTTTACGGATAAAAGTGATCTGGATTATCAATGCTGGTTGCCCACGGAGAGCTTCGGTGCAGATCACGTCAACTTAACTAATCTCCAGAGCCAAAAAGCTTCGCTTATAGAGAGGCTTTTGGGCAGGCAAAAAAAAACCTATATTAGAGTTATTGGCTCCGAGCTCAATGTAATGTTCTGGCGTCGGGAAGTTTTTGATAGAGTTGGTTATTTCGATGAACGGTGGAAGGCCTGTTATGAAAACAATGATTTTTCGCTGCGCTGCTTTATGGCCGGTGGTTGTACTGCAGTCAGTCTGGATTCTTTTGTGTGGCATTATCATAAGGTGACAGAAAAGAGCAGGGCGCGCGAGAAGACATACGCCGGGTATATTGATGATTGCTGGCCTCAGGAGATCAGGCGTCTATGGGATGAAAAATGGCCGGATCTTGATTCCTATATTAAAATATATGACCCCTTAAAAAATAAAACAATAACCGATTATCCTAAATTGTTAAAACAATTTGCCCATAATATTCATTTGCCGTTCGAAGAAAATAAGGTCTATTATTAAAAACAAGATTGATTTTGATAAAAGGCCTTGTTTTTAATGAGTTTTTAAAATAACTTTTATGCTGTTTATGAACAAACTTAATTTTCTGGAATTCCGAAATAAACATAAATCGGTTTTTATAATACTTGATTACAGCGTTTGCATACTGCTGAGCGTCTTTATCTTCTTTACACCTTTTCCGCATACAACAGCCATCACTAATATCAGTTTTTATCTGGCGATTTTGATTGCTCTGTTTTTAATGATCTTTAACCCCGAGGCTTTTAAGTTCAAAACACCACTTTCCTACCCTTTAATTATATTTTCTCTCTGGGCGGTGGGGAGTATTTTCTGGGCGCTGAATGTTGAAAATACGATTAATGATTTACGCAAACATTTACTGAATTATATTGCCTTTTATTTTTTGTTGATCAATTTTTTCTATTCGAGAAAACGGTTGGAGATTCTGGCATGGGTCGTTGTGCTTTCGTCAGTAATTTTTTCAGTACTGGGCATGATATATTATTATATAATTATGGATAATACGATTCAATCAGTCAGGTTTGGTTTTTTGGTGAATAATTTGGACAACGTCTCTACAGAGCTTCCCGTCAATTTCATCGGTATTTTAAACATTACGGCTATTTTGTTTTGCATGCGCTTTTTCTCCCAGGAATCTTTCCTGTATCGACGTATAGCTATAATTCTATGCACGCTACCGCTTTTTATTGCTACAATTTTAACTCAGAGCAGGGGGAGTTTTGTGGCTTTGGCCATCGCGGGCATTACTTTATTGCTGATAAAAAAAAGGAAGCTTTTACCGGTTTTTCTGGTTGCTATTGCTTTAATCATCTTTTTAACCCCCTTTAAGGATCGTTTGGATGCAACAAGCCTGTCAGAAAGATTAAAAATAAATTATGTGACCTGTAAGGTCTGGAAAGATTATCCCCTGAAGGGTATTGGTTTCGGTATGATGACATTTAATAATATTGCCCATAAAGGAGGCTATGTTGCCGGTTTGCCGGAAAAATACAAACCCATGGAGGTTAATACAACCCATAACTGGTTGTTGGATATAGCCGTGAGACTCGGGGTAATTGGCTTGATATTATTCCTGGCAATTATTCTTGCTTTTGTAAAAATGTGTTGGACAACTATTAGATACTCAAGTGACAAAGGCATAAAGCTTTGGGGGGTGCATCTAGTGATTGCCTTTTTGGTTTATTTTGTAATGGGTTTAGCAGAGCCCTTGTTTCTTTTTACTGCATCAGCACTGATTTTTTATATCCTGCTGGCGCTGATCACCGTCGTATTCAGCTTGAATAACGAAGCTCAAACTGTCGAAATTCATCCCGTTGAGCAATAAATAAACCGCAAGCGGTGGTGAATATAAATTTGCGAATTCATCTGATGCGGGAATGCAAAACGTTTACCCATTGTAATACATAAGATGTTAATGGAAAATATTTGATGGAGAAAATTCCTCTTTCTGTCGCCATTATTACCAAAAATGAAGAAGAAAACCTGCGGCTCTGTTTGCAGAGCATCACTTTTGCGCGGCAGATTGTTGTTGTTGATTCCGGCAGCACTGACGCAACACTGGCGATTGCCGCCGAATTTGGCTGCGAAATATACAGAGAAGGATGGTTGGGATTCGGGCCGCAAAAACAGCTGGCAATCGATAAATGCAGTGAGCCATGGATTCTGGTACTGGATGCCGATGAACGCATCCCCCGGGAAACAGCGGAAGCTATAAAAACGATTATAACAAATCCCGCCGTTCGGGAAACCGGATTCAGCTTTCCCCGCAAGAACTATTTTCAGGGCCGCTGGATCAAACATGCCGGTTGGTGGCCTGACCGGATCATTAGGTTATTCCGCAAGGAAGCAGGCCGCATGACCGAGGCCTCAGTTCATGAAGCGGTGGAAGTGCAGGGTCTGGTCAGTCCTTTGGATACACCCATCGAACATTTTACGGAAAGCCGTTTGAGCAGGATTCTGCAAAAGATTGACAAGTACTCCACCTTGGGGGCTGAAGAAGCATTGAAAGAAGGAAAGAGATCTTCCACCAGTGGAGCTTTTCTGAGAGCAATTTTTACTTTTTTTCAGGATTACTTTCTGCGCGGAGGCATCCTCGACGGTATGCCCGGACTTACCCTGGCGGTTACGGATTCCGTCAATAAATTTTTCAAGTATGCAAAATTAAGCGAACTTGCCAGAATAAACCGCGGCGGTAAATAATTCATGCAAGAATTGTTAAGGAACCGACAAGCCGGAGAAATTGATGTTTCCGTGATTATTGTCAACTGGAATACGAAAGACCTTTTGAAAAACTGTCTCAACTCCGTTTATCAAACTATTCATGATCTGACCTTTGAAATTATTGTTGTTGATAATGCTTCCTCTGACGGCTCCCTGGAAATGCTCCAACAGAATTTTCCGGGAGTAATACAAATCGGCAATCAGGAAAATAGAGGATTCGGCGCAGCCAATAATCAGGCCTTTGCCGTTATGCAAGGAAAATATGCTCTGCTTTTAAACACTGATGCCTTATTGACACCGGATGCCGTAAAGCGTCTGTGGACTTTTTGTGAGGTAAACAGTGACGCTGCAATTGTCTGCGGACAGCTTTTAAATGCCGACGGGAGCAAACAGAACTCGATTGCTTCTTTTCCGTCTCTGCTGACGTTGGCAGCCAATACTTCGGCTTTGGAATATTTGTTTCCCCAAAAATTTCCCAGTAAAAGATATGAGCACTCAGGGCCAATTGAAGTTGATTCAGCTATCGGCGCCTGTATGATGATTAGAAAAAAAGCATTGGATGAGGTCGGTGTCTTTGACGAGCGCTATTTTTTCTTTTTTGAAGAAACCGATTTGGCTTATGCAATGCACAAAGCCGGTTGGAAAACTTATCATATTCCTGACGCATTCATTTATCATTTGCAGGGGCAAAGCATCGGCGGCAATGTGCGATCAAGAATTGAATTTTACCGTTCGCGGTATAAATTCTTCCGTAAATGGCACAGCCGCAGCTATTATCTTGCGGCAAGAGCATTGATTTTTGGAAGATTATTAATTAACTGGCTTTTTAGTGTTGCGGCGGTTGTTGTTACAGTGGGCTTAAACAAAAAGCTGCGGCACAAATTCTTCGTCTATTCTCGGTTGATTTTCTGGCATTTTCTGGGCGATTAGAGGTGAGTTATGGAAGACTTATACGCTGTCTGCAAAGCTTTTACTGATCCGGTTTTTATAATTTTCATTCTGCTCACATTTGCACTGATCTTCTGTTTTCTGAACCGCAGAAAAAACAACAATGTTCCGCTGCTTTTTTTAAGTGCGGCTATCCTTTTGCTGTATGGATTAAGCATTGAACCTGTCGCCAATTATCTGGCGTACTCTCTGGAAAAAGATTATTTCCATCCACCGGTCGTAAAAAAACCCGTCGAGGTGATTATCGTCTTAGGCGGAGGTGTTCATGATATTAATCCGTTAAATTCTTCTTTTGTTTCTGAAACATCTGCGGCGCGATTGCTGCATGGGGTGGAAATGCTCAATAAATACGGGGCGAAATATTTGATATGCGCAGGAAAAGGAAGTGCGGGGACGGCGGAAGGTGAAGTAATGGCCCGAGAAGCATTGAAAATAGGGGTGCCGAAAGAAAAGGTTCGAATCGATGCCCAATCAAACAATACATGGGAGCACGCAGTAGAGCTGAACAAAATGCTTGCCGACAAAAATATTGGCGTTGGCATTGTTACATCCGGTTATCACATGAAAAGGAGTGAAAGAGAATTTAAAAAATTCTTCAACAACGTTGTCCCCTTGCCTGCATCTTATTCGTACACTTCATCTACGCAGAGCAATATTCTCAAATATCTTCCCCAAACGGCGCGATTATATAAAACGTCAATAATGCTGAGAGAATTTATCGGATCAGTGTGGTACAAAATAAAAAGTCTCTAAGAAGTTTTGCTAACTTTTTCCTTCGTCCAAACGAAAGATATATATAGTCGTCCCTGAAAAATCCTCTTTTTCCCTAAAAAGCGTAAGCGAGCTTACTTTCAAAGTCCAGGTCGACCATATTCGGATCTTTAAATCCGACTGCATGCTCAAAATGCCAGCTAAACAGACAGC
>Ga0208041_1001824_pt1 | contig 12525 bp, 10 predicted proteins | sample AD_SCU002_MetaG_FD_184453 | JGI IMG/M metagenome (GOLD analysis project Ga0208041, IMG submission 184453) | Active sludge microbial communities of municipal wastewater-treating anaerobic digesters from China - AD_SCU002_MetaG (SPAdes) (version 2) | ecosystem: Engineered > Bioreactor > Anaerobic...
TCGCCGCGCTGTTTGCCAGCGAGATGGGCGTTTCCATGCCCGGCTTCGTGAAAACCGAGCTGAATTATTGGGTCAACGCTATCCAGCAAGCCAATGGAGCCGCACAGTACTACCCCGGTTTAACCTACGGAGAAATGAACGAGACCGGCGCCCTGCTCCTCATGCAGGATTACCTGGGACGGCCTACGAGCGACGCCACAGTTCAGGCAGCGCTGGGATACATCAACACGCACTGGCAGGAACTTGCCAATAGCTACGACGGCAACTTCGGACAGCCCTATGCCATGTGGGCCCTCTACAAGGGGCTCGAGGTGACAATCGGCCTGGACAACATGACCGCCATCACCAACCTCCATACCGATCCGGGCGACATCGACAACCCGAACCACGAATGGAACTGGTGGGAAGACTACTGCGAATGGATCGTCAATAATCAGCTTGCAAACGGTTCCTGGGCTGGTTACTCGTCCTGGCCCGCAGGCCTGGCCACCCCGTGGTACATCAACATCCTGGCAGCCACCAAGATCCCGGATCAGCCGGTCCCCGAACCAGCTACCATGCTGCTCTTCGGACTCGGATTGATTGGTCTGGCAGGCGTCAGAAAAATTCGTAAATAAACAGTAACGAGTTTTACCAGCGAAAGGCGGAGCCGGTTGGTTCCGCCTTTCTTTTTTTATTAACAAGGAGTCTTTGATTTTTCAGGGATTACTATTTCGCCGCTTTGAGTAAATCTTTCACCTTATCCGTCTTCTCCCAGCGGTAATCATCCATAAAAAGCGTACGGGGTATTTTTCGATAAATATCGCCGTTCAGCAAATCAAATTTTTCAATCATGCCTTCCGGCGTCAAATCAAATTTCTCTTCAATGATTTCTTCCAGGCGGTCATCGGAAATCATACCTGTTCCAAATGTATTGACATAAATGGAAAACGGTTTGGCGATGCCGATAGCGTAGGCCAGCTGCACCGAACATTTGGAGGCAAGTCCGGCTGCGACGATATTCTTGGCGACATAACGGGCACCAAAGGCTGCCGAGCAGTCAACCTTTTCCGGCGTTTTATTGACGACCGCCCCGCCTCCCAACTGAGCGCCGGGATATCCGCCGTAAAACTGCACAACAAGTTTCCGTCCGGTCACTCCGGAGTCGGCCGCACTGCACGAATTAACGGCGTTCCATTCCCCGGTGGGATTGAATAAAAATTCCGTCTTCTTATCCACATATTCCTTCAGAGAATCAAAAGCTATTTTTTTCGCCCGGTCGCGAACCCGGCTGCGCGCAATCTTGACAAAGCGATAATCAATCGAGTTGGACATCAGTACTTTGGCCACGCGCAGCGGCTTGCCGGTTTTACTGTCGTAATCAACCGAAACCTGCCCTTTTCCATCCGGGGCAAAAATCGGATCCTGACAGAACTCAAAGGCTCTCATCATTTTATTGGCCAGAAGATACGGCAGAGGAAGTAGTTCCGGCGTTTCATCACAGGCGAAGCCGTACATAATACCCTGATCGCCTGCTCCGATTTCATTGTACTGGTTCAAAAGACAACTCGTACCCTGATTAATGTCCGGCGACTGGGGAATGATGGCGTTGAGCACACCCATTAAATGTCCGTTCAGTCCGACGGCTGCATGGTTATACCCAAGCTCAATTACGGAATCTCTGACAATTTTATCAATGTCAACATACACTCTTGATCGAACTTCGCCGCCGACCATACATATTCCCTTGCCCAGAAACACTTCAATGCCGCAGTGCGGCATATTCGCCAGGGTCAGCTTTTCTTTTTTCTCTTCATCGAGAATGGCCGCAATAACATTGGCGGCGATAATGTCGGCGACCAGATCAGGATGACCGACTTTGACGCTTTCCGACGAAATTTGCATAACTTTCTCTCCTCGCTGATTTTTTATGCGGGTTTTTAAGAATCAAAAAAAACCCGCGCCAAAGCACGGGTTCAATTGATATTTCCTTTGATCTTCAGTGCTTTAGCACATTTATAGAGCGGAGCAATTTACTTTTAAATCACCGCTTTTATACTTACATATCACATCAACTTCTAAAATCAAGAATAATTTTATTATTTATATATCTTTGTATATAAGCAGCCCTCAAACGATCAGTTCGGCAAGAGACACATATTGCATTGAATGCGCCTCGGCGACAGGGCGACTGGTCAGGTTTCCCTGAAAAGTATTGATTCCCCGAACAAGTGCCGAGTCCGTCCGCAAAGCTTCCCGGAGACCGAAGCGGACGATTTTGAGAGCATAGGGAACGGTAACGTTGTTCAGGGCGTAGGTCGATGTTCTGGGAACGGCGCCGGGCATATTGGTCACACAGTAATGAATGACTTCGCCGACGCGGTAGACGGGGTCGCTGTGCTTTGTCGGTCGGGAAGTTTCCACGCATCCGCCCTGATCAATGGCCACATCCACGATAACGCTCCCCGGCTTCATCACACCCACCATTTCCCGCGTCACCAGCTTCGGCGCCTTTGCGCCGGGAATCAGCACGCTGCCAATCACGCCGTCGGCATGTTCAACGGAATCGGCAATATTCTGAAAATTGGAGCCCAGCGTCGTCAGATTACCGTGCAACACTTCATCCAGATAACGCAGACGATCCGCATTGCCGTCAATAATAGTGACATGAGCTCCCATGCCCAGGGCTATTTTTGCGGCATTGCTGCCCACAATCCCGCCGCCAAGAATCACCACGTCGGCCTGACGGACACCGGGGACCCCTCCCAGAAGCTTTCCCCGCCCCCCGTTTTCTTTCTCCAGATAGTGGGCGATAACCTGGACGGACATGCGGCCGGCCACTTCCGACATGGGCATCAAGAGGGGCAATGCGCCGCTGTCCAACTGAACCGTTTCATAGGCTATAGACGCGGTTCCCTTATCCAGAAGTGCCCGGGTCAGTTCAGCTTCAGCTGCCAGATGAAGATAGGTGAAGAGGATCATATCCTTCCTTAAGTAAGCGTACTCTGCGGGCTGCGGTTCCTTGACTTTCATGATCATCGTCGCCTCTTCCCATACAGGGGCGGCGTCCGGCAATAGCCTGGCTCCTGCCGCCAGATATTCCTGATCGGAGAAGCCGCTGCCCTCCCCCGCACCGGACTGCACAAGAACTTCATTTCCCGCCTGCACCAGCATGCCCGCGCCTCCCGGCGTCAAGGCTACCCGGTACTCGTTATCCTTAATTTCCTTTGGAATTCCTATATTCATAAAGTCTCCTGCAAATAGATGTTGATGTACTCGTTATAAGTCGTGAAATTAAAATTTTTTTAGGCGACTTCGTAAAAAGGTCGCAGGCAAGGCGCGCGAATACCAAGGAATGAAGCGTACTTAGGGTACGCCGCAGTGACGAGGGATGAAGCGCAACGCAGCATCCGTCCTTTTTACGAAGTCGCCTGATGTTAAATTCCGATCCTTTCCTTGAGCAAAGTATACCGCTTTTGCGTCTTATTGTTTCTTACCGCAATCGCCATTGCCTTTTTTGTTCCGACAATCACGACCAGTTTCTTGCCCCTGGTGACGCCGGTGTAAAGCAGATTCCTCTGTAGCATAACGTAATGCTGAGTCAAAATGGGCATCACCACCGCCGGATACTCCGACCCCTGGGATTTATGGATGGAAACGGCATAGGCGTGCACCAGTTCATCCAGGTCCACGTAGTCATAAATAATCTCGCGTTCATCAATAACCACGACGACTTCCTTCGCCTCTTCATCAATGGAGGATATCATGCCGATGTCGCCATTATAAACCTCTTTTTCATAATTGTTGACCACCTGCATGACCTTATCGTGAACTTTATAAAGACGTCCGCCGCGCAGTACGCCTTCCTCTCCCGGATTTAACGCCTTTTGAATTTCTACATTCAGATTGCCGGCTCCAACCGTTCCCTTGTGCATCGGTGTCAGCACCTGAATTTCATTGATGCAATTCAAGCCAAACCGCTGGGGAATCCTTTCTTTAACCAGGCTGATGATCAGCTCTAATGCTTTCTGCGGATCTTCCTGCTCTATAAAATAGAAATCATCAAGTTTGTCCTGGTTCGGGATTAAGTTGGGAAAGGATCCTTCATTGATTCTATGGGCATTGACGATGATTGAGCTTTCTTTGGCCTGGCGGAATATCTCGTTTAACTGAACAACTTCAATCGCTCCGGAATCAATGATATCACGCAAGACATTACCGGCTCCCACTGACGGAAGCTGGTTGACGTCGCCGACCAATATAAATGTGGCGTTAACCGGCAGCGCCTTGAGCAGATGATGCATGAGAAGAGTGTCCACCATGGAAGCTTCATCGACGATCAGCAGATCGCAATCGAGGGGAGATTCTTCATTCTTCTGGAAACCACCCCGACGCATATTGTACTCCAGCAGGCGATGGATCGTTTTTGCCTCCTGGCCGGTGGCTTCGCTCAGGCGTTTAGCAGCCCTACCCGTAGGAGCGGCCAGCATAGTCCCGGCCTTAATGGCTGAAAATATCTTCAGGATCGCATTGATGATGGTCGTTTTCCCCGTGCCCGGACCACCGGTAATCACCATAACCTTATTTTCCGCCGCCCGCCGGACAGCTTCAACCTGTTTTTCGGCCAGGGTCATCGAAAGCCTCTCCTGCACCCACTCGATGGCTTTTCCGGAATCAATTTTCCGGATGGATTTAGGCGCCGCAATCAACTTCTTCAAACGCTCGGCAAGATATTTTTCCGCCGCATAATAACCGGAAAGGTAAACCGCTTTATTGTTTTCCTGATACTCCGCAAGATTCAAATTTATGTCTTCGATGACGACGCGCTTATCCATACTAACGGCGGCTATCGCCAGAACAATGATTTCCCGATCAATGTCGAGCATCTCTTTACACTTTTCGATCAACTTTTCGTAAGGAAAATAAACATGTCCTTCGTCCGCCATTTCATGAAGGACATAAAGAATGCCCGCTTGCGCCCTTAACTCGGAATCTTTCGCAAAGCCCAGCTTTTGAGCAATTTTATCGGCGGTGAGAAACCCGATGCCGAAGATATCCGTCGCCAACTGATAAGGATTCTCCTGAACGACTTTAATGGCGTCGTTGCCGTAGCGCTTGTAGATCTTCGCCGCATAGGCGGAACTGACACCGTGGGACTGCAGAAAGATCATCACGGCCCGAATTTCTTTCTGTTCCTCCCATGCCTTTTTAATCATGCCGATGCGCTTTTGACCAACGCCTTCCACGGCAGTAAGTTTTTCAATCTCGTTTTCGATTACATCCAGCGTTTTCTCTTGAAACATCTTGACGATGCGTTTGGCCATGACCGGACCGATGCCTTTCACGAGACCCGAGCCCAGATATTTTTCAATTCCATGGACGCTGGCGGGAGTGGTGGTCTGGCAGAAGACGATCTTGAACTGTTCGCCGAATTTCGGATGATTGCCCCACTCGCCTCTCATTTTGATAATTTCTCCGGGCGTGGGATTGACGATGTTCCCGATAACGGTTACCGGCTCTCGTACTCCATAGACCTTTACTTTGGCAACGGTATAGCCGGTATCCTCGCTGGTGAAGGTTATCCGTTCGATTTGACCTTGCAGATCGGTGAGGTTATTTGTTTTCATCATTTAGAAAAATGATCTCGAACTAATTTTTAAATTTTTCTGGAAAGGCTGCAATACTCTGTTTCCTTTTTACATTCTGACTTCCTAATTAATTAATCTTGCTTTAATATTTACCGCAACGGCAAAACTTTTGCAATATTTTCCGGATTGTCGAATCACCAACTTGAGACTATTGCCTAAATTCCTTTCTTAAGTTTGATCCAGGCAATATTCCGCATAAAAAAAGGCGCTCCAAAAATATACACATTCCTGGAACGCCTTTTGATCTTTTACCTGGCTTTAATTAGCGCGGAATTACATTTTCTGCTGCCGGACCTTTTTTACCCTGCACAACATCAAAGCTGACAGACTGTCCTTCCGTCAAGGTTTTAAAACCGGAACCCTGAATAGCGCTGAAATGGACAAAAATGTCCCCGCCATCTTCCTTCTCGATAAATCCAAAACCTTTACTCTCGTTAAACCATTTTACTTTACCTTCTGACATAACTGGAATCCTCCTTTCCATAAATTTATCAAAAGTCGAATTCCCGCAAGACAGAATAAAAAAAACCACCAAGTCTTAAATCTAAAGAGCATGGCGGCATCCTTTGCACTTCAAATCTTTGTAACCCAACTTTTCCTGTGCCCCACTTAAAAATAATTAAGGGATACACAATTGTCGCCTCTATACTGGACTTAGAATCTAATGTCAAGCTTTATTATTTAATATTGATCGTACAGCGTCCAGTGCTCCAAAGGACGCATTTCATCCTGCGGCGACAGGGGTGCTATCTCTCTGATGAAACGTGAAGGCGACAGCATCAACGCGCCGGCGGAACGGGTGTAATCAACGACGGGAGAGCTCAAATAAAGTTGATCTTTCGCCCGCGTTACGGCGACATAAAAAAGCCTTCTTTCTTCTTCTTCACCACCTGGTTCTTTCAAGGCGCGCTGCAGAGGAATCATGCCGTCGGCGCACCAGATTAAAAAGACGTAAGACCATTCGAGGCCTTTCGCCTGATGAATGGTGCTTAAAACAACTCTGTCATCCTTTTGATGTTCTTCCAGTTCTTCCTCTGTATTCATATTTGTCAGCAAGGCCAACTCGTTCAAGAAATCTTCCATCTGAGAAAATTTAGAGGCAAAATTTCCCAGTTGAATCAAATCATCCTCGCGCGACGAACCGTCAGAATAATTATCCTGCAGATAAACACGGTAGCCGCCTTTGTTTAACAGGACCTCAACTATTTTCTCCGGAATCCGCTCCTCCGGCGGCAGTTCCAGTATTGTGCTGATCGTATTGCGGCAATCTTCAATACCCGGCTTTGCCGCTTTGGGCGTTATCTTTAAAAATTCGTCGCGAAATATAGCCTCCAGCGGATTTTCTTCCTTGACTAAATATTTCCAGAGCTTTTCCACTGTTGCTTTGCCGACCTTGGGATACATGATCATAATGCGCCGCCAGGCCAGCTCGTCATGCGGATTGACTATAATCCGCATATAGGAAGTAACATCCTTGATATGCGCCTGTTCAAAAAAACGGATACCGGAACGGACATCAAATGGAATATCGCGCCTCACAAATTCCATCTGTACTTCCATGGAATGATAATGGGCGCGGTAAAGAACGGCAATTTCTCCCAGCGGCACTCCGCTGCGGGCCAGTTCCGTGATTCTCTGGGCTACAAAATCCGCCTGCTTGAGCACATTCTGCGCCGAAACCATCACCGGCCGCATTCCGCTCGCGCGAACAGCCCTCAATTCTTTGGGAAACTGTTTTTCATTGTTGGTAATGCTTAAATTCGCCAGATGCAATATCTGCGGCGTACTGCGGTAATTCGTTTCCAGCTTGAAGATTTTACAGTCCGGGTAACGATTGGGGAAATTGATGATGTTGCTGAAATTGGCGCCGCGAAAAGAATAAATACTCTGGGAGTCGTCGCCCACGACCATCAGGTTTTTATGCCCCGACGCCAAAAGATCGACCATGTCGGCTTGAATAATATTGGTATCCTGGTACTCGTCGACTAAGACATGCTCAAACCGCCCGGCATATTTATTTAACAAATCCGGATTTTCCGCCAGCAATGTGCGGCAATTACAGAGCAGATCGTCAAAATCCATCACGGAAAGATCTTTTTTCTTTTGTATGTACAGCAGGGCAATCTGATTGATTTCATTAAATAGATGCAGAAAAAAAGGGTATCTCGTCTGTAGGATGTCTTCCAGCGTATTTTGGGTGTTTACAACGAGGCTGACAATTTCGGCGATTACATTATTCCGGGGGAATTTAGTTAGTTTCGGATTGATTTTTAACTCCGCCATGCAGGTGGAAATGAGCTGGCGGGCATCTTCGCTGTCCAAAATCGTAAAGTTGTTCTTATAGCCGAGCCGAAAAGCGTAACTTCTTAAAATAACATGGGCGATGTGATGAAAAGTCCCACCGAGTATTTTTCCGGTGTATGACTGAAGAATATTTTCCACACGCCCCAGCATGGAACGAGCGGCCTTATTGGTAAAGGTTGCCAGTAAAATACGATCCGGCTGGACACCGCTTTCCAGCAAACGGGCCACGCGATAGGTTAAAGTACGGGTCTTGCCGCTTCCTGCTCCAGCCAGAACAAGAAGCGGCCCGCCTTCTTCCATTACAACCCGATATTGCTCGGCGTTGAGTTCTTTTTCATAATCGATCATTAAAAATTGAAACCTTCTTATACCACCTTGCATTCAAAGCATCAGCTTCGGCAAGGAAGAGGCTCCGCAGCCAACAAAGTTAGGCGAAGAATGCGACTTGGTATCACAGCGCCTTTTTTATAGCTTCCACAGTATCCTTGGAGCTCAAAGACAGGAAGTTTTTGAGCAACCCTTCTTTCTCATAAAAACCGATCAACGGTGCGGTTTTCTCATTGTAAGTCTCCAGACGATAGGAAATTGCTTCTTCCGTCTCATCGGCCCGCTGAACAACCGGACTGCCGCACTTCTTGCACTTGTCGCCTTCAGCCGGAGGATTGCTTTTGACATTGTAAATTTCCTGACAGGAAGAGTTGGAGCATGTTCTTCTTGTTGTGAGCCGGTCTAACACAACTTCACGGGGCACATCCAGATTGGCGACAAAATCCATTTTAATGTTCAGTTTCGCCAGCAGCTTTTTCAGGTCCTCGGCCTGGGGAATTGTGCGGGGAAAGCCATCAAGGATAAATCCTTTCTGGCAATCAGGTTCCTGCAGACGTGCTTCCATTATATCCATAATTAATGAATCGGGAACAAGGTCTCCCTTATCCATGTATTCTTTCGCTTTTTTGCCCAACTCCGAACCTTCCTTAACCGCTGCGCGTAAAATATCACCGGTGGATATCTGCACCGAACCGTCGAATTCGGTCAAAAGCTTGGCTACCGTGCCCTTCCCTGCGCCGGGTGCGCCCAACAATATTATTCTCATGATTTCCTCCATCTTTCACAAATTTAATCTTCAATAAATAAACTTTTAAACGAGATGGGCTTATAGAGGAAAATATCTTTACGGTCAAGGTAATATGAACATTTGCCAAAGGGGAGAGAAAAGTCTCCATATCTTTTGCTCCCGAGATGTCCGGGGCAAAGAATCCCGCCGAAGTAATGGATATAACGAAGAATTAATTGACAACAGGTCTGCCCCGTGCGATAAGTATATTGTAATAATAAGTGAAAAATCTTGCCATCTATATGGTGTAGCTTTCCACTTTTTGCACTGATAAAATAGAATGATGAATATGGAATATATTCAAAAGATTTATCAATATATTTCAAGGAGGTAGTATGAAGTTCAAAACCTTTGTCACATTGATAATTGCCGCCGGATTTGTCCTGAACGGTTGCACTGCTACTTATACCGTAAAGAAGATTCGCCGGACTCCTGAAAACCTTCAGGCCTACAGGGAATGTCAAAGGACATTAGCAGTTGCCTATGGTTATGACCAAGAGGGGTATAAAAAACTGTACTTGCAGTGCCTGAAAACCATCGAATCAACCACCGAAAATGTCGCATTGACCACAAACACACCCTATCCTGTTGCCGATTGTGAGGAAATTGAGAGAATTGGCTCGGAAATATATTACTTCTGCAAATAAGAGTGAGATAATTTCTTAATTTAAGCACAGTAATAATGCTGAAAAGCGGCAGTTTCGGCTCGGCTGATTATTTTTGGATAACGATCAAGAAATGAGGGAGGAAATGGTAATGAAAGTAAAACCGTTTGTGCTCGTTGTTTTTTGCGTCTTTTTGTCAATAGTATTTGCCGCCTGCTCGTCGGTTCCACTGATTCAGCGGAGCGACCCTAATGATCGTCTTAAGGGACTTGCGCAAGAATCTGAAAACATTAAATCCCTGGGAGAGCGTTATTGGCTGAGATCTCTGAATTTTTGGGATAAAAATGAGATTTACAAAAAAATGAAAGTATCGGCTAAAAACCTGGGTGACACCGGCAGAAACGATGCAGACGCCGCCGTCAGGCAGGCCGCGAAGAAGCATCTCGAAGATTTATATCAAAACGAGAACCCGTTGATCCGCCTGGTTGCCTTCCGGGAAGTGCAAGACCAGGAGATCATCCGCAAAGCCGCCTTGCATGACAAGCTGCTGGAGGTGCGTTGCATTGCCGCATCCCGATTAAAAGATCCGGCGGTACTGACAGAGATGTCCCGAGCGGACGACGCTGCCTGGCGAATCGCACGTCTGAAGCTGGGATTGATGGACCCCGTTGTTGTGAAGACCTTCTCGCAGGAACCTGTTTTATCGGTCGAAACAGAGACGCGCCTGCAAATATCCGGCCCCGTAAAGAGAGAGGGCTATTTTATAAACTTCGTTGTCCAATCCGGTGATCAGGTTCTAATTAAAGGAGAAGAACGTCTGGTCATAAAGGGAAAGGCAGACGCTAGAGCGACAAGAACACAAAGCGGCGAGACCGTCTACATGTTAAATTTCGGGTATCCCATCGGAGCCGGCGAGATTATTGCCAAAGCTTCACCCGCTGGTAAAAAGGAAAGCTACGGCGAGCAGTTCGAAATAATCGATCAACTGGACCTTGCTCCGGTTTTCGTTCTTTTCAATATGATGGTCAACTCAAATTTCCCTGTCGGCGCTGCGACTAAAATTGTTCATTCAACAAGCAGCAGCGATCTTAAAAACGCGGCGATTCGATACCTGAAAATGAAAAAATGAGAGACAGGAAGATTTGCATCAGCCGGGCAGATAAAGAACACAGATGAAGTTCCTGATAATAGATCAGGAACTTCATCTGTCAGATTGGCCGCCGATATATGGCATTAATATTGCTGAGAATAGAACCGACGTAATATTAATGCACCTTATTTTCTTACAACAACACAACGACTTGATATTACGGAATATTTCCAATGACTTCCTTAACCTGTGATTAATGGAAGTCATTATTTGATGGACTTGTAAAAAAGTTCCGAAACTTAGATTTTCAGGCGACCTCGCAAAAAGGTCGCAGGCAAGGCGTGCGAATACTGAGGAATGAGGCATACTTAGCGTATGCCGCAGTGACGAAGGATGAAGCGCAACGCAGCATCCGGCCTTTTTACGAGGTCGCCATTATTTTGACGTTATAATAAGGAGTCTCATAACCATATGGAAACAAAACCTACCGGCAGCAACGCAGAAAATATCTTTAGCCCCAAGATCCAGACCATTGTCCAGAATGCATCAAAACCCTTTTCGGACGAGTTAAAAACCGCCATGCGTCAGAAACCGTCGACAAACGCTCCGGTGATCGACAAACCTTTTGAATATATCGTTCAGAAGGGAGACAACATCTGGAATATCGGAAAGATAATATTTAAGGTTGATCCTCACAAGATAGCCAGAGATAACGGTCTGACCAATCCTCATCTGATTAAGATCGGCCAAAAATTAATAATAAATCCGTCCACATCCCAGGACATTCAGGCCGGAGCGGGTGAGAAAATAACCGCCACGTGGTACGGCGCGGAACATCACAATAAGCGAACGGCCAGCGGGCAGCGGTTCAATATGTATCAAAACACTCTGGCCCATAAAACCTTACCGATAGGAACAAGGGTACGTTTAACCAATCCCCATAACGGCAAGGTGGCTGAAGGAGTCGTCAACGACCGCGGACCATTCGTTAAAGGCCGGGATGTGGATGTTTCCTATGCCATGGCTAAACAGCTTGGCTTCCTCCAAAAAGGTGTCGCCAAACTCGTTATGGAAAAAATATAGATTTTTCAATCTGCGGTTGGAGCATATGCAAATTAACGCGGAAATCAGAAGAGCGAAGCTCAGGTTAATGCCAGGCCTGCATCCGGCGCTGAGCTCCCCTTCTGACGTGCACAAAATCATTTTCCGGCGCGAATTTTACAGGGTCAAAATCGAATATCCCTTTTCAATATAAGAAGACATGGAAGGATGTCCGCTCATATCTCCCACAAGGGGAATTCCCGTGGTTGAATTGTATTCAAGAACTCCCATTTTCGCCGAGCAGCCTTTGCAGATTGCGTCAATCAATTTCTTTTCCTTGGCCTTCCTGTATAAAGGGTTGTTGGACTCCTCCATTTCTTTTACCAATGTTACGGCTTCGCCTTCGATCACAATTTTCGCATCCATCCCTTTGCTGTCCATATCGAGGGCATTCAAGAGCACATGAACAAAGCACATGGGATTTCCTCTAAAAGTAAAAATGACATACTTATTCATTACCATCTCTCCTTCCTCAATTTATTTGGAAAAGAATGTTACTCCTTAGTTTGAATATAAGGAATAAGGTTCAGAACAGTCAAGGAGATTTCAGGTGCAGATGTTGGCGGCAGCGTAGAGGAGCCAAAAGCGGCGGTACTGGCTCCGTGATTATCGGCGATTGGATAAAGGTATCCCTTGCCGCAGATTTTTCAAAGAGCGGAGATTCCCCTTTCCCCTGATTCGGGG
>Ga0208041_1001829_pt1 | contig 12500 bp, 10 predicted proteins | sample AD_SCU002_MetaG_FD_184453 | JGI IMG/M metagenome (GOLD analysis project Ga0208041, IMG submission 184453) | Active sludge microbial communities of municipal wastewater-treating anaerobic digesters from China - AD_SCU002_MetaG (SPAdes) (version 2) | ecosystem: Engineered > Bioreactor > Anaerobic...
CCGTCCGCACTGCCGAGTCCGTCCGCACTGCCGAGTCCGTTCGCACTGACGAGTCCGTTCGCACTGACGAGTCCGCCCGCACTGCCGAGTCCGCCCGCACTGCCGAGCCCGTTCGCACTGCCGAGCCCGTTCGCACTGCCGAGTCCGTTCGCACTGACGAGTCCGTTCGCACTGACGAGTCCGTTCGCACTGACGAGTCCGTTCGCACTGCCGAGTCCGTTCGCACTGCCGAGTCCGTTCGCACTGACGAGTTTGCCCCAGATGGCGATGCGATTCGGGACGGATGGCGATGAGGGCGGGGGCGGGGGGATTTGGGGGATATGGCGATGAGGGCGGGGGCAAATCGATTCGGGGAAAATGGCGATGGGGGCGGATAAGAGGCGATTCGGAGAAAATGGCTAGGAGGGCGGATAAGAGGGGATTTGGGGAAAATGGCTAGGAGGGCGGACACGTAGGTCCACCCGTACTGGGGGATCGGGTTTGCGGAGGATGCTTAGCGGAGGAGCAATAAGGGCTGGATGTGGGGTGTGGCGCCGGGGGTGTGGGTGGCGATGGTGTAGCGGCCGGCGGGGAGATGGGTGGCGTCGAAGGTGATGCGGGTCTCGCCGGCGGGCAAGGGGCCGTGATGGATGTCAAGGACGCGGCGTCCGTGCATATCGAGGATGAACACCTGGGCGTACTCGACAGCCTGACCCTCGGGAACGCGCAGCAACACGGTGCCCACGCCGCCGTTCACCGGATTGGGTGCGGCGCTGGCCTGTATGGCGGAGGAGACACGACGGAGCAGAAATTCGCAGGATCCGTCCTGAATCAATGTCAGCTCCGGCAATGTGCCATCTTCGGGACAGCAGCGCTGCCACAACTCGGTGTAAGTCACCGCGAATTTGTGTACTACCGGCTTGCGCGATGCGGCAGTGCGCAAATGCAAGGTAGCGAGTGTACCCGTCGTGTCGCTGGGCAGAGCGGAGCGCGCGCGAAATCGAACCGTGCCAGCTTCGTGCTCCCACTGCAACACCGATGAGGGGAGCAGTGTCCCGTTGCGTATTTCGCGTAACTCCACTCCATCCGGAAGCGCAATGTCCGCGTCGAGCTGCATCAGCAACCCTGGCTCGACATCGCTGATGATAATCGGGATGGTGATGTCCTCTTCTCCGTTCACGATGAGTAAGCTGTCCATGGAGATCGCAAGCGGTCGGAAACACTGGCAAATGACGGTGGTATCCGATACCAATCTGAAGTGCGTGATACATCCAGCGATGACGGTCTCTACGATACTGAAAGCTACTTTGCGACTGGTGTCCGCAACAAGTGCCTTGATCGGAAAACCTACCAATTGTGTGGTGAGCATCGCGGGACGAATACGGTCCAAGATGATGCGCGTGCGTCCGGGTGCGATGCGCTGCATGTCTACCAGTTGATTCTGCGTTAAGGTTCCGAGCGTGAAGGGCACGAGAGGGATGTCCACTAATTTCTCATCGTAGGAGATGTCAAAAGAAACGGACAGCAATAAATCCGGATTGGGTGCAGGGATCCAATGAATAGCTCCGTACTCGGTGGCATTCGGGAGGATCTCATCGGGCACTGTAAGGGATAGTGTGGCTCGATCGGGACGTGCGGGACTTGTGACCTGCGCAGAAGTGCGTGCGGTATCACCGCGGTCGAACACGGTGAGCAACAGTGAACGAAGAGTGTCCGCGCATGCGGTGGTCTTATACTCGAGTATGCAGCAGGGCTCGGTGATGATCGCCGCGATCGTGGCGTATACCGCCGGTAAATCGCTGGGGCGACTGACGAAGAAATGCGCACCGCCCGAGCGTACGGCCATGCTTTCCATGAGACCACGATAGGCGGGGGCAATATCGAACGCAATTGTGTGCAGCCGCGCATCGATACGAAGCGCTTCCAGAATGACATCCGCATCGGTGCTGGACGACATGTTGTCCTCGCCATCGGTGATGATCACCGCATGACGCAATCCGGAGCGTCGATTCAGCTCCTGCAAACCCAGCATGGTGGCGTCGAACAAGGCGGTTCCACCCGAAGCCACCATGTTGTCGAGCACGCTTTTCAGCAGAGCTTTATCCGTGGTGAAACTCTGCGCGAGCTGTATACTACGACCGAAGGTGACAATGGCCGCTTCGTCGTTGGGACCCAGACTGTCCACAAGCTGCTTGCCCGCCTCGATGAGCTTGGGCAAGGCCGCGAAAATCGAGCCGCTGTTGTCCAGCACCAACACTACCGAATTATAGTCCGCCCCGTTGGGACAGCGTACAGAAAGAGTACGCGGAACGCCATTTTCCAGCAGGGTCATCGAACCTGCCGCAAGACCGCGAACAATCTGTCCATCCCGCTCGATGCACACGCGCAACTGCACGCGGGGCAATGCTGAAAAATCCACGTCGGTAATGGTGGCCGACAGTGGTTGCGCTGTGACGGACAACGGAGAAGCAGCCCAACACAGAACTACCGCGGCCATCACGGAAATGCACAGCGAGGCACGACGCATGGGAGTGTCATCCTTGATGAAGTCGATCTTCAGAGTACGCTATCCGTACCATTTGCGCAAGAAGGGGGCGAATTTTTTACCCTCACCCGCCGAAGGCATGCTTCTATAGGTGCGAGGGAAATATCGGAAGTACGCCGACCGTGGCGATTCGTGCTTCAGTGTGCGGGCTTCAGTCCGGCGTATTTGAGTACCAGCGTTTTGCGGCCGACGGAATCGAACAACACGATTGCCTTCGCACTGTCGCCGCGTCCCTCGAGGCCGATGATTTTGCCGCGACCGAAGGTGGCGTGCAACACGATGCGACCGGGGCTCAGATCCACGTCCAGTTGCGAGTAGTGCTCGGGTGCGGCGTCCTGGCTGTATTCGGAGTGCTGACGCGCTTGCCTCGTGCTGCGCTGACCGCTTTGCGGCGAGGGGCTGCGTTCGGCGCGCGGCGATTGCGCGGGTGCGCGACGACGTGAGTTTTCGCGCAGCACCACCGTAGGATCGATTTCATCGAGAAAACGCGAGGGCATTTGCTCGTTGCGCTCGCCCCAGCGCACGCGCGTGCGTGCGTGCGTCATGTAGAGCTTTTGCATCGCCCGCGTCATGCCCACATAACAGAGTCGGCGCTCCTCTTCCACCTGGTCGCGCTCGATGGCCATGGACGAAGGAAACAGTCCTTCCTCCATTCCCACGAGAAACACCACCGGAAATTCCAGACCCTTGGCGGCATGCAGTGTCATGAGCGTGACGGCGTTGCGACCGCCATCGTACGAATCAACGTCGGCAACCAGCGAGGCCTGTTCGAGAAAACTTTCCAGCGTTGCCGAACCATCCTCGCCGACGAATTCGGACAAGGCGGACAGCAATTCCTGCACGTTCTCGATGCGCGCGCGGGCTTCCATTGTTCCTTCCTGCTTGAGAGCGGGGATGATGCCCAACTCATCCACCAGCGAACCGAGCAGTTCGCCCGCCGAAATTTCGCGACGCAGGGAGGCGTATTTCTGAATGAGGCGCACGAATTCCTGAATGCGCTTCACCGCCGCACTGGTGAGCGCGGGCACAAGCGCCGCATTGATGGATGCCTCGAACAGCGTCACGCCTTCGTCGGCCGCATAGGCGCGGAGGCGTCCGATGGACGTGTCGCCAATGCCGCGGGTGGGAACGTTGATCACGCGCAGTAAAGCTTCATCGTCGTCGGGATTCACCACGAGACGGAGATACGCGAGCAAATCCTTGATTTCCTTGCGTCGATAAAATTCCACGCCACCTACGATAGTGTAGGGGATGCCGCTGCGTCGGAATGCATCCTCCACTGCGCGGGATTGGGCGTTGGTGCGGTAGAGCACGGCGAAGTCGTTGAGCTGCAGCTTGCGCTTGCGGCCCTCCTCCTGCATGGCGATAACGATCTTCATCGCCTCTTCGGCTTCATCGGCGGTTTCGAGCACGGTGATGGGATCGCCCGCGTCATTGTCCGTCCACAGCGTTTTTGCGATCTGCTTGCTGTTGTGCTTGATCACCGAATCGGCGCCCTGGAGAATGGACTTGGTGGAGCGATAGTTCTGCTCGAGACGGAACACCTGCGTGTTGTGGAACTGTCGCTCGAACTCGAGAATGTTGCGGATGTCGGCGCCGCGGAAGCCGTAAATACTCTGTGCGTCGTCACCCACGACACAAATGTTGCGATGGGCGGCGGCGAGGCGGCGCACGATCTGAAACTGCGCCTGATTGGTGTCCTGATACTCGTCGATGAGAATGAAACGGAACAGCGACTGATAACGCTCGAGCACGTCGGGATGCTTGTCGAACAAGGCGATGGGGTGCAGGATGAGATCGTCGAAATCCATCGCATTGGCCGAGCGCAGACGCTTGGCATACTCGATGAACACTTCACCTACGCGCCGCTCGAACAACTCTTTTGCGGTATTGTGAAAATCCTCTGGGCTGATCATGCGGTTCTTCGCATTGCTGATGGCGTGGCGAATCGCCGCCGGTGCCACCTGTTGCGCGTTGATGCCGAGGTCGCCCATGATGGTTTTCACCAAGGCCTGCGAATCCTCGGTATCGTATATGCTGAAGTTCCGGTGAAAGCCGAGGCGCTCGGCGTCTCGGCGCAGCAGACGCGCGAAGGTGGCGTGAAAGGTGCCCATCCAGAGGCGGCGGGCTTCATCGCCCGGCACCACCTGCTCGATGCGTTCGCGCATTTCGCGGGCGGCCTTGTTGGTAAAGGTGAGCGCGAGAATGTTGGTGGCCGGCACGCCGCATTGCAGCAAATAGGCAATGCGGTAAGTAAGCACGCGGGTCTTGCCACTACCGGCACCGGCCACGATCATGACCGGACCCTCGATGGTTTTCACTGCGGCTTTTTGCTCGGGATTCAGCCGACTCAAGAACGACATTCCACAACCCTCAACGTTTGCGAACAAAACTCCATACGCGACGCAGCGATCCCCGATGCGCCGTTGCTTTGTCCCGGAGGCAGGTGGGCCGGGACGCTGCGAACATCACCCTATTTTTCCGGCCTCATGGTCGGGAAGAGAATCACATCGCGAATGGACTCCGCTCCAGTCAGCAGCATGGTCAGGCGATCCACACCGACACCCAGTCCGGCGGTGGGAGGCATGCCGTACTCGAGTGTTTCGATGTAATCCGCGTCGTAGGTCATCGCCTCGTCGTCGCCCCTGGCGCGCAGCGCGGCTTGCTCGAGGAAGCGCTGCTTCTGGTCGATGGGATCGTTGAGTTCGGAAAAGGCGTTGGCGATTTCCTGTCCATTCACGTACAGCTCGAAACGCTCCACCAATCCCTCCTCACTGCGATGCTTCTTGGCCAGCGGCGAAAGCTCCAGCGGATAGTCGGTAATGAACGTGGGCTGAATCAGTTTGTGCTCGACGCGCGCCGAGAATATTTCGTCGATAATGCGACCGGGTCCGTCGCTGTCTTCGAGTTCCACTCCGAGGCGCTTGGCCGCGGCACGCAGGGCCGCTTCATCCTTGCCTCGCAAATCTTCGCCAGTATGTTCGCGGATAACATCGAACATGGAGATGCGCCGATACGGCGGCGTGAAGTCGATCACGTGACCGCCCACGGTGGCTGTGGAAGAGCTGTTCACCGCGGTGTTGATGGCGAAAATCATTTCCTCCACCAGTTCCATCATCCAGCGATAGTCCTTCCAGGCCACGTACAACTCGAGCATGGTGAACTCGGGATTGTGATTGCGGTCCATGCCCTCGTTGCGGAAATCCTTGCTGATCTCGTACACACCGTGGAAGCCGCCCACAATCAAGCGCTTCAGATACAGCTCGTCGGCGATGCGCAGATACAGCGTCATGTCCAGCGCGTTGTGATGCGTGATGAAGGGTCGCGCAGCGGCGCCACCATACAGCGGCTGCAGTACGGGCGTTTCCACCTCGATATAGCCGCGGTCGTCGAGGAAACGTCGCATGGCCCGCACGAGCAGCGAACGTTTGACGAAGGTCTCGCGCACGTCGGGATTGAGAATCAGGTCCAGAGGACGCTTGCGATAGCGGAGTTCCTTGTCGGTGAATTGATCGAAGACCACGCGGTTTCCATCGTCGTCAACCTTCTCCTTGGGAACGGGCAGCGGCCGCAGAGATTTCGCGAGCAGCGTCAATTCGGCAACGTGTACCGACACCTCGCCGGTACGTGTGCGGAATACCGTGCCGCGCACACCCACCACATCGCCGATGTCCAGCAGTTTCACCATATCATACACCGCGTCGCCGAGATCGTCTTTCTTGAGATAGATCTGGATGCGGCCCGTGTGGTCCTGCATGTGGGCGAAGGAGGCCTTACCCATGCGCCGCATGGTCATGATGCGTCCGGCGAGGCGCACCTCGCCTGCTGGCGCATCATCGGAAAACGCTGCCACCGTGGCGGCCGCTTCCGCATCCACATCGAAGGCGTAAGCAAAGGGCTGCACGCCGCGCGCGAGCAACTCTTCGTACTCTTCCATGCGGCGTTGCATCAGGTCGTTCAATTCATCGAAATGGCTCTGTTCCATAACTCGTATCGTTGTTTCGTTTCTGTCGCGACGAATCAGAAACATACCCACGCAAGGGCTGAAATACAACCGATGCGCAGGCCTGCTTCGCCTTGCACGGCAGGCATCAACGTGTGCCTCCGCTATTCGCGCGAGCGGACCTTCGCTGCGGCGAGACCGGCGGCACGCCCGGTGGCCCATGCCCAGAAAAAATTGTAGCCCCCGATGGGTCCGACTGCATCGAGCACTTCACCACAGAAGAACAGACCGGGGTGCTGTAGTGCTTCCAAGCTTCGTGGGTGCACCTGCGTCAAATCCACGCCGCCATCCGTGACCTCGGCCTTGCGATAGCCCTCATGTCCGCTCCAGGGCAGTGGGCAAGCGGTGAGCAGTCGCAGCAACTCGCGGCGTTGCTCGCGGCGCAGTTGTGCCAGCGACGTGCCGGCGGAAACCTGCGCCAGCTTGCAGAGCAACAGGGCGAGTCGCTCGGGCATTTCCCTGCGCAGAACACTGCCCACCGTGTGCTGGCCGCTGCCTTGCAGCATATCGTTCCAATCTTCCTCGCCATAGGGCGTCCACTGCGCCAGCAGCCGCGCATCGCGGCGGCCTTCGTCGCAGGCGCGCACGATGACATGCGACACGTCGAGCACGGCGGGTCCGCTGTAGCCCCGATGCGTGAATAGGAAGGCGCCCGAGGCGTCTGCATGCCGTGCTCCATCTTCGGCACGAAGATGCACGGGCAGGGTGATGCCAGCAAGTGCGGTGAAGCGTACGTCGTCGCTTGTGATGGGTGTAAGCGCGGCGCAGGTCGGACGCAAGGGCATGCCGAGTTGAGCGGCAAGGCGCAGGCCGAAGCCATCGCTGCCTGTACTCGGTACGGAGAGGCCGCCCGTGGCCACGATCACCGCATCGCTATACAGGACTTCGGACTCCGTAACCACCTTCCACGCCTTGGCCTCAGGCGACACCGTGGTGCAAAACGTCGATAGGCGCACTGTTCCGCCAGCCAGCTCGAAGGCGCGCAGGAGGGCATCGCGCACATCGCGTGCGCGTTGCGACGCGGGAAAGAGTTTGCGTGTGCCCTCCTCTTCCACGAGTGGCAGGCCGAGGTCGTGCTCGAAAAAGGCGATCTGCTCGCGCAGAGGCCACAGGCGCAGCATGGCGCGCAGCAGGCGGGGTGGCGAGGAGGTCACGAAACGCCGATCGTCAAGCTCGGTGGGGAGAATGTTGCAGCGCCCGCCTCCGCTGATGAGGATTTTGCGTCCACATTGTGTGCCGCGTTCCAGCAGGGTGACGCGGGCTCCCTCGCGGGCCGCGTGCAATGCTGCCATCAATCCCGCGGCGCCGCCACCGATCACGAGCACGGTGGTAGCGCTGCCGTGCGGCGCCGTGCTTTCGTGTGACGAGGATGCGGGATCGATGGAGGAAATGCTCATGAGAAAAGATACGCGATTGTCGGGAAATCCGTATGAACGGCGAAAATTGTGTGCGCGAGAAAATTTTACCAAATCGACGAAAACGCGAGAAAATGCTTGTTTCCGTTGCGGGAAGCATGTAAGTTTCGTTGACAGCATCAGATCGAATGTGACAGCGCACGGATGAAGGGCGTTTCAGTTCGATACGCCCGAGGATCCTTTGTATTCGCCATGGCGGCAGCCCTCGGTATTCGGGCCCCGGCGTTGGGATGCGTCACAGTCATCACGAGAAGGTCAGGACATTGGCGAAACCCAATTACCAGTACGAGAAGCGTCAGCGCGATCTCGCGAAAAAGAAGAAAGCGGAAGAGAAACGACAGCGGAAACTGGCTCGACAGAAATCCGATGCGGACGGTGAAGCGCCCGAGGGCGAAGAACAGGAAGCCACCGACGAGGAAACTGAAGAGACATCGGAAAATTGATTGTTCACTGAGCCGGAAAAACGGCTTCGCTGTCGGGTTCGTTGCGTGTGTGATTCTTCGATAGCGTATCTCATATCAACACGCAAGCAAAGGAAGTTTGCAATGAAAATGTACGTCGGAAACCTCGCCTACAGTGTCACGGACACGATGCTGCGCGAAACCTTTTCCCAATACGGCGAGGTGTCGCAGGTGACCGTCATCAGCGACAAGTTCACGGGCCGCTCCAAGGGCTTCGGCTTCGTCGAGATGCCGGATTCGTCCGAGGCGAACAGCGCCATGAACGCACTCAACGATGCCGAAATGCTCGGCCGTAAGATCAAGGTCAACGAGGCGCGTCCTCAGACCGAGCGTCCCCAGCGCAATTCCCGCTGGTAATCCCCCAGCACTCCCGATATATCGCGGCTTCGGCCGCGATTTTTTTGTGCGTCACCGAAAGCGCGCGGCCGTTGCGCGCGGGTGCCGCCCCGTTCCTTCACGTTTTTTTCACCACACAGCAGCAGCATGAAAGCCGTTTCCCGCAATAACAGCATACGCAACATCGCCATCATCGCCCATGTGGACCATGGCAAGACCACACTCGTCGACCACATGTTCCGCCAGAGCGGCGTGTTCCGCGAGAATCAGGAAGTCGCCGAGCGCGTCATGGACAGCATGGATCTCGAGCGCGAACGCGGCATCACCATTGCCGCAAAGAATTGCTCGGTGTCCTGGCACGACACGCGCATCAACATTCTCGATACGCCGGGCCACGCCGATTTCGGCGGCGAGGTGGAGCGTGCGCTGGTGATGGTGGATGGCGCCATTCTGCTGGTGGATTCCTCCGAAGGCCCACTGCCGCAAACGCGTTTCGTGCTCAAGAAAGCTCTGGAAGCGCGCAAACGCATCATCGTTGTGGTGAATAAAATCGATCGCAAGGACGCGCGGCCGCAGGAAGTGTTGCAGCAAATCTACGATCTTTTCATCGAGCTGGACGCCACCGACGAGCAAATCGATTTTCCTGTGCTGTACGCCATCGGCAAGCAGGGCGTGGCCATGACCACACCCGAGGCGGAGGGCAAGGATCTCACACCGCTGTTCGAAGCCGTGATCAACGAGATCCCCGGACCCGCGCATGATCCCGCCGAACCGTTTCAGATGCTGGTATCCGATCTCGACTACTCGGAGTATGTGGGGCGCCTGGCCATCGGCCGCGTGTTTCACGGACGCGTGCATCAGAACGACAGTCTGGTGTGCATCGGCGACGACGGCCAACCGCACTCGCTGCGCGTGTCGCGCATACAGGTGTATGACGGCATCGGCCTGCGCGAAACCGACGAGGTTGGTCCAGGCGACATCGCCATTCTCGCGGGTATCGAGGATGTGCATATCGGCGATACCATTTGCACCGCCGAGCAACCCAAGGCCCTGCCGCGCATCGCGGTGGACGAGCCCACCATCGCCATGCATTTCGCCATCAATACTTCGCCGTTCGCCGGGCGCGAGGGCAAATATGTGCAGTCCGCACGGCTGCGCGAGCGCCTGATTCGCGAGACACTGAGCAATGTGGCGTTGGTGGTGGAAGACGGCGAGACGCCCGACGCCTTCGTGGTGAAGGGACGCGGCGAATTCCAGATGGCCATTCTCATCGAGACGCTGCGCCGCGAGGGTTACGAACTGAGTGTCGGACGTCCCCGTGTGATTTACAAGCAAAAGGGCGGCAGCTTGCTCGAGCCCATCGAACACCTGTTCATCAACTGCGAGGAGGCGTTCACCGGCATCGTCACCGAAAAGCTGTCGCAGCGCAAGGGACGCATGACCAATCTCGTGAACCACGGTACCGGACGCGTGCGTCTGGAATTCAGCATCCCTTCGCGCGGTTTGATCGGCTATCGCAATGAATTCCTCACCGACACGCGCGGCACGGGCATCATGAATTCCTACTTGCAGGGATACGAGGAGTATCGCGGAGACTTCCCCACGCGTCTCACCGGCTCGCTCGTGGCCGATCGTCCCGGCGACTCCACCAGCTACGCGCTGTACAATCTCGAGCCGCGCGGTGTGATTTTCATCGAGCCCGGCGTGCCAGTGTACGAAGGCATGATCGTGGGCGAACACAATCGCGACAACGATTTGGACGTGAACGCCACCAAGCCCAAGAAGCTGACCAACATGCGCGCCTCGTCCAAAGACGACACGGTGGTGCTCACGCCGGTCATTCCCATGACGTTGGAGCGCGCCATTGAATTCATCCGCGACGATGAACTGGTGGAAGTCACGCCAAAATCCATTCGGCTGCGCAAGGTTACGCTACCCGCATTGGACAGGCATCGTCAGCGTGGCGAAAAGATCATGAACAATGGATGAGAGCTGCGCCGGCGAATTGCTATAGCTGGCGCATGGCGAAAGACCAATGTACGACACGGAGCACGTCGTTCGACATGTTCCGTCAGTCCGTGCTGCCGATTTTCCTGCCGGCAGGACTCAGAGCGGCGCGGCGGTCCATCATCCATGAACGCAGGGTGAGCGAGAGGAGTAGCAGCGCAGTGGCGGGAATGATGTAGTACAGCATGATGTCGCGCAGTGGACCGCCGGCGCTGTCGAGCAGCAAATACCAGGTGTAGGCGACGAAGTACGAAAGCATAAGCGCGCCTTCCCAACGAGCGATGACACGTCCGGTGAAGAAAATCGGGAGACACAGCAACGCGGCGCCGATCATGACCGGGATGCTGAAGGACAGCGCGTCCGGCGACACGGGCAGACCTGCGGGAGAAACAGCGGCACTAATGCCGAGCACCGCGAGCAGATTGAAGATATTGCTTCCCACGATATTGCCCACTGCTATGTCGCGCTCGCCTTTCACGGCGGCCATGATGGATGTGGCCACCTCCGGCAGCGACGTCCCCGCGGCGACGATGGTGAGACCGATGACCAATTCGCTCAAACCTAAGGCCCGCGCGATGCTGATGGACGCGTTCACCATCCAATGCGAACCTAGCACCAGCAGTGCGAGTCCGCCAAGCACGAACAACACATCGCGCAGCCAGTGCGTCCAGCGGTATTCCGTGGTAGGGGGGGCGGCAGGATGCGCATTGCTTGACTGCTCGCGTTTGTTGTGAAAAAATAGAAAAAGAATGTAGCCGAGCAGACCGGCGCTGAGCACTATACCATCCACGAGACCCAGCGCCCCGTCCAGTCCGAGCAGGAGCACGAGCACGGACACGGCGATCATGATCGGCACGTCGAGTCGGATGAGCTGACTGGCCACGAGCAGGGGCGTGATGATGGCGGAGATGCCGAGAATGAAGAGGACGTTGAAAATGTTACTCCCCACGGCATTGCCCACGGCCACATCGGGAGCGCCGCTGAGGGCCGAGTTGATGCTGACGGCGAGTTCGGGCGAGCTGGTGCCGAAGGCCACCACCGTCAGTCCCACGATCAACGGTGTGATGCCCGCCGCGGTGGCGATGCGCGCGGCGCCGCGAACGAGAATATCCGCACCCAGAATCAGCAAGGTCAGGCCTGCGATCAGCATTATGACGGTCATGGGGTTACGCTCCTGTTGTCCACTTCATCACCTTACAACTTAGTACGCAACGCGCGAAGCGCAAGCGAGGGTTCCATATCTCATGGTTGCGAAATCGTCGTATTTCGGCTGTATTGCTATACTCTGCGAAAAAGCAGGGCTTTGGAGAGGTGCAGGAGTGGCTGAACTGTCAGCCGGAGGCTGACTGGAAAGTGTGTGTACGGGGAACCGTATCAGCCTGAAGCTGATTCGAATACACCACCAGCATTTCAATGGTCATGTGTTTACGATCCTGTTATCCGCTTCATCGCATTACAACTTAGTACGCAACGCGCGAGGCGCAAGCGGTTCCATCTCTCATGGTTGCGAAATCGTTGTATTTCGGCTGTATTGCTTTACTCTGCGAAAAAGCAGGGCTTTGGAGAGGTGCAGGAGTGGCTGAACTGTCAGCCGGAGGCTGACTGGAAAGTGTGTGTACGGGGAACCGCATCAGCCTGAGGCTGATTCGAATACACCACCAGCATTTCAATGGTCATGTGTTTACGATCCTGTTGTCCGCTTCATCGCATTACACCTTAGTACGCAACGCACGAGGCGCAAGCGGTTCCATCTC
>Ga0208041_1001835_pt1 | contig 12461 bp, 8 predicted proteins | sample AD_SCU002_MetaG_FD_184453 | JGI IMG/M metagenome (GOLD analysis project Ga0208041, IMG submission 184453) | Active sludge microbial communities of municipal wastewater-treating anaerobic digesters from China - AD_SCU002_MetaG (SPAdes) (version 2) | ecosystem: Engineered > Bioreactor > Anaerobic >...
TGCGAAAGATTCGGATATCGCCCATGATTTCACACTCGCAGATACCTTCCCCCGACCGGCACAAACCGCCCGGGTTTCTTGATAGTGTCGTACTCCCGGATATCCTCGAGTTCGAGCGCCATCCAGTCCCTCTTCCTCGCCTCACCCTTCCTGACCCCCTGCCACCGCCCCTGGCCCTCGACGTAGGCTTTTGCCTCCTCTCTCGTGAGGAAGACCGCATCGCCGAAGGTCTCGAAGAAGGTGAAGGGGTTGCCGTCGATGATGATCTGCTTTATGATCGCCTCCCCGACGTAGCCAGTATCCTCGTGGGATTGGTAGAAGACAAGTTTCATACCGCTCCGGAGTTCTTTGAAGACGGTGGCGGGTTTGATGAAGACGGTCTTGCCGTCGGCAAAGAACCGGGGCATGAGGTGTTTCGGGATGGGGAAGGTGACGCCGGTGATGGTGGACATCGGTTACGCCTCCACGCCAGCCCACTGGAGGATGAGCTGATAGTCCTCCTCGGGGATCTCGCGCATGGCCACGCGGAGGTGGCCGGACCACATCTTCTTGTTAGTTATGAACGCGAGGCCCTCGATCAGGGGTTTGAACTCAAGTGGTTCGGGAAATACCGCCACCGGCCGTACCTTCATGCGGTAGGGGAAGACCTCGTCGCCCATCTGCGGCGGGGTGACGAAGAGGCGGGAGTGGTCCTCGTAGGGCTCGGCGATGACTTCGTAGGCGCCGGTTATCGCGGAGGGGAGGGTGGTATCGCCCTTTTTCTCTTGTCTGACGTAGACGAGGATGATGTCGCCGGGCTTCACCCGCTGCATGAGGGTTCTGTTCCGGCGGGGTACTCCCCAGACGCGCTTCGTATTGAGGATCTTCGCGTTTTCACGGTTGGAGGAGGCGATCCAGTGGGTCATATGATAGTGTCGTTAACTCTGCATAATAAGAGATTTGTTCTGGGGATCGATCCTGAAAATCGATTTCCCGCGTAGATATCTCCCTTTGGAGCGAGGGTTTCGCCAGGGGACTCTATATGGGGCATATATTCCTCGGGAAACATTTCCCAACGCTTTTATCGGGGAACGGGGTTATTAGAAACGTGTGCAGTACCATATCAGCGCTCAACAACAATATCCCGAAGATGCAGGTTTTTTAAACGGAGTCGGAGTGCACACCGCCCGAACAATAATGTTCAAAGAGATTTCGACCATTCTGGATACAACCGACGCAGATACTTCATTCGATGAGATCAAGAGCAAGGTGATTGAAGAGAACCTGCTTCAAAAGGCCAGCATCTCTGGGAGACGAAAGTCATTTACTCATCTGAAGAAGGCATACGGGCTCGATCCCGACATTCCAATCTTCAGAGCGCTCCGCTGGGCGTGGAGCGTGAGCGAAGAAAACGAGCGCCCGCTCCTGGCGCTCCTTTATGTTCTGTGCCGCGATGCATCTCTCCGCGCTTCTGCATCCTACGTTCTCCCCCTATCCCCGGGGACGATCGTAGAGAAGCAGGCGTTGTCCTCAGTCCTGGAACATGCGTTTCCGAACACGTACAGCCCGGCAGTGATCGAATCGATGACCAGAAACCTGCTCTCGTCGTGGACCAGGTCCGGGCATCTCCACGGATTCCGGAACAAGAGTCGCGCGAAAGCCTCGTCTCACGCCGGGGCAACTGTGTTTGCGTTGTATATTGCATCTTTGACCGGGTTAAAGGGGCGGATGCTCTTTGATTCTCTCTGGGTCAGGGCGCTCGATGCAACCGACCGCGAACTTCAGGACTCAATCCTCCTCTCTTCGAGGCGCGGGTGGCTGAGATATCACGAGAGTGGCGGTATGATGGAGATCACCCTGACGCCCGAGATCTTTGCCGGGGTGAACGGCCCATGAGCAAGATCGATGACCTGCTCACTGCATATCGTAAGCACATGTCGCTCCCCTGGAGTGATCTCCTCTCCCCGCAGGAGAAAGTCTGGTTCTGCATTTACGATCCCGCGCAGGAGCGCCGGCTTCGGAAACAGATGGAGGCGTTTGCCATAGTTACCCAGGAAGCGGGGCACGATTGGATTCCGGTCGATGTTACGTTCCTTTTCGAGCAGTTTCTCGCATCTAACGAGCATCATGAGAAATACTACCAGAATCCCAGGCTCATAAAGTTCGAGGAGAAGAACTTCCTCAAGCATCTCTCAAATTACGTCGGGGACCGGGCACAGGCGAGCACCCCGTCATCTGTTGTTGCGATCAGCGGTATCGGAGCGTTGTATGGTATCGTACGTGTCAGCAAGATCGTCGAGGAGATCGTAAAGACCGTCCCGATTCCCGGCCGCCTTATGGTCTTTTTCCCGGGAGAACGGGATGGAAAAAACTACCGATTGCTAAAAGCACGGGATGGGTGGAACTATCTTGCCACCCCTATTGAGGCAGAGGAGATGGATTAATGACGATAAACTCTCTTACAACCTTAAATCACGAGGTATTCTACAATGACCCTACGACCTACGCTCTACCGAACGACGGCGTGGCGAGGGTAGGGCCGCTTCCGGAGAATAGGGAGGACAAACAATGGGCTGTCGCACGTTACGAGCTCGAACACTTCGTCTGTGAAGGGTCTTATCATGACGGGCTAAAGAGAATCCTCACATCGTATATCCAGAACCTCGATCAGGGATCACAACCTGCAGCGTGGGTGAGCGGTTTCTTCGGGTCAGGTAAATCACACCTTGTCCGGGTGCTTGAGTTCCTGTGGTCGGATCTCAGGTTTGCCGATGGGGCTACCGCTCGCGGACTCTGTAATCTACCACCGGGCATACAAGAAGCCCTGAAAGAGTTAACGACAGAGGCACGTCGGACCGGAGGCATCTGGTCTGCGGCCGGGACACTTTCCAGCGGCGATTCGGATGATCCCCGCCTTGCCGTGCTCCAAGTGGTGCTCCGCTCCGCAGATCTGCCTGATATCCTCGATATTGCACGCGTACATCTCTGGCTCGCGCACGAGGGTATCCTCGACGATATGCGCGAAAAATTGCGGGCGATCGGAAAAGAGAAGGATATGGAACTCCCGTTCGTTTCAGAACATCTTGCGCAGGTTCTTCTCGAACTCAAACCAGGATTTGCCGATTCAACTACACAGGCTACCGAGTTTCTCAGCAACCAGTTCATCACGAACCGCCAGATGACGAATGCCGAACTGATCAAGCTGATGAAGGATGTCTTCATCCTCAAGGGTTCGGCCAGGGGACAGATCCCTCTTGTTCTCCTTGTGCTCGATGAGGTGCAGCAGTACCTGACTATCGGGGAGGGAAGCAAGCAACTGCTCGCATTTCAGGATATCATCGAAGAGTGTTGTAAGAGTTTCGGGGGGAAACTGCTCATCGTCGCGACCGGGCAGGAGGCCCTTGAGGCAAACACTCTGCTCCAGAGACTCCAGGGGCGCTTTTCGGTCCCCGTCCAGCTGGAGTCGAAGGATGTCGATGTCGTGCTCCACCAGACGGTGCTGCGCAAGAAGGAGTCGATGAAGAGGCCTTTGCAACTGGTCTTTGATCAGGTGAACGGGGAGATCTCAAGGCATCTCGGCGGGACAAAACTTGCTCACCAGATGGAGGATGACGACGCGCTCCTCCTCGACTATCCGCTTCTCCCTACCAGGAAGCGACTGTGGGACAGGATTCTCCACGCCGTCGATACCGGCGGCATGAGTACACAGTTACGCACACAGTTGCGCCTGGCGTATGAGGGGTCCCGGAGCACGGCGCTTAAGCCTATCGGGAGCGTCATTCCGGCAGACTTCATCTTCGACCAGTTGAGCACCTACCTGATACGGAACGGGTTGCTTGCGGATGAGATCAACGAGATGATCCGGAAGGAGGATGACGGGACACCGGATGGGAGCCTGCGGTCACGCATCTGTGCGCTGATCTACCTCATCCAGTACGTCGACGAGTCGTTCGGGGTTAACGCGAACGCGCAGATGCTATCCGACCTGCTGGTCACGGATCTCCCTGCAGGAAGCGAAATGTTGCGAAAGAAGGTTCCTGAGCTCCTTCTGGAACTCAACGACCGCGGCGTGATCAGCGATGTGGGGAACCGGGTCTACCAGATCCAGACGAAGGAGGGGAAGGCCTGGGACTCAGATTACCGGACGAAGCTCGTGCAGTACAGGGCAGACGATTCGAAGATTATGTTCAAGCGGGACGAGTTGCTCAGTCGCGCGGTTGACACGAAGTTGCGTGGACTCAGCCTGGTTCAGGGGAAGAGCAAGACCCCACGCCAGGCGGAACTTACTGTTTTCGGGTCGCAGAAACCGGAGATCGGCACCAAAGTTCCCGTCTGGATCCGTCACGGATGGGAGGTCCCCGAGTCCCAGGTGAGAACCGAGGCGCAAGAGGAGGGGACCGAGAGCCCCCTGCTCATGGTCTTCCTGCCCCGGATGCACCATAACGAGATCCGGAACGAGATCGCCGGGATGCTTGCCGCCACCGAGATACTCCAGAGCCGGCCGACACCGACGACGTCGGAAGGGCATCAGGCCCGGACGAATATCGAGGCGAAGTGCAAGAACCATGCAACAAGAGTCGCGGAGTATATCACGGCGATACTCGCAAACACGAAGTTGTATCCCGGGGGCGGGGTTGGCGTGGACTGCCCGGATCTTGTCAAAGCCGTCCACGATGCGGCGCAGAACTCGATGCTCCGGATGTTTCCCCGGTTCAACGAGGCGGATGCTGTCGGCTGGGACCGGGTGATCCCGAAGGTCAAAGTTGATGCCAGGGCTCCGCTTGAGGCGATCGGCTTTGCCCGGGCGACCGAGGAGCATCCGGTCTCTAAAGGGATCCTGCACCGGCTGCACGCGGGTCCGAAGACCGGCAACGAGATCCGGAACGCGCTCGAAGCCCCGCCGTTCGGGTGGCCGAGGGATGCGATAGACGGAGCGCTCGTTGCCCTCTGTGCCTCGGAGCACCTGGTTGCCACCCTGCAGCGGAAACCGGTTCCCGCAAAGGAGATCGACCGGAAAAATCTCGGGAAGATGGAGTTCCGCACCGAGACGGTCGTTCTCTCGACGGATGATAAGCTCGCCCTGCGAGGTGTCTGCACTGCCCTTGCGATCCTGACCGAAGGCGTCGCGGAGGTTGAATCGGCACGCAGCGTGCTCGATGCGGTAAGCACGCTCGCCGGGAAGACCGGAGGTAAAGCGCCGCTGCCGGAGCCGGAGGCACCGGAATACCTCTCTGAGCTGCGCTCTCTCTCCGGGAATGCGCTCGTCAAAGCGATCGTGGCCCGCCAATCGGAGATCCGTGGCGACGCCCGGAGATGGCAGCAGACGGCCGGGCGGATCGATGCACGAACGCCGGCGTGGGAACAACTGAAGACCCTGATCGATTATGCGGAGGGGCTCGACGTCCTTGGGGAGGTCCGGGAACAGTACGATGCAATCATAGAGCGGCGGAGCCTGCTCGACGATCCCGATCCGGTGCCACTTCTTCTGCAGAAGATCCGGAAGGGGTTGCGTAATGCCCTGACAGGGGGGGCGAAGCAGGTAAAACTTGCGCAGGAAGCCGTGCTCGGCAAGTTGAAGGACGACGCCCTCTGGAAGCAACTTTCGGAATCTCAGAAGGCGGACCTGCTGAGCAGGCACGACCTTGTCGTTCAATCTCTGCCACCCCTGGAGGACGACGCGGCGATCATCGCCCAGATCAGGAAGACACCGCTTGCCTCGTTTGCGCAGACCGCCCGCCTGATCGAGGGGTCGCTCTCTGAGATCCGGGCGGAGGCGGCGAAGCTGCTTGAGCCGAAGACGGTGACGGTGCGGCTCTCGTCGGGGGTCGTCGTCAGGACTGAGGAGGACCTTGACTCGTACCTGGGCGACCTGAGGACCCGGGTGGTGAGAGAACTCGGGAAAGGCAACCCGGTGATGCTGAGATGACGGTGCTGGAGAAGTCCGCCCGGAACCAGCTGGACAAGGCGGTGCAGGCCGCCCGCCGTGCCGCGACGGTCGGCGCCGATCGTGCGCTCCGGGCGCTTGCTGTCGACCAGGAGAAGAAGCCGGCGCACCTCACCCCGGAGCAGAGCGAGCTGCGCCGGCGCCTCCGTGTCCGGTGCCGGGGGCTCGGGTCATGGCAGGAGATCGTCCGGGCGGTGGCATACGAGCAGTGGCACCGGATGCTCTTTGCCCGGTTCCTGGCCGAGAACAGGCTTTTGATCCACCCGGAGTACCATGCGCCGGTGACGCTTGAGGAGTGCGCCGAGATCGCCCGCGACCGCGGGCTTGACCAGTGGGAGGTCGCGGCCGGGTATGCAGCCGGGATGCTTCCCGGTATCTTCCAGCAGGACGATCCGTTCCTGCTCCTGAAGTTCGCCCCGGAGGACCGGGCTGCCCTGCAGGAGATCCTCGCGGAGATTCCAGCGGAGACGTTCCAGACGCAGGATGCGCTCGGCTGGACCTACCAGTTCTGGCAGACAGAGGAGAAGGCGGCGGTCAACAAGTCGGGGCGAAAGATCGAGGGGGCGGACATCTGTGCTGTGACGCAGCTCTTCACCGAGCCGTATATGGTGCAATTCCTGCTCCAAAACACCCTCGGCGCCTGGTGGCTCAACCGGCACCCGGAGAGCCCGCTCCGGGTGGGATGGGTCTACTATAAGGATCAGGTGCAGCACGATTTCTCGGCGTTCCCGGAGAAGGCTGGGGATCTCAAGATCCTCGACCCCTGCTGTGGGAGCGGGCACTTCCTTGTCGAAGCGTTCCACATGCTGCTTGCGATGCGGCAGGAGGAGGGTGAGGGACTTGAAGCAGCGATCAAAGGCATCGTCCAGGACAACCTGCACGGACTTGAGATCGACCCCCGCTGCATCCAGATTGCCGGGTTTGCGGTCGCGATGGAGGCGTGGAAGGCCGGGTTCCCCACCGACGATTACCTGCCGCTCCCGAACCTCGCCTGCGTCGGCCTCCCCATCCGTGCGGAGAAGGAGGAGTGGCTGAAACTCGCCGGAGGGGACGGTCTGCTCGAAGGCGAACTTGAGAAGTACTACGACCTCTTCAAGAACGCCGACAGCCTCGGCAGCCTGATCCAGATCGAGGAGGGCGGCACACTCGTCCCCGGCGAGGTGCTGATGCAGAAACTGGAGAAGGCGCTCGCAAAGGAGAAAGCGACTGGCGACCCCGTGGCGGAGGCGTTCGGGGAGACGGCGAGCGGGGTGCTGAAGGCGGCGGAGTACCTGCGGAGGAAGGATTTTCATATTGTAGTGACGAATCCACCATATTTGGGCTCAAGCGGGCACGCTGAAGTGTTACAGATTTTCTTATCTAAGAATTATGGTGATTGTAAGAAGAATTTGGCGACGAGTTTTATCAGAAGATCAAAAGAATTCACAGCGAAAAAGTGTATTTATAGCTTAGTTTCAATGCAGATTTGGTTATTTCTCAGAAGTTTTACTAAAATGAGATGTGGTATTTTTCGGAATCAAGACCTGAAATTTTTAGTTAATCTCGGGCATGGGGCGTTCGAGACTATATCGGGAGAAGTCGTTAAAAACTCTTTGATCTGCTTAAACAACCAATCTCCAACGGCATCGTCAAATTTCATATATATTGATGCAATGGAATCTGCAAAAGCAGCTGGGAAAGAGGAAATAATTAGAAAAAACAAAGGAGAATTACTGTCTCAATTATCTCAATTATCACAGGAAGATTGTACACTCAAATTATCTGCTCAAGATGCTGTTACACTTGGGAAGTATGCAGATGTCAGAGGAGGAATTACTACTGGTGACTCCCCAAGATATCGAAGATTTTTCTGGGAAAATGAAAAAATCGATAGCCAGTGGGCATATAACCTTGGAACCGTTAAAAAGACTACTCTCTATGGAGGCAGGGAGTCCCTAATATACTGGGAGCATGGTAATGGGGTACTATCGAAGTTAGCGAAAGAAGGGTATGCAACCATAGCAGGACGTGAAGTTTGGGGACAAAAAGGGATAGCAATAAGTTATACAAGCAATCTCAATGTAACACTATATACCGGAGAATTATTCGAGAATATTATATGTGTTCTAATACCAAAAGATGCCAGTCAATTAGACCAGCTGTGGACTTTTTGTTCTTCTGATGAATTCTATAGGGCGGTTCGCCAAAAAAATCCTAAACTCAGCGTAGATGTTCGCTACTTCGAAAAAGCTGCCGTCGATCTCCCCCATTGGCAAAAAGTCGCCGAGGAGAGATACCCCAACGGCCTCCCCGAACCCTACTCCGACGACCCCACCCAGTGGCTCTTCAAAGGCAATATTGCTGGCAGTGAACAGCCGCTTCATGTCGCCATCGCCCGGATGCTCGGCTACCACTGGCCGGAGCAGCCCGCAGACGATCCCATCGACGCTCTTGCCGACCAGGACGGCATCGTCTGCATCCCGCCGGTCTGGGGCGAGCGCCCGGCGGTCGAACTGCTCCGGAGCATCCTCGCCGCCGCATACGGGAGCGAGTGGTCGCCGCGGAAGGAAGAAGAACTCCTGCGGCAGGCTGGATACACGAAGAGCGGCGGGCTTGAGGGGTTCCTTCGCGACGAGTTCTTTGCGTCGCACTGCAAACTTTTCCACCATCGCCCATTCATCTGGCAGGTCTGGGACGGCACGAAGGACGGGTTCTCGGTGCTCCTCAACTACCACAAACTCGACCGGAGGACGCTTGAAAAACTGATCTACACCTACCTCGGCAACAACTGGATCTCGCAACAGAAGGACGAAGTCAGGCAGGAGAAGCCCGGCGCCGAGCGGAGGCTTGCCGCCGCCGAAGCGCTCAAGGCGAAACTCGAACAGATCCTCGAAGGCGAGCCGCCATACGACATCTACGTCCGGTGGAAGCCGCTCCACGAGCAGGCAATAGGCTGGGAGCCGGATCTCAATGACGGCGTGCGGATGAACATCCGGCCGTTCATGGAGGCCGGTGTCCTGCGGTGGAAACCGAACATCAAGTGGGGGAAGGACCGGGGCGCCGATCCGGTCCCGAACTGTTCCGGGACGACGGAGCGGCTGAACGACCTGCACTTCACGCTCGAAGAGAAACGGAAGGCGAGGGAGGAGGCTCGATGAAGAGAACGTTCCTCGACGCAGTTCGCGACTCTCTCACCGGCGCCATGAACGACTACAACCGGGAAGACGTCGTCCGGCAGCAGGTGGTCATCATCCCGGACAAGAACAGCGAGTGGGCGCCCATCGTCGCCCGACTCCGGGACAGCCTCCCCATCGTCACCTTCGGCGCCTACGACCCGGAACACCTCACCGGCCCGGCCATCTACCTCCGCTGCCTCGTCGCCCATACCATCGGCTCTCCCCTCCCCAAAGACCAGCCGGTCATCGTGTACCTCCCCGGATATTCACGTGATCAGCTCAGAAACCTCGAAGACTGCCCTGATGAGATCAAACCGCTCGCCGGTCTCCAGTACCTCGGCAACGTCTGGTCGCAACGAAATGGGCGCGACTGGACCCTGCTCGCGTTCTTAAAGACGAGCCAGGGTGGCCTCGCCATCCAGGTCCACGACGATGCTGAGACACGGGATGCCATCAGGGGCGCGGCGGCCGTCCTCGCCGACGAAGCCGTGGGGTTCCTGAAAGCAAAGGAACCGCTCAACGCGGCCTTCTTTAACGAACTCCACCACCCCGACCCGAACAAACAGATCCTGCAGTGGATGAATGCCCCGGCGGAAGAAGAGCAGCGGATGAGGGTCAGCGGCGACTGGGGAGCGTTCTGCAAGATATGCGGAAAAGAGTACAACCTCGATCCAGAGAAAGACGGTGCGTCTACCGCCGCAGAGAAACTGGGATCTCAATCCGGCAGGTGGGCGGACGTATGGGAGCGGTTCACGGAGAAACCCGGAGCCTACCCTGAGATTCCCCGGCTCATCCGTAGCTTGAAATTGCCCGGCTGGATGTCCTATCAGGATTCATGGCCGCAGTATAACGATGCCCGCGAGAAAGAACTCTCCCTGGTCTTCACGGCCCTTGCAGAGGTCGCCCCGGAGGAAGCACGCAGGCAGATCGCGGACCTGGAACGGGCGCACGGCCAGCGGCGGGAGTGGGTATGGGCCGGGATGGGAGAGAGTCCCCTCGCACGGGCTCTCGAACACCTCGCGCACCTCGCGGGCATCACGGGCAATATGCGGCTCGGGGGGACCGTGGCCGAACAGGCAGAGCGGTACGCCAACACCACATGGCGGGCCGACGATGCCGTGGTCCGAGCGCTCGAGCAGGCAACGGACAGAAAAAGCAGCGAGGCTGTTACGGCTGTCATCAACGTTCTCTACCGGAACTGGCTCGACGCGACGATAGAGGCGTTCCAGAAGGAGTGGCTGCGGGAGCCGGCACCAATGCGCAAAGAGAATCGGGAACCCGTTGCCGGCGAAGTTCTGCTCTTTGTCGACGGCCTCCGCATGGACCTCGGTCACCGCCTCGCCTCGAGTCTGAAGGAGGCCGGGTACTCCTGCACCCTCTCCCACCGCTTCAGCGCTCTTCCCACCCAGACATCGACGGCAAAACCCGCGGTCATGCCGATCGCGGGCGAGCTCATAGCCGGCGAGAACCTGACGCCCCGAACGAAGAGCGGGGCGTTCGCGACGATCACCGCGCTGCGCACCATCCTCAATAACAGTGGGTTCGACGTTCTCAGCGACTCCGAGACCGGCGACCCCACGAAATCCGCCTGGACGGACTGCGGAGACATCGACACAGAGGGACATAACAAAGGGACTGCCCTCCCTGAAGTTCTCGACCGGGAACTCGAAAAGATCCGTGACCGGACGATCGAACTCCTTGAGGCCGGCTGGCAGCAGGTGCGCATCGTCACCGACCACGGCTGGCTCCTCCTCCCGGATAAACTCCGGAAGACCGAACTGAAGCCCGGGCTCACCGAGGTGAAAAAAGGCCGTTGCGCCGAATTGAGAGCCGACGCAGAGACCGACTATCCTGTCGTCCCGTGGTTCTGGGACCGCAACGTCCGGATCGCCCTGGCGCCCGGGGCATCCTGTTTTGAGGAAGGGAAAGAATACGAACATGGCGGCCTCAGCCCGCAGGAGACCGTCGTGCCGGAGATCGTCGTCAAAAGAGGTGTGACCCGCAGCAAGGGCATAGAGATCGGTCAGGTGCGATGGGTCGGACTGATCTGCAGGGTCCATGTTGACGGCGCCGAAGGATATGCTGTCGACATCCGATGGAAACCGGCTGATGCAGAGAGCAGCGTCACGACCGGCAGCCGAATAGTCGGCATCGAGGGCAACGCCTCGCTCACCATCGAAGACGACAGTAACGAAGGAAAAGAGGCCTGGCTTGTCGTTCTCGACAGCCAGAAATCTCCCGTAGCACAGAGACCTGTCAGAATAGGAGTGGAGTGATAGAATGGTGGATCTTGACGCACTTGATTCAAAGGTAACAGAGGCATTTGAAGGCTACGTAGTCCGTAAAGACCTTGCCCAGAAGTTCCGTGGCGGCTACCCCGTCCCGACCTACGTCGCCGAATTTCTGATCGGCAAGTACTGTGCGACCACCGACGAGACCGAGATCCGCGAAGGTCTTGCCATCGTCCAGCGACAACTCACCGAACGGATCGTCCGCGCCGGCGAGAATGAACTCTTCAAAGCCCGGGCCCGCGAACAAGGCTCGGTCAGGGTGATCGACCTGATCACGGCCCGGCTCGACACGCGCACCGACACGTTCATGGCCACCATCCCGACCCTCCTCCTCAACGACGTCTATATCCCGGCCGAGATGGTCTACGAGAACGAACGGATGCTGACCGGTGGCTTCTATGCCGAGGTTGAACTCGAGTATGGCGCCGGTCCGGGCGAGGGCAAGAGCGGCCGACCGTTCTCCATCACCAACCTCCGGCCGATCCAGCTCTCAAAGCGAAACGTCCTCAGTGATCTGGCCCGTGGCCGGGAAGAGATGACCACCCGCGAGTGGAAAGATTTCCTGATCCGTAGCATCGGCCTCGAACCCTCTTCTTTTGACGAACGAGCACAGAATGTCCTCTTCCTCCGCATGATTCCGTTCGTCGAGAAGAACTACAACTGTATCGAGCTCGGTCCCCGGGGTACGGGAAAGTCCTATCTCTACCAGCAGATCAGCCCCTACTCACACCTTGTCTCCGGGGGCAAAGCGACCGTCGCCAAGATGTTCGTCAACAACTCCTCCGGGCAACGCGGCCTCGTCTGCCAGTATGACGTCGTCTGCTTCGATGAAGTCTCCGGGATCAGGTTCGACCAGAAAGATGGCGTCAACATCATGAAGGGCTACATGGAGTCGGGTGAGTTCAGCCGCGGTCGTGAGAGCATCCGCGCCGAAGGTGGCATCATCATGCTCGGGAACTTTGATGTCGACGTCGAGCACCAGCAACGGATCGGTCACCTTTTCGGCCCGATGCCCCCTGAGATGCGGGACGACACGGCCTTCATGGATCGGATCCACAGTTACATCCCGGGATGGGACTACCCGAAGATCCA
>Ga0208041_1001839_pt1 | contig 12437 bp, 11 predicted proteins | sample AD_SCU002_MetaG_FD_184453 | JGI IMG/M metagenome (GOLD analysis project Ga0208041, IMG submission 184453) | Active sludge microbial communities of municipal wastewater-treating anaerobic digesters from China - AD_SCU002_MetaG (SPAdes) (version 2) | ecosystem: Engineered > Bioreactor > Anaerobic...
GAAAACGGATGGCCGGCGAATCGCCGCCGAGAGCCTCCAGGTATGCCTCCGTGGAACCCCGGATGCCGATCGTCACGCTCTCGATACGTATCCCTGCACGATCCCCGAGTTCGACAACCAGTCGTGTCCGGCCGGAAGCGGGGAGCGGTTCATTAAGCACCGATACGGGGAAGACCTCCCTGCCGTCATGCAGAAATATTGCCGTTTTCCTGGATTCATCACCGGTGGCATCGTATTTGGTCAGTTGAACCGGAGGAACGAGGAACGCGAACACCAGCAGCGCTGCGAGAGCCACCGCCCCGAACCGGTATGCGCGATTCATCCCTCCCGCCCCCGCACCGCACGAGCGGCGAGCAGCCCGCACAGGAGCGCGAAGATGCCCATCCTGGCAGAGAACCCGGGCACGGTCCGACCCTGCGGCTCCACCTCCACCTCAAGGTCGAGCCGGTTGGTGGTGTTCTCGAAGACGACCTCCCGGTGCAGGGGGAGATACCCTTCCTTCTCGACCGATATCGTCTGTCCGTAGCCGAACGCGTTCGCTATAAGGTAGCCGCCGTCGCCGGCGGTCCCGGTCGTCACGGGGTGCGGTCCCCAGGCGAGCGGGAGGGTGGATTCGAACCTCACCGTTGCGTTCGGGACCGGCCGACCGTCGGCGTCCCGCACCGTCCCGAGCACATAGATCCACGGTGGCGGGGGGATCTCGACGTTGACGTAGACGTGCAGCGTCGCCTCTGAGGTCTCCCCCCGGTTGTCGATCAGGGTCACGGTGATCGTCTCGTTTCCTTCAGCGACCGGGACGGTGCAGGAGAAATTGGTCGCGTTCCCGCACGAGACCTTCCCGACGCTACTCTCGACCACGACGTCCCGTATCCCGCTCGAAGCCTCGACCCTGCCGACGACCGTGGCCTCGGGCGGGAGAAGGTCGCTCCACACCGTCTCGTACTGCTTCGGGGAGGTGACGGAGAGGAACGTCGAGGTCTCGACCGGCTCCTCCCCGGCGCTCGCCGGGGCTGCGACTGATATCAGCACGAGGATACAGAGGATCATCCAGAGGTTTCGTCTCATTCTTCGGCTCCTTGAATGAGCGGTTGGGAGGGGCCATTTATATCCTTTCTGTGCCGTCCGTCTCCGCGTACACAACCCTCTCCGCCAGGCCGATCTCCCGGGGAGGAAAGACGACCAGCGCCCGGGGGTCCTCGTCGATGGCGGCCGGCGTCTTGTTTTCGTCCGGCGGGTCCCTCGGGTAGATCTCGATGGTGTTCCAGACCTCGGGGGTGGCAAAGGAGATGAACTCCAGCGGGCGGAGGGTGCCGTTCTCGATTGCGTAGATGTTTCTGTAGGTGTCGTTGTAGGTCCGGTTCTGCTCGTGGTAGAAGACTTTCAGGCTCATCCCCTTCTTACCGTAAGAGATCTTGTCGAACGGGGTATCGTCGACGGCGGCGAGGACCCCGAGCGGGTGGGCGTGGGGAGGGCGGTGATCGAGCCGCTGGGACGAGAGGTAGGTGCTCCCGTTCTGGAGGACGAAGGCGGAGTGGACCCAGGGCTCCCCCTCCATATCGGCAAAGAACGCGAATTGGATGTAGGTGAACGAACCGTTCGCATCGAAGTCCATGACGAGCATCGGCGACTTCGCTGTCCGGTTATCGAACGGGATCTCGGTCTCCATCGCCTCCCAGATCTCGATGAACGGGGGGTTGTACCGCTCCACCGGGAGGACGGGGACGGTCTCGTAGTGTATCGTCTCGTAGCCGGGCGGGACGTAGAAAGCACGCCAGAAGACGAAGACCAGCACGATGGCGATGCCGAGCGCCAGCCACCGGTCCTTCATGCGGCGACGCTCCCGGCGACGAGGTAGCCGCCGTCCGCCGTACCGATGGACCGGAGCGAGTGGAGGTCAAGCGGCTGCTCCTGCCGCCAGACCTCGCTGTCCGCGGCATCCCTGCCGACGAGCGTGACGCCCTTATCGGCGGCGGTGGCCGAGAGGTAACCGTTCTGCGACGGAACCACGACACCGCTGCTCTCCTCGAGGGTATGGCAATCCGTCACCTCGCCGTCGTCGTCAAGCGTAGCGAGGTAGCCATGGCTGACCCGTTCGACACCGCTCCAGAAGTACTCGGAGAAGGTCATCGACCGATAGAGAACCGCGAACCGTCCCGGCGCCGCCTCCCGGGCACCCAGGAGTTCGTTGAACCCCCCGCTCCCGAAGTCCCGTGTCCAGAGGACGGTGCCGTTCTCGTCCAGGCGGACAGCCTGCGGGTAGGTCTCGACATGGCCGCCGGCCGAGGCGTTCTGCCCCTCTACAAAGACGAGCGCCCCACCCCCGGGGGCCTGATAGACCGGGTGGTAGTTGATGCCGCCTGCAGCCTCGATCGAGGTCTGCCAGAGCCGGGTGCCGTTGTCGTCGAAGCAGGCGACCTTATCCTCCCAGGCCGCGACGTACCGGCCGTCTTGAGCAAGCAGCGAGACGGGCGCCATCCCCTGGCTTTCGGCGACGAAGGACCGCTCCCAGACCACCTCGCCCCCGGCATCGACGCGGACGATCCCGGGCATCCCCGTGGTCGCGAGGAACCCGCCGCCGTCCGCCGGGACGAGCGCGCTCACGCGGGCGAACCCGATCTCGAAGGCAATCCGGTCCCAGGCATTCCCCCGTTCGTCGCAGGTGAGAATGTGCACCGTATTACCCTCCCGGCCGTACTCCGTGACCGCGAGAGCGTAACCGTCCCGGCATTCGACCAGGGCGCCGGGCTGGTCGTAGGCACCGATGTCGGCCCGCATCTCCCACTCGATATCGCCTGTGGCGGAGACCTTGAGGACCAGGATGTCGGTCTCCGGTGCGGGCGGACCGCCGGAGTAGGGCGTGGGGGGAATGACGCCCACGACGATTCCGGCCATCGCAAGGAGCGGCGGGGCGGTGATGAACGCGACCGTGACCACCGCAACCGGGAGAAGGTCCCGGTACGGCCGCTCCGGATCGAGGAACGACCCGACCAGGCCCCCGAGCCCGGCGACCAGCATCGCGCCGCCGACGAGGAGGAGAACCTGCCCGCGGGTCGCGATGAGCGAGTGGATGAGGTAGCCGGTGTCGCCCACGAAGAGGAGCGTCCGGGCGGTGATTCCGGCGACCGCGCCGGCAAGGACGGCGGAGAGGAACTGGGTGCGCCGGGCGGCGGTGCCGTTCGCGTACGCCGCGAAGAACCCCGCAAAAAAGACGACCAGCAGGATCGAGACGAATTCGTGCGTGATCCCGATCCCGGCGAGGCTCCGATTGTAGCCGGACAGTCCGATCCAGCAGCGCGAGAGCGCCTCCACCACCCCGAGGAAGGCTGCCCCGCCAAGGAGTCCGATACCGACCGCGGCGCCGACGATGCGACCCCGGCCCATTCCAGGCGCCTTTTCCTCTATCATAGTGGGAACTGGGACGCGAGATTATATACGGTTTCTGTGCCGTTCGTCTACCCGTTTCCCTGCAATCGGTCGGGAATGTCCGCCGGCAAAACGCAAAGGTCAAGGTGCTGGAGTCCAACCCCTGTAGCATGCGACGCTGGCTGGCCGTCCTGCTTCTTCTTCTGGTCGCTCTTCCTGCCTGTGCTGCCGCCGGTTATACGGTCAGCCCGGTCGGCGACGACTACATACCCGACCGCCCGCCCCAGGACCTGACACCTCTCGAGTGGTGGCAGGTCCCGCCCCAGATCCTGATCTCCAGCTATCTCATCGGAACCTCTCCCGAACTTCTGGTCGTCGTCAATCTCCTGTTCCTGTTGAACGTCTGGCTCTTCTTCGGCTACCGCCGGATCACAAAACGCGCTGCACTCGAGCACGAGACCCGGACAGCGATCTACGACCACATCTGCGCCCACCCTGGCATCCGCCTCGGTACCCTCATCCAGGACCTCGGGGCGAACCGGGGAACCGTGAGGTACCACCTGGGGAGACTGCAGGAGTTCGGGATGATCGCTACCGCCGTGGTCGAGGGACAGACGGGATACTTCGAGAACCGGCAGAAGTACTCGGCGCTCGAGGCGAAGGTGCTCATCCATCTCCGGAACCCCACCACGCAGGAGATCCTCGCCATCCTGTTGGAGAGCCCGGCGATATCAAGACGGGAACTTGCACAACGTCTCGGGATCACCGCCTCGTCGGTCTCGTGGCATCTCCAGCGGCTGAAGGCCGGCGGGATCGTCCTCCAGGAGAAGATGAGGGGAGACGTCCGGTATTCTCTCTCGGAAGAGTCTGCGATGGTCATCAGGGAACGGGCCGCTGGTGGGCTCCAGGGAACGCCGCGACCGGGTGAGCGTGCAGGCATCGAGGGGTAAGGCCCCGGCATAGAACCCGCTCCGCAATCAATAAGAACCGCCGCCGTAGATGATCGTAATATGGCTGTGACTACCATGAAACCCACCCGCATCCGGACCGAGCACCTGGATCTGGTCCCGGCAACGCTTGAGATCCTCGAGGCCGACCGTAACGACCGCGAGAACCTTGGATGCCTCCTCGATGCCGAGATCCCGGGGTCGTGGCCGCCACCGCTCCTCGACGACGAGACGCTCGTGGCGTTCATCCAGATGCTGGGCGAAGGCGGCGACCCGCTCTTCGCCGCCTGGTACTGGGTGCTTGACGACCCGGCAGCGGGCGGACGGGTCCTCATCGGCACCGGGGGGACGGCCACGCCCCCGACGCTCGAGGAGACGGAGGACCGGGTGCTGATCGGCTACTCGGTCCTCGACGAGTTCCAGGGCAAGGGGTATGCAACGGAGGCGGTCCGCCACCTCATCCCCGCACTCTTCGCCATCCCGGGCATCCGGCAGATCGAGGCGGCAATCTACCCGGACCTCGCCGCATCCATCCAGGTGCTGGAGAAGAACGGGTTCGTCCGTGCCGGCGAGGGATTCGAGGAGGGGACGGTCGCCTACGTCTTGAAGAAGCCCGATGCATCGGTCTGACGACCACCCCCTCTTTTTTGACCCGCTCTTTCTCACGCCCCGTAGAGGTACCTCCCGCTGATATCGAGGATGTAGTCCCCCCGGTAGAACGGGTACTTCCCGACCAGGTGCTCTTTCAGGGTCGGGACGTCATTGCTCGCCGCGAGCGCGGTCTCTGCCGTCTCCAGGTACCCGATCATATCCACAAGCGCCTGCATGTTCGCCGGCAGCCCGTGGCCCGGAAGGACGAAGTCGTACTCCTTCTCCAGGTAGCGGCGGAGGTGGGCGAGCCAGGGGCCCATCTCTTTCTGCTGCAGGAAGACGTGGACCCGGTTATAGACCATGTCCTGCGCGAGGAGCACCCGGCTCTCCGGGAGTTCGATGACGAGGTTGACACCGGCCTCAGCCCCCTCGGCCTTCTCGTAGGTGAGCGCGACACCGTCGATCGTCTCGGTTCCCGGCCGGATGATATGCTCCGGCGCCGTCACCGTCTCCGTGATCGCGTCGGAAAAGATCGGGGCATAGCCCTGGATCATCGCCTCCCCGCCGCCCACGATCCCGTCTGCGACCTCCGCAAGGGCGTGGATGGGGACGTCCCGGAAGTATTCGGAGCCGAACCAGTGGTCCGGGTGGCTGTGCGTGATGATGACGCGGTCGATCGGTTTGGCGAGACTCTCGGCGTACCTGCGAAACTCCTCCGCGTGGGGACGGAGGAGCTGCGTGTCGACGACGATCAGGCCATTCTCCGTCTCAAGGATGTGCGAGTTGACATAGACCGCCATCTCCGGGGCCTCGTAGGTGTGGATCCTCAGGTTCTCCCGGGGGATGACGGTCACGACGCCGGCAGCTGGCAGCACGACCGCCGTCTTCCGGGCCGTTTCTTCTGCGGTCAGAGGGGTCATGGCACCCGACTGGAGACTCACCCTATATCAACCCATGGGCGGGGGGCCCGGCCCAACAGATATACCCGTCCCCGATCCACCGGGGGACATGCCCGGAACCGGGGGAGAGACCCGGCTCAAGCGTAGCCTGACCCTATCCGATGCGGTCGCCGTAGGGCTCGGTTCGATGATCGGCGCGAGGATCTTCACCGCCCTTGCGCCCGCTGCAGCCGCCGCGGGGGCCGGGCTCGTCGTCGGCGCGGTCCTGGTCGCAACGGTGCTCCCGGTCGACCTCCGCCCGGCGATCGGCTTCAGCTCGTTCTGCGTGCTCCTCTACTACGCGGTGACGAACCTTGCCGCTTGCAGGCTGAAGCCGGGCGAGCGGCTCTACAGCCGGGTCCTGCCCGCCGTCGGCCTCCCGGGGTACGTGGTGCTCGCGTTCACGCTGCCTCTCGAGTCGGTCATCGCCGGGAGCCTGGTGATACTCGCGGGTCTCGTCCTCCTCCGCCTACACCGTCGCCCCGCAGAGGAACCTATATAATCCTGTTCATACTCTCTGACCCTGCCTGAATGAGAGGCAGGAGAAGTAGATCATGGCATGGAGAGGGCCACCACGCGGGCTCCGGGCTGAGTTCGACGAGATGCTCGGGGAGATGCAGAAGCAGTTCAGCGATCTGATGGGACGGATATCGGGAGGCTCCTCGATGGGCGCCGCCGGAACGATGCTCGACGTCAGAGAGGACGAGACGGAGGTCATGGTCGTCGCCGACCTCCCCGGGGTGGAGAGGGAGAAGATAGCGGTCCGGCTTCTCGATCCGAGAACGCTGCGGATCACCGCCCGGCGGGAGGAGGCGGCCGAGACGGAGCAGGCGGGATACTTCGTGCGGGAGCGAAGAGTCGGCACCATCTCCCGGACGGCCACCCTGCCCGTCGACGTCGAGGGAGAGGGGGCACGCGCCACCTTCAAGAACGGTGTCCTGGAGGTGCGGCTGAAGAAGGTAGTCCAGGAGGTCGGAAAAGAGATCCCGCTACGCAGCGAGGAGGGCCAGTCCCTCGCGGCGGAGCACCGGCAGCAGGTCGAGAGGGAGTACCAGGAGGACCGGGAGAAGATGAGACCGTCCGGGTACCTGAGTTCCCGGGAACTGGAGGAGGCGGCAGAGAAGATCACGATCCCGGAGACGGGGAGTGCCGAAGAGCAGAAGAATGCCGCAGAACTCCGCGAGCAGAAGAAGAGGCTGTACGAGGAGGGGAAGAAGAAACTCGCAGGGTAACGCCCGTCACGAGACCAGGTCCCTGATGGACGCAAACCCCGACTCGATCCGGTCCAGGTAGCGCCGGTTGCGCCAGCCCGGGTAGGGCAGGCAGAGAAGGCGGTTCTCCTCAAAGAGTGCCTCCCCCGGGATCGTCGTGACCGTTTGGGCACCACAAAGAGCGGTCGCGTAGGGCTCGATCTCCCGGAGCCCGGAAAGCGCCGTGTTCCCGAGGGAGACGACGTACTCCGGTCCAAGGGCGGCGATCTCCGGTGCGAGGACCTCCCGGGCGCTCAACCTGACGAGGTCGTTCGGGATGGATGCCTTCCGGTTCTTCCGGAAGACACACTTGACCGTGTCGACGAGGAAGAGACCCCGGCCGGCGAAGAGTTCGAGGTTCTCCCGCCGCGACGCCCCGTCAAGCCCGAGCAGGAAAAAGAGGTTCTCCGCGAGCCCGAGGGAGAGCGGCGAGGCCCCCCGGCGGTGTCGCAGATCGTAGCGGTCGTTCCAGAAATAGGGGTAGTCGGGACGCAGGCAGTCAGGAGGTCCGGCGACTTCGTGCCGTCCGGCGGCCCAGGGCGGGGACTCGGCGACGAAGAGGACCTTCACGCGGCCGGGCTTCCGGTCTACGGCCCCGCAGGCGTCGTGCGGCAGGAGGTCGGGCAGGAGGACACCACAGAGGTCCGGGCGGCCGGCGGAATACCCCCGGTAGACCTCCGCAACGCTCACCGGTAGCGGATCCATGCAGGTGAGCTTCGCCTGCAGAACGGATATGTGTTGCAGGACGGTCTTTCCCGCTCCGCCCCTTTTCATCCCACAAGATAAAGAGGTATCAGCACCAAGAGATGAACGAATGGAGAACAATATCACCTTCAAGGAATTCAATATCTCGGAGAAGATGCTCCGGGCGATAGAGGATATGGGCTTTGAGGAGCCGACGCCCATTCAGACCCGCACTATACCCGTGCTGCTCCAAGGGCGCGACGTGACCGGCCAGGCCCAGACGGGGACCGGAAAGACGGCAGCGTTCGGTGTCCCGGCGATCGAGCGGGTCGACCCCGACAGCCGGGCGACCCAGGTCCTCGTCCTCTCCCCCACCCGGGAACTCGCCATCCAGATCGCCGAGGAGTTCGCCCGCCTGGCGAAGTACCACCGGGGCATCAACATCCTCCCGATCTACGGCGGCCAGCCGATCGACCGGCAGTTCCGGGGGCTGCAGCGCGGCGTCCAGATCGTCGTCGGGACGCCCGGACGGGTGCTCGACCACCTCGACCGGGGGACCCTCTCGTTTGACGGGGTGCACCTGGTCGTCCTCGATGAAGCGGACCAGATGCTGGATATGGGGTTCCGCGAGGACATCGAGAAGATCCTCGACGAGACCCCGGAGGACCGCCAGACGGTCCTCTTCTCGGCCACCCTCCCAAAACCCATCCTGGAGATCTCAAAGCGGTTCCAGAAGAACCCCGAGTTCATCTCGGTCGCACGTCGGGAAGTGACCGTGCCGCAGATCGAGCAGCTCTACCTGGAGGTGCGGAGCAGGGATAAACTCGAGGTCCTCTCCCGGCTGCTCGACCTCTACGACCCCGAACTGACCCTGATCTTCGCGAACACCAAGAGGGGCGTCGACGAACTGACCACCCACCTCCAGGCCCGGGGCTACTTCGCCGAGGGTCTTCACGGCGACATGAAGCAGGTCCTCCGGGACCGGGTGATGGCAAAATTCCGCGCCGGGAGCATCGATATGCTGGTGGCAACCGATGTCGCCGCACGGGGTATCGACGTCGAGGACGTCGACCTGGTCATCAACTACGACGTCCCCCAGGACATCGAGTACTACATCCACCGGATAGGCCGGACGGCACGAGCCGGACGGGCCGGACGGGCCGTTACGTTCGTGGGCCCGAAGGAGTACTTCAAACTCCGGACGATCCAGGACTATACGAAGATCAAGATCGCCCGGATCCCGCTCCCGACGCAGGGCGACGTCGAGGAGAGCCGGACGCGGAAACTGATCGAGCGGGTGCAGCACGTCATCGACGAAGGCAACCTCGACCACTACGAGAACCTGGTCGACCGGATCATAACCGAGGACTACACGGCGCTCGAGGTTGCCGCCGCCCTCCTGAAACTGGAACTCGGCGGGGGCGAGAAGGGCCAGGGTCTGCCGCAGGACATCAGGCCGGCCCAGGGGCTCGCCCTCCTCAGGATCCCGGTCGGGCGAGAGCACCAGATCCGGCCGAAGGACATCGTCGGAGCGCTCGCTGGCGAGACCGGGATCCCGGGCAACGTCATCGGCGCGATCAACATCTACGACCGTTACTCCACCGTCGACGTCCCGATCGAACTCGCAGAGCAGGTCATCGAGGGGATGAAAGGGAAGACCATCGCACGGGTCAGGCTGACCCAGCCGATCGAGATCGTCGGTGCACCGGGGAGCAGCACATCTCCGGGCGGGCGATAACGGCCTGCAGGCCGGCCCGGAAATTTCCCGGCTCCAGAGCCGGGACGTGGAACCATGAACAGCGCTCATCCAGAACCGTTTACCCTGCACGGCGACCTCCATCTTTTTTCCCCGGCACGGGTGCCTCACGGCAACCCGGGAACGCGGAGGCTTCTTCAGGAGTGCAGCACCCGGTAGCGGCCGGGCGAAACAACTATATACCCGGGTGCGTATTCTGTCATCGTCGGGGGGTGGTTGCGTCAGCGGGTGTAGATATGTTCCTTAATCTTCCGGAGTCTCATCGCCAAAAAACATCCATAATAATCTGCCCCGTGACCCAATGACAATATCATAGAAAAGGTGTGCTGCGAACTCCTGCCCGGGTTTAGCCGGCCATCTGTGCCATCCGCCCTGCAATGAAGGGGACGCGAGGGGGAAGTCGGACCCAGCGCGCTCCCTTCCTCCGGAACAAGCCGGGTGCCCGGGCTCGTGCGCTCGACCGGGCACCCCGGGGGGAAGGGAATCTTCCCCGCCTGCAGGGCGATCTCGAGGTTATATACTCTTTTTGAGCCGTCAGGTGTTCCGGGTGAGCAGCTCCGCGGTCAGCATATCCAGGTAATCCGAGAGGAGGCGGGTGATCAGGAAGTGCTGCCGGACATGCTCCTTGCCGGCCCGGCCGAGTTGCTCCCCGAGTTCGGGGTTCTCGAGGACCTGCCGGATCCTCCAGGCAAAACCGTCCGTATCGGTCGGCTCGAGGAGGAACCCGGTCTCGCCGTCCTCGATCTGGAGCGGTATCCCCCCCACGCGGGATGCGATGACCGGCCGCCCCTTCCAGAGCCCCTCGGTGACGGTCAGGCCGAAGCCCTCTCTGAGCGACTTCTGGAGGATGACGCACGAGACCCGCTGCAGGGCGTTGACCAGCAGGTGGTCTTCAGCAGTGATCAGGATGACGTCGCCGGCATCGATGTATTTCCGCGCCTTCTCCTCGACCCGCCGGTAGATCTCCCAGCCTTCGGGGTCGTCGGGGGCCATGCTCCCGCAGAGGACCAGCCGGCAGTCGACATGCTCGCGCACCCGGGCGAAGACGTCGACGACGCCTTCGGGGTCCTTCCACTTGTCGAACCGCGAGATCTGGGTGATCAGCGGTTTGTCGACCGGCACGTTGTACTTTGCAAGGAGGGCCTCGATCTCGGCATCGGAGAGGTCGCGGTTCTTCTCCGAGAGCGGGTCGATCGCCGGCCGGCAGATCCACTGCTCCATCGGCATCCCGCTCCGCCGGTACTGCTCGTGGGAGATGACCATCCGGTCGTAGTCCAGAACGAAGTTCTTCAGGAACTCCCAGAGAGCGGGGTCAGGGTTCGAGAGGTCGACGTGGCACCGCCAGACCCAGGGCTGGGTCTTCTCGTAGAACCGGACGAGCGGCAGGGGTTGCGGGTCGTGGACGACGACGAGGTCCTGGTCGATCGTCATCTGCCCGGAGAAGGACTCGTTCGTCCTGAGGTAGAGGCCTTTCTCATCGTCGGAGAAGGCTATCGGCTGACCCTGGAGCGCGTTATGGAAGTTCTTCGTGATCGTGAAGAAGTCGCCTTCGCCGTTCAAGATGTTCCACTGTGTCCTGACCCCGACGTCGTTCATGAGCGGAACCAGCGAGAGGATCATCTCCGCTACGCCGCCGCTCTGGTAGGTCGAGTTCACGTGAAGGACCCGTTTCCCCTGGAGCGCCGCCGCCTTGCGGTAGATCCCGGAGATGACATCGTCGCCGACGATGGGCCGGTGGTCCTCGAGCGTCCGGCCGTTGTCGCAGATACAGGTTATTCCGTCCATGTAGGCCATTGCAGATCTCCCCTTGAAAAGATGGGTGTGGAGGCGTACTACGATACAGTATCGGCGTGCCAGGATTATAAATATATCGATAATAATATATTAATTTTAATCGATTACTAGACCTAGAGAAGGGTTTATATGAGACATAAAGGGAAAAACGTCATGCGAATATCAGAGGGGCAATACAAAAAGAGTTAATAATATGGCATGAATCGGAGCCTCCCGGGTGGCCCCCGCCGGGAGAGCGCGGGGGCTCCGTTGGGGCAGAGGGCGATTGCGGCAGTCGGGAGGAACGCCCATATATCCCGGGGCCCTAACGTTAGAGAGTGTACCAGGACGACGCATCTTCGGTCACCACGCACGACGGCGTGACTTTCAGGAGGATGCCCGACGGGGCCGACGCCGTCTACATCGTCGGCGAGTACCACTTCGACGACATCCGGCCGGACGATGTCGTCCTCGATATCGGGGCGAACATCGGCGCCTTCTGCATCCGTGCCGCCTGGCGGTCACGGCACGTCCTGGCCGTCGAACCCGTCCTCGCGGAGGCGCTCCGGGAGAACGTCCGGGCAAATAATGCCGGCGTCACGGTGGTCGACGGGGCGCTCGGCGACGGAGAGGCGGCGCGGATCACCTGGGGGTGCGAGACCTCGGTCGCAGTGACGCTCGCGGCAATGGTGCATGAGGCACCGCTCTACTATGTCAGCGCCGACCGTTACGCGACGGGGGACGGGGAGGAGTGCGAGCACGGCCTCTCGATCGTCGAGAACGTCAGGACGGAAGTCTTCCAGCAGTTCCGGATCATGATGCCGAGGCCTGAGAACGTCGGGCTCCTCGTCGAGCTCTTCCGGCGGAAGGAGGCCGGCACCGACGGGATGACAAGCGAGGAGATCATCGGGTTCTTCCACGGTGCCAACGTTCACGGCTATGAGAAGCTGCACACGGCCGAGCGGGACGGCTACCTGCGGGCCGGGAAGAAGAGGGCGCTCCTGAACCGGACCAACCGCGGCTACCTCAGGGAGCTCGAAGAGCAGGGCTACGTGGAGCGGCAGTGGCGGGGCCGGAACTTCTCGATCCGGATCACGCAGGCCGGGGAGCACATCGCCTGCGTGAGCGGGCTGGT
>Ga0208041_1001859_pt1 | contig 12363 bp, 11 predicted proteins | sample AD_SCU002_MetaG_FD_184453 | JGI IMG/M metagenome (GOLD analysis project Ga0208041, IMG submission 184453) | Active sludge microbial communities of municipal wastewater-treating anaerobic digesters from China - AD_SCU002_MetaG (SPAdes) (version 2) | ecosystem: Engineered > Bioreactor > Anaerobic...
GGGAGAGCGGGAGCTCTCGAAAAAAGAACCGGAAAATACGCCAAAATTGACGTTTTTTTGAAAAAATGGCGTGATCAGCCGGGGATCACGTGGCCTTGGTGTGGTCGATGCCAGAGATTGATGGGTAAGTCCGGGAAAGAGGGTGATAGTGGGTCGCTCGACGGGGTGGAGTCGTTGTGGTCGCGGGAACGAGCGACATGATGGACATATTAAGTGCTACTTTATTGAATAATAGTCGCAAGTGAGATGGGAGATACCCCCCTCTCAAAATTAACCTGACGCCAATGAAATCCCCTCTACTCCATCAACGAGACTAGATGTTCCGAGATATATTCCTCAAACACCGTCAGATCCAGAGGAACCTCTTAAACCACTTATCCGCGGAGAATACATCTGGTGCCCACTTAAAGCAGAGTGGCGCGTAGTAATTCCAGAAGAAATAGTTCGACAAGGGTTTGTATTGACGCTACATCAAAAATATGGTTACAATTTCGAGCAAATGGATCAAGAACGGCGCACAAGACACGGTCACAATTCTCCGAAAGTAGATATTGTAATTTGGGCATCAATATCTGCAAAAAATGAAGGAAGGGCACCAATAATTGTTGTTGAATGTAAAAGTGATAATGTTACAATAGATCCTGATGATTACGAGCAAGGCGATTCATACACCCGTGCTATAGGTGAACCTTGTGAATTTCTGGTGATGCATAACCATAAAGAGACACGTTTTTTTAAAATAGTCCGCGGCTTACCTGGAACTCGCGAGGATATCGAAAATATTCCTTGTTTGGAGGATTTAAGCGACGCGCAAAAAATGGAGGAGATTCGAAGAGCTACAAAAGCGTTTTCACGTGAGGAGTTTAGACGACTTCTTTTTGACTGCCACTGCATTTTAAGAGATAACCATAAAATGGAGCCCGGCCAAGCCTTCGATGAAATATCCAAAATCCTCTTCATAAAAATGTTTATTGAACGTACCGGAAACCATGAAAAGTTTACTACAAGGTACTTAGATCAGTATGCAAGCATTCGGAGGAGAAATATTGACGAAGTCATGCACGACTTGTTTGATGACACTAAAACACATTATAGAGTCGACGAATTATTTGCCGTCGACGATAAGCTAGAAATTTCTTTTGCAACATTTAGACGAATCGTTCAAAAATTAGAACGGTTTAACCTAGGTGCAACTCATGATGACGTCAAAGGAATTGCCTTCGAACGGTTCCTTGGACAAACATTTCGAGGAGATCTAGGTCAATTTTTTACTCCAAGACCAATCGTTGATTTTATGGTAGAATTCTTTGATCCAGAGGATTCGCATGTTATGTGTGACCCAGCTTCCGGTTCGGGAGGGTTTTTAATTAAATTTTTCGAATACGTCCGAAATAAGATTGAATTCGAAGTACATCAAGAAAAGAAAGAGTTAAGGGAACAAATCGAATCACGAAATATATCTGAGGACACAAAGGCTAAGCTGATCAATGAGTCCTACATGGAACTCAATACGCAATTGGACGTTTCAAGAGAGGGAACACGTCTTTGGAGCATCGCACACAAATCAATCTTTGGATGCGATGCGGAACGTCGTGCGGCACGAACCAGCAAGATGAACATGATCATGCATGGAGATGGCCACGGGGGCATTCATCATCATGATGGCTTAGTAAATTTTAACGGCATTTTCCCAGGCCGATTCGATATTATATTAACGAATCCTCCTTTTGGCTCAAACGTCGGAGATGATCAAATTGTTGGCGCAACGCCTGAAACAAGGGTCTCTACTAGTCCAGCGCTAAACAGCCACTACGAAAGCGAGTATGGCGAAGCATATAGAATGCACCATGAGAAAATGGTTGTTGCAGAAAGAAACAAGGATAAAATCATATCTCTGTTCACGCTCTCCGGAAAAAAGAGGCAAAAGACAGAAGTTTTATTTATTGAACGGTGCCTCGACCTCTTAAAGCCCGGCGGGAAATTAGGGATTGTTGTTCCAGATGGGATCTTAAATAACCCTTCGCTCAGTAAAGTAAGAGCGTTTATTGAAGATAATGCCAGGATACTTGGGGTTATTTCTATCCCCGATAAGACATTCAAATCATCGAAAGCAAACGTGAAGGCCAGCCTCTTGTTCCTCCAAAAATATTCCCTTGAAGACCTTGACCGTATAACAGCAACACGCCGTCAAGCCGAAGAGAATACGTTCGAGTCGCTTAAAGAGGAACTGACAAATCTCAGCAAGGCATGTGAGATAACATGGACTCAGTACAAAAGGCTTCGCAACGATCTAGACAACATCCCTGAAGATATGATAGGTGCCTTTAATCTCGTATCAGCATCTGTCGATGCTGAAACACTGAGGCAACGTAAAAAGGAACTGGCAAAACAATACGACTTACTCCAACAACTTCCTTCATCAAATGCGATACGTGCAATAAAATCTGCCCACGATTATTTTATTTTCATGGCGGTGGCAGAACATGTTGGCATCAGAGCATCAGGTAAGGACGATCCTTTAAATGAGTTACCCCAGATTCTTGAAGTTTGGAATGCGTATCAGAGAGACAATTCAGTAGTTCCACATGATGTTACAAAATCCACCTTTAAGGTTAAATGGTCAGAAATTGACCGCTGGGATCCTGCTTCCTATCGCCCAATCGAATGGAAATGCAGTCCTGAAATATTGAAACCGTTCGGAAAGTATCTGAAGCAGCGTATAGATCCTGTAGATCGGGAAGAATTTGATTTCTCAGAGTTAACTCCAATTACTATCCATTTTGATGGAAGTATTGATCCTAGAGATATAACAGATTCTGACGATTATACTATGGATCAATATTTTGCAAGGGCTGGTGATATAGTCGTATCAAAAATTGATCTAAAGAATGGTGCTGTTGGAATTGTTCCAGGGAATTTATCCAACGTTGCTGTAACGAATCATTTTGTCGTTTATGAGCCTGATTTCGAACATATTTACCCCCCATACATTGTTCGGATGATTCAAACTGCATTTTTTAAAGGCTATCTATGGCGCAAGAAGGTTGGAACTGAAGGCCGAAAAGAAGTAAAAATAGACTTACTTGAATCAACACTGATTCCCATCCCATCTTTGTCTGAACAAAAGGCTCTAATATCGAAATGGTGTGAACTCGAAAAACAAAAAGAGGACTTAGAGAGAGCAATGAGCATTGAGAAAAGTAATCTAGATGTTAAGTTACTATCTTGCCGTCCATAAAATACACATGAGCGAGGGATCTATCGACGGGGAAGTAGGTCGATCCACAGATCCAACCATTTTGTGACCATGGACGTATTGATCGAGAATGACGCGTTTCACAGACCCTTGCGTTGACTCTCAGATCTACCTCCATCCGCTCCCTCGGTCGCTCCGCTCTCCTCCCAGGAGGAGGACAGTCCGTGGCGATACCCTATTAACCGGGGGAGAATCTCTTACCAATAAAGCTAGACTAGGACCACAAGACCGACCTCAAGCCGCGAGCATGCCCGACGAAGCCGATGGTACAAGCGGCGGGCCGAGAGCAGCCGCCACTACGCGAGCGGAAGCGAGCGAGTGAGGGCGTCCGGGGACACCAGAGCCAGGAAAGAGCAGGGCGATGTTCCGAGTGAGCACCGTGAGCACGGAAGTTTGCCCACCTTCCTCTAGCGGCTTGAGCAGGAGAAACTTCACCATATCACGTTGGATCTGACATTCCGCATGTCCTCCGTCATGTGTAGTATTTTTCGTATTCGCTCCCCAGCAATCGTAGAATCTTCCTCAACTCTTCGTTGAGGTTCGTCACCCGTTTCCGCCTCCTCCCCTCCTCGACCACCGCAAACTCCCGCACCCTCCGGAAGCGGAAGAACACCCATTTCATGGTAGGCCGTTGCGTCTGCTTCTTCGTCTGGCTGGTCACCGTCTCACCGGTTCGCTCCAGTTCCCGCCGCAACCGGAACTCCGTGAGCGCATACATGAACAAACAGAGTACCATCACCATCGCCAGTGCCTGGATTCGGGATGTCTTCTTCAAAAAGACCTCAGCAACCCGGAACGACTTATCCTTCAAGAACCGAAACCCGCGTTCCACCGCCCCCTGCCCTTTGTAGTTGGCGAGTAATTCGTCGGCTGACAACTCCGGATCATTCGTTGCCAGGACAAACCTCCCGAGGATCCGCCGTTCCTCGGCAAGAACCTCAGGGTTGTGGTCGATCTCCGCTGTAATCTTGTATGACACCCGGACCGGTTCCCCGTTCTTCGGCCTCCCCCGTTTCTTCTCCTGCTTTCGGGTGATCGTGGCGATGTCAAGGTTACGGAACTGGTATCGCGGATGCTTGTTGAGCCAGATCTCGGCTGCTCTGTGTGCATCCGGTTCACAGGCAAACTCCCGGGCACAGAGGTTCCGGAGCGATGTCCGCGCCCGGTCCAGGTTCTTCGCCAGGTTCTTCTCGAACGTCTTCTCCTCCCGCTCGTACATCGGGACCGACCGATACAGAACCCATTTCTGCCGGATCCCGGCATACTCACTGCAATGCTCCTGATAGGTGTAGCGGTCGTCGGTACACGGCAAGAATGAGTCCTCGGTCCGGACCAGGTCCTGCACTTCCTTGATCGTGACCGGGGCCCGACTGATCCAGAACATGTGCTGCCCCAGAGTCTGCAGGTTCTTTGCCGTGTAGAAGGCTGAATCAGCCACGTGGTAGACTTTTTCGTCAGAGTTCAGGTTCTCGTTGAGGTGCTTGATGATGGTCAAGATCGTTTCTTTGTCCGATTCGTTGCCGGAGAACGTCTGCAAGAAGAGCGGAACCCCATACTGGTTTGAGGCCATCCCGAGGACAAATCGTTTGAGATCCCACCGGCCATCCTTCGGATGGCCGTAGGTGATCGCGATCTCGCCCATATCGAGGTCGGGTTCATACGCCCCGGTGACGCTGAAGTTGGTGGTGTCGACGTGGATACAGTGGGAGCCGAAGTCGGTCGGAAGAAGGCATTTCGCAACAACCTCATTGAATAACTCAGTTGGGCCGTAGGCAGCGATCGCGTCCAGAGTTCGGCCGAGCACATCGTCGTTGAGGTGGTCCCGCGTGATGCCCTCCCCGAGGAGACGTTCGACGGCGATGTCGTCAAAGAAGTCGGGAAACAGGTAGAGACGGCGCTCGATGAACCCAAGACCGTTGAGAACCATGGCTTTGAGCACCTGGGCGTGGCTGAGATGGTGGGGACGGGTTGTCGGGAGAGCAGCGTCGATCACAGCAGCGATCTGGAGGGAGTCGTAAGCACCGGCGACAATGCCGAGATGGCCGATGGAGAGGATCGAGGTATCGTCGAAACCATCAACGAGAGGCATATTGAAGGTTATTCACTGAAAGTACAAGGATCTTGCGGTTTTGGATATTCAGAGAGGAGTGGGTCGTACTGCGGATGGTCGGTTGGATCTCTGCACCATCTGAAGTTCCGTCAGGCGAGTCTAAACACTCAGATATCTTTCCTTGGCCAGTGTTTCAATCCATACCACTCAGATCTTCATCCGTTCTCTCTTCTTTTGGTATGCAGTCTCTGCACGAATTGGTGTTAGTTACTTAGTTCACCACAGTGAAAGAAAAACCAAGACTATATATGAGCCAGAAACTGTTTTACTATTAATGCTATATGGTTGACAATAGGGAATTAACTAACCCATCAGAGAATCCAAGAGATCCCACTGAAGAGTTAGAAAACCAAATCCACGAATGGTTAAGAGAATGGGAATTAGAGGGTGATAAACTAAAGGAGAAGAACGATAGCATCTCAAATCAGATCGAGGGCAAGCTGACCCAATATTTCATGAACATGAATGCGCATCAAAAAAACGTCATCTCAACTCTTGACAGATACAAAGAAGAACTGGTTTCAAAGAATTCCAACAGTAGCAGAGTGTATACGAAATACTCTCAAAAAGTGTCAGACCTCCAAACTGCCGTTCAAAGAACGTTAATCTACTGTATGATTGTCATAGTTTTGCTACTAGTTGTTTTCCCGGTTGGGACGATGTCTGGTTTTTTTATAGGCTATGCGTATCTCATCACAATTTTTCAATTTATGATCGTGATCATTTTTGTTTTAGCATCCCATGGATTTTTATCAGCATACAAGATATATAATGAACTGAACTCAGGAGAGTTCAATGATCTAAATAGAGAAATCAAGAGCATATCCTATCAAAAACTTTTGTCAAGCCCTGGTGTGTGGAAAGCAGATTATATAACCAATGACGGATCCACTCAAAACGGTCAAGAAGATGAGACAGACCCAAAATTTCTCCATGTATATTGTCAGTCGACTCTTGGTTCTATAATATCCGATATCAACGAAGTGCTTTTTCAATATACCGAAAGATTCCCATTAATTAAAGACTGGTACCAAAAATGCCGAACATTTGCAAAATGGAGTAATACCTGCGATGAGATTGATAAATCACTGCGATATTTTGGAATATTTCTCACGGATGAGATTGATAAAATTCGATATAACCCGAGTTGGATTTCAAAAATTGAGAATGATGAAATAAGCCGTGAAAAACATGTAATGAACCAATTAGCCAATGTAGACTCTGTGAGGATCAAGTTTGGTTATCAAACGCTTAACCTACTTTTTGAGAATTACAAGGGAAAAAACACTAGAGTTAACTGGGAAGCAGTAAAGAATAACGATTCTCAGTTAAATAGTTTGGCAAACATCGCATATAATTCAGGGTTGATTCAGTATAATGCAAAAATCCTTCAGTTGGATGAATTTAAGATGATATTGAAAAAAACTGATGATTTTGACGTACATAAAATTTTTTTAAATTGCCTATTGTTTCAAAGAGTAACTACTGAAATATTACTTTTGAATGATGACTTAGAAAGACAAGGTATCCACATAGAATCAGGATTGGGAAAATCAAAAGTTGTTCAACTCATTAACTTTGACAAGCCTTTTGAAGAAAATTTGATAAGTATTCTTACTAACGAATTGTCGTTGAGCATTAGCAGCGATAACAAGTGGGTATCCATTGAGGCAATCATCGCATTGTTGTTAAGTTCGGACTCTAGATTTAGAGATTTAGTTTGCCGAAATGCAGCTTATGACAACTGTGTAATACAATTAATGTCATATCTTGAGTTAAAGAAGAGAAAAGTTGAAGAAAGACAAGAAATTTTCATTTCTGATCTTTATTGGACGTCTGAAAGTTGCAGATATCTCGAACAACAAATAGATGGGAACTCAAATGACTTTGATCCAATAGTGCATCAAAAATTTCAAATATATAAAAAGGCATTATCAGGGGGTAGGTGGATAGATGATGATATTCTTTTGACACAAGAAACGTTTATGACGAAGATTGCGGAATTGGCAGTTAAAGTAGACAAGCAATATGAAGGGAAGAAGTATCAGATCTTGCATAAAATTATTGAAAAAAATCTCGAAAATATTAACATTAATATCGTCGACAAAGCGATTGATGCCAAACTCTTTTCAACATATGTTATTTTGACCCATTCTACGGATGGACCTTTGGTAGAGTGTATTGGTAAATTAAATGCATATGATAAAGCCAAAGATGAGGTTGAAAATATTGAAGAAAAATATGGGATCTCAATATGTAGGGATGGCAAACCGAAATACCATTTCGAAAACTACCTTAAGGGAACGCTAATCGGAATAATCGATGAAAAAACATCTTTCTCTCAATTTAAGGACGAATTTATCAGCGATTTACAGAAAATTTTTGACTACGAAGAAAATGAATTAAACGTTAACGAAAGAAATTGGAATTTAGGCATTGTCCTTCTTCGAATTATACCCTCGAAATACAGTTTTGGAATGGATGATAGGCGTATAAGAACCCGAGACCTTCATGTGGCAAGGAAAATAACAAGATTGTTGAATAAAGCCGAAATTCTCAGCATTCCTGAAAAAGCAGCCCTTGAGGTGTTCGACAAGAGTGTTGATTTACTTGATGTAATAAATCATCAAACAATATACAATATCGTATATTATGAAGGAATGAAAGTCCCAAAAGCATATGAAAATCTTCTAAAAAGCGAGGATCTTAAAACGTCGTTGTTCTCCCGACTTGAAGGAAATGCAATCACTTCATTGAAAGAATTGGCAATTGAAATTAAACGACATGGCGGTAATGATGATACAAAGAAATACTACCTAAGACTTTTTAATACAGTGTTAGCCTCGGAATATTATAAACAAGCAGGAAAAAGCATTGAAAACAGCAGAATGATTAACATCTCAAATGATTTATTTGAGGCCCTTGATGCCGTTTCAACACTTTGGGATAGATGATAGATAATACTGCCCTCAATAGTGGAATGCATAGAAACCTACGAGAGATCTACCCCCACCTACCCATAGCGCATCCCTGATGCTCTAAGTCCGCCTAGGCGCCCCAAAGCCAGTTATTACGTCGTGCTGCTCGCCGCTCTCGCCAATAACCGGAAGCAGGGATAGCGTAACGAACTCTCTGTTTTTTCCAGTCTTCAGTATCGACCCAATTACGGTTATCACTAAGGGACATCTCAAATGTGTTACAGAATGTGCATAGCATCTTTTAAGGCCGCTTCCCTACCTCCGTTTCCCCAAGGATGTCTCGGTGAGGTGCTGGACAACCTATTCTTGCTCCTCGTCCTTAAAACGTAGCATCACCAACGCTCCTTCTCCGCACGAACGTTACTAACATCCACACCTGCACTACAAGCGCCCCAAAAACACCAACCGTCAGCGCGTAGAAAATTACCATAGCGACCAGTTCGTGCCACTGCCACCCAATTAGCCAAACCAGCGCGGCGGTAATGAAGAACCGGAACCCCCACTCGCCGGGGTAGAGGAGAGCCCTCCAGTTGTGCGAATCATCCATGGAGGGCGTTTCGCCGTATTGAATTAAAAAGGGAGTGGGTTCAGAGATTGTCTTGATCGGGAAGATTCAAGATGTATAGATCAGTTAGAATAATCCCACTGCTCCAGCCGCTCCCGCACATGCTTGTTCATCGTGAACGGCTTCTCGTCCCGCGCGTTCTTCTTCAGGTAAAACAGCGTCCCCTTGGAGAACCCCATCTTCTTCCACTCGGCATACGGAATTGCAAGTATCTTCCGGCGCATCTCGTCGGAGTCCTGCCGGTCGATCTCGTAGGAGGGAGTTGAAAAGTCGAGTTTCCGCTTCTTCCCGGTGAGGTAGTGCGCCAGTTCTCTGGTCTTAAGGAAGATGATATTACTCCATGCAGATTCCTTCCCCTGATACTCCACTGCCTTGTTAAACCACCTGTTGACTTCTTCGGTGACTTTGCGCGCGCCGGTAGGCCGGAGCGGGCCGTCCAGACCGTTTCTCGATGCTCGATGACCAGAGTGAACTTGTACCTATGGTAAAGCCGCGGGTTTGGACCCTCCACCGGCAGACCACACTCCCTCCCGTCGGCCGAGGCCCGCGCCTCCGGGCGCTTCGCTCCGTTCCGCTCCCGCTCCACTCCGCGAGCCTCACCTCCCTCCAGTCGTGGCGTCTGCCTGGTCTTCTCCTCCTGTTCGGGTTCTCTGACGACCATGACCGGCTCGAACCTCGCCGGTCATCGTCTGCTGGGGAGTGCTCGTCGCGCCGTGCTGCGGCACCGCGCTCCTCGCACGGAGGGGTGACACAAGGCCACCCCTCAAACGACCCCCCACCACCCGGCGCTCCGCGCCTCCTCCCGCCCCCCCTCGGAGGGGCGGGCAGTGCAAGGCGATAGGTCGTGGATGGAGAGATGCAACCGAATGAGCTGGAGCGATCCCTCTGTGTGACACTCGTAATAGAGGGGGTGGCCCCGAGGGCCACCGCCTCCCGCGCGGAGCACGGTGCCGCAGGCACGGTGCGGAGCGCGCACTGTTGCAGGCGGCGGCCGGCGAGGTCCGAGCCGGTCGCGGCCGTCAGAGAACCCGGACAGGAAGAAGAGATCAGGCAGACGCCACGACCGGAAGGGAGTGTGGTCTGCCGGTTGGGATCCCCGCCGGCCGACCCTCGCACGAAAAGGCTCCGTTACTCAGGGCCACCAGGGTGCGTGTGCCTTCGGCAGGTAGTTCCCCGTTCAAGCCCCGGCGTTGCTCCGCTCACCCGCATATCTGCACCACCTTCGCCGGCTCGTACCGCAGGACGACCTCGCTCGTCCTCCCGCCGGCCTGTATCCGGATCAGGTCGACCAGTCGCAGGGCATCCAGTTTCCGCAACCGCTTGAAGAAGGCCGTGTAACTGATCTTCTTGTCTTTCGCCCCGGTGTAGATCGCCCCGGAGACCAGCGGCTCGGTCTGCTCCTGCGACAACTCCGCGATCCTCCGGAGCAGCAGCCGCTCGTCTGCGGAGAGAGCCCGAATACTGTAGGCAAGGTGGATATGCTTCGCCTGCTCGTAGGCGATCGTGACATCCTCCTCGATGACTTCGGTGCGGGCGGCGCACTCTGCGTTCAGCACCGCCCGCTTCACCAGGTCCAGCCCCACCCGCACATCGCCCGACTCCATAGTCTGCTCGATGATATCATCCAGGATCGTTGCCGGGAATACGCCCGGATAGAGCCCGACCCGGATCCGCTCCTGGAGGATGCCCCGGATCTCCTCGGCATCATAGGGCGGGAAGTAGATGTCGGAGGGGCGGAACGGTGAGATGACCCACCTGCTCAGTTCACTCGCAAGGTCAAGGTCCATGTCGCTGATTGTCGCAAAGACCGCGGCCCGGGCACCGGGATAATCCTGGTGCAGCCGGAGCAGAGAGTTGACGACATCACCCAGCGTATTGTTGTAGTGGAGCAGGTTCGCGTCGTCCAGGCAGATGATCAGGCTTTTCTCCTGCCGCTGCAGGGCGCCGCCGATGGCGTCCATCACCGACTTGATCGAGATCCCGGTCCGCGCCGGCGCGTGGCCGAAGACCGCTGCGTAGATTCGGGAAAAGACCATGTACTTCGTCCGGTCGTTCTGGCAGTTCACGTAAATCGGCAGGATTTTCTTTGTGGTCTGCTCGAGCTCGGCAAAGATCCGGAGCACGCTGGTCGTCTTCCCGGTTCCGGGCAGACCCCTGCAGACGGCGTTCAGCGCCCGCCCGCCTTCGAGTGCGGGACGGACCTGGTAGGCAAGGTCGTTGAGCTGGCTTTCGCGGTAGTTGAAGAGCTCCGGGACGTAGTCGATCTCGAAGACATCGATACTCCGGAAGAGCGTCTGGTCGGACATGAGGAGTCGCTTTCGCATACAAGGATCGTCGGGAGACCGTTACTTAAGCGGCGACCGTGCGCATAGTGAAAGTGAAAACGGAATTGTGGCGGGAGACTTCTGCGCTCATACTGCGCTGTTGTGTTCGATAGCGGCACCGTGCACGAGAACTCACTGTGGTCGATCACCCACCGAGCACCTTCACCAGCACCGCCACGACCCCGCCGACAACCCCGCCGGCCCCGGCGCTGACCGTCGAGAGCCGACGCTCCTCGCCCACTTTCTCGGCTCGCCAGCCCTCCAGCGCCCGGATCCGGCCCTCGAACTCTTCGTCCTGCGCCTCCATCCTCTGCAGCGCCCGGCAGATCCACTTCACGTCCCGGTTCGTCTCGTAGACGAGTTCCCGGGTGGTCTTTTCTCCGGTCATCCTCATAACCCTCCCGGAGGACAATAGGGAGTGTGACCCAAAAAGGATGACCGTAAAGGATATACGCAAGAATCCGGGCCAAATCTGGCCCCCAAGATAAAGTCAGGCTAATATTACCGTGAAGCATACCATAGGATTGTCTGTCATATTCCCGGGAGCATGCAGGCCACGGAAGATGCTTCGCATCTTCCTGTCAGGCACAACCCAGAGAGTTGTGCCGTGAGGAGAACAACCCATGGCAGACTTCGTGCAGAAGACCGTGAACAAAACGGCGGTTCGTGACCTCTCCGTCCCGATCGCCGATGTAACGTCGTTTAACAACCTCATCCAGGCCGTCATCGACGACAACCCGTTCGGGTGCGTCGGGTATACCGGCTCCGACGGGCAGCCGGTGGCCGCGGTCGTCCGCAACCGCGAGCACTACACCGCGAAGGTGAACTTCCTCGACGGTGAGGGGAAAAGGGTCGGGACCGTCTCGCTCCTGTCCCCCACGATCGCCGCGTTCGAGGCGAACGCCGCGGAAGTGATGGGCAACGCAGCCCTCGAGGCCGCGATGGGCGGCGAGGCCGTTCGGAACGGCCCAAGCGAGGCCTACTACTGCCAGCTCAAGTGCCACGACCCGTCGGGTGACGACTACTACGTCACCTTCACCCGGAAGACCGTCCGGATCTCGTCCTACCAGGACGACGCCATCCGGAACACGGTCGAGACCTGGGCCGACGCTGTTGCGTCGCTGGACTGA
>Ga0208041_1001861_pt1 | contig 12354 bp, 9 predicted proteins | sample AD_SCU002_MetaG_FD_184453 | JGI IMG/M metagenome (GOLD analysis project Ga0208041, IMG submission 184453) | Active sludge microbial communities of municipal wastewater-treating anaerobic digesters from China - AD_SCU002_MetaG (SPAdes) (version 2) | ecosystem: Engineered > Bioreactor > Anaerobic >...
GTAGGCCTCGATCTCTCTCTCGATGGCATTCGATATGATGGAACGGTACTCTTCGACATCCATTGGGTATACACCGGCGGGAGAGTGGCGTCCGGGACTATTATACTTTGTCAGGGCCGGGGTATGGCATCCGTCCCACCTCTTTCCTGCGTAAGAGGATCCATAGCCCCCGGGCCTTTGCGTTTGCAGGGGATACCCATACACTTCTCGCCGGCACCCCCACCCCACCCGCGCCTTCGCCGGTAGGCTATACCCATACCCTTCTGCCGGCAGCCCCCACCCCGCCCGCGCCTTCATGGGGATGCCCTTACGCTTCTGCTGGCACCCCCACCCCACCCGCGCCTTCGCCGGCAGGCTACCCATGCACCTCATCGGCACCCCCACCCCGCCCGCGCCTTCGTAGGGATACCCATGCGCTTCTGCCGGCGGCCCCCCCCCCACCCGCGCCTGCGGCGCTCCTCCCCCGCCCCCACCGGGGGGCGGGGTCCGTGCGTGGCGATATCAGGTGAACAGCCGTATCCGGGGTGGAGCCGGCGGGAAATCGTATCTGGGGTGGAGCTGGTGGGAAACCGTATCCGGCTCTTTCCCACCTATCCCCTGGCACTGGACCGTGGGGATATCGCCACGGGGGGAGAGGCTGACGGGGAGGGGGAACTTGTTCCCCCTCCCCTGTCTCCCACACTCCAACCATCTTACTTCTCACCGCCCCCCCACCCCGCCCGCGCCTTCGTAGGGATACCCATGCGCTTCTGCCGGCACCCCCCACCCCGCCCGCGCCTTCGGCGCTCCTCCCCCACCCCCTCTTGGGGGCGGGGTCCGTGCGTGGCGATATCAGGTGAGCAGCCGTATCTGGGGTGGAGCTGGTGGGAAACCGTATCTGGGGTGGAGCCGGCGGGAAATCGTATCTGGGGTGGAGCTGGTGGGAAACCGTATCCGGGGTGGAGCCGGTGGGCCACCGTGCCTAGCTCTTCTCCAGGTTCTCCCCATGTGCTGGACCGTGGGGATATCGCCACGGGGGGAGAGGCTGACGGGGAGGGGGAACTTGTTCCCCCTCCCCTGTCTCCCGCACTCCAACCATCTTACTTCTCGCCGGCCTCCCCCACCTCGCCTGCGCCTTCAGCCGGCAGGCTACCCGTACGCTCTTTGCCGGCGCCTCCCACCCCGCCCGCGCCTCCGGCAGGGAGATACCCATACCCTTCTGCTGGCACCCCCCCACCCCGCCCGCGCCTTCATGAGGGATACCCGGATACCTCGCCGGAAGCCCCCACCCCGCCCGCGCCTTCGCAGGAGGATACCCATACCCTTCTGCCAACGTCCCCCGCCCGGTCTTTCTGCCGGCAGGCCATCCATACCCTTCTCGCCGGCCCCCCCGCCCCGCCTATCCCGGGGTAAGGGCAGTGCCCGGAGCGATAGCCGCCACGGCCCCTGCATCGCGTTCTCCCCGCTCGACCGTTTTGCCCCGCCCCGCCATCGCCGGGTCTGGCCGCCCGAAGGGGCCATGCCCGACGGCGGCTGCGCTCAGGCTTCAGCAGCTCACTCCATCTCAAAGAGGTTCGCGAAAAAAGAGGTTATATGAACCGGGGCTTCATCGAGAGGAGCCGCGGGGTGTAGAGCGGGCGGGAAGGCTTTCCGGCGGTCTCCATCTTCACCGCCTCGATGAGCTCGTCCTCGCTCATCATCTCCTTATACGGCTTCTTCTTCTCCGAGAGCTTCCGGATGGTGACCGTGAGCCGGCCGGTCTCGGCCTCCTGGTCGCCTATCACCGCGACGTAGGGCGCCCAGTCCATGCCGGCCTCGCGGATCTTCTTGTTCACGCTCTCGTCGCGGTCGTCGACATCCGCCCGAATGCCCGCGGCGTTCAGGCGTGCACCGATCTCCTCCGCAAAGCAGACGTGCCGCCCCGCCACCGGGACCAGCCTGACCTGGGTCGGGGCGAGCCAGGTCGGGAGCGAGGGGACCTCCATCTGCGCGGTGTTCTCGAGCAGCGCGCAGATGACCCGCTCGATCGAGCCGGTCGGCGAACAGTGGAGGATCGGGGGGTGGACCTCCACACCCTCCGGGGTGTAGTACTTGATGTCGAACCGGTCCGCGCTCTCGACGTCGATCTGAACCGTCGGGTTCTCGATGGGTCTGCCCTGGGCATCGATCGCCGCAAGGTCGACCTTTGCTATCCAGTAGTGCGTCCGCTCCGAGAGGACCTCGATGAGCATCGGCACACCCGACTTCGCGACGATTCCCTTCACCCAGAGTTCGTACTGGTCGAAGAAGTCCTGCGTGCACCGGAAGACCCCCACGAGCGGCGTCTCTAGGTCTTCGCCGCTCTTCCAGCCCATCAGAAGCTGCTCCTCGAAGCTTGCGAGCGCGTCGTCGACGTCGCGGCAGAGGGTGTGCATGTCGGGCATCGTGAAGGCGCGGAGGCGCTTGAGCCCGATCACCTCGCCCTTCTGCTCGTGCCGGAACGAGTAGGTCGAGAGCTCGTAGAGCTTCATCGGGAGGGTGTTCGGCGATATGTGCATGTCGTGCATGATCGAGAACATGCCGAAGCACGCCGCGAACCGGAGCATCATGTCGCGGTTGCCGCTCTTGAACCGATACTGCCGCTCCCCGAACTTGGCGGCGTGCTCCGCGATCGCCTGGTCGCCGAGATCGTACATCACCGGGGTCTCCACCGGCATACCGCCGTACTCGAGCACCTGCGTAAGGACGTAGTCGGTGAGAAGGTCGCGGATCAGCTTGCCCCGGGGCATCCAGCGGTGGTGCCCGACGTCGGAGCGCGGTTCGTACTCCACGAGCTCTTTTGCCCGCATCAGGTCGACGTGAACCGGTTCGACCCCTTCCGGCCCCGGATACCCGAGTTCTTTCCGGATAAGGGCGGCGAAGGGCGTCTTCTCATTCACGTAGGCGGCCGCATCCTTGCGCTCCCCTTCGGGGGTGAAGACGAAGAACTCGTGCTCGATCTCCTTCTTCGGCGCGGCCGTTCCCTCCCCGGGCACGATCGTCCGGGAGAGCTCCGAGAGCGGGTGGCCCTTGCAGGAGAGTGAGAAGGCCTTGTACCAGCCGAACGGCGCCCGCTTCACGACGAAGTCGCTTTCCCCGGAGAGGGCTTCCTCGATGCCCCGGAGAGCGCTCACCGCCGCTTCCGGCGATGCAAGATCGGAGGAGAGGTGGGCGTAGGGGTAGATCATGATATTGGTCGTGCCGAGCTGCCGGGCGGTAGTGACGATCTCGTCCGCCGCCTGCCTGACGGCATCCCCGATATTCTCCTCGTCGACAGACTCAACCGCGCAGAAGACGGCGAGCGCCTCATCGAGAGCGTCCTTTGGGACCGCATCCTCTTCGGCGACCTTCGTCTTCTTCCGGGCCTCATATTCGATATGGTCAGAGTGGATCAGAAGAAGTCGCATTGGTATCCCCAGTTGAACCGTTGAATATCTGTTTTCCTGCTATATAGTGCATAACGCTCTTCCGGTCGGATCACCCGGCACCCTGCCCGCCGGGGCTGGAATGCGCGGGGTCTTTTCCGGACTACCGGCAGTATGCATCACGCCTGGCGCGCATTCTCGTGGTAGCGGGAGAGGGTCGCCTGCTGCTGGCCCATGTACTTCGCGTCCTTCTTCATGTTGTAGGGGCGCGCGGCGCGATCCGTCCGGTAGAAGACGAGCTGCCCGATAGGCATCCCGGCGTAGACCCGGACCGGCCGGGAGTTCACGTTGCACATCTCAAGCGTTATCGTCCCCTGGAATCCGGCGTCGATCCAGCCCCCCGTCTGGTGGAGCTCGATACCGAGGCGGGCGATGCTGCTCTTCCCCTCGATGCTCGCCACGACGTCGTCGGGGAGCTCGATCGCCTCCAGGGTCTTTGCAAGGAGGAACTGCCCCGGCGCGAGGACGATCGAGTCGGCCACTACCTCCTCGACATCTGCGCAGACGCTCTCCCTCTCGTAGGGATCGATCACAATATCCCCCGGCACGTACCAGACGAAGTGGGAACCGAGCCTGATATCCAGGGAGTTGGGCTGGATCAGGGCGGGGTCGTAGGGGTCGACCCGTATATACCCGCGCCTGATACGGTCCTCTATCTGCCAGTCGACAAGAATCATTCCTTTAGCTCTTCTCCTCGAACCTATTCTTTGTTTTCGAGATGCCACTCCGTCCGGCGCATAAGCCCGTGCATCGTGCTCACCTCGCGGACGGTCAGTTTCGTCCGGCCGAGCACGCGCCGGAGGAGGACCATCGTGTTCTCCCGTTTGAAGTCAGGGTGGTCGATCCGGTCGAGGAACGTCTCGATGTGCCGGTAGAGCGACTCCATCTCGACCTGCCCCGCAAGGAGGTAGGTCCCACGGGGCAGGTTGGCCAGTTCGTAGCAGAGGATGCCCACCGCGTGGGAGAGGTTCAGGATAGGGTATGCCTCCGATGTCGGGATGGTGCAGATGAAGTTTGCCCGCGCAAGTTCGGTGTTCGCGAGGCCCCAGTTCTCCCGGCCGAAGAGGATCGCGACCGTCCCGTCGATATCGGCGACGGCCTCCCGGACTTCCGCCGGCGCGTAGTAGGGCATCCGCATCGGCGTGCAGACCGACTTACTCACCTCGCCGGTCGTCGCGACGACGAAGTCGAACTCCCGGTAGACATCGTCGATCGTCATCCGGCGAGCGCCGTCGAGGACGTCGCGGGCATGGGCGGCGCGCATGATGGCGTCGTCGCCGAGCGCGCAGGGGTTGACCAGCACCATCCGGGTGAACCCGAAGTTCTTCATCACCCGGGCGGTAAACCCGACGTTCCCCTCGTAGAGGGGTTCGACCAGGACGATCGAGACCTCAGGCATGCCTCACTGTACCGCCCGGACCGTCGCCCGGAGCACATCGATCCCCTCATCGTAGACGGCGTTGCCGACGACGATCGTATCCGCGATCCGGCCCATCTCCGCCGCCTGCTCCGCCGAACGGATGCCGCCCCCGTAGTAGAGGACGGCGTGCTCGACCGCATCGGATGCCGCCTGCACGATCGACGGGTCTCCGTATCTTCCGCTGTACTCGATGTAGACGATCGGGAACCGGAAGTAACGGTCCGCCACCTCTACGAATGCGGCCACATCCCTGCACGAGAGGGCGCAGTCCGCCCCCGTCACTCGCCCGACGGCGGAGTTCGGATTGAGGACGATGTAGGCCTCGGGCACCACCATATCCCAGTCGATGCTGTTTGCATGGCGGAGCCAGGTGTAGTGTTTCCCGACGATCCAGCGGACGTCGTTTGCGTTCACCACGCTCGGCACGAAGAGATGATCGATCCGCCCGTCGAATATGGCGCAGTCGGGGCTCGCCGGCTCCACGACCAGCGGCAGCCCGTAGGGGGAGACCTGGTCCAGAAGCTCGTTGAGGTTCTCCTGCGTCACGTTCAGGGTGCCCGAGAGCATCAGGGCATCGGTCCCGCTCGTTGCGATCTCCTCGGCGGCGCCCGGTGGAAGGCGTTTGTCGGGGTCCAGCTTCGTCACATGTGCCCAGGTCTTCCAGTTCGCGTGCATGGTGTCACTTCAGGTGGCTGATGTAGTCGTGGATCCTCGTCTTCGCGATGCCGGTGATGGAGGAGACTTCCCCGGGGTCGGCCTCGCGGAGCGTCGCGGCGTCGTATATGCCCGCAAGGTAGAGTTTCTCCACGGTAGCTTCCCCTATGCCGGGGACCGCCAGGAGCTCTTTTCGCCCGCGCTCAAGCGCGGTCTTCGTGACCTTTTCCGGGGCGGGGCGCCCGAGGTGCCTGCAGACCATATCAGCATGTTTATGTACGGTCTCCGGATTAATGCCGGTTTTGTTTGCGAGGTAGGGGACCGGGAGGTAGCAGAGGTCGTCGGGGCTTGCGATGCCCCCTGCCTGGTACTTCTTCAGGCTGACCGCGGGAATGCCGGCTTCCCTGAGGGTGCGCTCGTTGCAAAGGCCGCGGGCCGCCGCGAGGAGCTCTGCCGCCGGCGTCTCGCCGATACCGGCTTTCTTCAGGACCGCAGAGTCAGACCGCGAGAGCGCGCGGATATCCCCGACCCCCTGCTCGACGAGGCTTTTTGTTATCTTCGCGTGGCTCCGGCCCTTCTTTGGGGGGACGATCTTCCTGATGAATTTCCGGAGCTCCGAGCGGCGCCGGAGTATATCGAGCGCGCCCCCGGCCTCCCGGATGAGTTGCCCGGCCTCCTCCGCGCCGACGCCGGCGGCACCCGCAAGGTCGTGGGGCTGCATGCCCGCGATCTCGGATACCGTGTAGATGTGGTGTGCGTGCAGGCGCTCTACGAGGCTGTCGGTCATCGAGGGCATCATACGGAGCGCCTCGATGTTCGAGGCGATATGGCTGCAGAGCGGGCAGCCGATCGTCCACGGGGGGGATCCTTTCCGGATAAGGCGAACGTGGGTGAGTTTGTGCGTCTTGCAGACCTCGTCGGTCCGGATCGCCTTCCCCCAGGTGCTGCCGGGCAGGCTGATGTTGAACCGGCACTCCGGGTAGCCGGTGCACCCGATGAACTGAGAAGCGCCGAGATGCCGGATCCGGAGCTCGTGGCCGCAGGCGGGGCAGGGGCCGACGGTATGCTCTTCCGCCGTCTGGCCCATGATCTCATCGCCGATCTCCTTCTCGTGCGCCTCGAGCTTATCAAAGACCCTATGAAGCATCTCCCTGGATTCGTCGACGACGTCGTCGCGGGAGCGCTCGCGCTGCTTGATGAGCTGCATATGCTCTTCAAGCGTTCTCGTCATCTCGGGCTCGGTGATCGTCTCCGCGTGGTTGTCGAGCGCATCCGTGACGGCCCTCCCGACGAGGGTCGGGCGGAGCGGGTTTCCTTCCACGTAGCGGCGGGATATGAGCTTCCCGATCACCTCGTGCCGGGTGCTCTTCGTGCCGAGGCCGAGCTCCTCCATCACCTGGATGAGCCGGCTCTGGGAGAAGCGTGCCGGCGGCTGCGTCTGTTTCTCTTCGAGATTCACCTTCCGGATCGGCAGGCGCTCGCCCACGGCAAATACCGGGAGTATGTTCTCTTTTGCCTCCGAGTAGGGGTAGATCCGGCGCCATCCCGCGGAGAGGAGCCGCCCGCCCGTCGCGGTGTAGGGCTCGCCGGAGGCGTCGAAGAGGCACTTCGTCGTCGTCCAGGTCGCGTCCGGCGAGAGGGTCGCAAGGAACCGCCGGACGACGAGCTCGTAGACCTTCCACCGGTCCTGGCCGAGGGCCTCGCGGGTCGCCGCTCCGGTCGGGTGGATCGGCGGGTGGTCGGTGCTCTCCTTCTTGCCCCGGGTCGGGACCGATCGGCGGTGCTGCTGCACCCAGGCGACGTCCGCATCGAAGACCCCTCCCCGAAGCGTCTCGAGTATGCCGTTCAGGTTCAGGGACTTCGGGTAGACCGTGTTGTCGGTCCTCGGGTAGGATATGTACCCGTTCATGTAGAGGTCTTCGGCGATCCGCATGGCATTTGCCGCCGAGAGGCCCAGGCGGCTTGCCGCGACGATGAACGTCGTGGTGTCGAAGGGTGTCGGCGCCCGGTCGGTCTTCTGCCCTTCCTTGACGTCGGTGACCGTGAGGGGCTCTTTCGTCCCCGCCTCGGCGGCAAGGGCCGCATCGTGGTCGGTGAACCGTCCGGCGGTATGCCGCGCCTCCACCGGCACGCCGTCCTTCTCCGTCAGGAGCGAGAGCATCCAGTAGGTCTGGGGGACGAAGTTCTCGATCGCGCGTTCGCGGTCGACGATCATAGCGAGCGTCGGGCTCTGGACCCGGCCGACGGAGAGGATGTCTTTGCCGCCCCGCCGCGCGGCAAGGCTGATGAACCGGGTCAGCGACGCCCCCCACATCAGGTCGACCGTCTGGCGGGCTTCGCCGGCGGCCGCGAGGGCGAAGTCGAGATCGGTCAGGTTCTCAAAGGCGGTCCGGATCTCTGCAGGGGTGATTGCCGAGAACCGGGCCCGGTTGATCTTGACCGTGGAGTTCACCGCGCGGACGAGTTCGTAGGCCTCTTTCCCGATCAGTTCGCCTTCCGTATCGTAGTCGGTGGCGATCGTGACGAGGTCCGCCTTCTTCGAGAGTTTCTGGATGAGGTTGACGATCTTCTTCTCGGTCGGCTTCTTGACGATGCCGGCGTCGATGAGGCTTCGCGGTGTGTGGACCTCGCTTCTCCAGTTCGTGTAGCCGGGCTCGAAGTCCACCTCCACCACGTGCCCCTTGAGGCCCACAACCGTCTTCGTATCGAAGGAGTAGGTCGATACGCTCCCATCCTTCGACGCCCTCACCTTCTCGCTGCCGGCGAGGATCTGCGCGATCCGGTTTGCTGATATGTTTTTTTCTGCTATGATCAGGTGCACTGCGGATTACACCCCGCCTTTCTCGATACATTCGGATACGATTCGCCCGAGTTCTCGCGGGTCCGCCCGCCCGCGGGTCTCTTTCATCACCTGCCCCACGATAAAGTTCAGGGCTCCCTTCTTGCCGGCACGGTAGTCCTCCACTGCCTGCGGGTTTGAGGCGATGACCGCCTGCACGATCGCGACAAAGTCGTCCCCCGTGGCTCTGGCAAGCCCCTCGCGCTTCACGATATCGGCGGGTTTCTCGCAGGGCCGGCCTGCGGCGCAGGCATCGAGCATCTCCCGCAGGACCTGGACGCCGGCCGCATCGGTGATCGTCTCCGCCCTGAGGAGGGCGAGGAGTTCTCGTATGCGGTCGGCCGGGACGGCGGCGATGCTCATGTTGCGGTAGTTGAGCTCCCCAAGGAGGATATCTGCCGCCCAGGTGGCGGCGAGGATCGGATCGGCGGGCGCCACGTGCTCGTAGAAGTCGGCAAGCCGCGGGTCGCCGGTCAGTGTCCGGGCGTGGTTTAGCGATATGCCGTACTGCGCCATGAACCGGTTCTTCCGCGCGGTGGGAAGTTCGGGGAGGTCGATCGCCGCGACCCGGTCTGCGACGCGGATCGGCCCGAGATCCGGGTCGGGGAAGTAGCGGTAGTCGTGCGCCTCCTCCTTGCCGCGGGCGGATGTGGTGATCCCGCGCCCTTCCATGAAGTGCCGGGTCTCCCTTGCCACTGTCTGGCCGCGCCGGAGCAGGTTCCTCTGCCGGGTCGCCTCGAAGGTGAGGGCCTTCTCGACGCCTTTGTAGGAGGATATGTTCTTGACCTCGACCCTCGCCGAACCCTCGATCGATATGTTTGCGTCAACACGGAGAGCGCCTTCCCGCTCGCCGTCGAAGACTCCCAGGTACTCGAGGATCGTCCTGAGCTTGTTCAGGAACCGGCGCGCCTCCTGCGGGGAGCGCATATCCGGTTCGGTGACGATCTCGAGGAGCGGTATACCCGACCGGTTGTAGTCGACGAGCGAGTACTTCGATGCGCCCGCGACGTGGACGAGGCGCCCCGGGTCCTCCTCGAGGTGCACCCGGGTGATCCGGACGATCTTCTCGTGCCCCTCGTCGTCCTCGATCTCGACGGTCCCCTCGACCGCAAGCGGCCTATCGCTCTGGGTGATCTGGTAGGCCTTTGCAAGATCGGGGTAGAAGTAGTTCTTCCGGGCGAAATCCGACTCTTCCAGCACCCGCATGTCGAGGGCTTTTGCTACCAGGAGGCCGTACTCGACCGCCTTTCTGTTCAGGCGCGGGAGCGACCCGGGCAGACCGAGACAGATCGGGCAGCAGTGGGTGTTGGGCCCGTCGTCGCGGTAGTCCGTCGAGCACCCGCAGAAGAGCTTCGTCGCCGTCGCGAGCTGGACGTGGATCTCAAGCCCGACGATCGTCTTCATGCCTTCACCCCCTGCTCGTAGGCATAGGCCGCATCGATGATGCGTTCCTCCTCGAACTGTCTTCCCATCAACTGGAGGCCCACGGGGAGGCCGTCCACCCTGCCGCACGGGACCGATATGGCCGGTATCCCGGCAAGGTTCGCCGGCGCCGTGAGTATGTCCGAGAGGTACATCGAGACCGGATCGGTCCTCTCGCCGAGGGGGAAGGCCACGGTCGGCATCGTCGGGCCGGCGATGACGTCCACGTCGCGGAAGGCCCGCTCGAAGTCCTGCCGGATCTTCTGCCGGGCCCCCAGGGCCTTCGCGTAGTACCTGCCGGCATAGCCGGCCGAGAGGGCGAATGTGCCGAGCATGACACGGCGCCGGACCTCGGGGCCGAGTTTCTCCTGCCGGATGTCCTGGTAGGCCTCGTGCCATGACTTCCGGGTATCGACCGCCGGGCCGTAGCGGACGCCGTCGAACCGTGCGATGTTTGAGGAGGCTTCGGCCGTGCAGATGACGTAGTAGGCCGCAAGGGCATACCGCATGCCGGGTATGCTCACCGGCACCGTGCTGGCACCGAGGTCTTCGATGACACCGATGGCGTCGCGGACCTTCTCCGCGACGCGGGGGTCAACGCCTTCGCCGAAGTACTCTCCCGGTATACCGACACGGAGCCCCCCGATATCGGCCGACGGCCGGTGGTCGTACGGGCGGTCGAACATCGTCGCATCGCGGGGATCGTAGCGTGCGATCACCGACATCACCCTCGATACGTCCTCCACTGTCCGCGCCATCGGCCCGACCTGTTCGAGGGAGCTGGCGTAGGCGATGAGACCGTAGCGGGAGACCCGGCCGTAGGTGGGTTTGAGCCCCACGACACCGCAGAATGCCGCAGGACACCGGATTGATCCGCCGGTATCGCTGCCGAGCGCCATCGGGACGAGGCCCGCGGCAACCGCGGCGGCGCTTCCGCCGGACGAACCGCCGGGGACCCTCGAGGGGTCGACCGGGTTTTTGGTGGGGCCGAACGCGCTCGTCTCGGTCGTCGAGCCCATGCCGAACTCGTCCATGTTGGTCTTGCCGACGATTGCGGCACCCTCCCTCCGGAGGAGTTCGACGACGTAGGCGTCGTAGGGCGGTATGTAGCCCTCAAGGATCCGGGACCCACAGGTGGTCTCGATACCCGCCGTCGATATGTTATCCTTGACCGCGACGGCGATCCCGGCGAGCGCGCCGCCGGAGAACGGCGCTGTGCTGCAGGTGGTGATGAAGGCGTTGTACCGGTCGTCCGGTGAAAAGTCGAGAGTTCCCGCCACTCACATCACCCTCGGTGCTTTGATGAACCCGTCCTCGGTCGACCCTGCGTTCGCGAGGGCCGCCTCCTGCGAGAGGCAGGGCCGGGGCTCGTCATCTCTAAAGGCGTTCGTTATCCCGCCCGCCGGAGCGCTCTCGCCCTCTACGGTGTCGAGGATCTCGAAGTATTCGAGGATCGCGTTGAACTGCCTGGTGAACTCCGGCACCTCGTCTCGTGATATGCCGATATCCGCAAGCTCTGCTATATGCTCTATGTCGCTCTCAGTTACCATGTTCTGCCCTGCTGATCTCCGTTAAGTACCCTTGTACCGACTTTTTATAACCGTTTTGACGGGTGAGCTGGTGCATCGTCCGCCATATTCCGCTTCCGTACTGCATCGCTTTCTTCTCTGCACGGGCTATTTCGGCGGGAATGTGACGTTCTGCGACAGTTCGCAGGGGATGCTTTCTCACCCCCCCGCGCACCTTCTCGCCTGCCGGTATAGCCCGTGCGGCGCGCACCACCCGGGTATCGATGTAGGGCATCGAGAAGTATGCCCCGTGCAGCGCCGCCACCGCCTGATCCCGCGCCCTCTGGCGCCCGTGGTCCATGACGTCCCGCTCGAGTTCCGCCGCGAGGTCGGGGGATGAGAGGTAGCGGGCGTAACCGCCGAAGAGCTCGTCCGCCCCCTGACCGGCGAGGATCCGGGTGTGGCCGTTCTCGCCGGCCCATGCGGCGACGAAGGAGAGGGTCGCTGCGATCGAGGCGTCGATGGGGTTCGTCGGGTCGGGGATGACCCGGACGACCTCGCGGAGAGCCTCTGCGACCTCCTCCTCCGTCGGCGTGACGATTGCGAGGTCTAGCCCCATCATCCGTGCGGCCGCGGCAGCCCGAGCGATGTCGTGCGACCCGCGGAGCCCCACCGCCACGCAGGGGAGATCGGCGAGTCCGGCGATGAGGGCCGAGTCCACGCCGCCGGAGAACGCCACCGCCCCTTCGTTGCTCCGGAGGCCTACCGCGGTGACGATGGCCTCCTCGAGGCCGCAGGGCGGCGGGTCGGGGGCTATCCGGGCCGCCTCCCGCCCGCCGCAGCAGATGGTCCCGGGCGCGATCTGGCCGGGCATGATACCGAAGGTGTCGCGGGCGATGCAGTCGTCCCATTCAAGCAGGAACTCGCCGCCGCACCGGGCAAGGGCCGCCGGCTCCTCGCGGAGCATCCGCTCCACGTCGGCCGGCGAGAGCCGCACGCCGTCGCGTTCTATCCAGCCCTTCAGGTTCATGGTCGCTCGTCTGTAATCCGGCAGGTGGTTGCCATGAGGCTGCCGCAGTACCCGGCCCC
>Ga0208041_1001870_pt1 | contig 12307 bp, 7 predicted proteins | sample AD_SCU002_MetaG_FD_184453 | JGI IMG/M metagenome (GOLD analysis project Ga0208041, IMG submission 184453) | Active sludge microbial communities of municipal wastewater-treating anaerobic digesters from China - AD_SCU002_MetaG (SPAdes) (version 2) | ecosystem: Engineered > Bioreactor > Anaerobic >...
TAACAGTGTGGCCGGGATCAAATCCCTGACATCCAGCAGCACCGACGGCAGGAGTACCGTTACGGTGGAGTTTCTGACCAGTGTGGAATTGGAAAACGCCGCCAATGATGTGCGGGACAAGGTATCACAGGCAGTGCGTCAGCTTCCGCCGGATGCCGACCCTCCGGTGGTTTTCAAAGCCGATGCCGATGCTCAGACCATTCTCACCATAACCGTTCAGAGTGATCAGCGCAGCCTGCTGGAGTTGTCGGAAATAGGTAACAACATTTTCAAGGAACGCCTGCAGACGGTTCCCGGGGTCAGCAATGTGCGCATCTGGGGAGAGAAGAAATACGCCATGCGTTTGTACCTGGATCCGGTCAGGCTGGAATCCTTCCGCCTCACGCCACTGGATATCCGGTCAGCCCTGCAGGCTCAGAATGTCGAGCTACCCGCAGGCCGCCTGGAAGGAGAACGGACGGAGCTCACAATCAGAGCACTGGGACGGCTCAACACCCCGGAGGAGTTTGAGGACATGGTCATCGCCCGCAGGGGAGACAACCTGGTCCGGCTGCGCGACGTTGGCAAAGCTGTGATCTCGCCGGAGAATGAGCGCACCCTGTTGCGTGGCAACGGGGTCATCCCCATGATAGGCATAGCGCTGCAACCCCAGCCTGGTGCCAACCACATTGAGATCGTCGACGAAGCCTTCCGCCGTGTGGAGCTCATCAAAAAGGAGCTCCCTCAGGACATCATGCTGAATGTCGCGCTGGACACCACCCTCAGCATCCGGAAAGCCCTCACCGAAGTGATGGAAACCATTTTCCTGGCCTTTGGACTGGTGCTGCTCGTCATCTTCTTCTTCCTGCGCAGCTGGCGCACCACGCTGATTCCGGTGGTACTGATTCCTATTTCCCTCGTCGGGACGTTTGCTGTATTGTATGCCGCCGGCTTTTCCATCAATGTCCTTTCCCTGCTGGGGCTGGTTCTGGCCACTGGTCTTGTTGTGGATGATGCCATCGTGGTGATGGAGAACATCTATTCCAAGATTGAGAAAGGGATGAATCCGGTTCAGGCTGCCTTCAAGGGATCCAGGGAGGTTTTCTTTGCCGTTATCTCCACTTCCATCAGTCTGATCTGCGTGTTTTTACCCATCTTTTTCATGGGAGGACTGACAGGCAGGCTGTTTCGCGAGTTTGCCATGGTGGTAGCCGGTGCTATCGTCCTTTCCACCTTTGTATCACTTTCGCTCACCCCCATGATGAGCGCACGCATCCTCAGGTCCTCCGAGCGCAAGGGCCGGGTGATGCAGGCCTTCAAAACGATTGTCGACCGACTCATCGCCTGGTACGGACGTTCGCTGGGATGGTTCATGGCGCGCAGGTGGCTGGCCTTTCCCGTGATTGTGGTGACTGCCGGTTTGATATACCTCTTCAACGCCCAACTGCAAAGAGAACTGGCGCCGATGGAAGATAAAAGCGGGCTGCGTATCGTGGCTACCGCTCCTGAAGGTACCTCATTTGAGGCCATGGATGCCTATCAGCGCATGTTGCTGGAGATGGTGGATACCATGCCTGAAAAACGCTTCATGCTGGGGATCACCGCACCCGCTTTCGGCTCGTCCACTTCCGTCAATTCTTCTTTTGTGCGTATTTCGCTCAAATTACCGGATGAGCGTAAGAAAAGCCAGATGGAGCTGGCTTCGGAACTCAACCGCCAGCTTCGTCAGCATACTTTTGCGCAGGCTTTTGTCGTGCAGGAGCCTACCATCAGCGCCAGTCGCGGTGGACGCGGCGGCCTGCCCATACAGTTTGTGTTGCAGGCTCCTGACCTTGACCGCCTGAAAGAAGCCATCCCGAGGTTCATGGAAAAGGCACAGGCCGATCCCACTTTTGATGTGGTTACCATCGACCTGCGTTTCAACAAACCGGAATACACAGTAGAGATCAACCGAACCAAGGCCCTGGATATGGGGGTCAGTGTGCAGGATATTGCACAGTCCTTGCAGGCTTATCTAAGCGAGCAGCGCATGGGGTATTTCATCCGCGACGGCAAGCAGTATTATGTGCTGGTCAGCGCACGTAAGGAAGACCGGAACGAGCCCCTGGATCTGAGCCGGCTCACGGTGCGTAATGCCAGTGGAGAGATGGTCAGTCTGGATAACCTCGTAAGTCTGCATCTGGAGAGCCGGCCACCACAACTGTTGCGCTACAACCGCTTCGTGGCCGCCACCGTTAGCGCGGCTCCGGCACAGGGAAAAACCATCGGAGACGGCATCGAAGCCATGGAACGTATTGCAGATGAAGTGCTGGATGACTCCTTCTCCACCACCCTGGCAGGAAGCTCTTCCGACTACCGTGAAAGCTCTGGCAACGTCATGATGATCTTTGTCTTTGCCCTGATCCTGGTCTATCTGACCCTGGCAGCTCAGTTTGAAAGCTACCGGGATCCCCTGACCATCATGTTTACCGTTCCCCTGGCCCTGGCCGGTGCCCTGATGTCGCTCTTCTTATTCGGTCATACCCTGAACATCTTCAGTCAGATCGGCATCATCGTGCTCGTTGGGATTGTCACTAAAAACGGCATCCTGATCGTGGAATTTGCCAACCAGAAGCGGGAGCAAGGTTACAGCCTGGCCGATGCAGCCCGGGAAGCGGCCATGCAGCGATTCAGGCCCATTCTGATGACAAGTATGGCGACCATCCTGGGTTCGCTGCCGATTGCACTCGCGCTGGGGGGAGCTTCCACCAGCCGCATCCCGATGGGTGTCGCCATCATAGGCGGATTGCTGTTCTCCCTCATCCTGACCCTGTTCGTGATACCATCCCTGTATACCTATATCACCGCCAAAACCAGAAAGAAATATGTGGAAGAATAAGCTCTTCGCTGCTCTCCTCGGCCTGTTGCTGGTGATGCCGGCAAGCCCTGTTGGGGCGCAGGACAGCCTGGTCCTGAAAGCGCTCATTGATAAGGTGCTGATAGAAAACTACAGCCTGAGGATCAGCCGTAACCAGGCTGCCATGGCCGCGAACAACAACAGCATGGGCAGGGCCGGTTTCTTGCCGGAGGTGTATGTCGAGGGAAGTCAGAATATCAGTACGTACAACACCCGTCAGGAGCTGTTTACCGGGGTTGTCCGTGAGGGCGCTTCGGCCAGAAATACGGCACTCAATGCCCTCGTCAATGTAAATTGGAACATCTTCGACGGATTCATGATGTTTGCCCAACGCGACAAGCTGGGATATCTGGAAAATCTGGGCGCGTTCGAGACGCGTTACCTGATTGAACAAACCGTTGGCGACGTGGTACTGGCCTATTATCAGCTCGTGCGTGAGACCGCCATGCTCAGGAATCTCGAGGCGCAGCTGCATACATCCCGTTTTCGCTACGAGCTGGAGCGCAAGCGCATGGATATCGGTGCCGGGAATGCACTGCAGCTCAACCAGGCACAGGTGGATTATTTCAGCGACAGCAGCGCCTTTCTGGAGCAGCGCAACCTGATACGGGGCCTTGAGATACAGATAAATACCTTTACCCAGACCAATCCGGCAGCCCCATTCATGATCGCGGATACCGGTTTCAACCTGGTTCCCCTGCTTCCCATGGATGCGGCAGGTGCCAGGGCCCGTGAAATTCATCCGGAGCTGAAGATGGCCCAGCTCGAAGAGCTGATCTCCGCTGCCGATCTGCGGATACAGCGTGCTGCTTACTATCCTGTCATTGGATTATTCGGACGCTATAGTTATGCTTACCAGACCAGCGAGATTGGCTTTGCCGAGACCAGCCGCAGTCTTGGTCCTCAGTTTGGGATCAGCATACGCATGAACCTCTTTAATGGTGGGGTGACCAGGATGGATACCAGAAACGCGCTGAAGCAGCTCGAGAATGCTTCCTTGTCGGAAGACAGGACCCTGTACCTTCTTCTGGCTGATCTGGAGTTGTTGTATAGCCGTCATGCGTCCTATGGACATCAATTGGGCCTTGCGCTTCAAAACCTGGAAGCGGCGAACCGTTCCTTCTCCATAGCACGCACCCAATGGGAACAAGGCCGCATTGATGGTTATGAATTCAGGTTAACGCAGTTGGCGCAGGTCAACGCAGGCCATCAGGTTATCCGTTTACAACACATCCTGAAGACCATCGAAGTTGAGATTGATTTACGCACAGGCGGGCTGGCGGAGAGGTATCTTTGAGCAGCGATCAGTTGTCAGCGGTCAGTTGGCAGCGATCAACGAGCATTCGTAATTCGTAATTACCTGATTCATAATCCCTAATCCCTAATTTCCAATTGACCAGCTGGCGGGTTAGAAAACATTTTGCCGGCGTATAGTGATGCCAGCCAACACCCATCTCCGGCCAAGTAATGGAGGGTAACATTTGAGACGACAGGAATAATCGTTGACATGACACATGTTGTTAGTTTTACAGTGACGTGGATATCTGTAGTTTATAATTCTATCACCATTTACATACATCGAAATTTTCTATATTTAGCACAGGTATTGGGATCATCATGTCGGTGTATTGGACGCGGAGTATAAGGTTTATATAGGCCCTGGATAAGAAGCAGAACCTTATGCCCAACCATTAAAAAGAGCAAATGGACAGTTTTTTAATTAATAATAGACAGAAATTGGGATTCGCATTTAAGGTGATTTCGTTAATATTTTTGACAACAATAGCGACTATCATCCTGATTATGGGATTCTTTAAAAACCAAATACCCGACATTGGGTTACTCCTTACCATCATTTTATCGGCAGGACTTGTACTTCCGATTTTTATTATTGGATTGGCATACTTGAAATGGCTTAACAGAACGAGAATTAGAAAAAGGATTTATAGCACTTCACCCTTAGACAGATTAGAAGAAATTGGGTTTACTAAATTGCTGATAAATAGCAACACGAAATGGTATTTTACTGAAGAGATAAAATCTGGCCAGATTAATGATTTTCAAGTACTATGTAACGGAGCACCTCGAATTATTGAATTTACTGCTTTGACAGAGCCGCTATGTCTTGACCAGAATGAATATAAAGATTTAAAGGCAAGGTTAAAACAAGATAGTCTTTATCCTAATTTTGAGGGAATTACAAAACAGTACTGCTTAGGACAGTTAAGAGTTTTATCGATTGAACAAATAAAACTAGATTTAGAACAATTGACAGACATATTGAAACGTGAAGAGATTAAACCAAGAATAAAAAATGGCGGGGCATTGCATCGAATATAATTTATTGGGGTTGAGGAGCTAATTGTAAAGGCTTCGCATTTTTACAAGCTTATGTGCACCTTGAAAGATAAGTGCTTCGAGCCGCCCCAAAATCATATACAGCCGCATTGGCTGCAAGTATAAAGAGATTCAATCCTTATGAAATTAGTATTACGATCATATAAGAAAGAAGAATACTCGCTGGCGCTGAGAGTTCTGATTGGGCTTTTTGCCATCACAGCTGTGACACTAACTGTGATTCTCTTTGTGAGGATTGAGAATGATTCAGTTACCTTACAATATACATCGATCATCCTTGCTGTTCTCACAATTGCTCTTTTGATTATAGCAACAATTAAAAAGAAAAAGAGCGTATTAGTAGATGAAGGCACCATCGAATTCATGCCTCAGGAAATAAGGCTTCTTAACAAGGAAGAAGAAATTCTTGTTAAGGTTGGCGACATAAAGTCTTTGACACTTTTTGCAAACTCCTACGATGGACAAACGGGAGTAAGTTGGGCCCTCGGAGGACTTGTAACGAAAAATGGACTTGGTAATTCGATGATTTTGACAACAGTGAGCAGTAGTTTTAAGCTTTTCTTCATTCTTGAGAATATAGTCCAAGCTCGAACTTTATCAAGGTTACTTGCCTCTTGGAGAAGAGAATATGATATCACTGTAAGGTTCACAGACAGAAAATCCCATGATTTACTTGTTGCCGAGATGGACTGATACTAGCAGCAAACAAGTAAGACTACCTCGTGGAAATTTCGCCACCAGTTGACAGCCAATAGTTATCAGCGATCAGTTGCCAGCCATCAGTATACAGCGATCAGTTGATAGCACCGGTCATCGAGTAGCCCTTCAAGATGCTGGCAAATTTGAAAACATTTTGTCGGCGTATCGAGATGTCAGCTATCAGCAAGCTGCCTGCATGACAACGACCCCCAACCCCGAAGGGGTGTTATATTGGTAGCTCGGCAGCATTACCACGTAACCGTTCCCCTCCCATGACGGGCGTTTATAGCTGGAATATGGTGATTGGGAGGGGGAAGGGGGAGGGTTTTGGCTGCGGTCAGTTGGCAGCGATCAGCGATCAGTTTACAGCCATCAGTATACAGCGATCAGCGATTAGTTGATAGCACCGGTCATCGAATAGCTGTTCAAGATGCTGGCAAGTTTGAAAACATTTTGTCGGCGTATCGAGATGTCAGCCATCAGCGATGAGCAAGGTGCTTGTGAAAGCTCCCCTCAAGTAGTAGCATGTAAAATGAGAGATTTCCATTGAAGGTTGGCGTCCTGTTGAAATATGGAAAACTCCGCCTCCCGCCAAACCAACAGTGGGCGTTTCCCAAATAAAACTGGATTTCAGGCGGTGTGTGGTATTATGAAGAGCTATAAGGCAGCCCTGAAGGCTTTTTGACTTGCGGTGTCAAATGTTCAGAGGATGTGGACTATGCAAAGCAGAATAAGGTGTCAGGATGTAAACCAGATAAATATTAACTTTGAGGACACTGCCAGATTAAACACACAAAATTCTTCAAGCCCACAACATTTTGCACTGAATGGAGAAAATAACACTCTCACAATTAGAACAATACCTGTCCAAAGCAGCCTGGATCCTCAAAGGACCTGTGGATGCGTCGGATTTCAAGGTATATATATTCCCATTGCTCTTTTTCAAGAGGATATCGGATGTGTATGATGAAGAATATCAAATCGCATTGGTAGAATCTGATGGAGACCAAGATTACGCTTCCTTACCGGAGTTTCATAGATTTGTTATCCCCTTGGGTTGTCATTGGAAAGATGTAAGAGAAACCACTTTCAATGTAGGCTTGGCTATTGAAAATGCATTGCGAGGGATTGAGCAAGCCAATCAGCAATTCTTGTATGGAATTTTTGGGGATGCACAATGGAGTAATAAGAATAAGCTCTCTGACCGGTTGCTAATCAATCTGATTGAACACTTTTCTCAGTATAACCTCGCCAACAGCAATGTGGATTCTGACTTGCTGGGTCAGTCTTACGAATACCTGATCAAGCACTTTGCCGATCTGACCAATAAAAAAGCTGGCGAGTTTTATACTCCCCGCTCGGTAGTTCATTTACTGGGTTTGATATTGGATCCTCATGAAGGTGAAACCATTTACGATCCGGCATGCGGCACAGGTGGTATGCTGCTGGAATGTGTTGGTCATCTGAAAGAAATCAATAAAGATTACCGGACATTAAAGCTTTTTGGTCAAGAGAAAAACCTGACCTCCAGCTCTATAGCCCGAATGAATATGTTTCTGCACGGTATTGAAGACTTCCAGATTGTGCGTGGTGATACCCTCCGTAATCCGGCGTTCTTTGAGGCTGATGGTTTAAAAACGTTTGATTGTGTCATCGCAAATCCTCCATTTTCACTCAAAGAATGGGGTGCTGAAAATTGGGGAAATGATCCTTTTGGCCGAAACATTGCCGGGGTGCCACCTCAGGGGAATGGCGACATGGCCTGGGTACAGCACATGATCAAATCCATGAACAGTACCGGGCGAATGACAGTAGTTTTACCTCATGGTGCCCTTTTTCGGAAAGGTGCAGAAGGTCGCATCCGCGAAGCATTGATAAGCCAAGACATGTTAGAAGCCGTGATTGGTCTTGGACCAAATATCTTCTACGGTACGCAGCTGGCTGCCTGTGTAATGGTTTTTAAACAAAACAAAGAAGCAGACAAAAAAGGCAAAGTCCTTTTCATTGATGCATCCGATCAGGTGCGGGTAGGCAGGGCACAAAACTATCTGGAACCTGATCACGTCAAACAAATCCACGCATGGTATAATGCCTTTGTAGATGTGGAAAACTATGTCAAAGTAGCTACTTTCAATGATTTAGTTGAGCATGATTTCAACCTGAATATTACATTGTATGTAGAGAAAATCATGGAAGACAACCTCCCCAGTGTGGAAGAGGCATTTTCTGATCTCAAAACTGCTTGGGAGGCAAGTCAGAAGGCAGAAGAGAAATTTAAAGAAATATTGAAAACATTCATAAACTAAACAATATACCTTGTTAAACCTGGAAGAAATAAAGAGCATCATTCAAAGTGGCGAGGGCTACAACGCAGAATTCAAAGTCAGGGTTCCCAATAAGCTTAAAGAACTATCTGAAGAGATTTGCGCTTTTGCCAATGCCGCTGGAGGTGTTCTGATTTTAGGGGTGGATGACCGCAATACCATTCAAGGGGTAGAAGTTGATAATGCCAAAAGATCAGCCATTCAAAATGCATTAAGCGAAATCAATCCTCACTTGCCTGTTGAGCTTTACAGCGTTGATGCTGAGGGTAAAACCCTTTGGATTATTGAGGTTAACTCCGGCCCACAAAAGCCCTACGTGCTGTCAGGAGCTATTTATGTTAGGCAAGGTCCCAATTCTCAAAAGCTCACCACTGTTGAGCAAATGCGCGATTTTTTTCAGCAGGCTGAACGCATTTACTTTGATGAAGCACCTTGCCATGAGTTTGATTTAGAAAAAGATATAGAGCCTGAATGGTTCGAGGAATTTAGAATTGAGGCAGGCTTATCAAAGGCTATTGGCATGCAGCAGGTTATACAGAATCTTAAGATTGTAAACATAAATGGTATAGTTAAAAATGGTGGGGTTTTGTTTTTTGCAAAAAATCCCGAAGCATTTATTGAAACGGCTATGTTGCGTTGTGTCGCTTTTGAAGGCAATACAAAAACGCAGATTTTTGACGACAAATTTTTTGGAGGGCCATTGGTGAAGCAATACCAACAGGCTATGCAATGGCTAAAAGGCAAGCTGAATATTCGATATGAAATCGAAGGTGGTGGCCCACGCAAAGAACATTGGGAAATACCTGAAACCGCCTTAAAAGAAGCTATCATTAATGCGCTTACGCACAGAGATTATTATGACAAAGGAGCTAGAATCACGATTGAGTTATTTGATGACCGAATTGAAATAAGCAATCCAGGTGGCTTATCAAGTGCCATTAAGCCCAATGAATTTGGCACCAAAAGCCACAGTAGAAACCCCCTGATTTTTGGTTTGTTTGTGCGCATCCGATTGGTTGAACAAATAGGTTCAGGCATTGGCCGTATGAAAAGTGCCATGCAAGCTGCAAAACTCCCCATGCCAGAATTTATTACCGATGGTATGTTCACTGTGGCATTGAAAAGGATTACTGTGGAAGAAACTGTGGAAGAAACTGTGGAAGAAATGGTGGAAGAATCGGTAAAAATCATTTTGAAAACGATGATGAATAATCCAAGAGTTACCGCTAAAGAATTACAAGTAATAACTGGTTTATCCAGAAGAGGAATCGAGTATCATTTAAACAAAATGAAGAAAAACAAGCAAATAGAAAGAATAGGCCCTACCAAGGGGGGCGAATGGAAAATCATTGAAAAATGAAAAGAAAGATATGACCCAACAACAACTCGAAAAATATCTCTGGGGAGCGGCCACCCTGCTCCGTGGAACCATTGACGCTGGGGACTACAAGCAGTACATTTTCCCGCTGCTGTTCTTTAAGCGCATTTGCGATGTGTATGATGAAGAATTTGAACGTGCCCTGGCCGAAAGCGATGGCGATATGGAATATGCCGCCTTTGCCGAACACCACCATTTTCAGGTGCCTGAGCAGGCCCATTGGAACCGCGTGCGCGAAATAACTACCAATGTGGGTATGGCTTTGCAAGAGGCTATGCGCACGATTGAAAAGGCCAATCCTGATACCCTCTACGGTATTTTTGGGGATGCCAGCTGGACCAACAAAGACCGCCTGAGTGACGCCACCCTCACCAATCTCATTGAGCATTACTCGCAACACAAGCTTAGCCTGAGCAATGTAGCTGATGATAAGCTGGGCAACGCCTACGAATACCTGATCAAGGAATTTGCCGATGACAGCGGCCATACTGCAGCGGAGTTCTACACGAACCGCACGGTAGTAAAACTCATGACGCTGATCATGGACCCTCAACCGGGCGAAAGCGTGTACGACCCCACCTGCGGCAGTGGTGGGTTGCTATTAAACTGTGCCCTGCACCTCAAAGAAGAAGGCAAAGAATACCGCACCCTCAAACTCTACGGACAAGAAATTAACCTGCTCACCTCGGCCATTGCCCGCATGAACATGTTTATGCACGGCATAGAGGAGTTTAGCATCGTGCGGGGTAATACCCTGGCCAACCCGGCCTTTTTGCACAACGATTCACTCAAGACCTTTAACGTAATACTGGCCAATCCGCCTTACAGTATCAAAGCCTGGGACCAGAAAAGCTTTGCCAGCGACCCTTACGGCCGCAATATCTGGGGCACGCCCCCGCAAGGCTGTGCCGATTATGCTTTTCAGCAGCATATTCAAAAGAGTTTGGATGAGAAAAATGGGCGATCTATTACCTTGTGGCCGCATGGTGTTTTATTTAGGGATAGCGAAGCAGCAATGCGTAGTAAAATGATTGAACAGGATTTGGTGGAATGCGTGATTGGTTTAGGGCCAAACCTGTTTTACAACTCTCCTATGGAGGCGTGTTTGTTGGTGACGAAAACCAATAAAGCATCATCTCGAAAAGGAAAAATTTTGATTGTGAATGCGGTTAAGGAAGTGAAACAAGAAAAGAACATTGCTTTTTTAGAAGACAAACACATCGAAAAAATTCATCAAGCATATTTAGATTTTAAGGATGAAGATGGTTTTTGCAAAGTGATTTCAATTGATGCAGTGCTTGAAAAAAAGGGAAGTCTGAATATTGCGCAATACGTAAGTAACGTAAATAACAATGCAGAAAAACTATCCATAGAGGATGCATTGACTAATTGGAATGAATCTTCAAGCCAACTAAAGAATAGCATGAATGAACTTTTTCAAATCTTAAATTAATATGCAAACAATAGCACAGAAAATAGATTTGAAAAACTTAGATAAGTCGAATTGGGAAACTTTTCGCTTTGAAGAAATTGCCTCGAAAATATCTGAGACAGTAGATCCCAACTCGACAACACTGGACACTTATGTTGGTTTAGAGCATTTAGATGCAGAGAATATCCATATTCGCAGAAAAGGTACACCGGATGATGTGAGTGGAGGGAAACTCAAATGCTATCCGGGCGATGTGATATTTGGCAAGAGGCGTGCCTATCAGAGGAAAGCTGCTATTGTGGATTTTGAAGGAATTTGCTCGGCCCACGCCTTTGTTTTTAGAGTTTATCCAGAAGTGATTGACCCTAAGCTATTTCCGTTCTTCTTGCACTCTGACCAATTTATGCATCGCATGGTGGACATCTCCGTGGGTGGACTTTCTCCGACCATTAATTGGGGTGATTTGAAACATCAAGAATTCCTCCTCCCCCCCAAAGACCAACAAGCCCAACTGGCTGAACTCCTTTGGGCGATGGATGAGGTGATTGAGCGGGAGAGGGAGGTGTTGGAGCGAATGAAAGTTATCTTGGAATTGAAACTTAAAGAATTTTTCGAATTTCCGCTGATAATAAAGGATGAGAAAAAATCTGGTTATATGAAGACAGAAATTGGTTGGATGCCAAATGAGTACGAATTAGTTCAACAAAAAGATATTGTTGAATTCATTAATGGTCGTGCTTACAAAAAAGAAGAATGGGAAAATTCAGGCACACCTGTCATTCGTCTACAAAACCTAACTGGTACAGGGGAAGAATTTTATTATTCCAGCCTTGAATTACCAGAAAAAAATTATTGCAAGAATGGTGACTTACTTTTTATGTGGTCAGCAACTTTTGGGGCAGTTATATGGAAAGGAGAAAGAGCCATCTTTCATTATCATATTTGGAATGTTAAATGCGACAATGAGAAAATTCGTCAGCAATTTATGTTTTATAATCTAGAAGAGATTACAAGAAGAATGATGCGGCAAGTTAGTGGCTCAACTATGCCACATATAACAAAAGAAGGAATGGAAAAATTAAAAATTGGGTTGCCTCCACTTTATGTACAAGATGAAATAGTTTCTGTTTTAGATCAAATAAGTGAAACTATTAATTCGATTGAATCTAAAATCGCCAGCTCCCAAGCCCTCCAAAAATCCCTTATCAATCAAATCTTTTAGCTATGGGATTAAGACAAGG
>Ga0208041_1001881_pt1 | contig 12265 bp, 6 predicted proteins | sample AD_SCU002_MetaG_FD_184453 | JGI IMG/M metagenome (GOLD analysis project Ga0208041, IMG submission 184453) | Active sludge microbial communities of municipal wastewater-treating anaerobic digesters from China - AD_SCU002_MetaG (SPAdes) (version 2) | ecosystem: Engineered > Bioreactor > Anaerobic >...
GGGCCAGGTGGAAGAGACTGGGCGACAGGATAATGGACGCCTGGATATCTACGATACACTCTTTCTGCGACAGGCTGCTGAGGGAATCGCTCCTGTACACCGACTACGGGATCGACCCGGGCTTCTCCATAATCACCGGGACGAAGAAACTCATAGAGAACAGGACGCTCAGACGGTACTGTATTAAAAACCTGGGCAGTCTCGAATCGCTGACCGACGCCCTCGGCCTCGACGCCACCTACAGGCTGCTGGAAGAGGCTCTCGGCAAGGAGAGGCACAACCTGTACATATACAAACCCTTCCAGGCCGACCGGCAGGACGACCGGGCGGCGCAGGAGTCGGCCCGCCTAACCACCGGCTTTTTCGAGGCCTTCGGCCGGATCAACGCGCAGTACGAGGAGGCGACCCTGAAGAACGGCCAGCTCGACTTCGAGCAGCTACTCGAGCTCACCAGAAGGATTCTGAACGACTACCCGGAGATAGCAAGAGACTATGCCCGCAGGTTCAGGTACATCCTCGTGGACGAGTTCCAGGACACCGACGAGCTGCAGGCCGAGATTATAGGGAAGATAAGAGAGTCCGGAGACGTGAAGGTGCTGTACGTCGGCGACGACAAACAGTCCATATACCGCTTCAGGGGGGCGAACGTCGAGGTCTTCAACAATACCGAGGCCGACTTCAAGAGCAAGGGAAAAGAGACGGAGACGCTCGATAAATCTTACAGGTCGCACCCGGACCTGGTGAAGTTCCACAACGTATTTTTCGGCAAAGTCATGGGGCGTGACCGCGGGCCTGAATATGCCTCGACTTACGGAAAAGACATAACGGCCGTCAAGGACTACGGCACTGGACGCGAGAGGGTCAGGATACTCGAGAGCGAGAACAAGGAGTACGGCGCGACGGTTGCGGACTACATAGGCGAGCTCCTCGAAGAAGAGCTCGAATTCAGTACGGGGGAAGGGCTAAAGGAGAAGAGGAGCGTCAGGCCGGGCGACATCGCACTCCTGCTGAGAAAGTTCAGCAACGTCGGGAAATACGAGCAGGCGCTGGAGGACGCGGGGATCCCCTACTACACGGTCGGTTCGAGGAAGTTCTTCGAAAGCCCGGAGATAGCCGGTCTCTTATCGCTGGCCGCGTTTATTGGCGATCCTGACGACGATCTGGCCTTCCTCACGTTCTTCCTGTCGCCGGCCTGGGGCGGCACCCTGGATGAAGCGCTGCGGCTGAAGGGAGGCGAACGCCACTTCTCGCAGGCGCTTTCGCTTGCCGAAGACGGCGAGTTTTCCGACCTGAGGGCGACCCTTGACAAGTATTCGCGCCTTTCGATGGTAGCCACTCCCGGGGAGCTGGTCGAGTCGTTCGTGGAGGAGACTGACTACCTGGCGAAGGTTTCGCTTCTGAAAGCTCCGGCGCAGCGCGTGGCGAACGTCATCAAGTTCCTTCAGATCTCCAAAGAGCTCGACGAGCTCGGTACGAGCCTGAGGGAGTTCTCGAGGAACGTGGTCGTCTATGTCGAGGAGTCGCAGGAGGGCGAGGCCTCTCTGGAGAACGAGAAGAGCGACAGCGTGAAGATCATGACGGTGCACCAGTCGAAGGGGCTTGAGTTTCCGGTCGTGATAGTCGCCGAGATGACGGAGTCTCCGAAGAAGGACCGCCCGGGGCTGCTCTTCGATTCGCAGTCGAGGAGTTTCGCGGTGTACTGCGAAAAGATAGGCGACGCCCGGCTGGAAGAGTGGAAAAAACTCGAAGAGAGAAAGCAGGCCGAGGAAGAAAAGAGGACGCTGTACGTCGCCCTTACGAGGGCGAGGGAGGTCCTCGTGATGAACGTCGATGGGAGTGTGGTAGAAAAGAAGAAGGCTTCACAGACGAGCGAGGAAGCCAACAACTGGACGCATTTCTTCATAGACGGCCTCTTCGACGCCGAGACCGGGGTGATGGACGAAAGCCTGAACGGTCTGGCGAAGAAGGTTTCGGTAGGAAAGAGGGAAAAGGGCGGGACCCGGGAAGAAGGGGAGCGGATTTCCTGGGAGGAGCCTCCGGCGGAGTACCTTTCGCCGACCGGTCACCGGAAGTTCGTGAAGAGGCTCTCGCCGACGACCATGCAGCCCGATAAGCGTGCCGAAAGGAGTCTCTCCTTCGAGACGGAAGAGGGGGAAGAGATGGCGGCTAACGTCAGGGGCATCTACGTCCACGCCATACTCGAAAAGCTCGACAACACCCGTGACGGAAGCCTCTCGAGCATCCTGGAAGGGGCGGCGGCGCGACCGGCGGCCGAGGTCCCCGAAGAAGAGGCCGGGATCATAATCGCCTCGCTCAAGGGACTCGCGGACCACCCGCTTATAAGGGAGATAGAAGACTCGCAGGCCTGTTACAGCGAGCGGACCTTCGAGCGCGCTTTCGACGGTTTCACGCTGAGAGGGGTGGTCGACAAACTGTACAGGACGCCCGAAGGCTGGAAGATCGCCGACTTCAAGTACGCCGAAAAGAGAGCCGACTCGCTCGAAGGATACAGGTTCCAGATGGAGTTTTATCTCTATCTGCTGGAAAAAATGCTCGCCCCGGTCTGCGCGAAGATACTCTTCCTGAAGGACGGCCAGACCGAGACGGTCGCGCCGAAGGACGGGAGGGAGTTCGAAGAGAGACTCAAGGCGTTGCTGAAGAGGGGGGGATGAGCCTTGGCCGACACCAAGCCTTTACAGATCACTACCGCGAACGGTGACGAACTCGTCTTCGTGGAAGGCGGGAGTTTCGTCATGGGAGAACTTGAAGGCTCTGAAAGCCCCGCTCACAGAGTCAACCTGACTTACGACCTCTACGTAGGCAAGTACCCGGTCACCTTCGAGGAGTACGACAGATACTGCGACGCGACAGAGTATTCCGGTCCGGACGACGAGGGCTGGGGCAGGGGAAGAAGACCGGTGATGAACCTGGCCTGGCCCCAGGCGATCGAGTACTGCAACTGGTTGAGCGAAAGGGAAGGTCTCCCTGCGGCCTATCATGTCGACGGGAACCTGCTCGACGAAAATGGGAGAAAGACAAACGACTTGTTGAGAGTCAGGGGATACAGACTGCCGACGGAGGCCGAATGGGAGTATGCCGCCCGCGGAGGCAAGAAGAGCAGAGGATACAGATACTCGGGTTCAAACGATCCCGATTCCGTCGCCTGGTACGAGGGCAACTCGCAGTCGGCGACGCAGGAAGTCGGCATGAAGGCGCCCAACGAGCTCGGACTCTACGATATGTCGGGAAACGTATGGGAGTGGTGCTCGGACCGGAGCCTGGGGTACTCCGACAGGGAAGAGACGAATCCCCACAATATAGCCGGTTACAAACGCGTGATCCGCGGCGGCTGCTGGTTCAGCCCCGCCGAAAACGTCCGCGTGGCCTGCCGCGAAGATTCGGAGCCTGTCGGTCTGTACAACGGCGTCGGGTTCAGGATCTGCAGGATCTCTTCCACCGGGAAGGTCGAGATAGACACTCGCGGGTCGGACGGGCCGTTACCGGTCATGGAGTTTGTGGAAAGAGGCAGTTTCAGAATGGGCAGCGCCCTCGCCGGCGCTCTTTTAGATGAAGAACCTGTCCACGGGGTCGCTCTCTCCTACGACTTCCACATGGGCAGGTATGAAGTGACGTTCGGCGAGTATGACGCCTTCTGCACCGCCACAGGGAGGCAATTGCCTCCGGACGAGGGCTGGGGAAGAGGCTCGCGGCCTGTGATAAACGTCACCTGGTGGGGCGCGGTGGAATACTGCAACTGGCTTAGCGAGAGAGAAGGTCTGCGCCCGGCCTACGACGACGGTAACCTGCTCGACTCAAGCGGCCGGAAAACGACCGACGTTTCGACCGTCGCCGGATACAGACTGCCGACGGAGGCCGAATGGGAGTATGCCGCCCGCGGAGGCAAGAAGGGCAGGGGATATAAATATTCCGGCAGCGACGATATAGACGAGGTCGCCTGGTACGGGGACAACTCGCGGTCGACGACGCAGGAAGTAGGCAGAAAGGCGCCCAACGAGCTCGGACTCTACGACATGTCGGGAAACGTATGGGAGTGGTGTTCCGACTGGTACTCCCACGATTACTACGGCCAAAGCCCGGGGGTAAACCCTTATAACGATTTGATCGATCTGGAGCGTGTGATGCGCGGGGGCAGCGCCGGCCTGGACCCGACGTGCGCGCGGGTAACGTCGCGGGAATCTCTGGAGCCTTCCGCCGCGGGTAACGGCGTAGGATTCAGGATCTGCAGGACGGCGATAAAGTAGGCTTGAAAAACAGGGACTGCATTTTTAGTAAGAGCGGTTCCTCGTTCCAGGGCTAGGAGCTTTGTTCTTCGTTCCGACGCTTCGCGTCCAGGTTCACTGGTAAGACTGAGGTCAGAGGATAGAGGTGAGAGGTGAGAAGAGCGTTAAGAGCCGTCCTTGGGGACCTGAGGTTAGAAGTCAGAGGTCGGAAGAGCGAAAAGATCTCGATCTTCTTACCTCTAACCTCATAACTCTCACCTCTGATCCACCTCCCCGCTACAAAGAGCGAGTTTCCTTTCCGAACAGTCCGCTCAGTCTCTTTTCCTCACGATATCGGGTATCATGATCTCTTCGAGGATGGGCGCGACCGACCTGCTCATGTAGACGGAGCGTCCCGCCTCTCTCCTGGTGTGCCTCCCCATGGGGCTTCGAAGGATATCGAAGAGTTTGCGGGGATCGTAGCCGTCCTTTACCCGCAACGCCAGCAGGCCGGTCCCCGGTATGACACGGAAGCCTTCCGGCATTTCGCCCACGATGGCCATGTCGTCCCGGCCGGGAAACGCCGGGAGGAGTATGTCGAACTCCCGTAGGAGGTTCAGATCGTCTTCCCTGAAGACCTCACTCGTTTCGCGACCGATCGCTTCCATATTTACGACACCGTTTTTATCGGCAGTGTAGCTGTCGAGGCGATAGTATCTTTCACCCCTCACGCCTTCGATCAGGTCCGCGACCTCGCCTAGCTTTATCATGGGAGCCTCGAGCAATTCGGCATAATCGAGCGCAGTCGTCGACTCGCCCGTGGAGTTCACCGCATAACCGTACGGGCTTATATCGTAGCCGTTCTCGATTATCCTGTCGGTCGAGACTATGCCCGCGGTGCCGGGCCTGTTCTTCCATTCGCCGTAAAGATCCGTCACCGAATCGAGCCACCGCGACTGGTCCGCGAGCGACGACCAGTTTTCCGCGCTCTCCCTCTCCGGGACGGCGATGAAGACCTTTCCCTTTCTCCCCGCAGGCTTATTCCTGTTTATCACCAGTATGGACTTCCGCTCGCCGCCCGAGCATACGAGACTTCCGGGGAGCGCTATGACCGCTTCCAGCAGGTCGCCGTCCACGATCGACCGCAGGGCTTCGGGGATCTTGCAGCTGTCGATCAGGCTGACCAGCTTTCCGGAAGGTTTTGTCGCTTCGAGGCCGTGGCCGATATACTCCCACTGGCTCCCCGGCTCTCTCGCGATCTCGAGCTCTCCCATGGAAAAGTGTCCTGTATTCAGCCGGAGATGTATTATTCTCTCGGCCGACGGCGGTTCTATGACGACTCTGTCGTAGAGGGCATTATCGGTGAGAGAGGCGTTCGCGGGTCTGAAGAGCGGCTCTCCCCGCTTGAGGTTCACGGTGTTTACCCCCAGGATGGCCAGCGCCGTCTTGCCTACCCTGTGCCTGAAGGGGTCCGTTTCCAGCCCGGCGAAATCCGTGTTCTCCAAACCCTCCTTCTTGAATATGCTGTATATCACCCGCCCATAGTTGAGCGCCGGATCGTAGACGCTCAATCCCGGCTTCAAATCGAGCAGCTTCGCCATGGCCTCGACGACAGGCATGGCCACGGCCGCGTCGGGATCGACCAGCCCCAGATCGATCGAGAGCGAGAACAAGGTGTTGTAAATGTCCCCGCAGACACTGGCGATGTCGGTCATCGCCAGGCCGTCTATGAAACCGTCCGCGTAAGCGCAGGTCTTCTGAAGCGGCGCAGGGCCTTCCGTGAAGATCCAGAGGTATTTGCCCCCGTATTCGATGAACCCGTAGCCCGGATATCTGCTGATTATTTCTTTAAGAGCCTTTTCGATCAGCTCCGCCCTATCGCGGCCGCTCTTGTTGAAGAGATTGAACTCCCTGAAAATATCGAGGAAATTATCGCGGAACGAGAGCTTTCTGAGCAGCATGTTCGTCCAGAAGTACTCTATCGCCCTTTCGGAAAGGTCGCGGCCCTCTTCTGCGAGTTTTGACAGAAGATACATGTAGTTGCGGGAAAAACTCTTCAGATCCATCTTTACCTCCTTTTGGTTTAGTCCGAACACTTGAAAAATCCCGTCAGTCTCAATTTCCTATCCCCCGGCGATCGCTTCTGGCCCAGATCCTGAAGTACTTTGCACCTATATTGAATTTCTTGACGAACTCCGTGTATTCCGGCCAGATAGGCGCCCTGTAAAACTCGCTGCGGCCTATTCCGCCGTTTATGAGGTATTCGGGCAAGGGGTTTCCCCCGTGGAAGACCGACCGCGCGAGTATCTGTCCTCTGTTGGTGAAGTTTGTCCAGTTGCAGCCGAAGGCTTCGCCGGGCTGGATTATGGCCAGGATCTTCGGAGTCATCCTGTTTTCCAGGTAAAGCGCCTGATAAGCGGCCGCGCCGTCCGCGCATATGAAGAGCAGCGAAAACCTGTATGGGTTGTGGCTTTCGTCGTACTCCTCGGTCCTCTCGAAGATGAACCATTCGGCGAAGGGCTTCTCGAAAATGTCCGAGTATTGGTCGGGTTCGTGGTATTCCCGACCGTCCGGCTCGACCCTTATCCTCCAGCCGTTCAGCGCGAGCTGGCCTTCGCTTATCGGAAGCTGCCGAAGAACTCTGTAACCTCTGAAGCCCACATTGGTGACCTCTTCCAGCAGGTTTTCCCTGCTTATCGAGTAATCGACATATACGAAGCTATAGACATTTCCCATGAAGTACTCGACCGGGTGACCGTCGTGGCCGCAGGCCGGGTAATACATAGAGTCTTTCAGTATGTTCCGGATGTCGAACTCTCCGGGGTTTCTGATCCATTCAGGCATTTCCATTGACGGTGTTTCCGTCATCAAACTAACCACTCCTCCTTATGATTTTTTGCGACCGAAATCGCTGCCTGGTAAATGGGCCGGTTATCTGTTCTTACCTCTCTACAATCGCACAAAGAGATTGTCATCGAGTGGGTAACGGGATATTGTGAGAAAGCGTCGTGCTTTGTGGAGGTGCGTGATTCGGTGAATGGACTATCCGATTAAGAAGCTACGTGAAACGCTGCCTCAGGCGGATAGAATAGCGAATGGAAGCGTTCGTGTGGGATTCGCGTTCTGGAAGTCGTCTCGAAGGCCGGTAGCGTACAACTGTTCTGGAATCGACATACACACTGGCTCTCGAAAAGGTAAAAACTACCTCGGGTTTCTCGTCTACGTACTTATTAAGAAGTAAAACCGTTTTATGACCTCTTAACCTACATAGATTCGTATTCATACTTAAATTTACAACGCTTTTTAGCTTCATGAGTTACGGATTAACTGTAATAATTATTATTTATTCATTGCGAAAAATCGTATAATCGAGTATCATCCACAACCAGAATCATCTTCTCCGAAGCGGTTGAAAGAATAACCTTCTGGATCAGCTTCTCAAGGCTCTTTCAGAAGTTAGGATAACCATTGACAAACCTGGTAAGGGTTGTATGAGCCACCTTGTTCAGAGGGTCTATATCTATTACGGAGTAGCTCACAGGTGTGAGAAGATTCATGAGTGGAAGTGATTTGGCTCATACAACCTTCATTCGAAAGGTGAATATAATGAACGATCTAGTTAAAGAGCAACTGATCAGAATAGTCCGCGAAAACGGTGAAGAAGTTCTTCTCGATCCAGTTAGAACAAAGGCATTTCTAAACGACTTATGTGGCAACAAATACAAGAGAGAAATAAACTCCATAACTTTAGCTCTTAAGGAAGGCGCGGCGGCAGAGCTGCTTAACTCTAGAAGAAACAGGACTGAAAGGTTTGCAATAGCCAGGCTGAGCAAGAATCTTGAAGAAAGCTTCGGATTCCCAAACCAGCAGACTATATGGGCTTTGGAGAGCATAGCGATAGCACTGGGGATAACAATTCAAGATGAACCCATTGATAGTGTAGAAAAAGCAGAAGAAAAAGCTCCGGAAACGAAACCGTTGGATTTAAGCAAATCACAGGTTTCGAGAAAAGAAGAGACAAAAGATGAAAAGAAAGAATCCGTCTATACCACTCCAGCAAATACAAGAAAGGCAGGCAAGAAAAGAAGAATCGGACTACGGTTGTTTGGTATGTTTGTTTTAATAACTCTTATGCTTGTCTTCATCTTGATCTCTTTGATCTCTAGAAACAAATCTCCAATGATACCAACCAATCCAAGTCCATCCGACGAAGCCACGAACCAGCCACTTGCAGTGACCCTATCCTGGGACTGCAGCGACCCGGATGGAGATTCTCTAACATATGTTGTCTATTTTGGTACAAGCAGCAATCCGCCGAAAGCATCTACTGACCAGAGTGAAAAGAGTCTAAACAGAACTAACTTATTATATGGAACAACGTACTACTGGAAGGTAGTAGCAAAAGATAGCAAAGGAACGACAACAGAAGGACCTGTATGGAGATTCACTACATCAAAGGAGAACAGAGCGCCGATTATACAATCAAATCCAAGTCCATCTGACAAAGCGACGAACCAGCCACTTGCAGTAACCCTATCTTGGGAGTGCAACGACCCAGATGGAGATTCACTCACATACGATGTATATTTTGGTACAAGCAGCAATCCGCCGAAAGTATCTGCTAACCAGAGTGGAAAGACACTGAACAGGAGCAATCTATCCGCTGAAACAACGTACTACTGGAAGGTAACGGCTAAAGACAGTAACGGAGCAACAACCGAGACGCCAATTTGGAGTTTTAGTACACACATAGACTTAACATTATACACGCCCTCGAGCATAGTCCCACCAACGGTCCTTGTAGAAAAAGGTAGCTTCACGATGGGCGACAACGATGAAGCCAGCAACGAAAAACCTACCCACAAGGTGACGTTCACGTACGACTTCTATATGGGCAAGTATGAGACTACATTCGACGAGTACGACGCTTTCCGTAGTGCTACAGGTGAGAACAAACCAAAAGACCAACACTGGGGAAGGGGAACCAGACCTGTAATCAATGTCAGCTGGAAAGATGCTATAGCCTACTGTAACTGGCTGAGTGACAAAGAGAAGCTCCCAAAGACATATGATAGCAACGGCAATTTGTTGGACAAAGATGGAAGAGTAACGATAGATCCATCAAAGGTTGTCGGATACAGGTTGCCGACAGAAGCAGAGTGGGAATACGCAGCCCGTGGCGGTAACAAGAGTAAGGGATACAAGTATTCAGGTAGCGATAACGTTAGTGACGTCACCTGGTACAAAGACAATTCAGGGAGCAAGACTCAGGAAGTGGGAAAGAAAGCACCCAACGAGCTGGGTATATACGATATGTCTGGAAATGTATGGGAGTGGTGCAGCGACTGGTATGGAGATTACTCCAGTTCGGCGCAGACGAATCCGTATAGCAACAGTGGTTCCTCCCGGGTCTTGCGTGGGGGTAGCTGGAACGACTACGCCGCGTTCACACGTGTGGCGAATCGCAGCAGCGCCTCGCCCACTTTCACGGACTACGCCCTGGGGTTCCGTATTTGCAGGACGGTGCCTTATGAAGGAGAAAACAGGCCGCCTCTTGCCCCGTACAACCCCATCCCTTCAAACGGGTCAATTGCTGGAGCAACATCGGTGACTCTAAGTTGGGACAGTTATGACCCGGATGATGATACTATGACTTACGATGTATATTTTGGTACAAGCAGCAATCCGCCAAAAGTATCTGCTAACCAGAGTGGAAAGACACTGAACAGGAGCAATCTATCCGCTGAAACAACCTACTACTGGAAGGTAACGGCTAAAGACAGTAATGGAGCAACAACTGAGAGGCCAATTTGGAGTTTTAGTACACACATAGACTTAATATTATACACGCCCTCCACTGTAGTTCCACAGATGATACTTGTCGAGAAAGGTAGCTTCACGATGGGTGACACTTGGGGCTATGGATACTATAATGAAAAACCTACCCCCAAGGTCACACTCACCTACAACTTCTATATTGGCAAGTATGAAGTGACTTTCGACAAATACGACGCTTTCTGTGAAGCTACGGACAGGAGCAAACCCGACGATAGCGGATGGGGAAGAGGAACAAGACCTGTAATAAACGTGACATGGTGGGACGCCATCGACTACTGTAACTGGTTGAATGAAAAGGAGAAGCTGCCCAAAGCGTATGACAGTAAAGGGAATCTGCTAGACAAAGACGGAAGAGTAACGACAGACCCGTCAAAGGTAGTCGGATACAGATTACCGACAGAAGCAGAGTGGGAATACGCAGCCCGTGGCGGTAACAAGAGTAAGGGATACAAGTATTCAGGTAGCGATAACGTTAGTGACGTCGCCTGGTATTCAGGGAGCAAGACTCAGGAAGTGGGAAAGAAAGCACCCAACGAGCTGGGTATCTACGATATGTCCGGGAACGTATATGAATGGTGCAGTGACTGGTATGATTCATACTCTTTTTGGGCAAAGACGAATCCGTATAACAATAGTGGTTCCGACCGGGTGCTTCGTGGCGGCAGCTGGTACAACGTTGCGGCTAACGTACGGGTAGCGTATCGCGACAGCGTCTCGCCCACTTACACGAACTACAGCCTGGGCTTTCGTATTTGCAGGACGGTGCCCTGATTACACTTTAGCCTTTTTACATTTTTACCCTTTGCTGCGGCTTCGAGCGCCGGGCACGGAGTAGCCCACAGGCGTGAGAAGACTCAGATTCAGATAGACAGGAGTGATCGTCTTGAACAATGAAGCGAGGAAACAGCTGATTGAGGTAGTGAAGAGGTACGGGATCAAAATACTTGACGAACCGAGGAAAGTAGAAGGGTTGCTTAAGGACTTCTGCGGAGACTGCAAGAAGGAGATATTCAGTATAGTCAACGCTCTGAAAGAAAGAGCGGGAAATGATCTTATGAATTCTAGCAAAAGCAACACTGTAAAAATAACCATCGGGAGATTGAGTTCGAAAATGCAGAGCGATCTGGGGATGTCGGAAGAAGTTGCAGTCTGGTCTATTGAGAGCATAGCGATAGCACTGGGGATAATGAGCGAGAAGGAAGCTATAGGGGCCAGGAAAGCTCAAGTCGAACAGAAGCCTGTGGAGACAAAGACGGGAGCAACTTACCGTCAGGATAGCAGAGAAAGCGAGATAAAGACGTCTAACGGAGACGAACTCATCTATGTAGAAGGCGGGAGCTTCGTTATGGGCGACACCTGGGGAGATGGTGACAGTGACGAGAAACCGACTCACAAGGTAGAGCTGACATATGACTTCTACATAGGCAAGTATCCAGTGACATTCGAAGAATATGACAGGTACTGCAGTGAGACTGGAGCAACGAAACCATATGTTTGGAATTGGGGAAGGGGAAGAAGGCCGGTAATACGTGTGAGCTGGTTTGATGCAATAGGTTACTGCGATTGGTTGAGTGATGTAGAGGGATTAGCCAGAGCATATGACAATGCAGGGAACCTAATAGATTCGAGAGGTAATGAAACGATCGATACTTCAAAAGTAAAGGGATACAGGTTACTGACTGAAGCTGAATGGGAATACGCTGCAAGGGGTGGAAAGAAGAGCAGGAGAAATAAGTATGCCGGGTCGAACAATCCCGACGAAGTTGCCTGGTACACTTCAAACTCTAGACATAAGACGCAAGAAGTCGGGAAGAAGGCACCAAACGAGCTGGGGATCTACGATATGTCTGGAAACGTGTGGGAGTGGTGCAGTGACTGGTATGGAAACTACTCAAGCTCGGCGCAGACGAATCCGTATAACAACAGTGGTTCGGGCCGGGTGGGTCGTGGCGGCGGCTGGGGCGACGATGCGGCTGGCACGCGTGTGGCGGGTCGCGGCTACGACTCGCCCTCTCGCGCGTACTACTACCTGGGCTTTCGTATTTGCAGGACGGTGTTCTGATTACACTTTAGCCTTTTTACATTTTTATCCTTTGCTGCGGCTTCGAGCGCCGGGCACGGAGTAGCCCACAGGCGTGAGAAGACTCAGATTCAGATAGACAGGAGTGATCGTCTTGAACAATGAAGCGAGGAAACAGCTGATTGAG
>Ga0208041_1001882_pt1 | contig 12262 bp, 2 predicted proteins | sample AD_SCU002_MetaG_FD_184453 | JGI IMG/M metagenome (GOLD analysis project Ga0208041, IMG submission 184453) | Active sludge microbial communities of municipal wastewater-treating anaerobic digesters from China - AD_SCU002_MetaG (SPAdes) (version 2) | ecosystem: Engineered > Bioreactor > Anaerobic >...
CTGCACCCGCAGCCGCCGCCCCTGCAGCCGCTGCACCCGCAGCCGAGGAAGAGGCCGAGGAAGAGTCCAAGAAGGAAGAGGAAGAAGAGAGCGGCATGGCCGGTCTCGGTGCCCTCTTCGGCTAAACCCCTTTTTCTTTCGCCGGCAGCCGCCGGTATTCTGTTGATTTCCTGTTCACGCCGACGTTTGAGCGCTGGCTCTCCCCTGCGGTGAGTGCCCCGGAGGCCGCTGGCCACGGGAAGGAAACTGTTCTGAAAAAAAGGTGAGCCGTCAGAGCGCCCCGAACCAGACGTCCCGGAGGCCGACGTTGTACTGAGCGATGAAGAGGGCGTCCCCGACCTCGATCATACTGTTTGCATGGACATCGGTCTTGCTGAACCGGTCGGTCCCGGCGTCAGGCTGCTTCCGAAGGCCCACGACCTCCTGGAGGACGATGAGGGTATCGGCCTGATTGACCACGCCGTCCTCGTTTGCGTCGCCGAAGAGGACCGGCGTGACTCTGATGTATTCAGGTCTTGTGGCGGTCGAGAGCCCGCCGTTCACCGAGAGCGTGACCGTGTGATTGCCGGAGAGGGTGTAGGTGTGCGCTGGATTCTGGTCTGTCGACATACTCCCGTCGCCGAAGTCCCAGAGCCATGACGATGGGTTCTCCGTCGTGGTGTCGGTGAACCGGACTGTGAGCGGGGCCGCCCCGGCGGTGGTGTCGGCGGTGAAGTTTGCGACGGGGACATTCACGTAAAGCTGCGCTTCGACCACAGCAGGAGCATACCTGCCGCCATGCCGGTCTTCGATCCTGCCAGGGAGGACTGTGATGTTCGTCGTGCCGGGGGCATCGGCACGAACTGTTATCGCCATCAGCGTGATATTAGCGGTCCCGGAAGCCCCTGTGAAATCCCTGGCGCTGCACCAGACCGCATCGGCAGGGACCGTGCCGTTTGCCGGGATAGCCGACCACGGCGGGAAATGGACTCCGACAATCTCGCCGACGGCCGGATCGGTCAGTTGCACCGTGAGGTTATAACTGGAGAGCTCCGCAGGGGCGGTATCGAGCGCCACCATATACACCCGTGTCTGTCCGACTGTCAGCGTTGAGGCTGCCGGCAGGACGGCGATCTGGTTGATCGTGTCGGGTGGACCTTTCAGCACAAGAGAGGCTGTTCCGTATGCGGCATCGGCCAGATCGTTTTTGGCACCGGGAGCCGAAGCGGCGTAGACGGTATAACCGGCATGGGTGCCGATTTCCGGTGCAAGCCCGCAACTGCTGGTATTCCAGCGGTACTCCCAGGTATCATCCGGATTTACATCTACCCATGTGAACGTGCCGGCATCTCCGGTTACGCAGGGTATGGCCGTGTCGTCAAGCCTTGTTCCGTTTGCTGTAAGTCCGGGTCCTGTGATGAAGAGATATGTGGTTGCACTGTCGGTGTTTGTGCCGGAGAAGACGACCTCGTCGCCGGTATAGTATATGCCGGTGCCGGCCGATGTGATGGTCACCGCTCCCTGCTCCACGCTCACCGTGACGCTGGCCGAGCGTGAGGGATCGGCCCAGTCGATCGCTTCGATGGTGTAGTCCTGTGGCCTCGCTGAGGTGTTCGTCTCGAACCAGATGGTGCGGGTGCCGGAGGATCCGACAGTGACATTCGCCTGCGACGCCGCGGTCGCGTTTGCCACGCTCCGGGGGCCGGAGGTCCCGATGCTGCTGACGCCGGTTTGTCCGGGCACGATGGAAGGATACGCCGCCGACGGGGTGTCTCCGGCCGCCTTGATGTAGATGAAGTATGTCCGGCCGCTCTCGCCGCCGACGGTCAGATCAAACTGGTTGCCGCGCATGACGGAATCCTTCCCGGCGGTGAGGGCGACCGGGGTCCTGACGGTGAAGCCCTGCGGGAGTGTGGCGGACTGCCCGTCGGGGTTCGTGACGACGACGTTCCAGGCGCCCGCCGCCCGGCCGGCGAGGTCGAACGTGCACGCGATCTTTGATGAGGAGACGACCGAGATGCCTGTCGCCGCGATATCGGGCTGCCCTGACCTGGTGAGCTTCACCGTCGCGCCATTCTGGAAGCCGGTTCCTGCAAGGTCGGTGATCTGGACGACGCTGCCGGCATACCCGGAGTTCGGAGTGATCCCGGCGATCGCCGGGGCCGGGAAGAGGCCGGGGTAGATCCAGCGTGCTCCGGCTGCGTCGCCGTCGGTCAGGGTGCGCTTCGTCAGGCCCGAGCCGGTCCGGCCGTACATCACCTTCCCCGTGTCGGAGGGGTATCCCTGGACGTTCCCATAGAGGTCCTGCAATTGAACCCAGTGGCCGAGTTCGTGAAGGCATACCGTCTCGATATCGTACGCCCCGGCCTGGGAGGTCGTCGACCAGGAGTACCGGGTGTTGAACTTGATATCGCATTCAGCGACCTGTTCTGGATTGGCCTGGTAGTACCAGGTACTCGCCCGGGCAAGCACCCCGTCCGTGGCGATGTCGCCCCAGAGGATCTCGTTTCTGGAGTTGTAACTACTCACGTCCGTCGAGGTTGTGGTCCCGGCATACTGGAAGGAGAAGTCGGAGCCCTGGACCGCTGTCCATGTCCCGGCGGCGTTCTGTACCGCCGTGAGAGCGCCCGATACCGAGGAGGGGTTGATGTAGTAGGAGACGACCGGCGCGGCCCCCTGCCAGCGCTTTTTGCTCCACCCGAACGGGACACTGAGTGAGTACGGCCCAAATATCGTTTCCCCATCATCGTGGATCACACAGACCGGACCGCTGCTTGCCGATCCCCAGTATGGCTGTCCCCGCCAGGCGGTCCCGGTCGGGACCTTACAGACGATCGTTGAGTCGGTCCAGGAGACGATGTCGTTTGAGTTCCGGCTCTGCCAATCGCTGACCCCCTGGGCGTACCCGCTTGCATAAATCCAGTAGAGCGTGCTGCCGCTTGAGGTGAAGAAGAACGCGACGTCCCCGACGCTCTCCCGGGACGCCTTGCTTCCGAACCCGGTGCCGGTTATCGTCACCTCCGTTCCGGTCCCCGCCGATGCGGTCGTCGGGGCGACGGCGTCGAGTGAGACCTCGGCGGTCCCGACCGGCGTGGGCACCGATGTTGCCGTCGTCCACATAACACCAGCGTCGCCCTGCAGCACGGCGTCCACCCGGCTAGCGAACTCTTCCGGCGTGAGCAGGCCCGCCTCCCCGGCTTTCGCTGCGGACGTTCCGGCGAGGGGCACGACTCCCTGCGAGAGGCCGACCGGCTGATAGGATCCGTCGGGACGCTCTCTCAGGAAGAGTCCGACGTTCTCGCCCGGAAAGAAGACCGGGACGTCCTCCACCCACAGTGTGAGCCCATCCACGGTTCCGCCCGGAACCACGATGACGGGGTCATCGGGGAGGCTGCCCGCAAGGGTCTCGTCGACCGAGAAGGAGATGACGGTCTCGATTCCGGTGCCGGCTTCATTCCACCGGGTCTCGGTAGAGGTGATCGTTCCGGTTGCTATCGCGTCCGAGTGCTCCGCAAGGTACGAGGGGGAGAGATCGACCATAAGCGCTGCTGCCGGGGATGCGAACGTTACGGTAAGGAGGATGAGACAGAGGGTGAAAAGGATAACCCTGCCCTGAGGGGAGGTAGCTCGCATATGCCGTTTTCAGCTGCGGGAATCATATAGTTTCGCATTTTAATTGTTTAATTTTGGTTTATTCTTTTGAATATTGCATAAATATAAAAATCGATTTTATATGCTCGCTTGAAAAATGTGTCGTGCGGCCCGGTCTCGCCGGAACAGCAGGGCGCACCCTGAGCAGGGAGAAAGGGGTTGATCGTTATCTGGCTGCAGGCCTTTCAGAGCACCTCGAACCAGATGTCCCGGAGCCCGACGTTATATTGGGCGATGAAGAGCGCGTCGCCGACCTCGATTACCCCGTTTACGTGAATGTCTGCCTTCTGGAAACGATCGGTGCCGGCGACAGGCTGCTGTCGGACCCCCACGACCTCCTGGAGGACGAGGAGGGTGTCGGCCTGGTTGACCGCTCCGTCCTCGTTCGCGTCGCCGAAGAGGATCGGGGTAACTTTGATGTAGTTGGGCTTTGTATAGGTCTCTGCGCCGTTGTTTATCGAGAGCGTGACGGTGTGGTTGCCGGGAAGGGCATAGGTGTGGGTCGGGTGCTGCTCCGTCGAGGAGTTGCCGTCGCCGAAGTCCCAGAGCCAGGAGGATGGACTGTTTGCCGAGGTGTCGGTGAACCGGACGGTGAGCGGGGCTACCCCGGTGGTAACGTTGGCGGTGAAGTTTGCAACCACTCCAGGTGACTCTCTTACACTGATATAATCGGTTTTTTGCGTAATATCTGATCCACCGGTGTTATATGCTCGCAACGTTACCCGGTAACTTCCGAGTTCGGTATACGTATGTGACGGGTTCTGCTCGGATGAGCCGGCGGTCGCCAGCCGCCACACGTCGTTCCTGTTGCCGCTGCTGCCGCGCCCGCCCATCAGGACGATACTGCCGTCGGGCAGCGCCACGCCAGTGTGCTCGTGCCTTCCTGTCCACGGAGCGCTTGCAACAATCTGGGTCCAGGTTGTGCCATTATTCGTCGACCGCCACAGCTCATCGCTATACTCACCATCGATACCCCCTATCAGGACGATGCTGCCATCGGGCAGCACAACACTGCTGTGGTCAGAGCGTGCCGACCATTCGGCACTGGCAGTCATCTGGGTCCAAGTCCTGCCGTTGTCCGTCGATCGCCAGACGTCGCTCGCATAGTAACCCCCGATGCCACCCATCAGGACGATGTTACCATCGGGGAGTGCCACGCTGCTGTGTCCGGCACGTCCCGACCATCCGGCGCTTGCATTCATCTGGGTCCAGGTCCTGCCGTTGTCTGTCGACCGCCAGATGTCATTCAGTCTGTCGTAACGGGTATACCCTCCCATCAGGACAATGCTACCGTCAGGGAGTGCCACGCTGCTATGCCCGTAACGTGCCGACCATGCAGCACTTGCATTCATCTGCATCCAGGTCTTGCCGTTGTCCGTCGACCGCCAGACGTCGTTCTTGTAACGTTCGCTGTCGTCTAGGCCCCCTGTCAGGACGATGCTGCCATCGGGCAACACAACACTGCTGTGCCCGGAGCGTGCCGACCACCCGGCATCAGCGGTCACCTGCGTCCAGGTCTTGCCGTAATCCATTGAGCGCCAGACATCACTCCACTGGTCGGTGCCATACCCCCCCATCAGGACGATGCTGGCATCCGGGAGCACAACGCTGCTGTGGCCGTAGCGTGCCGACCACTCGGCACCGGCGGTCATCTCGGTCCAGGGCCCGGTAAACTCCTCGTCCCCGAAGTACCACGCCCACCAGGTCGGGGTGCCGGTTGAGACATCGGTAAACTGCACGGTGAGAGGGGCGGGGCCAGTGGTGGGTGTGCCGGTGAAAGCGGCGATCGGCGGGAGAACCGCCGGGCTGACGGTGATGCAGTTACTCTTGGTGATCCTACTGTTGCCCCCTGCATTTGCTACGGTGAGGGACACCGGGTAGGTGCCTGATATTGTGTAGGTGTGGGTGGGGTTCTGCTCCGACGACCCGGCGGTCATCAACCGCAGCACGTCGTTCCTGTTGCCGCTGCTGCCGCGTCCACCCATCAGGACGATACTGCCATCGGGCAGCGCCACGCCGGTATGCTCGTGCCTTCCTGTCCACGGAGCGCTTGCAACAATCTGGGTCCAGGTTGTGCCATTATTCGTCGACCGCCACAGCTCATCGCTATACTCACCATCGATACCCCCTATCAGGACGATGCTGCCATCGGGCAGCACAACACTGCTGTGGTCAGAGCGTGCCGACCATTCGGCACTGGCAGTCATCTGGGTCCAAGTCCTGCCGTTGTCCGTCGATCGCCAGACGTCGCTCGCATAGTAACCCCCGATGCCACCCATCAGGACGATGTTACCATCGGGGAGTGCCACGCTGCTGTGTCCGGCACGTCCCGACCATCCGGCGCTTGCATTCATCTGGGTCCAGGTCCTGCCGTTGTCTGTCGACCGCCAGATGTCATTCAGTCTGTCGTAACGGGTATACCCTCCCATCAGGACAATGCTACCGTCAGGGAGTGCCACGCTGCTATGCCCGTAACGTGCCGACCATGCAGCACTTGCATTCATCTGCATCCAGGTCTTGCCGTTGTCCGTCGACCGCCAGACGTCGTTCTTGTAACGTTCGCTGTCGTCTAGGCCCCCTGTCAGGACGATGCTGCCATCGGGCAACACAACACTGCTGTGCCCGGAGCGTGCCGACCACCCGGCATCAGCGGTCACCTGCGTCCAGGTCTTGCCGTAATCCATTGAGCGCCAGACATCACTCCACTGGTCGGTGCCATACCCCCCCATCAGGACGATGCTGGCATCCGGGAGCACAACGCTGCTGTGGCCGTAGCGTGCCGACCACTCGGCACCGGCGGTCATCTCGGTCCAGGGCCCGGTAAACTCCTCGTCCCCGAAGTACCACGCACGCCAGGTCAGGTCGCCGGTCGAGGCATCGGTAAATTGCACTGCAAGAGGAGCAGCGCCAATTGCAGGGGTACAACTGAAGGCAGCGACCAAGCGATTGGAATTTGGCGTTGATGTGACGTTTATGTACCCTGTTCTGGTTAGGGTATCTGCACCCGCCGTGTTGGTCGCGGTGAGATTGACTGTATAGATGCCCGCTACCTTATAGGTGTAGATGGGGTGCTGTTCCGTGGATCTTCCTCCGTCACCGAAATCCCAAGACCAGTTTGTCGGACTCCCAGTGGAAGTATCTGTAAATTGGACAGATAATGGAGCAGACCCGGTGGTGACATTTGCAACAAAACTGCTGATGGGGGCAGTTTCTCCAGAGTATTCTAGTTTCACTAGCCAGGCGTCAAAGGCATCATGGGAGTTGTCCACATCGCCATCGTTTGAGTCAGTTTCACCGGCGACGATGTAGCCTCCGTCAGATGTCTGCTGGATGCTGTATAGGTAGTCATACGACGACCCGCCAAGACATCGCTGCCAGGCAATTCTTCCGCTTGAGGTGAGTTTTACCAGCCAGAAATCAAAGTCACCGTGATTGCCGCTAACGTTGCCATCGTTTGACTTTGTCACTGCGGCGACGATGTATCCCCTGTCGGTCGTTTGCTGAATGTCGTATGCAGCATCATGTGACGATCCCCCGAGACATTGCTGCCATGCGATCGTACCCTCGGCGGTGAGTTTCACTACCCAGACTTCACTGTTATTATGGTTGCCAGTGACATCCCCGTTGTTTGAATGTGTATACCCAGTAACGATATATCCCCCGTCGGCCGTTTGCTGGATACTATGCGCAACGTCAATATCCGATCCTCCTAGGCACTTTTGCCATGTAATTGAACCATTTGCAGTGAGTTTCACAACCCAGAAGTCATCAGTGTCACCATTATGGCCGCTGACATCGCCATCATTTGATCGCGTAGACCCCGCGACAATGTATCCACCATCGGTCGTTTGCCGAATACATTGAGCAGTTTCATCATCAGATCCACCGAGACACCGCTGCCATGCAATATTACCTGCTGCATCGAGTTTCACCACCCAGATATCTAAAGTGCCACCATTATGGCCGCCGACATCACCATCATTTGACCGGGTCGACCCCACGACAATGTATCCGCCATCGACCGTTTGCTGGATGCTACGGGCAGCTTCCATAGACGAACCGCCTAGACACTGCTGCCATGTGATTGAACCATCAGCAGTGAGTTTCAGTATCCAGATATCGGAAAGCCCATTGTTGCTACTGAACTCGCCGTCGTTTGACCAGATAGTGCCAGCCACGATGTACCCCTCATCGGCCGTTTGCTGGATACATTGGGCAATGTCATTATCTCCCCCGCCGAAGTACTGCTGCCATGCAACATTACCTGCTGCATCAAGCTTCACCACCCAGATATCATCGTCTCCGATTTCGTTGTTGATATTTGAATATGTATACCCTGTGGCGACGTATCCCCCATCCACCGTTTGCTGGATGCAAGATGCAATATCATGGCCTGAATCGCCAAAAAACTGCTGCCATCTTATGATGGGGATAGCTTCGCTAGGGTTCTCCTCGGATTCTTTGGCTTGACCAATTCCCGGGAAGAGGTTATTAATCTCATCAGTTTCATTGACAACGCCATCACAGTCTGCCCATGCAATCACTGAATGTGATTCATTATCAGCGGGCCATACCACTGACCATCCGTTTACAACAAGAGATTCTTTTGCAGGGATCGAGGACACTTCTTTTTTGCCGATCAGGTTTGTTGTGCCGTTATGGAACCAGAGCCCTACATTGAAAGGCCCTACAGCAGTATCACCGTCGTTAATGACTTCAACATAAAAGGTAGTCTCTTCACCACGGCGGATTCCTGTAGTGGTGAAGATCCTCTTTGCAATGAGATCAGTGAGGCCAGATTCGGGTGTGGCGGAAGCAAGAGCGACAGTATAATTTTCTGTTTCTCCAAGTGTGATGTTCACGAATTCTGTTGCATACCCATATTTGGAGAATTTTACCTCCACTTTATCCCCAGACACGTAGTCCTCCGAATCTGTCTCGGAGGAGACAATTCCTGAAGGGAGAGATTGTGAGAGATCGGTTATCGAGATGTTAAGCGGGGTCGTACCTCTGTAAATGTACACTCCGGGAGATTCACTTTCCTGCAGGTCTTCAACGCAACTGCCTGACGCTAATAGTGCGGCAGTACCAGTCCTCTCTTTTAGTTTAATTGAAACGGAAGTATATGGTTGTGCCGAATCGAAAAATATCTTTTTATCCTCGACCTCGCCGACAGTAAAACTCACCGGCGTGCTGAAGTCAGAGTATCCCTCTGCATATCCATATCGTTCATTTTCATCGAAGTGATAACGATATTTTACTGTGTATTCTCCGTCTGGGAGGGCGCTTCCCCAGATCTCCGAATCTGTGATTGTTACCGGTAACGATGAGTATTCTTTAGACTTCTGGTTTTCACTATCCGAGAGCACTACTTCGTATTTATCGGCGATATCGATGTTTTTCAGGTTAATTCTGACGCAGAAAGAATCGGAGTCATATTGTGCACCTGCTTCAGGTGAGAGCACTTCAGGGATGTGAGAATCATCGAATACTGTAACTCTGATAGGCGTTTTCTCGCACGCCCAAGCACCGGAGCCGTCAACGACATGCAGGCCGTACCAGTAGGTGCCTGTTGAGGGGGAAGAATCATCACCAATTGCACCTTTTGTCAAGGTACGTTCTTCGGCTGATATAATTGGGCACCATAGTTCAGTATCATCGATTATGGAATCGTCGCAATATTCTTTGTCTGTTATTCGCAGAAGGAAGATATTTTCTATTCCATTAGCGGCAGAGACCTCATAGTCAAACTGTAATCGGTCTCCTACCCTTAGGTTATGCCGATCTGGAGATGAAAAAAACGATTTTACAATTGGAGCGTTTTGGATAACAGAGTTAGTCGTTGTTTTGCCTGCAGAGTATACTAGCGTACTTTGGTCTGACTTTATGGAACCTGGAAGTGTAGCTATTGTGCGACTACTAGATGTTGGATCGATTTTATACGAAGTGGTCTCTCCATTTACCCCATACTCTCTCGCGAAAACATATTTTACGTTGTTGATGTCGCCGTCATAATATGCCCATATCTCGGTATTTTTATCAGCCAAGTCGATATAAAGAAAAGTATGCTGACCATGCTGATTTCTCGCAGAGATTTGATAGGTTTCATGCCGGCCGTTTACTTCTAATGGGACGTCCGGATTGGAATAAGTGACAACACCATCCACTTTGTCAATTTTCCACTCTAAACTTCCGATTTTTCGGATAACTGTACGATAATTATTCCATTCGCCTGATACGGATTCAATAATTTCTTGAGCGTCTCTGTCTCCAAGACTACCCTCTTCAATACAACTATATGCCACATCTGTCCATTCAGTTCCTGTTACAGCGCTCCAAGTGTTTGACCATGCGCTGTCCTTATACGCAAACCATGTTGTTTTAAGTCCACTTCTAACGTCTTCCATTGAAGAGATGTCTAACAAATTCAATTTGTTGTGCATGACGCTTAATGTGGACTCTAAGCATTCTTTCCAGTTATATTTTCGAAGCGTAGACCATTTATGCCATCCCGGGGATTGGCCTTGATCAATCTGCATTGGCCCGATGCCTATACCGTAGTAAAAATTGTTATTATCTACATGGCAAAATGTATCTGGATAATCTTGCAGTACACCATATTTATCATGAAATGCATAGTACAGGCTGCTTTGGACCGAATACCCCTGTAGTCCTCCCTCACCCATAATGCAGGTTAAGATCATTAGTTTATATTGTGATGGCCAAATGTCCCAGTTTGAGTTAAAATATTCTGAATCCCCATAATTTGGAACAAGTTTGTTAAGTTCTTTTATCAGATCACTATCGATCGTTATTGCATCACTTGTAACTCCACTGGTTTCAAAGTTCCTAGTGTTTGAGGCCTCTATATATGGATCTGATATTCCACACAATGCCCGACACGCGTAGCCTACTCCGGGTCTTAAGTGATAAACAGGAATTTCAAAATAGATTTGTTCATTCTCTTTTGAGAAAATAACTTCCTTCGAATCTGAATATGTTGTCTGCCTCAAGCCCGTGGAGTATTCGTAATTATACCGGAATTTGACGATGTATGTCTCGCCTTTATTTCCTCCGCTAATCCTACCGCACAGGATTGCACTATTATCAGTAATTATTTTCACATCGGTTGTTTCAACGACAATCCCACTATTATCTGCCACTAAATTAGAGGTGACAGAGATGCCTTCTATTGAGTGTACTTCTGGGCCTGGAAAGCCCACGAGTGTATATATCGGTTCTGAAATTTGCTCCAGTATTTTCGGTGATTCATTCAATGTTGAGTTTGATGTGCAAGTTCCCGTAGGCGAAGAGGTTGCCCCTCCTGTTTGGATTTGTGTCTGCTGTGGTCCTTCTGGCGGTTCGGTCGGATAGGAGTCCAAATCTGGTTCGCGGTTTGAAATATTTATCGAGGTCACATTATCTGAGATGGCGCTTTCATTCAGTGCCACACTCCCGACACTGGCCGCACCGGCCGGTGCAACCCCAAGAAGTGCAGACGTCGCGGTAAGAATTATAACCGCGATAATTGCAAAAATATCTGTAGAACGTCCATATTTGCGTGCAATTTGTTTTCGAGGATCAATTATCGTCAGTGCCATTATTCAATCTCTCCAAATCACTACCAACTGCTGTTGACCTGCATCTGTACGCGTGGAGTAACACGAGATCAACTGCCAACCTATCTTTGGGATTCTGTTTCCCTGTCTATAGTTGACTGAAAATTGCTGCTGTACCTGCGTTTGCTGTTAGGAGTCTCTACTGCTCTGGGTGTTATGCAGGATTGTCGGTAGCGGTGATGGCTGCTTGTCGTTTGGAAGGGTCAGTCCCTCGAGATGCCGGATCGGCTATCAGACTATGAACGATACTGATCTCCAGGCAAGGAAAAACATTTCTCTTTCATCATGGGGGCGACAAATTCGTTTCCTCTAAATCGCCCTCAGGAAATGACCTTTCACTCGAAGGAAGGCACCCGGGTGCCCCGCCGAATCGCCGGGCAGGCCCCGTCTCCACCACCCCACCTGCGCGCTGCCTGCCGGTCCCGGCGCCCGCTTCCGGCAAAATCCCTTCTGTTATGTTGCGCCGAGGATCCACTCCTGCCGGTACGCCCTGCGATAAAAAAGAAGAAACTTGGACAACCCCGGGCCGCCCCGCCGCTATCGCTTCACTCTTCCTTGATCCAGCCCATCGTGACGTACCAGTCGTACTCGTGGCGCCAGAGGTCGCGGTTCGCCATGACGAGCTGGCGGAAGTAATCCCGCCGCTGCCGGTGGATCTCCTCCTGCTCGGGATACCGGTGCTCTCCCCGGATCGATTCGGCGAGCTTCTTCCCGAGCGCGAAAGCCTCTTTCTCGGCCCGTTCGAGCGCGGTCGGATCCCACCCTACGGCAACGCCGACCCCGCCGACCACAGTCGCCCCCAGGTTGGTCAGGGCGCGGTTCATGTAGGCGACGACATCGTCCTGGTGGCTTCCGCCCGCGGTGCAGACGGAGCAGCCGAACTTGTCGGTGAGCATCTGGCAGTGGATGGCGTCCGCCATGCGGTCGAAGACCGCCTTTAAGGGGGCGGTGACCGAGTCGATGTAGTTCGGCGAGCCGAGGACGATCCCGTCGGCGTCGAGCATGTCGTTAAA
>Ga0208041_1001886_pt1 | contig 12250 bp, 14 predicted proteins | sample AD_SCU002_MetaG_FD_184453 | JGI IMG/M metagenome (GOLD analysis project Ga0208041, IMG submission 184453) | Active sludge microbial communities of municipal wastewater-treating anaerobic digesters from China - AD_SCU002_MetaG (SPAdes) (version 2) | ecosystem: Engineered > Bioreactor > Anaerobic...
GTTGGATTGGCATTAATAATCGCTTGGACTGCCGGATTATAAGTAGCGCACGGACCGCAGGATGCCTGCGTGAAATGCTCAAGTAAAACTTTACGCTGGGTTTGCCCGGTTACCAGGAAAAATGAGCTGAGCAAGAGCACAAGCGTGAGGGTAAAGTTTTTTTTCATAGACATGATTTTTGCTTTTGTTAACGACGAAGAATACCCGGCCTCACCGGATAAGAACCTCCAAATATATCAAACAATCATGAGTCTAGATAGATGGGGGCATTAAAATCCAGGTCAACTGTGCGGATTTTTTCTGAACAGTATTTTCAGGCTGTCCATAGTAATCAGGGATTCATTATTTTTGTTGCTTATCTGTATTAATACATATTTCGATGAGAACGCTCTTTACCCTCTTTCTCTTTGCATTGACAGCATTTTATGCTTCTGCGCAAAGCCTGCAGGTGTCCGGCCCGAACGGAGTGCTAGCGCCCGATGCTGTGGTTACCGTGACTGCAAGTACAACCTCAACAGAGATTATTGCCCACCTGAAAGTGGCCAACATTGGCAATGATACCCTCATGGTATTATGTAAGAAGGAAGAGGTGAGCCTGGTGCCCGGGTCAGTGAACATGTTCTGCTGGACTCAATGCTACGGACCAGGAACTTATGTGTCTCCCGAGCCTCTGCGTTTTGATCCGGGGCATGTTGACAGCCTGAGTTTTTACGGGGAATACTACCACAATGGGAATTCCGGAACCAGTCGCATTGGTTATGTCTTTTTCAGCCAGGCCAACCCCAATGACTCTATCCGTGTATTCATCGATTACGTTACCCAATCTGCCGGAATTGCTGATTTGTTTACCTCCGGATCCTATCGCATTTCCAGCCCTTATCCAAACCCTGCAGCGCAGCAAAGCAGGATGGATTACATATTGCCCGCCGGCAGGACAGCCACACTGAGTGTGCATAACCTTCTCGGGAAAGTGATGATGAGGGAAATCCTTACCACTGAGCAGGGCAGCCTCGCCATCGATGTCATTCAGTGGCCGGAAGGTCTTTACTTTTGCACTCTGCATATCAATGGCGAAATGATCACCTCCCAGAAACTGGTGGTCTCCCGCTAATCCTGTTAGGAAACATCAAAATCTTCAAGCCTGTTTTGGCGGATATTCTCCGCTGAGCAAGGCTTATTCCAGTCCAAAAGCGCTCCGGATGGAATCTGTGTACTCTGTTTTCTCCCATGAAAACAGACATACCTTCTTGAAGTGGATGGTCTTCCCATTTTCAACCCTGCTGTAGGTATCGCCGTTCTGATAGAATACTTCAACCTCCACCTCTCTGGGGTCACGTCCAAAGTGCCCGTACCTTGCAGTTTCCTGGTAAATGGGATTCTGTAGTCCCAGCCGTTGAATGATTGAGTAGGGGCGCATATCCATGACACTTCCCATGATGTCAGCAATGCGGCCGTCGCTCATGAGGCTGCCATCAGCTTCCCTGGCTTTGGCGGTCCCGAAGGTATTGATAAACAGGCTCACGGGTTCAGCCACACCAATGGCATAAGCTACCTGAACCAGCACCTTCTCGGCAAGGCCTGCGGCTACCATGTTTTTGGCCATATGCCTTGCGGCATAGGCCGCGGAACGGTCCACCTTGGAAGGGTCTTTTCCAGAGAAAGCGCCACCGCCATGCGGACAACTTCCACCATAGGTGTCAACTATAATTTTGCGGCCGGTAAGTCCGGTGTCCCCATGCGGTCCTCCGATCACGAATTTACCCGTAGGATTGACCAGAAGGCTTTTATAGTTTTTAAGCAAGTCTTTTTTGTTATCCGGAAGGTTAGAGATCACCCTGGGAATCAGATAGGTGATGATGTCCTGCCGGATCTGTTCCTGTAGCCTTTCGTCAGCCTGCTTCTGGGTAGGATGATCGGAGTATGCTGCCGGATTGGCTTCATCATGCTGGGTTGATACTACGATCGTAGTGACCTCAACCGGCTGATGATTGTCGTCATACAAGACCGTAACCTGTGATTTTGAGTCAGGACGGAGATATGTCATCACCTTTCCCTCCTTACGGATGGCTGCCAGGTCCTGCACGAGACGGTGCGCCAGTTCGATGGGCAGTGGCATGAGATTATCTAGCTCAGTCGATGCATATCCAAACATCATTCCCTGGTCACCGGCACCTTGTTCTTCTGCTGTATCACGGACAACGCCCTGTCGAATATCCGGACTCTGTTCATGAATGGTGCTGATGATGCCACATGATTCAGAATCAAATCTATAATCGGCTTTGGTATATCCAATCTGGCGGATGGTATCTCTCACGGTATGCTGAATATCCACCCAGGCATCCGTCTGAACTTCACCTGAACAGACCACGAGGCCAGTGGTGACCATGGTTTCGCAGGCTACCTTGGCCTGGGGATCGCGACGCAGAAACTCGTCCAGCAGCGCGTCCGAGATTTGATCGGCTACTTTATCGGGATGGCCTTCAGAGACCGACTCAGAGGTAAACAGATAAGGCATGGTAAGCTATATTTTGAATCACAATAAACGACTACTTGGTCCGGATTGGGCGGCACAAAGGTACATATATTCGCCAAAGGCTGCTTAAGACCCTTTTTCAGGTCCAGATCCACGGGTCAGGGTTTGGAAGACATCCTCCAGTTTTCTCCCTGCGATGCGTTGCGACAGGATTTTCAGTTGGTGTTCGACGGCATAATTAAAGATGGCTTCGCGAAGGTCGAGGCTGGCATCCGTCAGGATAGTATAGGCATGCTGACCGTTGTCCTTCACCTCGCGAACCCCGCGCAGGCGGCGAAGCGACGGCAGGTTTGCCGGGCCGCTGAACTCCACTTCCAGCACGGTTTCACCTGCGGCCAGGGCTGCCAGATTTTCAATACCCTCATCGGCAACGATCAGGCCCTGGTTGATGATCACAACCCGGCTGCACACCGCTTCTACTTCCTGCATGATGTGGGTTGAGAGGACTACCGTCTTATTGTGTCCCAGCTCCCGGATCAACTGCCTGATCTCAACCAGTTGATTGGGATCAAGGCCGGAGGTCGGCTCGTCCAGAATGAGTACATCCGGATCATGAATGATGGCCTGGGCCAGGCCAACGCGCTGGCGATATCCCTTGGACAAAGTGCCGATCTTTTTCTTCTGCTCCAGTGTCAGGCCTGTCTTTTCAATCATATCGGCCACACGGACAGCTGGATTGGAAATGCCATGCAAGCCTGCGATGAAGCTGAGGTATTCCTTCACATACATATCAGTATATAAAGGATTGCTTTCCGGAAGGTAGCCTATACGTCGCCGCACTTCCAACGGTTCTTCAAAGATGCTGTGGCCAAACACCCTGGTTTGTCCGCTGGTGGGTGGAATGAAACAGGTGATGATCTTCATCAGGGTTGATTTCCCTGCCCCGTTGGGCCCAAGCAGTCCAACAACCTCACCCCTTCCGATGGTCAGACTCACATCCCGGAGGGCGTATTGCTGACCAAAAACTTTGCTGATCCTTTCAACTTCTATTGACATACGCTGTTTGTGTGGAGGCAGGAGCAGTCCTGCATTGAATGCCACGAAAATACAAAAAGGTAGGGTATTGATTTTTTACATTTGTGTGTTGAATCTGCGTTTGAGATGTTATGTTGAAAAAGTTTGTCAGTCATAAAATTATGTCATACATTTGCACCCCCTTTTGAAGGGTAGAAAAGACCTGAGAAAATATTCAGTGATGGATACATTAAGTTTTAAGACGCGTTCAATCAGCACGGAAGCTGCACATGAACAAAAAGAATGGTTGTTGGTTGATGCTGAAAATCAAGCATTAGGACGATTGGCCTCCAAAGTAGCCACCCTGTTGCGCGGTAAGCACAAGACGACCTATACCCCGCATGTTGACTGTGGGGACAATGTCATCATTATCAATGCTGATAAGGTGAAGCTCACAGGTAACAAGATGGAGGATAAAACATATGTCCGTCACACCGGCTATCCGGGAGGACAGCGTTTTACCACCGCCGAAGAAATGCTTGCCAAGCACCCGGAGCGCCTTGTGGAAAAGGCAGTTAAGGGCATGTTGCCTCGCAACAGGCTCGGTCGCCAGATGTTTGGAAACATGAAAGTATACCTGGGAGCCGAGCACCCGCATACTGCTCAGCAACCCAGAAAAATTGACCTTACCCTGATCAAGTAAAATACCAATATGGAAGTCATTAACACTTTGGGCAGAAGGAAATGTGCTGTTGCCCGCGTTTATCTGAAAGAAGGCAAAGGTGACATCACCGTCAACGGTAGGGACGTGGCCGAATATTTCCCCACTTCCACGCTGCAGTATATTGTCAAGCAAGCTTTTGAACTGACAGAAACAGCAGGAAAATATGATGTGCAGGTTAACCTCGACGGTGGTGGTATCAAAGGACAGGCCGAAGCCCTGCGCCTCGCCATTTCACGTGCCCTCCTGCAGATTGACCAGGAATACCGCCCGACGCTGAAAGCCCAGGGCTTGCTAAAACGCGACCCGCGTATGGTGGAAAGGAAGAAACCCGGCCAGAAGAAGGCTCGTAAACGCTTCCAGTTCAGCAAACGTTAAGCCGGTTTAGTATCTAAATTGCCGAGACTGCCCCACGGCACTACTCGGCAATTGCTTTTAACAGAACGTAAACCAACAAATCCAATCTATGCCAAGAACATCATTTGACGAGCTCCTCGATGCCGGTGTGCATTTTGGACACCTCAGACGTAAATGGAACCCAAACATGGCGCCCTATATCTTCATGGAGCGCAATGGGATCCACATCATCGATCTCTACAAAACCATGGCAAAGCTTGACGAAGCTGCCAATGCCGTGAAGCAGATCGCCAAATCAGGAAAACGCATCCTGTTTGTCGCCACAAAGAAACAAGCCAAGGAAATCGTGGGCGAATACTCCCGCAAGGTCGGTATGCCCTACGTGACAGAACGCTGGCCCGGTGGTATGCTTACTAATTTTGCCACCATCCGGAAAGCGGTGCGTAAAATGGCCAGCATCGATAAGCTGGTGGATAGCCCCAACTTCAACAATATTTCCAAACGCGAACGCCTTCAGATTACCCGCGAAAGGGCCAAACTGGAAAAGAACCTCGGAAGTATCGCCGACCTCGGTAAGCTGCCCGCTGCCCTCTTTATCGTGGATATCAACAAAGAACATATCGCCGTTCACGAAGCAAGGAAACTCAATATCCCTACCTTCGCCATCGTCGATACCAATACCGATCCCAACCTGATCGACTTCCCTATCCCGGCCAATGACGACGCCAGCAAATCCATCGAGGTCATAGTCCGCGCCCTCACCGAAGCCATCGAGGAAGGTTTGAACGAACGCAAGATGGATCGTGAAAAACGCCGTGGTGATGAGGACGAGGATGATCAGATTGAAGTAGAACGCATCTCCACCAAACGTATCCTCGTGGATGTCGAAGAAGAGGAGGAAGATGCACTGCCCAGCCTCGGCCTGTCAAAATCCGCCGCCGCCAAAGCCGTCGTTGAGGATGATGAAGAAGAGCTTGAGGACCTCCTGGATGAGGACGAACTCGATGAAGAGGAAGAAGCCACAGAAGAGGATGACAAATAGCATTTCCGGAATACAATACCAATCATAAACCGAATTAATACCATGACCCAAATAACTGCAGCAGACGTCAATAAACTCAGGCAAATGACCGGAGCAGGCATGATGGACTGCAAAAATGCCCTGATGGAAACAGGCGGTGACTTCGAAGCCGCTATCGATTACCTGAGGAAGAAAGGCCAGAAAATCGCTGCCAAACGCGCAGACCGCGATGCCAATGAGGGTATCGTTATCGCACGCACTAATGATGACAAGACTTTCGGTGTCTCCATCATGCTGAATTGCGAAACAGATTTCGTTGCCAAAAACGTGGAATTCATCGACATGGCCGAACAGGTCATCAACCTGGCCATTGCCAATAAGCCCGGTAGTCTCGATGAACTGAAAGCCCTGACCCTTAATGGCCGCAGCATCGCTGAGCACCTGACTGAGCTGGTTGCCAAGACCGGTGAAAAGATGGATATTGCTCATTATGAGTTCATCGATGCAGCACAGGTCAATGCCTACAACCACCAGGGTAACCGCCTGGCAACACTGCTTGGCATGAATATGGCCGGCTTTGATGAAACAGGCCATGAGATTGCCATGCAGGTGGCTGCCATGAACCCCGTGGCCATCGACGTGGATGATGTGCCGGAAAAGGTGCGCGAACGTGAACTCGAAATCGGCAGGGAACAGGCCCGCGAAGAAGGCAAACCCGAAGACATGCTCGATAAGATCGCACTGGGCAAGCTTAATAAATTTTTCAAGGAAAACACCCTGCTTAACCAGGAGTTTATCCGTGATTCCAAGCTGACCGTCGGACAGTACCTCAGCACCAAGGACAAGAACCTCAAAGTGGTCGCTTTCCGCAGACTGATGCTGGGTGCCTGATCTGCCTGCATTCTAATGATCCTGAAGCTACTCCTTATGGGTAGCTTTTTTTTTGCCAGGAAGTTGGCTGCCCTGCCATTGAAACAGGTATAAAATCTGTTCCAACAGATTTCAGCTTTATTTAACTTTACATCCGCAAGCTAATCCCTACCAAATCATACCCATCTATGGCATATAAAAGATTACTTCTGAAAATCAGTGGTGAATCACTGGGCACCGGACAGGGAGGTTTTGATGCAGTTCGTCTGAGCCGCTTTGCAAAAGAAATCAGGACAGCCTACCAGGCAGGAGCTGAAATCGCCATCGTTCCCGGTGGTGGAAACATATACCGTGGCGCTCGCACCGGCGGATTGCAGATCGACAGGGTGCGTGGTGACTATATGGGAATGCTTGCCACGATTATTAATGGATTGGCATTGCTGGATGAGCTGCTGCGGGCAGGGGTTCCTGCTGTGCTGTTCTCAGCCCTCAAGGTAGACCGTCTTTGTACCTATCCCACACGTCAAAAGATGCTGGAATCCCTCAAAGAAGGCAAGGTACTGGTTCTGGCAGGAGGAACAGGAAACCCTTATTTTACGACAGATACCACAGCCGCATTGCGCGCCGCAGAACTTCAGGCTGATGTCCTGCTCAAAGGCACCCGCGTGGATGGTGTCTATTCTGCCGACCCGGAAAAGGACCCCGGAGCCGTCAGATATGACCAGCTTACCTTCGATCAGGCACTGCAGCAAAACCTGGGTATCATGGACCTCACCGCCTTTACCCTCTGCAAGGAAAACAATCTTCCCATCCTGGTGTTTGATATGCATCAGGAGGGAAACCTGGCCCGGATTATTCAGGGAGAGAAGTGCGGTAGCCTCATCGTTCCATGATAGATGGGAGATTTTTGTGAATTTGTATTTTTGTATCCCCAAATATGACGCTATATGAATGAATTCTGTCAGATGTGCCTCGCAGAGACCCGGGATGATATGGAAAATGCCATCAACCACCTCGAACGTGAGTTTCAAAAGCTCAGGGCCGGAAAAGCATCACCTCAGCTGCTTGAAGGGGTTAAGGCCGACTATTATGGCACCCTGACTCCCATTGAGCAAATGGCCAACATTAGCTCTCCTGATCCAAAACAGCTGATCGTTCAACCCTGGGACCGCACCGCCCTGGGACCCCTCGAGAAAGCAATCCTGGCAGCCAACCTGGGTTTCAACCCGCAAAGTGATGGCATCGTTCTTAGAATTTTCGTGCCTCCACTGACAGAAGAAAGGCGCAAAGACCTGGTCAAAAAGGCCCGCAACGAGGCAGAACAGGCCAAAGTTGCCATTCGCAATATCCGCAAGAATGCCAATACACAGGCGAAAAAGCTTGAAAAGGACGGGGTCCCTGAAGACGATATCAAGAAGCTCGAAAACGATATCCAGGGAATGACCAACCGCTACGTTACAAGGGTGGATGAGGTCCTGGCGGCCAAGGAAAAAGATGTGATGACCATCTGATCTATCTACATCCGTTCCGTTAATTTCTGCACGATCCGAAGCTGGGAAAGAAATTCCTTCGCAATGATACGCACGACTGTGTAGGTGGGTATCGCTAATATCATCCCGGGTATGCCTGCCAGACTGCCGGCCAGCAGGATGACCAGGAATATCTCCAGGGGATGTGCCTTTACGCTGCTGCTGTATATCAATGGCTGCAACACCATATTATCGATCAGGTTGGCACCGATGAAGGTCCCCAGTATTTTTACGATCACCATGAACAGGTCCCCGTACAAACCATAGCTGAGCTGGGCTGTGACACCAATAACCACCCCCAGAATGGCGCCCATCACAGGTCCCAGGTAAGGAATGACATTCATCAGCCCGCCGAAAAACCCGATCATCAAAGCATTCTTGACGCCCAGTAACTTAAGGCCGAGGGAAAGCAGGAACATCATCGTCAGAATCTCGATCACGATCCCGATGAAATAACGGGAAAGTAGCCGCTTGGAAGAAGTGAGGATGTTTTCAGCTTCTTCCTGATAGCGCAACGGCACAATGAGCATGATGGAACGGAAGAAAAGCTGTTCATCCCTCAGGAAGAAGAAAGTCACAAAGACAATGGCGAACAGGCCAACAAAAATGGTTCCGGTGAATGTCACGATATAATTGACGATCCTGCTGAAATCGATAGCGGAAAAAACAGCCTCCAGCTCGCCGGTGACAATGGCCTGCAAGGATTGCTCCTTGTTCAGTAAGCCATATTCAGTGAGAAAGACCTGCATCCTGTCCAAGGGTTCCTTGAATGCAGCATAAATCTCATCAACGGCGATACGGGAAATCATATTGGCCTGCTGGGCAATGAGCGGAACAAAGACCCCGATCAGTGAAAAGATAATCAACAGCAACAGGATGAGGGTGATGACCGAACTGAGGGTGTGAGGGATATGATATTTCCGGAACCTGAGACTGTCCAGAAACCTGACAATAGGATGCCCGATAAAGGAGAGGGCAGCGGCAATCAGTACATAGGCCACCAGGGCTGAGAAATACCATACGAACCAGGCCAGAAAGAGTAGGGCAGCCAGGCTCGCGATCCAACGTTGCTGATGTTTCCAGGCCATATCAGGAATATTTGAGAGTCAAATATACAATAGCTTGGCCGGTGTTGAGCCTGGATCAGGATTAAGTTTATCATGTGGCCTTTACAACCTGAAAACGAATGATATCTATCCTTATCTTTGAGTATGCTGAAATTGAAATTACTGGAATACTATTCTTTTCATAGCAGCGAGCTGAAGCGCACTTACCGTGTCGTAAGTGACAGTCTGGAAGAGGAAGCGCTTCATAATATGCGCTTGAGTGTCAAACGCTTGCGTGTTTTCTTCGCTTTTTTTGCACCTCTTGAGGAGAAGACCCTGCGCTCCGCAGAATTTCTAAAGGAAGCTTCCAGGGTATTCCGGCACGCCGGCCGCCTGAGGGATCTGCAGGTGCAGCAGGGCCTGGTCCGCAGGCAAGAGCTGGAACTGGGTCTGCCCTTCCCTGAGTACCACGCTCATCTTCAGGCTGGTATGTCCCTCCATCAGACCAGGCTACTGAAGCAAATGTCCAAAGACAAGCTTATCCCACGCCTTACCCGTAAATCCATCGTTGAAGCCGCCCTCGCCAAGCATACGGAGGCATCCCTCCTGCAGTCATACCGGGAGCATATGCGCATCACTTATGATCAGTTCAGTGCGCATTATGCATCATGGGAGAAAAGCAGGGCCGCTGATGACCTGCATCGCGCAAGACGTTATCTCAAGCAGGTTATGTACCTGATGAATATGGCAACGCTGAGCCGTGCCCGGATCCGGCAGCGGATATTCACCACCATATCCCTGAAACGGATAGAACAAGCTATCGGGAAATGGCATGACCTGGACGTAGGGGTTGTTCAGCTGCAATCATTTATCAACGAATCACCGCTGCCGGCTAACCGGATTGATACCTACCGGATTCTGCTGGACAATATGGAGAAAGACCTGAAAAAAGGTTTAAAGAAGGCAGCCCGCGGCGCGGCAGGCCTGATTGTTAGCTGAAGTGGTTAGAAAATTTATGGCTGCAGCTTGGGATTGTTCTTATGCCGTTCAGCATCCCTGGATGACTTCTTTTCCATATTATCATAAAATGCCTGGGTAAGGTTTACCCCGGTCTGGTTGGCTAAGCATACCAAAACCCACATGACATCGGCAAATTCATCGGCCAGATCGGCCTCTTGTTCTCTCGCTTTGAAGGATTGCTCCCCATATTTTCGTGCCATGAGCCGCGACAGTTCTCCAACCTCCTCCATCAGGATAGCCAGGTTGGTCAGCTCATTAAAATACCGCACTCCCCTGGTATGGATCCATTGATCCACCTGCTCCTGCATCTGTTGGATTGTGATGTCTTTCATTACTCCCTTTGTTTGCTGTCGATGATAATGGTAACCGGCCCCGTATTTACCATTGAAATGTCCATCATGGCTCCAAATACACCGGATGCCACCTTTTTTGAGGTCAAAATCTCCAGATTCTCAATGAATTGCTCGTACAACGGAACCGCATGCTCAGGACGGGCTGCACGGATGTATGAGGGCCTGTTGCCCTTACGTGTGGAGGCATGCAGGGTAAATTGACTGATCAACATAATACTGCCTCCAGCTTCCTGAACCGATAGGTTCATCACACCCTGCGCATCCGCGAATATTCGCAACTGGACGATTTTCCTGGTAAGCCATTCAACATCCTCATTCCCATCGCTTTCCTCAATCCCTAAAAGGATCATAAGTCCGTTCAGGATCTCTCCCCGGACCTGTCCATCAATGGTCACGCTGGCCTTACTGACGCGTTGAATAACTACCCTCATTTGTCGTAATCGCTTTCCGTTTCTTCCCAGTAATCGTCGTTCAGAATGCTCAGATAATTGATATAGCGTTCCAGCGGAAGCCTGCCTTCATCCAGGGCATCCCTCACGGCGCAGCCTGGTTCATGGACATGGGTGCAATTGGTAAACCGGCAAAGATGCATCAGGGCCCGCATCTCCGGAAAGCGTTCCCAGACCTCCCTGCGGTCGAAATCGACCAGCCCAAACTCCTTTATCCCTGGTGTGTCGATGATGTATCCGCCGAAGCTGAGGGGGTGCATCTCTGCGAAGGTCGTCGTATGCCGGCCCTTGGAATGATAGCTGGAAATTTCAGCTGTGCGAAGCTGAAGCCCAGGCTGGATGGCATTGATGAGTGCCGATTTCCCCACCCCGGAATGCCCTGCCAGCAAGCTCACCTTGTGCTGGAGAAGTCCACGGAAGGCATCCAGGTTGTCTCCCCTGAGGGCAGAGACCCCAAGGCATTCGTATCCTATCGCTTCATACATTTCTTTCAGGTCCGCATAACGTTGCTGTTGCTCTGTATCATACAAATCCATCTTATTAAATACGATACGGGCCGGAATATGATAAGCTTCTGCCGTGACCAGGAAGCGGTCCATAAAACCCGAGGAAGTACGGGGCTGGGCCAAGGTGGCGATCAGGACGGCCTGGTCGATGTTGGCAGCCAGGATATGGGACTGCCTGGACATCTTGGTGGCTTTCCGTATGATGTAATTATGTCGATCCAGGATGGTTGTGATCATCCCTTCCCCGTCCCTTCCATAGGTGAAAACCACATGGTCACCCACCGCTACAGGATTAGTGGTGCGGATGTCCTTCATCCTGAACTTCCCTTTAATACGGCAGTCCAGGATGTTTCCAGCCTCATCGCGCACCGTGTACCAGCTACCGGTAGAGCGGATTACAACGCCGCTATATTCCTGATTATCCATGGTATTGTCAAGCAAAGTTAGCCAGAATCGTGTGACGGGAAACATAGGCGGGCTGTATTACCTGGATTTATGACACAGAAGATGATCCGCCCGGCCGCTTTACGGCCGGTGCGAAGCGGTTGCCAGGCAGTACCCTGACCAGTCCGCGGAACTCCATATCCAAAAGCAATGAGCTGACTTTCCCCGGAGGCAAACCCAGTTGCAGGGTTATGCTGTCGATGTGCGCACCAGCCGGTGAAGTAATGGATATGACCTTTTCTTCCAAAGGATCCAAAGCCGGGAAGAGCACTAATTGCCCGCCCGGTTCTCCCTGCTGATCCCAGTTCATCATCTGAAGGATGTCCCTGCCTGAAGTAACGAGGGCTGCTTTATTGGTTTTGATGAGATTCAGGCAACCTTCACTGAATGGATCCCCTACACGCCCCGGTAGGGCAAAGACATCCCTGTTGTAGGAACCTGCAATCT
>Ga0208041_1001889_pt1 | contig 12229 bp, 8 predicted proteins | sample AD_SCU002_MetaG_FD_184453 | JGI IMG/M metagenome (GOLD analysis project Ga0208041, IMG submission 184453) | Active sludge microbial communities of municipal wastewater-treating anaerobic digesters from China - AD_SCU002_MetaG (SPAdes) (version 2) | ecosystem: Engineered > Bioreactor > Anaerobic >...
TGCTGTGCGCAAACGCTGTTCCAACAGAGAAGGAAGGACAGGAGAGTGGCGCAAAACATTTTCCTCTTGGATCTCATACATATGCTCCTGAGTTGCAGACCGCCGAGCCCCTACCGGGCATGATCCAAACACGCGCTCCAGCGGAGCCGTCCGCCATATTTCCGAGGCAAAACGAGCACCTGGAGCGTCTTCGCAGGGTATCCGCCATCACTTGTACCGCTAAGAAGAAGCCGATTATCCTGGATACCCCTCCCGATGTCAAGCTCCTCGGAACTCACCCGCGCGCGAGCTTCTCGGAGGGACCTTAAGAGGCCGATTTCTTATTGGGAGGAAACTCACTCGCGCGTGTGCCGCTCGCGGGACTATGAAGAAATGCCGGTTGGGATCGCCGATGACGCGTTCCCGCCCGAGCCGCTCGCAGCCCTGCCCGCAGCAGGCGCCTGCCCTTCGAAGCGAATCTCAACAATGCCCGGGAGATGACCAAATCCGGAACCCGGCGACCATGCCGCGCCGGGCGGAAGCGAGTGAGGCGATCAGGTCGGCAGCCGCGCTCTGCGCGTCCTTCGCACCCTTGTCCTGCCCCACCTCGCACCGAGCCCCAAACGACCTGCTTTTGCCCGTCGACAATTGCCTTGACCTGCTTTGAGAGCGCATGATATAAGGCCAGACGTCTCAAGGGCCGGCGTAGCTCAGTGGTAGAGCAGCTGATTCGTAATCAGCAGGTCGCGGGTTCGAGTCCCATCGCCGGCTCCAGGTTTACAGACATCCGAATTTTAGGGTGTGCGTATAGTGTGCACGCGGGCAGGTTGAGCGACTATTTTGCCGCCGTGTCCCTTTCTTCGGAGTTGTTGTATACTTAAAGCGTTGCCACGGAACGTTTCACGACGCTTTAGAGGGGGACTTCCGAAAGCGCGCAAACACTTCAGAGGGGACATCGCTCGCTGTGGCCTTTTCCAAGACGGTCTTCGGACCGTTTTCTTTTTTGATGGACGCAGGCATCTAAAGAAACGATTCGGACTCGGCCGGGGGCCGGGTCTCCCGGTGCATTTGCAGGTTGGCCTGGCTAAAGACTCATCAGCGCACTTGGTATTTGATTTCCTCTGATGGTATCACCGGATCCGGTTCGTCCCCTTCCAAGCGATTCCCGGCCTCGGACTCAATTCCGAGGAGCTTCTGTCAACTCAACCTCTTCCACCGCCATCCTCGACTTTGTTAGTGCAGGTTCGGCCAGTATCCTGAGTTATTAATCCGTTTACAAAATCGCTTCAGGTTTCGGAGGATTTCGTCAGCGGTTCTGGTCCAGACAAATGGTCTGGGATCCTCATTGCAGATGGCAATGTACCTACGAATGGCGTTCTCAAGTTGATTTACGCTCCGGTGGCTGCCGCGGCGAATCTGCTTCTCAGTGAGTTCGGCAAACCGCCGCTCCACCAAGTTGAGCCATGAGGCACTGGTCGGTGAAAAGTGCAGATGGAAGTGAGGCCTCTTGACCAGCCCCACTGATGGGACGGACCCTCTCCCTGGAGAAGCCTGATTCGACCCGGGGCGCATCAGGCGGAAGCATTGAGTCTGCATCTGAGGCTAAGCGCGCGGCAGACCTTCAGCAACGTGAGCACATTGCAGTTTGCCCCGTTTTCGACCTTTGAAACCTGCTGCTGGGTAACGCAGGCGCGTTTGGCCAGATCAGCCTGGCTCATACCGAGCTTGGCCCTGGCCTCGGCCACTTCGATGCCGATCCGGACAAGTTCCTTTTCTTCATCGAAGAGTTCTCCGAACCATTTGTCCTGCAGTTTCTCCTGCAGGTGATCCCTGAAAGTTCTCATCGGACAAGCTCCCTGAGCTTTTTCTCATCCACCCTGGCAAGGAAATCGCTTCGGCATCTCTTGGCTCTTCGGATATCGGATGCCGGCACCCTCGCCGTAGTCTTTATCAGCACATTAGTCAGCACGATGAAATCCCCGTAACAGAAGAAATATAGGACCCTGACCCGGCCCCCGGACAACTTGACTCGAAGCTCGTGAATCCCATCTTCCAGCAGGTCCGCGAAGGGCCTCGGAAGAGTCGGCCCCCGCTCTTCGAGTGCCTCGATGACGGCAAGTATCTTGGCCTGGTTTCGTTCGTCCCGCGAATCAATGAATTCTCCCACCGGGCAGGTCCCGTCAGGGGCCTCGAAGTAAATCACGTGCCACATCGTCTTCACTCCGGAAAATACATCATAAAAGATGTAAGATCAAGCCTTTTTCCCGTTTTCCGAAATCTTCTCGACTCCCTTCCCTTTCTCCTACACCGGCCGACCAGGTTAAACAGCCTCTTGAGCAGCACGACCACGTGTTTGATGGTCGCCGGTGTGCAAGGCCGCCCCTGCTTGTTTTTGGCCTTCTTCATAGCGAGTTTCATCTTGTCGATCTCGAAAGCGTTGATCTTTTCGAGCGCCTTGCCTCCGAATCGAGGCTTCAGATGGCAATCGTAGAGGTATCGGTCAAACCGCCAGGTCCGCTTGTGCTCCTTCGCCCAAGGCAGGAAATGGTTATCGAAGAAAGCGTTGAGCGTGACTTTCTCCGCCGCCTTATGGTCGGCGATGTCATATTCGTCACGTACCAGGTCGCCCTTGATGGCCCCCTCCACTTCCCGTGCCATGGTGAGGTTGTCCACCACCCTTGTATGCCGCCTCCCTTTGTTCGACACGCTCACCCGGTATTTTCTTGAACGTCCGAAAGGTTTTCCGCACTTCGAGCAGTGGTCCGCATCCAGACCGTTGCTCGTTTTGCAGTTGCTGCAAAATATGTGGATTGCCATGGTGCCCTTCCCTTCCCGGTACACTCCACCGTCTGTAAACCCGCATTCCACGGTGTGCATATAGTGTGCAGGAAAACATCACAAGGCGTAAAAATGGCCCTACCCGATGAAACGAAAATGCGGCTAACATGCTGGAAATATGAAGAAATGCGACAAGAGATAAAAAGGCGTGAAAAGTAGTTTGAACTGATTAGTAATCAGCAGGTCGCGGGCTCGAATCTTATCGTCGGCTCCAGAAAATCAATGGGTTATGGCAAGCAAGCCATAACCCGTTTTTGTTCAGGCGCACATAGCGTGCATGGACCCGTCTTTTTGCGGCTCATGCACACTCGATCCCAAATTGAGCGCTCAATGGGAAAAGAAATCCCGCGCAGAGGTTTTACCTCACGGTATTTTGGAGAAAAAATCGATCGGGACAGACCTCTAGCGTTGCCGGGCGCCTTTGGGCAGTTCGTACCCGTACCGCGCCGGGTCGCTCAGGACCGCCTTGATCGCCAGAACCTTGAAAACGTAGCGCTCCGTCTCCTGCGGCAGCATCATCCTGTAAAAATCCGACTGCCCCTGCGCGCGGGATTCGTCCATGATGCGCTTCTCACCGCAGCAGTAAGCCGCCAGCGCGAGAGCCCAACTCCTGAAACTGCGGTGAAGATCCCCCAGATACTGGAGAGCGCTCTCAGGGGACCGTTCGAAGTCATTGCGCATCTCCGCCCATCTTTTCCTATCGGCGGCGCTCAGCGGAGGCTCGCTTTCCGCAAGGGCCACATATTTCAGGTCCTCCGGCAGGTTGAGGCGCCGCAGGCGTTCCTCCATCCACTGGAAATAGCCGTCCCTGCGCTTCAACCACCGGTAAACCTGCGCATGGCTGTAAACGATGAGAGTGAACTCCTTGTCGAATCGCTCCATGACCTCCTGGTTTTCCAGAGGGACGTGCTCCCCGCAGAAATCCATCCTGCCGGGCGGAGGATAATAGGTGACCATGCCGGGGCTCTGATACGCCGGACGCTGGACCTGCACGGGCGCCGCCGTCCTTTCCGCCTGAACCGCCGCCTGAACGGGCGGACCCGCGGGGGTGCCGCTTTCCGCAGTTGCACAGCCGATCACGCCGGCCGCCATGAAAAGGGCCGCCACGAGGTAGACCAATCTCCGGGGTTTAGAGCAATCGTGCATAGGGTGCCTCCACATCAGATAATTCCGTCGAACCATATCCCTTACGAGTTCAAAACCGTCCACCGCACAACCCCCCCAACGTCCCAAGGGGTCATCCGCACATTTCACGAATTTCCATGAGCCGCGGCCTTGCAGCGAAGCGTGAAATGTTCTCAGGCCGGGGCATTTTCACACAAACCGCCACGAAGCATGAAGATTGCGCATGCCGGGGCATTTTCACACAAAAGAGCCTCCGTCCATAATAAGGCATCGACTTGTGCGCCACGCACCCAAACCGATCCATCAGGGTGGATTCTGCCAAGCATTTGGAAAATAACCCCGGGAGCTCTCAAAACCATACGATTCTCCAATCGAAGATGCAAGCGATAGCTCGTTGAACCCGATTTTTTCCAGGGCGCCGCCTGCCGCCCCCCTCCCCCGTCTCGACGATTCGGCAAGCGACTCGGCGAACCCGTCGTGCGCGTCCGGTGTGTTTCTCCACGTCCATCGTCGCGCCCTGCGCCGGACCATCAGCGATCCAGCAGGCCCCGGTCAATAAACCGCCGTCGCCTGTCCCGTGCAATCGACCGCATGACCACATCGTTGCGGGCAGGATCGGTCCGGATGTTTTCGTACATCGCCCGCGCAAAGTCGGTGACGGGAAGGATCCCGCGGCCGGCCTCGACGCCCTCCAGGATCTCGAGGGCGGCACGATCGATGCCGATCGCCTCTTCGGGCATGGGCAGTTCCTCGTGGACCGTATAATCCAAAGCCCGCTGAAAGATTTGCGTGGCGACCGCGCCGGGGCAAACCGCCGTGACTTTGATGTTGTAAGGCTCCAGCTCATAGCGAAGGCTTTCGCTGAATCCAACGACGGCGTACTTGGCGGCGCAATAGACCGCCTGGTAGGGCAGCGGAACGATGCCCGCCACGGAAGCCGTATTGACGATGTGCCCGTGTCCCTGTTCGAGCATGAGCGGCACCACCGCCTGCACGCAGTGGATCACGCCGTACAGGTCAACCCCGAGGATCTTATCCCACACGGCCAAGTCGACTCCGATAAACGGCATCTCCAGGCCCACGCCGGCATTGCTGAACATGTAATCGACGGGGCCCCCGGCGGCAATGTCCGCGATATATTCCGCAACGGCCCTTGCGTCGCGCACGTCCAGTTCCCGCGAAAAAGCCTTCCCCGGGTATCTTTCCAACAGCTCCGCCGTTGTCCGCAGGTTTTCCCGGTTGGTTTCGCGCCAACCGGACATATGAACCATTGCGCCCCGCCCGAGCAGTTCCTTGGCGAGACCAAGCCCGATGCCGCTCGATGAACCGGTGACGATGCACACTTTTCCCTGAAACGGTTCGCTCATTTCTTCATGCTCCTTTGTTTCGCGGTTTTGGAACGAAGGGAGTGTCATGACGGGTTATATACTATAATACTGCAGGCATCCCTGCCCGGCCTTCCTCCAATCGATTCGGACGCCGTCCTTGTCAAGCTTGAGGTATTCGCGGCAGCCCGTGCCGAAAAGACTCTTGAGGCCGTGCGTCGGACTGCATCATCCCGCATTTTGGAGAGCCGCTACGGCTTTCATTCCGGTTCACGCCGCATGACCCGTTGGTCACCGTCAAACATAAGCCTGGCACTGTGCGCAACAATGGCATATTGTTGCAGGACCCCGCCGGGGAAGACGGAAAGGTGCCTGCGTGCATCGATAGGACGTGAAGAAGGCGCCGATGCCGGGGGGTCTTGAAATTCGACGGCATGGCGCCACGGTGAAACGGGCATGCAGGGCAAAACAACAATCTTTCGCCACTACCGGCCGATCGGCCGGGCAGAACCGATCGGCCATGACGGGCCTGATGGCCGACAAACTCGGATAAGGGCAGGAGAAGGGAAAATTGCGCCGCCGTCCTGCGTGACGTCAAAACTTCCACTCGGAAAGGAGATCCCATGCAACTCGACACCCGCTTCTCTTTCTTCGCTGCCGCGATCGTATCGCTGATTCTGCTTGCCGCACCGACGCCATCCTCCGCCGCCTCGGAAGAGAAGCTCGTCGACATGACCTTCCCTTTTTCGGAAGAATCGATCTACTGGCCCACCGACAAGCCCTTCACCCCGACGGTCGTATTCAGGGGGATCACGGACGGCGGCTGGTGGTATGCCTCGAATCAATATGCCGCCTCGGAACACGGCGGCACTCACGTCGATGCGCCGATTCATTTCCATGAGCACGGACGCACCATCGGCCAGGTTCCGCTCCAGGAATGGATCGGCCCCGCGGTCAAGATCGACGTCACCGGCAAGTCCCTGGCAAATCGCGATTACCGGTTGAGCGTGGAAGACCTGCTCGCGTGGGAGAAGAAACACGGACCCATCCCCCGGGGGGCCTGGGTCATTATGTACAGCGGCATCGACGACCGCTTCTATCCGAACCGGAAAGAAGTGCTCGGCACCGACAAGACCGGCATGGATGCCGTCGCGGAGCTGCACTTTCCGGGATTTTCACCCGAGGCGGTCGCCTTTCTCCTCGCCAACCGGGCGATCACCGGCATCGCCGTGGATACTCCCAGCATCGATCCGGGGTCCTCGAAGGACTTCAAGGCGCATCGAGCACTCTGCAAGGCGCAGAAGCTCGCCCTCGAGAATATCGCGAACCTGGACAAGATTCCGGAGTCCGGCGCGATGCTCTACGTGATCCCCATGTTCATTCAAAACGGGACCGGAGCCCCCGCGCGCGTATTCGCGAAGCTGCCGTAGAACCCCGGCCGGCCGGGATCGGGCGGGTGGGCGCGACGTTTTCTCGTTGCCGCAATTGGATGCATCGGGGCGGGTTATACGGAGGTGCGTTCAAGATGACACAACACCTGCCCGTCGGGAGGTTGACGCGGGCGTGGATACCCCCCCTACGGATCGATGTGCCCACCAGACGTAGCAGCTGTGTACCTTGTCAACTATTGAGACGCGTAGGGTGGGATGCGCGGCAGCGCAGCCCACGGTCCCGATACCCTTGCCCCAGCGCTTGACGCCCTGAACGATCCGGAGCCGACGTGGGGGACGCCCCCATTGAAGAGGCCGGCGGCCGCACGCTTTCGTAGCGATCATGACGAGTGCGGGGGCACGAGACCCGCCTTGATCGTGGGCACGGAGGAACCGTGCCCACCCTACGGAACCTCACGGTCCCCGGGGTTTATCCCCGCCCGCGTCATTACCGGCTGCGTCAGACGGGCACATCGGTTCGTACAAGGGGAGGGCTTTATACCCTCCCGCCCAATGCACTCATCTTGAACGCAATTATCCATGCCCCCTGCGTCACCCGCGAAGCATGAAAACAGACTCCCGAGGGAGTCTATTTTCTAGGTAAAATTGTCTTAGTTCCCGCTCACCTCAGTTTTCGTAGATTTCACATTGTGTGTTCTTGAGCGCAACCGGGTACTGAACGCAAATTGATGTCCATCTATCCCGGTGATGCCCGTCATTCGGGCGAGGGGAGCTTTCCATTCCCCGGCCATGCTCTTCCCAGGGCGTCGGCTTTCAGAATGGCATCGGCAACCCGGTCCGGGGACACCTCGAAAGGCTCGTTGTGAATGGACTCCCCCGCCCGGGTCGCTCGCACGGCGATTCTTTCCAGCAATTCCCCGGACAGTTCCCTCAGCCCGATTTGAGCCAGTGTGACGGGCAGCCGGACCCGCGAGCAAAATCCCATCACTTCATCGATCACCGACCTGTCGCTCTTTTCGAGTACAAGCTGGACCAGCGTGCCGAAAGCCACTTTTTCGCCATGGGTGAAAGCGCGGGTCTGCGGGGCCGCGGTGAGACCATTGTGAACGGAGTGGGCCGCGGCCAGACCCGATGACTCGAAACCCAGCCCTGAAAGCAGCGTATTGGCCTCAACGATTCGCTCGAAGGCCGGGGTGACGGTCTGCGTCCCGGCGGCCTCGACGGCCTCCACGCCATCCTCGAGCAGGGTCCTGTAGCACAGCTCGGCAAGAGCCAGCGCACTGCGCGTCGAGCTTCCGCCCCGAAGATTCCGGGCCCCGGAAGCCGCGCAGGCCATGGCTTCAAACCAGGTAGCAAGAGCGTCCCCCATGCCCGAAATCAGGAATCTCGGAGGAGCCTGCACGATCACCCGGGTATCGACCAGCACCAGGACCGGGTTCCGCGGCAGAATGCGAACTTCCTCCACGCCGCCCGATTCGCCGTAAACGACGGAGACCGCGCTGCAGGGAGCATCCGTCGAAGCCAGGGTCGGGCAGCTCACAAAAGGCAGACCGAGCTCCGCTGCGCTTGCGCGCGCCGCATCCAGCGCCTTTCCTCCTCCGGCTCCGATGATGACCTTTGCGGGGAGAGCTTCCGCCGCATGCCTGATGCGAAGTATTTCCGCCAGAGAGCATTCGCCTCCGAAGCGGTGTATGCCGTGGCTGCAACCCACCTCTCCCAGGGTTTGCCTCCAAGCTTCGGAGAGCTGTGCGAGCGCCGTTCCGCCCGCAACGATAAGCGCTGGGCCATCGATGCCCAGTCCGGCCATTTCCGCGCCGAGGATGCGGGTGGCATCGAGGCCCTGTGTATACCGGCCCGGGGAGGAAAAGACGCTGAACATGCGAATGCGTTCTCCTTGTCAGCGGGCAAGCGACTTGTCGAGCGGGCCGAAATGCCAGGGGCGCGCGCCGCCGATGCGAACGCCGACTTCAGCTCCCTGCTCGATCGCCTCGAATTCGCCCGCGTCCAGGGTGAACACCAGTCGATCGGTGGCGCCGGACGGGTAGTGCGAGAGAGCGAAGGTCTTGTCGCCCACGACGAGTTTCGGCAGCGCTCCACCCACCGGAAACGAACGGCTCGAAGCGACCTCGATCTCCACGGCCGGAGCACGCGCGGTCTCCGATACGCCGGCGGCCGCCCCGCCCGGGAGGCGGATGGCGACGATCTCGTTGCGATCCGCTTGAGCTTCATCCCGCGCACGGGCTTGCACCATGGTTTCGTCCCCGACTTGTGTTTGCGTAACCGAGGCGAGGGCGCCGCTCGCGGCGCGGGCCCTGGTCAGGCGCACATTCGCCAGGTAAATGGAAGATTTTGGACTGCGATCGAAGGTGAAACGAACGCCGCGGAAATTGGACAGATCGGCGCCCGTGAAATCGGACAGCGGAATGCGAACGGTCTGGAACAGCTCGTTGGTGTTGATCCAACTGCCGAGAAACGAACCGCCCGGGCGGCGCACCACGGCCACGGATTTGAGAGACACCGGATTGGAGAGAACGGCATCGGCATTGGCGATGGCTATCGAAAAGTCGACGTCTCCGGTCGGATCGCCCGGCGAGCAGCAGAGCTTGTCGAAGCAGCGCAGCATCACGCGGAATTCGAGGGCGTGGTAGTTGCCGACGTCCAGCCCCCCGCCCGCGGCGGCGGCGTTGACCTGGAGAAATCCGCCCGCTCTGCGCCAGTCGATCGCGGCGGCACGCTGCGCCGGATCCTGGTTCTTACTTGCTGTCCCATGTTCGTAGCCCGAAAGCCCCGAGGATTGATTGGCCACATTTCGACTCGAAAGCCCGGTCCGCCGGTTAAAATTGTCGATGACAAAATTTTCGTATCTGCGGGGGCTCCGCGTAAAACCACGCGCGTATGACGTCTCCGAAGCCAGTCCCGACGGTATGGGGAAGCTGGGATCGAACCGCCTGGCCAGCCCTTGGACGGGTGCGAGCCCCAAATTGGAGCGGAAAAACGGCACCAGCGACCGCAGCGCCGTGCGGCGTTGAGACGCTGATCCTTTCAACTGGGGAAAGATCGGTGTCTGCCCGATGCATCCCATGGCGTCCGAAATCTGCCATTGCGTGTTGTAGAAATTGTGGTTTGCTCCGAAGACCTGAAAGGTGGACTTGCTCAGCGACTCCGGCTCCGCCGTGTCCTGGAGCATCCGGTCGAAGGGCCTCATCCCTTCGAGATCCGCGACGTCCCCGTCGCAGCCGGGCAGGAGGACGTTCCACACAAGACCCACAGGGTTCAGGGTGCGACTCGTCTGACCATCGACGGGGCCGATCTCGAACAGGGAGCGAAATTTGAGCCCCGGAATACGTTTCGGCCATAAACTGTCGGGATCGTTGAACTGGGCCACGGCCGCGCGCATGCCCTCCCCGCCGCGCGAATGCCCCATCAGCCCGACCTGAGTGAAGTCGATGAAACCCTTGAGTTGAAAACCGAGCGAAGCGGGCGCGCCGCCCTCGGCATTCCATGTCGCCAGTTCCTGCAGGTGGCGCAAAACAAGACGTCCGCGCCGCAGGTTGAGACCGTAGTCGTCGGTTTCCGGCTTGGCTCCATTGACGCCGCGGTTGGCATTGATGGAAACGACCACATACCCGTACGACGCGAGAGTCCCCGCAAGATAGGCATAACCGAGATGATTGGGGGTCACCACGTAGCCTGACGGGCACTCGCCGGTCGTCGTATAATCGACGCGATCGTCTATTCGCACGCCCAGTTCACTGTCGTATCGCCCGCAGGTGGGGTGATTCCCATGAAGAAAAACCACCAATGGATAGGGTCCGCGCGGGCGCGGGCGCCAGACATGAGCCCACAGTTCCGTCTTCACCTCGGATGCCACCGAAGAATAGATTCTCGCGGGCAGCTTGTATTCCCCGTGTATGACTTCAAGGGTTGCTGCACCCGCCCATGAGGTTCCGAGCGCGATTGCAAGGGCAATGACCGAAACGGCGATGGTTCTCTTCATGGAATTCATGGCGTCTTCTTTCCTCGCTCGCGGTGTTGGAATACCCGTCCCCATACCCAAAGCCGGCCCCTCCCCCTCCTCTCAAGGGGCGAAGCACGGATGAAACTCCCCACCATCGATAGAATCCCTGTGGGCCATTCGAATTCTGTTGCATTGCCGTTTCCGGATAGCAGGTACTCCGAAGATTGTCAACGAGCCCCGTGGAGCGAGCCTCGCGTCATTTTCCGGCCGGGCGTGTGATTGGCAATGTACGGTCAAGCGTTTGCATGGATATGACCATAAATATTAAAAATGAATGTGACGACCCACTTGTACGTCGGAGATTCAAGCGAAGGCATGCATCGCGGCCCGGAATGGTCAAAGCATATCGGGCAGCCTTGCGAGCCGTTTGAACGCCGGATGCAAAACGTTCGGCATCCGCTGCCTCGACCGTCCCGATCTCTTCGCTTGTTTGTTCGTCGCGGCCTGTCTGAAAAACCTGCGGCGAGCCCTGCGGCTCTCTCCGCATCCCATTCGTGTCGACACCTCCCATATGTGTCCATGGACACAATTCCCCGGCGATGCTAAAATTGACTTAAAGCTGTCTGCCGGAGGCTTTCCGGCGAAAATCGGCGCATTCGAGCGTTTTGTCTTGCAGCGGGGATTCATCAAATGCTCCGTTCCCGCTTCGAGATGCCACATCCCGGAGAACCGCATCGATGAAAAGAAAGTGGGCCTTTGCACTCCTCGCGGTGACGGCATTGATCCTGCTGTCCCTGCTGACTTTCATGATCAGCCACATCCTTGCCCTGTCGGAGATCCTGGGGAAAATACATCCTGCCCTCGGGCTCGTTTCCAATTGCCTGCTGCTGGGGCTGCTGGCCCTGTGTCTTTTCTGGCTCATCGGCGCCCACGTATTTCGTCAGAAGCCTCTGACCATGCCCTCGAATCCGAGCGCCGCACAAAAAGAGCTGTATCTTGCGAAACTGTCCAAGAGGCTGGAATCCAATAAATACATCATCGCAGCCGGCCTTCCCGCTTCTTCCGTGGACCGGGTCCCCGAATTGACGGCTTACCTGGACGGCCTTGCCGTCCAGGAGATCAAGCTGGTCGGCAAAAGAGTATTCGTTGCAACGGCCATTTCGCAGAACGGGCGGCTCGATTCGTTGATCGTCTTCTTTCAGGTGGCCTCCCTGGTTTGGAAGATATCGCGCATTTACAACCAGAGCCCGCACCCCATGGAACTCTGGAAGATATATACGAACGTCCTGACCGTTTCGCTCGTTTCCTACGGGCTGGACGAAGCGGATCTTGCCAACCAGATTGGAAGCATCATTTCCCCGATTATCCCCCACGCCGTCTTTGACAAGGTTCCGTTCGTGGCCACGATTGCCAAGACGTTCTCTCACTCCATTTTCACCGGAGCGGCCAACGCCTCGCTGGCATGCAGGGTGGGAGTGGTGACGAGGAACTACATCGGCCTCAAAACCTGCCCGGATTCATCCGTGAAGCAGCGTCCTTCCCTGGAAGCTCTGCAGATACTGAACGAGATTGTCGCCGAGTCATTGCCGAAGGTCCTGGGTGCGCTGGGCGGG
>Ga0208041_1001890_pt1 | contig 12224 bp, 6 predicted proteins | sample AD_SCU002_MetaG_FD_184453 | JGI IMG/M metagenome (GOLD analysis project Ga0208041, IMG submission 184453) | Active sludge microbial communities of municipal wastewater-treating anaerobic digesters from China - AD_SCU002_MetaG (SPAdes) (version 2) | ecosystem: Engineered > Bioreactor > Anaerobic >...
CGAGACATTGTGCATGCCGTCCAGAGGCAGGGCCTCCCAACTTGCGCCATAGTCGTACGACACATACACACCACCGCTGCGCTTGCCGGTACGCAGGGACGCTATGTGCCCAGGCACACTAAGCGCCCCTGCGTAATACACATGCGGATAGCGCGGATCGATGAGTACGGACTCCATAAACGGCGACTGTATGGGTGGATCGTAATTCTGTGTCCAGGTCTTTCCCGCATCGGTGGAACGCAGTATCCCATCCCAACTAGCTATGATGATGACATCTGGATCGACCGGATTAACACAGACATCCCTGTACAGATAGCTTAATTGATCAAGCAGTGGCGACCAAGTCTTACCATAGTCCTGCGAAACGCTCAACGTACTTTTGCGATTATTCGGTTGCTGCTCCCAGCTACAGAGATAATACACCCCGTCATGCCATGGATGGAATGCCATGGCGGAGTACATGTATTTCTGCTCGTCGTAGAGAGGTGTGATAACACTGCTCGTCGTGGTACCAATTTCCACTTGATGTACAACGACGCTGTCCGTCACGCGCCACAACCCGGAGAGAGTTCCTCCGAAAATCTCCCTCGGGTTATGCGGGTTGAAATGTATCTCCCCCTTTGGCAAGGCGAAAAACATCGCATTCGACAACGCCCAAGGCCCTTCATAACCGCGTGTTGTATAGGTCAGCATCTGTACACCGCGCACCATGAACAGCGAATCCACCGGACTGACGGCACCGTACATGTCGGCTCCACGTTCATACGCGCCGATGTTGGAATTCAGATAGGACCAAGTTTTTCCATTGTCCATGGTCGAAAGCGAGCTTCCCAGTATGATGCCACCACGCATATCATGTGTCGAGAAAAAGCTTGTTGTTGCCATATATGGCCCGCTATTGATCAACGCGAGCTGCGTCCCATCGGGCGCGAGTCTCCACACCTGATTGTCATACTGACACCAGAGGGAGCGATCGAACGGATCGCGCATGATACAGGCAAAGCCATATATCTTGCCATCCGATGTATCCGCAATATTCGTTTTTATCCACTGCTGCGTTTCTCTGGATCTGGTCCACACCCCTGACGTGTGAGTCAGGATATAGCGGTCATTCGCCTCGTCGTACAAGGAAAAATCGGACGAGTGTGGCTCCACCCACGGTCTGACTAGCACCATACCCTTGAAGTCGTTGTAGTGTATCCAACTCTTGCCATAATCACGGCTGAGCCAGGGACCCGCCAGTAATTCGCCAAGCTGCGTGTGAACAAAGGCGCGGTTGTAATTTATCCTCGACGAGTCGGGTCTCCAGGTCAGTCCGGCGTCGCCCGAGACCCAGCGTGTAGGTCCTCCAATCCCGAAGATGTAAACGGAATCGGCATAATTTCTATTGATCACGAGGAAGCTGGCTTCGCTTTCCCCCACTCGACTTGTATAGGCATCCAACATCACGCGCCAGCTCTCTCCGCGGTCGGTGGAGCGGTACACTGCTCCGGTGCTGAGGAGATACATGATCTCCGGCCGCGTGCTATCCTGCACGATTTGTTTGTATTCGATCCACTCCGCAAGCAACAGGTTGTCGTTTCGATATTCCCAATTCAAACCTCCGTCGGTGGAACGCATATAACCCACCTTCCCCATCGCCATATACCAGCGCGTGCTGTCACGAGAGTCGATCAGGAGGTCCTTTGGCACATAATCGGCGTAATGGCTGTAGGATTTGTAGGACCACTGTTGCCCGCCATCGGAGGTCGCAGCTATCACTCCTCTATATGCTATATACACCATACCAGGTCGATGTGGGTCGCTGCGTATCACCGTGGTCAATCCCAAGGGAGCCGGTATGGTTCTCCAGGTCTGCGCCGAGCACACCCCCACCGCGAGGAGAGCGCACGCAAGCGCATAGGCCAGCATGTTGCCATAGTTCCGTATCATGGTAGATCCTCTTATAGTGCTTTCGTTTATTCTTGAACTTCCTTTCAATCTTCATAATACAGCTCCGTGCGGGCGCGTTCGCGCCCGCACGGATTACACGACGATGCTGCTACTTGACCAGCGCCATGCGCCGCGAGATCGACCCGCCCGCAGTCTCAAGTGTGTAGAAGTACACACCGCTGCGTAATGCGCTCGCATCGAAAGACGCTGTGCTGATACCCGCCGGCACTTCACCGTCGATCAAGGTGGCGAGCAGGACGCCTGTCACGTCGCGTACATACAGACGCACATGCATCGGCACGGGTACGGAGAAGCTGATAGCCGTATTGGGATTGAACGGATTAGGGTAGTTCTGATACAGCACGATATCGGAATTCGGCAATACGGCGGCACTTTTCGGCGCGCTGCCGGGATAGCTGGAGTGTGTGCGAGCAAGCGACAAGCGTGTATGCAGGCAACGTGTTCCTTCGCGAATGCTCCCGCACTGCTGCCTTTCACCACACGATCGTCCGTACTTTCTCATGCCACTATCAGAATGACGGTATTACGTTGTTGTAGCGAGAATGTACAGGCGCGGAAAGCGGATTGCAAATTTTTGAGACACTTTTCTTTTTGTACAATTGCCGTACAACAGGCTCCACGGCGCGTGTCGGGCCTCGACCACAGGCATTCTCGGTGACAGCGCCTTTTTCCAACGTCGAAGCGGTGAAAGGGAAACCGCCTCCGAGGTTTCGCTTTCGCTCGATTTTGCCTACCTTTCGGTTGCACTATCCATAGATGCCCATGCCCGAATCGAGAAACACCTCCGGCTTCTTTGCTTTCACCGTCATGTTCCTTCTCTTCCTTGCCGCGTCGCTGTCGTTGCAGCGCACGGTGGTGGAGGGCTCCATCGACGTGGTCTTTCCCAATTACGAATTCCTCACCGGTGTGCTGCCAGGCGAGTGGATCATCATGAGCCGCGATCTGGGCACCGACGACGGCCTGGCGCAACGCAAGGAGGCGTTGCGCGATATCACCGGCGCCATACGCTCGGGTGAATACGGCCGGGGAGACGCCACGCTGAACACGCTGCGCGGCAAGAAGAAACTCAAGGAATTCGGCGAGCACAACAGCCGCACGGTGTATTTCGTCAATCCCTACATCGCGTTCATGCCGCTGCATCTGTTCATCGCCGGCATACTCGCCTTTCTCGTCTCCATGTTCCTTCCCGTGCAGGGCAGTATCGCCTGGACGCGGCGCAAGCTGCATCGCGAGTACGAGCGCGTGGGTTCGCTGCTGCGCAAACAGTTCGAGGCGCATGGCGTGGATTTCGAAGAGATGTTCCGCCTCTCCTCCACCAAACGCGAGGAATTGCTGCGCTTCACCACGCTGCCGCAGGTGATCGTCACCGAGATCGAGGACTACGCCTCCATCGACCGCTGGATACGCAACGAGAGCGCCAATCCGCTCGTCCCGCTCAAATTCTACTTCCGCTACCGCATCTCCGCGGCCTATGGCAACATCATTCAGGGACTCGTGTCGGGTGGCGCCGCCATCCTGATCTTTGTTATCGGACTTCGTGGACTGAAACTCATTCCCGCGGAGGAACCCTCGCTCATCCTCATGGCGTTGTCGGTGGAGTTCATTCTCCTCATCGTGCTCATGGTCACCTTCGCGGGATCGGCGCAGGAGGAGCGGCTCGACCGTGTGGTGAAGGAACTCGAAGCCGAGCAGCGCGACGCCATCAAGCAACAGACCGACACCCTGCACGAAGTGATGGAAAGCACACGCGGCGGCGGTACCGGAGGCGGTGGCAGCGTGGACAGCATCGCCGATTACGAGGAGCGCCGCCTGCTCGATGAGGTGTTGAGCATGATGCTGCGCGAAGCCGAACGCAAGCGGGGGACGCAGCATGGACGCTGACGGCATCTCCATTCCACGCCCCGACCTGAGTACGGCCATGGACGCCGTGCTCGCCGAGAGCGCCGAGCAGGGGTTGCGACTGGTATGGCTGTTCGGTGAAACCGGACAGGGAAAGACGCATTTTCTCACCCATTACATCGAGGCCGTGCGCGCACGCGCACTGGTATCGTATGCGCAATGCAGCTCTCCGCTGGGCAATCAAAGCACCACGGTGCTCAAGCCGCATCAGCCGCTCAAGGATTTGTTCGAAGACATGCTGGCGAATCAGGCCAGCACGCGCAGGCGTTTGAATCTCATTAAAAACGTGTCGCTCACCGTGCTCGCCATGATTCCCGTGGTGGGCGAATTCGCCTACGGTGTCAAGGAAATCCGTCGCGATTTGCACGAATTCAAAACCGGCACGCGCGAAGTGGATTTTTCCAATTTCGTCAAGGAATACTTCACCGATCTCAACGCCATCGCGACGGAAACACCTGTGCTCGCGGTGATAGACGATGTGCAATGGGCCGACGTGCCCACCATCGAGGCGTTGCATCGCTTCGTGCTGGAGGAGGAGTACAGGAATACGCGCGTCACGCTGGTACTCAGCGCGCGCCGCGACGAAGTGGAAAACGTGCCGGAGTTGCTCAGTCTGTATTCGCACACGGGCCAGCAGCGCTTCTGCTCCGAACTCACCGTGCCGCCGTTTTCGGCGCTGCAAATCCGCGATTATCTGCGCAGCCGTTTCCCCCATGTGGCGCCGCAAAGCGAACTGCTGCAGTGGTTGGAGCAAAAAACCGGCGGCAATCCGTTTTTCCTCACGTCCTACATCCAGCATTTGCTTGTGGAAGGCGTGCTGGGAAAGCAGGGCGAGATACACGGCGACCTCGATACGTACCGCGGTCTCCCGGCCGAAATTCGCCTGGTGAATTCCTGGTTGATGAAATCCCTCAGCGACGGCGACCTGCACCTGTTGCTCACCGCTTCGGTGCTGGGCTACGAATTCTCGCTGCATGAACTCTCGCATCTCGCGCAACGCCAGGCCCTGGACATCATCCGCGCGCTGCGTCGCGTCAAAACGCTGTATGGCATAGTGGAACCCAGCGGCTACAAGTTGATCAACGGCAAGGAATCCACCGTGTACCGCTTCACGCAGCACGCGATACACACCGCCTTGTACAACGAATTGACCGCCGAGGAACGCGAAGTACTGCACCGCATGACGGCGCATTATCTCAACGATTTGCGTCTCACACGCGGCACCGATCCCGATGTGCAGAATTCCGTGGCCTCGGCGCTGCTTTTGCACTCTCGCCTGGGCCGCGATCCCGAATTGGAATATCAGAGCATTTTGCTCAAGGCGCAGCACACGCCCGACGTGCTCAACGAGCAGGAAATTCAGCAGCGCCTCGCATCGCTGGCGCCATCGATAGGAATCCCCGCCGAGCAATTATTGGAAAGCTTCCGACAGGCCCTGCAACTCGCGCCGCTCAGCACGCGGCATGCGAATCGCGAGCAGATGGTGCTCGGCCTGCCGCAGGAGGAGCGCGAGATGGATTCGCTCTCGGCCCTGCTTGCCCGCATACTCGGCATGCTGCGTCGCGGCAGCACGGCCGAGGCCAATGTGGTGTTGGAGTTGCACGTCAACAAGGCCGAGCGCCGCGGTCAGCGCTTGCATCCCATCGTCCATGTGCTTTACGCCATGAGTTGCGAAATGCTTGGACGCGACCGCGAACTGGCGCTGCGCTCACTGCGCGTGGCCACCGCCGACACACTCGCGCCCGCCTACGCCACCTTCGCCCGACTTGGTCTCGCGCTGTTCGAGGAAGCGGACGACACGGAAACCCTGCGTCGTCTCAAGGAAGCGGCCGCGTACAGCGGCCGCCACGAAGGTATTCTGCATGCCGTCGCCGCGTGGATCGTCTCCACGCGCTTCGGCTCGAGAGAGGAGTTTCACGCCATCCTCGCGCACAGACATTTCGATGTCAGCGTTTCCGAGCAGCTTCAGTCGCTGTACCCGAACACCGCATCGCTGTTGCGCGGCAAGGAATAGCGTTACATCAATTCCGTACCGGTAAAGAAGTAATGCACTTCGAACGAGGCCGTATCGGGCGCGTCCGAACCATGCACCACATTGCGCTCGATACTGGTGGCCATGTCGCGGCGAATCGTGCCGGGATCGGCGTTCTCGGGATTCGTCGCGCCCATCAGCGTGCGCCAGCGCTTGATCGCGTTCTCACCTTCGAGCGCCATCAACAGCACGGGGCCCGAGGTCATGAATTCCATCAGCGAGTTGAAAAAGGGGCGTTCGCGATGCACGTAGTAGAAGCCCTCGGCCTTGCTCCGCGTGAGATGCTCCATGCGCATACCCACCACGCGCAGACCTTCCTGCTCGATACGCTTGACCACTTCGCCGATCACTCCAGCCGCGACACCATCGGGTTTGACAATTGCCAGTGTGCGTTCCATGTCCATCCTGAATGTGTGAAAAAAGATAACATGTAGTATACAATGCGGCAGCGGCTCACGCAAGCGGCAGCGAATCGCACTCCTTCCCTTTCATCCTCACACCCACTGCCACTCCGACAGCAACAGCACTGCTTTGCGCGCCCTACCTCCCCTCCACCACCAGGGCCGAGCGGGCAACGATGCGGCCTTGCGCGTCGACGGCGCTGAGTTGATAATGGCCGGCGGCGAGGCCGTCGAGGGGCACGGACACACTGCCGCCACCGACCTCGCAGTACACGCGCTGGCTGCGCAGCTCCCGCCCGTCGCTGCCGTGTATGCGCAGCGTGTACGCGCCAGGCGCGGCGGTGAGCAGGGCCGTGGCCGCCGCCCGCGCCGGATTGGGAAAGGGACTCAAGCTCAGCAACGACGCCACCGGCGGCCGCAGCGCCTCCTGGGCATTGATGTTCAAATGCAGCTTGCCGATAAATGCTTCGGTGCCGCCAAGGAAGGTTGTGCGGTAGCCGCCGGGATTGACGGTTACGGGAGCCTCTACATAGCCGGAGTGATAGATTCCGCCGGCAGTGGACCAGAGTTTCCACGTAACGACCTTGCCCAATGGTTGCGTGGGCGATAGCATTTGTGCCCCTCGCAGCCGATAATCCTCCGCCGACACCGCGACGAGCATTCCTACCCATTGAGAGAGACCATGTTCGGAGAGTTTAACACCCAGCAAAGAATCCGCAGCCGTGTACATGAGTAAAACATACGTCCGTTCATCCGGCATCGCAATATCATACACGGTTATATCATCTCGTGCCGGCACCTCGATTGATCGGATGACGGAATGTGTCGCAGCATCGTAAATCACGTGGAAGCCAGCCAACCCACCCCATACTGGGGTCCCAAGGGGTGGATGCGTCGTTGGAAATTCCCCAACATTTCCACCTGTTCGACCCACCAGATGGATCTTGCTGCCCCATTGCTGCACGGCATCCAGAAAGTCCGTATGCTTCGCGCCAAGGTAGCTGCTGTAATGCAGTGTCGTGAAGTCCTTGTCCGTTTCCATGAGAAATATGTCCCCCGCCCCGGAATATAACGGTTGCAGGCAGCCCGGTGTGACGGGGAAATCCCATCCATAGGTGAAACCCGCAAACACATAGGAGTTCTCCGTCTCTACGATATAATCGATACCCTCATAGAGAACATTCGGTGTGGCGCTTCCAAACACCGCCACATACTGCAAACTATCGCCGGAAAGCACAAAGATGGAGGCATTCCCGTCACTGTCCGTGCGCGGTTTCGTAATAGAGGTCCGCAGAAACGGCAAGTCCGTGCTACTGGTCACGCCGCAGATAACAAATTTCCCGTCGGAGCTTACAAGGGCATCCTTGCAATAATCCGAACGATCCCCACCCACATAGCTGAGATAGGTGAATCGGCGGCTGGCAAGCGAAAAACGCGCGTACCAGATGTCGTTTCTCCCAGACAGAATTTTCCGGCGTGCATTGGGTGTCACAGGCAAATTCGGGGCTTCCGTCGCACCGACCAGCAGCAATTCATCCGCATTCTCACTCCAAAGCATTGTGATTGCCGAGGCGGATCTGTCACCGCCGATATAGCTACCGTATTGCAGCGTCCTCATTTCCGCATCGTAGATAGCAAAATAGGCATGTGTATGAAAATTTCTGATAGCGGAATGCTGCAACGAGTCGTCTGTCACCGGCAGATCCACAACCATGGTCTCGACTAAAACGCAAATACTTGCACGGGCGGTATCGTACAACACGGCCCTCACCCACGTCCAGGCCTCGTCGCCACCGCCGCCGCCGATCAGCGAGAGTATTTCCTCGTCCGCGATTTGCGCGTGGGCAAGACAAGGAAGGAGCAACGCCAGACCGAGATAAAGCACCCGGATGATTTTCATCACCGACTCCTTGCTTCATATATGGAACGTTCTGTGCCGATGCGACGAGGTTTCATCTCCCCTCCACCACCAGGGCCGAGCGGGCGACGATGCGGCCTTGCGCGTCGACGGCGCTGAGTTGATAATGCCCGGCGGCGAGGTCGTCGAGGGGCACGGACACACTGCCGCCACCGCCGTCGAAGTACACGCGCTGGCTGCGCAGCTCACGCCCGTCGCTGCCGTGTATGCGCAGCGTGTACGCGCCAGGCGCTGCGGTGAGCAGGGCCGTGGCCGCCGCCCGCGCCGGATTGGGAAAGGGACTCAAGCTCAACAGCGACGCCACCGGCGGCCGCAGCGCCTCCTGGGCATTGATGTTCAAATGCAGCTTGCCGATGAATGCTTCAGTGCCGCCAAGATAGGTGGTGCGGTGACCGCCTTGCCGTACTGGCACGGGGATAGCTGTATACCCAGAGAAGTACAACCCAAACGGAGTAGGCCATATTTTTGATATGCCATCTCTTCTTGTGCCAGCCGAAAGCAACTGAACCCGCAGCAGATTATACTCGAATAGATCCACAAGAACAAGCACATCCATGGATTTATTGTACTGCTCAGGGTAGGGATTCGCGATATTTATCAGCGAATCGGATTCCGCATGCACCAGCAATATGTAGCTTCGTTCGTCCGCAATACACACATCAAACACTAGCTCGCCTCCGTTCCCAATGATGAGACTCGAGTAGACGATCGAGTCTTGCTCCGCGTCATATATGACATGAAAGCCATTGTACAACGCCAATGTATCAAAGCCAATCGCGGGGTAGTTCATTGGGAAGTATCCAACCCCACCAGTGGTTTCGCCGACAACATGGATTCTCGAACCAAACTGCCGTGCGTTCATCACCCACTCCGTACCCTCTCCACCCAGCATTGTGCTGTATCGCAGCGATGTGAAATCCTTGCTGATCTCTGTCACAGTGGCATCGCCGCCATCGCCATAATCACGCTGAAGCGACCCGGGAGTGGTTGGATAATTCGCTGATCGCGTATGACCAACCAGTATATACGAGTCTTCAACTTCGAAGACATATTCGATCTCATCGTAACTATCGCCGCCTAAAGCCACAGCATACTCGAGACTGTCTCCCTTGAGGACAAATAGCGCGGCATCACCGTAACCATCAGTCCACGGTTTGGTCACCGGTGTTCGTAACAACGTAAAATCTATACTGTTTGTCGAACCGGCGAGAAGCAGGCGGCCGGACGAATCGATATATGCCGCATCGCAATAATCATGATCCCTCCCTCCCAGAAAGGATACGTATGTGAACCGTCGATCAGACAGCGAATATCGAGCATACCACACATCAGAATAGCCCGACAACCTTTTCTGTCGCGCATTCTCCGTAGTCGGGAAATCACTGGACTCTGTACTCCCTGCGATAAGAATTTCATTGGGATAATCGCTCCATATCATCTCGCTCGCTGTCGCGCCTCTGCTACCCCCGAGATAACTGCCATACAACAGCTCTCTCATCTCCATATCGTATATTGCCAGATAGGAATTATAGTATCCACCAATTGAGTCCCCATCCAGGTACGCATCTTCCGTCACTGGCAAGCTTTTATCTGATGTATTAACCAACACATAAATGTGCGAACGAACCGAATCGCATAGGATCCGTATGACCCCCGTTTCCACATTCTTGCCGATTGAACCACCGATAAGACTGAGCAATTCCTTATCCGCGATTTGCGCAAACGATTGGTTGCCCTGCAATGACAGCAAACAAAGCAGTAGAGTATAGATGCATTTCATCGGGTGCCTCATGCAAAATACTATCATGTAAAATTCACGTTGTGTAAATGATTATTATCGCTGTACTGCGGAGTACACTGTGCATTCACCGACCAACATAGCAGAATGCACGTGAGAGCTTGGGAAAGCACGAGAATTGATACATACGGCGAGCCCACCGTGTCTGACTGCGATGGGCTCGCCTATCGTATTTTACTTCACCGTGAATTGCCCCGTACGGCCACTCTCAGGCGACGTAACACGCAGGAAATACACACCTGGCGTGAATGCGGGTAGCCGCAATGCACGGTACGCTCCACCGCGAAGCAGCACGGTGTTGGTGGGGACGGCGGTAACGGCGCAGTGTTCAGATCGGGTCAAGATGCCTCCTTTCTCACTTTCCACATCAATGCGAATTCAAGCAAAGCGGCATGTATCCGATGTGCTTTCCCAATAACCGTCAATGATGCGACACCATCACGGACATTTCCACGACGTTATCATGCCATAACACCCGCCAATCGGGCCACTGCTCGTGTCGCATTCGGTGGAACGCCCGCAAGCTAAGGATTTCCGGAGCACATTGTCAAGAGTCTGATCAGGAAAGCGCTTTTTAGCATTTCCCCACGATCAACAACGTGTCAATCATGCGGAAACGCCTAAGCAATAATTCTCAGGTGGGGCAGGCCTTCAATCGCGGGTACAAGCATGTTTCCGGCATTCACTGTGGCTGCGGAGAATACGTGAATGCCGTGCCGTCATCCCTCCGACGTCGTTGCGTTGCGGGAGGTCGGGGTGCCGCTGCCGAGCAGCGCGTTCGTCACCACACTCACCGAGCTGAAGGCCATGGCGGCCGCGGCGAACATGGGCGTCAGCACGCCGAAGGCGGCGAGGGGGATGCCAATCACATTGTAAATGAATGCCCAGAACAGATTCTGCCGGATCTTGCGCACGGTGCGACGGGACAGCGCCAGCGCAGCCACCACGGCCAGCGGGTCGTTGCGCAGCAAGGTGATGTCCGCCGCCTCCATGGCTATGCCCGAGCCGCCACCCATGGCGATGCTTACATCGGCAAGCGCGAGCGCCGGCGCATCGTTGATGCCATCGCCCACCATGGCGACTACCTGGCCCTGTTGCCGCAACTCGTGAATCCGCTCGCCCTTTTGCTCGGGACGCACGCCGGCGATCACCCGCCGTACACCCACCGCCGCGGCAATGCTTCGCGCCGCCTCCTCGGTGTCGCCCGTCAGCATGACGACGTCAATACCCTGGCTATGCAGCGCCTCCACCGCCTCGCGCGATGTGGGACGCGGCGTGTCGGCCAATGCGAAATGGCCAGCGAAGTCGCCATTGATGGCGAGATACATCACACTCTGTCCAGCGGGATTCTCCCGCTCGGGCGGGCGTATCGCGTACGAGGCCAGCAGCGCGCGATTGCCCAGCAATACGGCATCGCCTCCGACAAAGGCCAACACGCCCGCGCCGGGGACGTTCTGAAACGATTCCGCCTCGCCCACGGACACGGCCCGCTCGGCCGCGTAGTCCACAATGGCTCGCGCCAGCGGATGTTCGGATTGCCGCTCGGCGGCGGCCGCAAGCGCGAGCGCCGCATCGGCATCCCATCCCTCCTGCACATCGAAAGACTGTACTCGCGGCGTGCCCAGCGTGAGCGTGCCTGTTTTATCCATTACCACCGTGCTCACGTTGCGGGCATGCTCCAGCGCCTCGGCATTGCGGATCAGCATGCCCTGTTTGGCGCCGATACCGATTCCCACCATCACGGCGGCCGGCGTAGCCAAGCCGAGCGCACAGGGACAGGCGATGATCATCACCGCGATGGCGTGGAGCATCGCCTCGGTGAACGGAGCCGAGGCGCCGAAATACCATGCGACCAGGGTAAGCAGCGAAGCGAGCAGCACCACCGGCACGAACACCGCCGCCACGCGGTCCACCAGTTGTTGCACCGGCGCTTTCGATCCCTGTGCCTCGTCCACCATGCGGACGATATGCGCGAGCACCGAGGCGCCGCCCACGGCCGTGGCCTCGACCAGCAGGGCGCCATCGAGATTCACCGTGCCGCCGGTGACAGCGTCGCCACTCAGACGAGGCACGGGAACGGGTTCGCCCGTGATCATCGATTCATCCACCGACGAGCTGCCGGACAACACGCGGCCATCCACCGGCAGGCGCTCGCCCGGCCGCACCACCACCACGTCGCCCACTCGCAATGAAGCGATGGGAACATCGACGTCGCCATCTTCG